>Ga0116219_10002291_pt1 | contig 16402 bp, 10 predicted proteins | sample Sb_taG_4_FD_91019 | JGI IMG/M metagenome (GOLD analysis project Ga0116219, IMG submission 91019) | Peat soil microbial communities from Weissenstadt, Germany - Sb_50d_6_BS metaG | ecosystem: Environmental > Terrestrial > Soil > Wetlands > Peat | place: Germany: Weissenstadt | collected 2010-09-21
AGGCCTTGGAAGTAAGCCGTAAAAGAGCGTTGCACCAGAAACATCAGTGGCAGAATGAGCAGCGGGACGTACCAGGCAAATGTATGCGCGGCCAGTTTGGCCAGGCCCGCGACGCCCGCAGCCAGAACGAAATATGGAAACGTAAGTTGCAGGATCTTTCTCCAAATTCCGAACAGGCGGCCATTTTCCGTCAGAGCAATGATGGCTGCGACCGGGATGGTATTGACCAGCAGGTAGGCTAGTGCTCCCAGGGCGAGACCAAGCCCTGAATTTGGCACGGTAGCCTGCATGGCGAGCCACGCAGCCTCAGCTGCTATCAAAGTGACGCCCACATTAAACATGATTTTGGTCGGCTTCTGCTGACTGCTCTCCGACCAAAGGCATTGCGCTAAAGTTGAAGCGCCGGTAATCAGCAGCGCCTCTGCCAGGGTGAGCTCGCTAAGCGCGAGCAGGATGAACGGCAGGTTCACCGACATCGATCCGGTGAGCCGTGGCAGTGAGACTTTGAGCCGCGCTGCGAACAGGGCGACTAAGAAAGTCCCGGTGAACTGTCCGTAGGCGGGATGTCCCCAAGTCAGCGGCACCTGGAGGAGAATGCCCGCACCGAACAGGACCACGAGCCCGACAAGCATTTTGCTCTTTGTCGAGAGGGATGTCATGGTTAGTTTTCTCCGTCCTGGCCATCGCTGAAGGCCGCATCCGCAGTCGAGGTACCCCAGACTATGCTGGTGCCCCAGACAATGCTAAAGCCGGTGTCCACGGTATTGCCCCACACCACGGAGCTTCCCCAAACGATCGAATTCGCACTTAACACCGAGCTGCCCCAGATGATGGAGTTGCCCCACACTATCGAACTGCCCCAGATCACCGACGTGCCCCAAGTTACGGAGTTGGTGTTGACGATGGTCACGGTGTTGTTCGCGGGATTGTAATTTGCGGTCGGGGACAGAGCCACGCCGTTGGCAACATCGGTGTCGCCTAAGGCCGCGTCGATGTCGAGATATCCTGCACCGTAGGTGAAAAGATCGTACTGATTGTTGTAAGCATTATTGTAGACGTCGTAGGAAGTGGTATAGACCCCAAAACCTTTCCACGCCGTCTTCATAATGCGAGCCTTCACTGTATCCGGAGTGAGGGTGGGATCCTTTTGCAACATGAGGGCCACTGCGCCGCTTACTACGGGGGTCGCCATGCTGGTCCCGCTCAGCCGGAAATACTTGGTCGGGCAGCTGGTCGTCGGACAAGTTCCGGTCGGAGCGATCTCAAGATTCGGATAGGCGACATCGAGCGTGCTGTTCTTAACGATCAATGAACCGATACGGTTGCCGGGCGCGACAATGTCCGGTTTAACGATATGGTCGAGCAGCGTCGGTCCCTTCGAGCTGTAGCTGGCGATCGCATCGTCCGTTCGGGTGGCAGTTCCCATGGTCCGGGTAGCGCCGACGGTGATGACCGCAGGATCGTTGCCCGGGGCGCCGATAGTGGCGAAACCGCGGGTACCCATCGAATTGTCTCTGCCGTCGTTTCCAGCGGCCACAACGACTACAATGCCGGCGGCCCAGGCTTGTTCCACCGCCTGGCAGAGAGGATCGAGGGTGTAGCTTTCGAACACTGGTCGTCCCAGCGAAAGATTGATGACACCGATGTTGTATTTCGTCTTGAGCGCGATGGCTCGCTGAATGGCAGCGATCACCTGGCTGTCGGTGCCGGCGCCGTTTTGATCAAGCACGCGAAGGTTGATGATGTTAACGTTCGGCGCCATGCCCACAATTTGTTCCGCATAGCCTGTTCCCGCGCCCGATGCCGTACCGTTTCCACCGAGTATGCCGCTGACGTGAGTTCCGTGGCCGTAGGCGTCTACGGTGGAAGTGTTTCCGGTAACGAAGCTTTCACTGTGAACTACGCGAGTTCCGCTGGCAGTGTGAAAGTCGACGTGATCGGCGACGCCGCTGTCAATTACTGCAATCCCGACCCCAGTGCCGTCGAGCCCATACTGCTGGGTGGCGACGTCCGCTTCCACCGCCGGAATGAAGCTCTCGTAATTATTCCTGATACCGACGGTGCGATCCGGCGAAACGTAGACAACATCACTGTCTTTCTCCAGCTTGGCAAGTGCGGAGACCGGAATCTTAAAAGCGGCAGCCTTGATGCTGTGCAGTTTGGTCTTAAGCACGGCGCCACGGTCTGACATTCTCTGGTAGTGTGCAGCGGTTGGCGTGACGTTGAACTGCACGATCACATCGATCAGAGCATTGGGATTGTGACGGTCGATATCCTGGGCAATTTTTCCAGAATGCTGTGCCGTGCCGACAAACAGTTGCGACGGCGACGTGGCAAAACTCGCGGTTGCGAACAGAGCCGGAATTGCGAGACGCAGAAGCGCCTTCCGGATGCTCTTCCATTTCTGAGTCGATCGCTTTCGTGGCTTCATTGACGGATCACTCCAATTGCTCGAATAACGTGTCATGTGGTTAGCTACCCCAAACTGCTGACGCGACCAACGAGATCGCGTGATTGAAAACGCTTGGCGAAATACCTTGAACCAGTATGTAGGCTGACCCGGTCAGCAGCGCCAGCCATCCGATTTTGGTCTCCACTCGCAATTGAACGCTCCTCAAGTTGAATGTTCTCGGGGTTGTAGCTGCAGGCGGCATGCCAATGCCTGCGTTACGTAACATGCCTGCAATCAATGTTTTCGATCAATTTGTAGGATGCTTGCGCGGGGACAGATTGTCCCGAGGGCCGCACTTTAGGGCGCCTATGCGCATGAAAATGAGAGAGATGCCGCGGTTGGAACGCACGACGGGACAAGTTGTCCCCTCCCGAGGAGCGAAGCTGGAGGTAACGTGTTACAGCCGGGGCATCCAGCGGCGGACCGAGCTGCAGTAGACCTCATAGGTTGCGCCAAAAGTCGCGCGAAGATGCGGCTCTTCGTAGAAAATGACGAAAACGTGAGCTAGCAGGAGCCAGGGCAGTGCGAACAGCAGAATTGCGGGCGAGTGCTCGTAGAGTCCGAAGCCGAAAAGCACGATGGCGCCGCCAATGTACATGGGATTGCGCACGAGCTTGTAAGGACCAGCAGCAACGAATGCGCGCGGCGGATCGAAGGGCGCGGGCGTTCCATGGCCGCGGATGACAAACGTCGCAATGCAGGCGAATGCCAGGGTTCCGCCTGCGGCTAGCAGCGCGATGCCAAGCGTCCGCGTCCATTCGGGCAGCGCAGCGCCGAGTGGGCCATCGTAACGGCGATGCAGACTCAAGGCTACCCAGCCCCAAAGCAAAACGAAACCAGAACTGAAGAGCGCCGACCGCAGAGTGACAAAGAACGTTTTCATGGCTGTCGCCTCGGTGATAACTGGGGCGCCGGTCGTTCCGGCTTCCGCCCCTATTCACTCTTACTGTGGTTAGAGGCAATCGGTTTCATTTGGGTTCGACGTCCGTGACTTTGATCTGGAGACCACGTTCGAACCTCATCTTCAAAATCCTCGCAAGAACGACAAGAATGAAAGGAACCGCCGAGAAGACTAAGGAAGCGCTCTATCGGTTGCAGCGGAAGCTGTCGCGCACAGCGTCGATACTCTTCCAGATCCCCTCCGTGCGCGGTTGTTGGGACATTCCGAAAAATGCTGCGGTGTGAGTCGAACCTGGGCACGCGGCGGTTACTACTTCCGAATTCAGTCTGACGATTTTGCCATGGGTGTCGTAAATACTCACTAGCCCTTTGAGGCTGCTGGCAGCCGCTTCGCCGAGGGTTTGCGAGCCCGCTGGATCGGCGCTGTAGTTTGCCGAAACCTTGGCGGGGTCGGGCTTGAAACCCTTGTTATGTCCGCGCTGTTCCGCCAGACCTCGAAAGTAAACCACCATATCGGACTCAAGCTGCTTTACGGTGATTGGAGCGGTCCCGTCCAGCCACCAGAAAAACAAGTACGAATGGTACTCTGGCGAGTCTGTGAAGTCGAAATCCGGGGAAAAGGCAACGTCTTCCGCGCCGTGATATGCGATCGATGGAGCCCACGGAAGCGGGAAGTTATAACGAGGATCGATGCGCCAGCTGCCGGGAATGCTGTAAGCGAATGGATCTGAAGCCGGATTTGTGTAAGGCGGATAAGGGGCACGGGGCATCGTCAATTCGTACTGGCTGCTATCCAAGCGGACAAACGAGAGGCGAACGGTACTGCCAACCGGTCCGCGGATAGCCTTACGATTAATTTCGTCCAATTCTCTCCCCATCACGAGTGCGCCATCGATCGCGAAAACGATGTCGCCCTTGTGCACGCCAGCTTTCGCACCAGGGAGCCCTTCGACTGCGTCTAGAACAACGAGTGGGCCACGCTTGTTGGGCTGCGTGTCGTCGTAGAGCTGCTCAAAACGGATGCCTATGGTTCCAAAATCATCATCAGCCGCGAGCGAAAGCGCCATGCCCAAAGCCAAAGCTACTGCAAGCGTCCACAAAGCTGTCCTCTTTATCATGCGCATCCTCATTCTTCGCCAAAGTAGCGCAAGGTTACAGGAACGGTCTTGCACAGTTGGAACCTGCGTTGAACTCTTCGAACTAGACCGAGCACGGTCGTGGTAAAGGCTGGCCAGTCTTTCATTCGTGGCGTAAAGACTCCATCGGATCGAGCTTGATCGCCCCTCGCATGGGTAGCCAGCAGGCCAGCATACCCGTGATCACCATGAGAACCGCGACGATGGCAAGTGCGGTCAGATCGTCTGGCCGGACCCCAAACAATAGAGTTTTCAGCGTCCTGCTTCCCACCAACCCGATCGCCGATCCAAGGGCCACGCCCGCCACGATCAGGCTCGAAGCTTCGGTGAATACCAGCCTAAACAGCTTTGAAGGCGTCGCCCCCAGTGCAGCCCGAATCGCTAACTCGAATCGGCGCTGCGTAAAAGAATAGGTAACACTGGCATAGAGGCCGGTCGTTGCCAACAGAAATGCGAACGCCGCGAACAGCGACACCATCACGGCACTGGTGCGGCTCAGGGTAGTGGAACTGGAAAGATATTCGTCCATGGTCTTGATTTCTGTGACCGCCTGTTCGGTATCCACTTGGTGAATCGCGGCCACGGCGGCAGTTGCCAGCGATTGCGGCTCGACCCTCGTTCGCAGCAGAAAAGTGAGCAGCCGCGACGGAAACTGAGAGTAGGTCAGGTAGATCTGCGGCGCATCCGGTTGTGCCGGCCCGAAGTCTTTGACATCCGACACCACTCCAACCACCGTGACACGTTCTCGATTTACCGCAGGTTTCCATGGTGCACCCGACGTGGGAAAGTGCAGAACGATCGATGCTCCCAGTACTTCTGCATGCGGCCAGTAGCGCCGCGCCATCTCCTCGTTGATGATCGCGACCGGTGCGCCGCGTTCGTCGTCGGCATCGGTGAATTGCCGGCCGAGACGGAGCGGCACCTGCATGGTGGCAAAATAATTTGGCATGACGACTCGATATTGAGTCACGAGCCGCGATTGATCGATGCTCGATTGGCCGAGACTCGATTGATCATGGCCAGGGATTTCAATCGTCGTGGCATCTCCCCATCCACTTAAAGGAGGGAAATTGACAGCCGAGGCCGAGGTCACTCCCGGCAAGGCGGACAATTCAAGAACAGCCTGCCGCTGAAAGTGCAGAAGCGCATCTGGAGTCGGGAAACGCCACTCCGGAAGCCAGAGCCGAAATGTGAGTACGTTGTTGGTATTCAAGCCCGGATCGTTGGCGAGCAACTTGGCTGCGCTGTTGCCCAGCAGCAGGGCGCAGAAGAGTAGCGCCGTGCTGAATCCTATTTCGGCAACCACAAGCGCGGAGCGCAGCTTGCGATGCGAGGAGACAGCAAGACCGACCGCGCGAAGCGAATCGAATGTATTCGATCGAAACGCATGAGCGAGCGGCGCCAGGCTTAAAACGACGGCAGTCAGCAGCACCAATCCCGCTGTGCAGGCGAAAACCTTCACGTCCAGGTGGATGAATTGAGCCCGTGGAATCTCCGCCAATCCAGAACGCAGAGCGGTGTCTCGTAGCCGTCCCATACCCGCGATGGCCAGCAACATTCCTAGCGCTCCACCCATAGACGCAAGCACCAGGCCCTCGGCGAAGAAATGCAGCCCCAGGTGCGAATGTGACGCACCCAGCGCCACTCGAACAGCCACTTCACGCTGCCGCAATGCCGCTCGTGCCAGCATCAGATTTGCCACGTTGGCGCAGGCGATGGTCAGAAGGAAGCCCACAGCAGCCAGCAGAACCACTAGCGTAGGGCGAATACTCTCAACCTGACTGTCTCTGAGTCGAACCACCCGAATGCTTCGCTGCTCTCCAGTGGGATTCTCGCGTTCCAAGTCTCCCATGACCGCAGTCATCTCGGCCGCAGCCGATTGGGGCGATGTATCTGCCTTGAGCTTGCCAAAAACCAGAACGGAGTGGTCCATGCGGCTGCTGCCGGGCGTCATCACGAACGGCATCCAGATATCGTAGGAGCGAGTGGTGCCGAACAAATTGAAGTCCGGCCGCAGCACGCCAACGATGGTGTAGGTATTGTCATCAACTGTGATCGTCGTACCGATCACGCCGGGAGTGGACGCGTACCGGCGCTGCCACAATGCGTGGCTGATCACAACCACGTGCTCGTGCCCTGGGTTGTCATCTCCCGCCAAAAAGGTCCGGCCTAATTGAGGCTGCACGCCGAGAATCTCGAAGAACCCAGCCGAGGCGTGCACTCCCCAGACTTGTTCTGGACTGCCGTTTCCATGCAGCGTATAAAACCAGGTGCGCCATGCGGCTAAGTGCTCAAAGGAGTGGGTGCGCCGCGTCCATTCAAGATAGTCCGCTGGCGAAATGATGCCGCGGGTGGTGCCGCGAGTGAGTTGTGACTCCCAAAGGATTACGATGCGATCCTGATCCTTGAACGGCAGAGGCCTGGAGAGCACAGCGGAAATCACGCTTAGCACCAGAGTGTTGGCGCCGATTCCAAGGGCCAGAATCAGCGCAACGGAAAAACTAAAGCGAGGCGAGCGAAAAATACTTCGCAGGGCGTGTTTGAGCTCGTTGAACAAGTTCCCTGTCCGATTCCGGCAATCGCGGACATCTTACACCACAGACAAAGGGCAGCACCGCAGCGGCGCCGCGAGCCGGAGTTCTCAAGACTGGAGTGTTGCGAACTATTGGTGCGCCGTCCTGTACCGGGACGGAGTAAGCCCACATAGTTTGCGGAATGTCCGGGTAAGGTGTGCCTGGTCACAAAAGCCGGCTTCCGACGCGATCTCGGCCAGCGGTTTGTTCGAAGCTACGAGTTGAGAACAAACAAAATCAACCCTTCGGCGGCGAACGTACTCTCCGATGCTGCATCGATATGTCTGCCGGAACATTCGCGCCAGATATACAGGATGAAGACCGACGGCTTGGGCGACATCGCTGAGTGAGACTGTTTGTGAAAACGCGGCGTCCAGGAACTCGCGCGCCTGGCTGATTTTTCTCTGCGGCCCAGAGCTGCGCCACGCGGGCCGTTGCCGGCAAATCTCGCCGACGATTTCGAGCATCAACCCTTCGACCACGAGGGGTGAGACGCCGTCGCCGGAACGAAATTCGTTGTACAACCTCTTGGCCAACCAGGCGGGCTGCCCGCGAAACGCCTTCAGGCTGCCGGGCAACGCGCCGCACTCAAGCGCCCGTGAAACTAAGACCGGATGCAGTTCGATGATGAGACACCGTCCTCCGCACCCAAGAAAAACATTGGAGTGAGGTTCGTCCGGAGGTGTGAAGATCAGTTCGTCCGTTTTTCTTTCAACGTTCTCGCGCCCGAATTTCTCGGTAAGGCTGCCCGCAAGCAGAAGATAGAGCGACGCCATTCGATGCGCGTGGCTGGGAATCCTGTACCCTGGTGGGTGTGCGGTTTCGGTCCAATAGAGTCCCGCAACTTCGCCTTCGCGGACATGAAAGCGGGAAAAATCCTCCGGCGTCGGCTTTTCGCAGTCAATGGTTCGCGTCAACAGGCCGGGCACAAATCGCTCTCCGCACCTCGGACACTGGATACGCTCAAAGTCGATGGGCCGTACTTCAGCGGGCGAGACTAACCTCTTACACCTAGGACATGCGACACCGACCGGCCCTCGCTCGGGATCGACTTGGAACGAACTGGCCATGACTCGGCTGCCACGATCAAGCTTACCGCACCTGTGGAGTTTACTTTGCAAACGACTCGCCCAGAATTCATTTTTGTCCACCAAGAAAGGTCGCCGAAGCAGATAAACTTTCGTGGAAACTGGCCCAGCTGGAAAGTCGGCAGCAATAGGTTTCTGGCAGGCAACCTACGGATCGTACACTGGAGTGTGCATGCCTGCGTGCCGCGCCGCTTCCTGCATCTGCTCGAGTTTTCTTTTCTGCTCATCGAGCTGCTGTTGGATCTGCGCCGCACGCAGCAATTGACGCGCTGCATAGCGGTTGTATGGCCCCTCATACTGCGCGCTCCCGCCTCCAGCACGAACGGACGCATTGATCTCGTCGATGCGTGCCTGCAGATTCGTCATTCGATTTTCTTGCGCCAATATCTGCTTCTTCCATTGCGCAGCCGCACGCTGTTCTGACAAGCGTTGTTCCGCAGAGCGATGGTCCGTGGGCTTGTTGCCGGCCACCGCGCCCGCCACCGGCTGCGTCTCGGCCGCATCTTCATCCGCCTCCGGATCTTGCGAAAGGTCCTTGTTCGTGATCACCTTCGGCAGCACTCCCGAGGCATTGTCGGCGTTCCTTTTTTCCTGACTCTCGCGCGCAACGTCGCCCAGCGACTGCCCCAGGGCGGCCAGGCTCATTAGCTGCGCCATCACCAAAACCTTCAAGAATATTCGCCGCATAACCGTCTCCCATTGTGAGCAGAATTGTTGTTTCGATGGTAGCTCCACAGGCTTGAGTTTGTAGCAACCCGTGAAACCAGGCGCCAAACGAAAGTACCAGGCCACTGTGGCCAACCGGCCATCTCCCTGCTTTTTGTCTCGCGTGCTACCAGCCGTTTCGGGTTGTTCGCGATGGCAAGCTTTTCGCTCGGAGCGCGTCTGCAGCGGATCATGTACGCAGACATTGATATCAACTACTATGGCAAGTTAACGTCGCGCAAAAACATCGAAGATTGTGGAAGTGATTGGCAGAATCGAGGCGAGGAACCATGCAACATTCGAAGCCGCCTGTGGCTGATGGTGCGCAACCAGCCTCGCCAGCCGCTGGCTTCGAGACAGCCACCTCTTCGGACGGACTACATCGCCAACTAAGCCAGCGTCAGCTCAGCATGATCGCCATCGGTGGCGCAATCGGAGTCGGCCTGTTCCTTGGAAGCAGCGTAACCGTCCAACTGGCGGGGCCGGGAGTAATTCTCAGCTATCTGCTCGGAGCCGCGATCACGGTGGTCGTCGCCTACGCTTTAGCGGAAATGGCGGTCGTACATCCGGTAGCAGGATCGTTCGGCGTCTATGCCGAGCGTTACCTGAGCCCGTGGGCGGGGTTCTGCGTTCGCGCCACTTATGGTTTGATTCAGATCATCGCGGTTGGCGCCGAGGTCACCGCGGTTGCGATCTACATGTCGTTTTGGTTCCCGACAGTTCCAGGCTGGATCTGGGTAGCTTCCGCATCCCTAGGTTTGGTGATGATCAATTCCTTGCAAGTAGGCTGGTTTGGAGAATTCGAGTACTGGTTCGCATTGATCAAGGTTGTGGCGATCGTAATATTCGTAATCGTCGGTGCGCTCCTTATCTTCGGTCTGACCTCGGGCCGGGCAATCGGTTTCAGCAATCTGACCACGCATGGCGGTTTCCTGCCTCACGGTTGGACAGGTGTTTGGCTGGCTCTCACGCTGGTAATCACGAGCTACATGGGCGTCGAAGTAATTGCGGTCACGGCGGGTGAAGCGCAACATCCCGAAGAATCCGTGCCGACTGCCATGAGATCGATCCTGTTGCGGCTGGTTCTATTTTACGTGCTCGCCATCACCGTGATGCTGGCCATGTCGCCCTGGGATCAAATCGGGTCTACGGGAATTACCGCCAGTCCGTTTGTGCGTGTCTTCACGGCCGTGCGCGTACCTTACGCAGCCGCGGTAATGAACCTGGTTGTAATCACGGCGGCGTTGTCGAGTGCCAACACCAATTTGTACCTCACCACGCGAATGTTGTTTTCCTTGTCGCGCGGACGCTACGCTCCTGCGTGGATCGGACAACTCAGCGCAACGGGCGTGCCCCGCGCGGCTCTGGCGGTTTCAACCGGCGGCATGGTTGCCGCCATCTTTCTTGCGATTTACGCGCCTCAGCGAGCCTTCCTGCTTCTCTACGGCACCGCGGTGGCAGGAATGTTTTTCGTGTGGCTCGTGGTGCTCGCCACCCATCTGCGTTTTCGCAGCGCACTGGGACCGGAACGCGTTGCCGCACTTCCCTTGCGATTGCCGCTGCATCCGCTGCCAACTGTGCTCGGCCTGGTTTTTCTGCTGGGCATCGCGGGTAGTACATTCTTTGTTCGCGGCCTCGAGTACACGGTGCCGACTTTTGCTGTGTTTCTGGCAGTGATAACTCTGGCGTATCGGTTTCAGTCTCAGCGGCAAATGAAAGCAATCATCGAGAACAATATCCAATGACAGAATTTCCTATTAAAGACCTTCGCGCTTTGTTTCCTGCGCTGAACAATGGCGAAGACTTCATATTCTTCGACAACGCCGCCGGCGCCCAAATACCCCAATCCGTTTTGGAAGCGGTTACCTCACATCTGGTGAATTGCAACGTCCAGCGTGGCGGACCTTACCCCAAGAGCCAGCAAGTGGATGCCATGTTGGCGCGGGCACGGCAGAGCGTTTGCGAATTCGTCAATGGCTACCACGCGGACGAAATTGCCTTTGGCATGAACGCGACGTCTTTCATTCGACTGGTCAGCCTGGCCATCGGACAAATGCTCGCCGAGCGCAATGAAATTGTGGTCACGGAGATGGATCACGAGGCTAACGTCGCCACCTGGCTCGCGCTCGAACGAGAGGGCGCGCAATTTCGGTGGTGGCGTATGCGCGACGACGGGAATCTGCACGTCGCCGACCTTGTGCCCTTGCTTTCGTCCGCTACACGTCTGGTCGCCTGCACGGTCACATCCAATGCGACTGGATCCGTAGTGGATGTCGCGGAAGTGGCAAAGCATGCGCATAGCGCCGGCGCAGAAGTCTTTCTCGATTGTGTTCATTTTGCGCCTCACGGAGTGATCGATGTACAGGCGTTCGGCTGTGACTATCTCGTTTGTTCGGGCTATAAAGTCTTTTCGCCTCACATGGGCTTTCTTTGGGGAAGGCGCGAACTGCTCGAAAAACTGCCGACGTTCCGGGAAGACTTCATTCCCAACCAGCCACCAGCAAAGCTCGAAGCAGGAACTTTCGTTTACGAAAACGTCGCGGGCATGGATGCCGCGGTCAATTATCTTGCAGCGTTGGGCGAACGCCTCGCCAGAGAAACTCCGACTGCGCCGCGCCGGGCTAATTTGGTTCGCGCTCTGGAGGCGATCCGCACCTACGAACAGTCGCTCTCGCTCGAAATGCTTCGCATACTAAGAGAAGCGGGAGCAGAAGTGTACGGTGTTCGCGATCCTAAACAAGTCAGCCAACGTGTGCCAACCTTCAGCTTCAACCTGGGCGGAATTCCTCCGGCAGTGGTGGCCACAGAAATGGCCAGAAACCGCATCGGCGTACGCGACGGACACATGTATTCGCCACGCCTAATAAAACGGCTCGGACTCAAGCAGGAAACCGGCGCAGTCCGCGCCTCCCTTGTGCACTACAACGCGGTGGAAGAGGTTCGCCGCTTCGGAGAGGTTCTGCACGGGATTGGCAAAAGCCACGGGCAGTGAGGAAAGAAAATCGCCAAAGCGACGATGAGACAAACGGTCGCCTTAGTTGCGCAGTCAACGGTAGGGCTCCTTATTGATCTTTCAGGAGAACGACTAACCGGAAGCTAGTGAGAGTCGCCTCCACGGAGCTTCTTGAGTACACTCTGCGCATCGCGACGAATCTCAGAGAGCGTGCGCTTCAATGTGAAGCGAGGTCATTCCGGACCACTCGTCCGTCCTTCATCACGAATCGAACTCGCTCCAGCTCGGTGATATCGGCGACTGGATCTCCGGCAACCGCCACGAGATCGGCAAATTTCCCCTGCTCAACCGCACCCACACGGTCCTGCCAGCCCAGCATTTCTGCGGCGTTGGTGGTGACTGCGCGAATGATGTCGAGCGACGGCATTCCCGCGTCATGCAAATTAGCAAATATCGTGGCGCTGGCTTGGCCGCGCGTTTTTCCGGGATAAAACCAACACATATCGGATCCAGCCGCGAACTTCACTCCCGACTTCAATACTCGCTGAGTGAAAGGGACCACCTTCCGCCGCCTTCGGTCATCGGAGGCGGCCAGCTCTGATTTCATCGCAGGGGACATCACTACGGTCGGCTCAGCAATCTTGGTAAAAAAACCGCCCCAAAAAGTTGGCGTTATGTCGAAGAAGATTCCCTTGTCGCGCATGGCCTTCAATTGCTCATCGGTTATATCGTTGCCATGCTCGATGGAGTCTGCGCCCCCATCAATCGCCGTCTGGATGCTGCCAGTGCTGATAGCGTGAACCGCGACCTTCAAGTGCTGACGGTGCGCCTCCTCAACCACCGCCTTCAATTCCGGGGTTGAGATGTCATCACCAACTGTGACCTTGATGAGGTCGACGTTATAGAAGACGTTCTGTCGCACCGCCTGCCGTGCTCGGTCGGGGCTGTCTATCGGCAGGAATTCTTGCTGCATGATCGCTTCGGCTATAGCGGGATTGAGGCCTTGGAGGTATGAACCCAGCGCCATCAGCTTACGGCCGGCGGCCAGAATTCTCGGACCGGGAACGTTGCCTGCATTGATCGCGTCCCGCAAGACAACATCGCCGTCAATTCCAGAGTGCCCCAGATTGCGCACCGTCGTGAAACCGCTTTCCAGATCTTCGCGTGCCAGCCTGGCCCCCCGCAGCACCCGCTCGCCGGGCGACTCGACGATTGCAAGCAATAGCCCCGGAGCAAAGTCACCGTTTGAATGGCGCGCGCTCTCGGCTTCCGGCGGCACAATCACGTCGAGAAGCAGGTGCGCATGACCGTCAATCAGCCCCGGCAAAAGGGTCGCGCTACCCAAGTCGATAGTCTTGACATTCGCCGGTACGTGCGCTTGCACTTGCGAACGCGAGCCAACTTCCTTGATCTTGCCGTTTTCGACCAGCACAGCCGCGGGCGAAAGCACATTGCCGGTTCGCGGGTCGAGCATCCGGCCGGCTTTTACTAAAGTTACGGATGATTGGGCGGCAACCTGACCGATGGAAAACAGAGCTAGGAATAGCGACAGCGTGAACCTTTTGGGCATAGGATTCGGTCCTTATGTGTTGCCACTTCCATCACAACATGACGTTCTCTGGTTGATAGTGCCTTTGCTACACTGCGAGTTCAGGCCTCGTGCAGCGCAACCAATGGGTCCACCTTCGTCGCGCGCCGGGCTGGAAGGTAGCTAGCCAACACAGCGACTACAAACAAAAGCAAAGGCACGGCCAGAAACACAGACGGATCGTGGGGGCGCACTCCGTAAAGCAAACTGGCCATCATCGACGCAGTCGATGCAGATAGGACCACGCCGGCAACGACTCCGACGGTAGCCAGCACGACACCTTTTTGTAAGAAAAGTTTCACAACGTTGGCGCGGCTGGCCCCCAGGGCCACGCGAATACCGATCTCGCGCGACCTTTGGCTGACCATATAGGCCAGCAAGCCATAAATTCCAATGGATGCCAGAAGCAGCGCCAGTCCCGCAAATCCACCTACAAGATTGGCGGAGAAGCGCCGTGAAGCCAGCGAACGATCGAGCACGTCGTTCATGGACGCAACATTGAATACCGGCAGGCCGGGATCAATGCTCTGAATCTCATGTCGAATCTGCGGATCGAGAACGGCTGCCGGCAAAGACGTCCGCAAAACAACGCTAAGCCCCCGGTTCGGGGTTTGATAGATCGAAACGTAGATGTGAGGAACGCCATCAATGTCGAGACCATCACTCTTGATGTCCTTAACAATACCCACGACGGTCATCCAAGGCTTGGTAGGGTCTTGTCCGAAGCGAACCCGGCGGCCCAGCGGATCGCGGGTCGGCCAATATTTTCGAGCTGTGGTTTCATCAATGATGGCCACCGGCGGTTTGCCGTCTTCGTCGCCCTCGGCGAAAGACCGGCCGCGCAGAAGCGGCGACTGCATCACCTTGAAGTAATCGGGGCTTACCCGAATTCTCTCGGCCCGAAGATCCTGGGAGGACTCGACCGGACGATCTTCAATGGCCAGCGCATCAGTCCCGCTGGGATCGTTGAGGATGTGATTGGTGGTCGGTAGATCTGAGGTGATGGCGGCGAGTTGCACTCCCGGAATTGCATTCATTCGCCGCAGCAACTCTCGATCAAAAGTAGCTTTGGGAGCAACGCCGTGGTAAGGATCTTCTTTCGGATCGTCCGGAATCGGCAGCCAAGTGTTGGCAGCAACGACCTGGGTCGGATTGAATCCCGGGTTTTCCTGTAGCAGATCACGGAGAGTACGCAGCAGCAAGCCGGCTCCCACCATCAGCACCACAGCGAATGCCAGTTCAGAGACGATGAGAACATCCCGCAAGCGGCCGGTCCTGGTGCTGTAGCCGGAGCCACGACCGCCTTCGCGAATCGCCGAAGACAGAGCCACCTTTGCCAGGTGAAGTGCCGGGGCGAGCCCAAAAAGCACGCCAGTAAGAATCGAAATCAGCAGCGCAAACCCCAGCACCACCCAATCGATTCTTACCTCGCTAAGCCGTGGAATGTTCGAAGGCACAAAGCGCAGAACAAAACTGAGGGTTACGGCCCCGGTAATAACTCCTGCCACCCCGCCGATCGCGGAAAGAAGCATTGACTCGGTCAACATCTGCCGCACCATGCGGCGGCTACTCGCTCCCAGCGCGGACCGCACCGCCATTTCCTGTTGTCGTCCCGAAGCGCGCGCTAACAGGAGATTGGCAATGTTCAACGACACAATGAAAACGATTAGGATGACTGCCCCCATCAAGACGAGCAGCATAGGTCGAACATTGCCCACCAAAGTTTCCTGCAACGGTTGAATCTCAATTGTCCACTGGGCCTCGGTCGGGTAATCAGAGGGAAAGTCGTGGCGCAATTGGGCCGCCATGGCTGTTAGGCGTGCCTGAGCCTGCGCCAGCGTCAGTCCAGGCTTGAGGCGCCCGATTGTTCCGGCGTTTAGCCCCCGGTTGCCACGTATCGGTTTGGGGAAAGGTTCGGCGCTGAGTCCGGCGGCAGACCATACTTGCACCTCACCGGAAACCGTCGGTCCAGGATGGCGGAATCCGGGCGGAAGAACACCAATAATCGTGCACGGATCGCTGTCGAATTGGATGGTGCGGCCGAGAACATTGGGATCGGCGCCAAACTCGTGGTGCCACAAAGCATCGCTGATCACGATGGCGGGTGAGAAACCGGGCGCGAAGTCCTGCGGCCCATACAGCCGTCCAATTTGGGGGGTCGCACCCAGCATCGGGAAGTAGCTGAAACCGGTGAGGACGAACTCGAGACGCTCCGGCTGTTTGGCGCCAGTAAGGTTCACGCTGCCGCCGGCGATGACGCTCACGTCCTCAAATACACCAGCGCGATCGCTGAGGTCATCCAGTTCGGGCTTGGAAAACGTAACGTCCCGCAATCCCAAACCTGGCTCGTTAAAGAAGATTCGCACTAAGCGGCCAGACTCGCGGTACGGGAGAGGGCGCAGCAGAACGGCATTCACAATACTGAAAATCGCCGTGTTGGCTCCAACTCCCAGAGCCAAACTCAGCACGGCCACCGCCGTGAAGCTTGGATTCTTGCGCAACAATCGGGCTCCGTATCGAATGTCCGAACCCAGTTCGCCCCACCAACGCACGCCAACCGAGGCGCGCATTTCGTCTTTGTGAGTCTCGATTCCGCCGAACTCAATCCGCGCCCGCCGCGTCGCTTCTTCCTGGGACAGACCTTTGCGAATCAGGTCCGCAGCGTAGCTCTCAATGTGAAAACGGACTTCCGCTTCCATTTCACTTTCAAGCCTCTGCCGCTTGGAGATCCATTTCGACCAGGAACGGAATCGAGCCAGAAGATTCATATCTGCCCCGGAGTGGTGCGCAGGATGCTCGCAATCAATAACGACATGCGATTCCACTTTTCGGTTTCCGATTGGAGCTGTCGCCGTCCGGCTCCGGTCAGGCTATAGAACTTCGCCTTGCGTTTGTTGTCCGATTCTCCCCACTCGCTGGCGATCCAGCCCTGATGCTCCAGCCGATACAGCGCCGGATATAACGAGCCCTGCTGAATTTCCAACCGATCACCGGAGATCTGCTGAAT
>Ga0116219_10002294_pt1 | contig 16398 bp, 15 predicted proteins | sample Sb_taG_4_FD_91019 | JGI IMG/M metagenome (GOLD analysis project Ga0116219, IMG submission 91019) | Peat soil microbial communities from Weissenstadt, Germany - Sb_50d_6_BS metaG | ecosystem: Environmental > Terrestrial > Soil > Wetlands > Peat | place: Germany: Weissenstadt | collected 2010-09-21
AGTTGCGGCATAATGAATCCTTGGTTTCCGCACACAAATCTAATTTGGGACAGGTTAGCTTAGATCGTGTCTTCAAAAACAGTCCTCGTCACCGGCTCCAGCGGCCTGATTGGCTCGGAAGCCGTCGAGCACTTTGACCGCCAGGGCCACGCGGTCCACGGCCTGGACAACAACATGCGCCGCGTTTTCTTTGGCGATCCCGGCGACACCACCTGGAACCTCGAACGCCTTCGCCGCATCTGCAAAAATTTCACTCACCACAATGCCGACATCCGCGACCGCATCGCCCTCGAATCTCTGTTCCGTTCCCAGCGCTTCGATCTCATCGTTCATTGCGCCGCACAGCCTTCCCACGACAAGGCCCGCGACATCCCCATCCTCGATTTCGAGGTCAACGCCCTCGGCACCGTCAATCTTCTGGAAGCCGCGCGCCTCCACTGCCCCGAAGCGGTCTTCGTTTTCATCAGCACCAACAAGGTCTATGGCGACGCTCCCAATGAACTCCCTCTCAAGGAGCTCGAAACGCGCTGGGAGTATGCTCGCCCGGAGGATTACGACGGCATCAGCGAAACCTGCCGCATCGACCGCACGCTCCACTCGCTCTTCGGCGCTTCCAAGGCGGCCGCCGACCTCGTGGCTCAGGAATACGGCCGCTACTTCGGTATGAAGGTGGGCATCTTCCGCGGCGGTTGCCTGACCGGACCTTCGCACTCTGGCGTGGAGCTTCACGGCTTCCTGTCGTATCTCGTGAAAGTCGCCATCACCGGCGCCACCTATTCGGTTTTCGGCTACAAGGGCAAGCAGGTGCGCGACAACATTCACAGCCACGATGTCGTCCGCGCCATCGAAGAGTTTGCCGCCAATCCGCGCCCCGGCGAAGTCTACAATCTCGGCGGTGGCCGTGAAAACAGCGTTTCCATGCTCGAAGCCATCTCCAAGATCGAAACAATGTCCGGCAAAAAAATGAATTGGAAGTATGTGGAGCAGAACCGCATCGGCGACCACATCTGCTACATTTCCAACCTCGCCAAGTTCAAGTCCCACTACCCCGACTGGCGCATCACCGTCCCCCTAGACGAAATCCTCCGCCAGATCATCGCCCAGGAGACCCAGCGCCTGCAAAGCGCCGGGACTCTTTGAGCGTTTCCCAAGCTACGGTTCTCAGTTGTGTTATTTTTGAGGCTGAAATGCAACCAGGAAAACAACATCGAATCGATTCACTCGCCGCTCTTCGTCGGCTTTATCCCTGGCTCATCGAGCTCTGGATTGCCTCGATTCTTCTCGTTTTTTTCATCATTCGCGTTCTTGGCTCTGGCATGGGCCAACGGGTCCTCTCTGTGCTCGGGCTTCGACACCCCCAATGAGATTCCTTCCGCCTGTCTTTGCCAATCTCCTTTTGATCCTGGCGGCTTTCGGCGTTGGCAGCATTCTCCGCCCACTTCTACCTCGTACTCTTCGGAAGATTGACCGCTTTGCCATCCTCGCTCTCGGCGGTCTCGGACTGCTTGGTACCCTTCTCTTCCTAGTTGGGTTGTTCCGTTTCACGTTGGTGGTGATTCTGGCCGTGCTCGTTCCCGCCGCTTTCCTCGGTGTTTGGTGCCTCGTGCGGGAGTCAAAGGGTTTCGCCCCGCATACCTGGCGGTCGCAGGTTCCATTCCTTCCCGCCGCCGCGATCGCCCTGCTCCTCATCATCACCTTCGTGGGCGGTCTGGCCGAGCCGGTCGGCGACATCAAGCTGGATGCCATTGCCTACCATTTCCTCGGCCCCCGCATCTGGTTGCGGGACGCCGTGATTCACGTGATCCCCGACGAGTGCCATGCCTCCTTCCCTGCAACCGTGGAGACTCTTTTTGCCGCACTCATGGCTATGGGTGGAACCCGCGCCCCGGAACTTTTCGGCTTCTTTGCCTTTGGTGTTTTTCTTCTGGTTGCCGCTGGATTTGCGATTCGCCTGGGTCTTGATCCCGGGGGCGCCTGGTGGGCCGTGGCCCTCATAGCCTGCATGCCCGTGGTTTATCGGGGCTCATACGGCGGCTTCAATGATGTGATCCTTTCGGGCTGCGTCCTGGTGGCGCTCCGCGTAGCCCTCGATGCCAGTGGGCCCAGGGAATATGCATTCGCCGGTGTTTTCGCGGGTCTCGCCATGGGCGTCAAGTACACCGGGATCATCGCCTTCCTACTAATTCTTGGCTGCGCCTTTCTGTGTTCGCTCACTAGGCGCACGGAAAAACCGGCTGGGTTCTTTGCCGGCGGCGCCCTCTTCTCCCTTTTGGCTGCTGTCGTCGCTTCCCCCTGGTACCTGCGCAACTGGCTCGTTCTCGGCTCCCCGATCTATCCTCCACCGCCGGCGCTGCTCCTCTTCTTCCACGTTAAGTACCTGTCCCCCGATGCCATCCGCTCCCTGACCGCCGTCATTCAAAAAGAAGGCCTGGGCATGGGCCACAGCCTATCCGCCTTTTTGCTCCTGCCTTTCCATCTCACCTTCCATCCTGCCAATTTCCTCAACGGCCCCGGCGGTGTGGGTGTCGCGCTTCTCGCTCTTGCGCCCTTCGGACTGTGGATGCAGCGGCGGGATCTGTTCGTCCGGATGTTGGCCCTGTTTGTTTTCCTGCAAACGGTCGCGTGGTTCCTCACCGAGCAGGACGCGCGCTTTCTGATTCACCTCTACGTCATCCTCGCGATTTTCGTCATTTGGGGTTGGCGGTATGCCGTCTTGAGGGCTCCACGGTTTGGTCCTTTGCTGGCCGGCCTCGCCATGGCCTGCTCGATACTGTACGGCCTCTTTATGGTCGTCACCTTCCGCGTGGACGATCTCCACGCTTCCGTTTCCAGTAAATTCGAGAGCCAGCGCATCGCCCGCGAGGTCCCCTTCTTGGACGGTTTTGCCTATCTGAATTCCGAGCCCGCCGTCACGAAAGTTTTGGTCCTGGCGCCGCGTTTTCCAACCTTTTATCTTCGGAAAAGCTACCTGAAACCGGTGGGCCGCTTCGGAGAAGAGTCATTGCCTAACGCCGGCGACACGCAGGCGCTTCTTCAAAACCCCGCTGCTCTGGAGATTAGCCACGTGATAGACGTTCGCGTGGATGAAAACGATTTTAAGATTTCCAGCAAGCCCGACACTCTCACTCTAGTCTTCGAGCGCGAAGATCAGCGCATTTATCGCGTATCCCCCGCTCTGTAAGTGAGAACCACAAGCGCAGCCGCTCCAGCCGTGATCCCGTATCTGGCTAGCGCAAACTCTCTTCCTTCATCGTAACGAGATAAAGCTTCCGGCTCGGCTCCACCGCTACGGATCGCACCGACGACGCCACATGGCTCAGGTGCACCGGCAACCAGTTAAAACCATCCCCGGGTTCTTCCCCATAGAGAAGAAATACCGGATGCGCCGCCGTGAATTCTGAAAAGTCTCGCACCTGTAGCGGCATGTAATCGCGAAGAAGCACCACATTCTTGTCAAACGAGTCGGTGCCCTGGTAATGAAGTTCTTTTTCCTCGTCCATCAAATAGAAAAGCTGCCTGAAAAACGCCGGTGAAGCATAGTGAGCAAGCGGCGTGTAAGCCATGCCGCTGGAAACCACCACAGGCAGGTCCCCATAACCGCTGCGCTGGACGAATTCCTGGACCGCCGCCGCGGGAGACGCCAGTCGAAGCGAATGATTGGCCCGCCAGAAGTTCAACTCGCGAACTCCCACGCTTGTAAAGATAAACAGGGCGAACAGGGCCACGACGAGCGGACGGGCAAGCGACAGGCCGCACCCCACGGCAATGGTGATGCCGATCACCGCCGGCAAGACATAAGCGTCCCGCATTCCGCCGTGCAGTATAGTGACTGCAACGAAGCAAATAATCGGCAACGCAACTAACCCTAGAAGTAGCGTCCCCTCGGCCACTTCCGCGTCACGAATTCTTCCTTCGGAGGGAGTGCCGGGCCTCAACAACAGGTACGCTCCAATCACTCCCGCAACGGCTAGGGCAAACACCGCCGCTCCAAACGCCGAATCCGTCAGAAAGAACGCACCGTACGTGGAGGGAATGGAGGTGAAGACGTAGCGGTCAAACAAATGAGCGCCGAACCGGGCCTTGACTTGCATAAGCAATGGCCAGGAGATCAAAAGTGGTGTGGCCCCAAAAACCAGGGCCGCCCAGACGCGCCACCGGAACTGGCGTGTCCGGAGGAATACAACTGCTTCAGCCAGGCCAAACGGTACAATTGCCAAAACCGCATAGTGGTGAAATGTCTGAGCCAGCGCCAGGTTGATCCCCAGCATGGCAGTCCAAAAACCGGACGGCAGACGCTGGTAGCAGACCAGCGCGAACGCGATGCACGCGATGACCATACTGTATGGCCGCGCCTCCACCGCATATTTCTCAAACAGGATCGTGGACAGCAGCAGGAACGCGCAGAGGAAGGCAATCAATTCGCCGCTGCGTTTCTTCACGAACACAAATACGCAAACCATCGTGCACGGCATCGCCAGAATTGCGGGTAATCGCAGGGCGATTTCTTTGTTATGGGAAAGGCTGGAGGCAACTCGCTCGATTGCATAGAAACCCAGCGGTTGGCCATCCACGGCTCGCGTCAGCGCCGCCCAGACCGCTCCCATGCTTGGCAGCGAGCTCACTGCCAGGGTGAGCAGTTCATCGAACCAAAACGGTTTCATCGCGGCAGCCGCCAATTCTCGCACGATAACGTAGACTACCAGGGCAACCAGCAGGCCCAGAATCAGCCTCCTAGGTGGCGCAGGGAGCTCATGCCCCGCTTCCGCCGCGCTGTCCGCTCTAGGTGGTGCGTTGAGGAACGTTTCGATAGTGCTTCGGGTTGCCTGAAATTTACTCATCTACAATCTCCCGTTTATTCCCGTGAAAAAGTGTCATTTCGGCTCCGGCGCTGCCTCCAAGCGCTCATCTTCGCCGGGATCGGCAAACAGCGAAAGGGGCATTTTTGGAGGAGCGTGGGGCACTCCCTTAAAGAGAAAGCCAGGACTTAGCCGCTCCTCTCCTTTGCGACCTAGCCGTAGGAGCTCTCAGCGAGCCGACCTCTCCTTCATTTTGACCAGGTATACCCGGCGATCCCCCTCCGCGGCCAGAAGCTGCATCGACGCAGCTTCGTGGCTCAAGTAGTCCTGCCATGAGTCTTCGGCTTCTGAATACAAAAGGAATTCTCGATGCGGGGCTGCAAATTCCGAATAATCCACTGTCTTGGTTGGAAAGATTTCGGGAAAGCTTGACCCAGCCTTAACGAGGGAGTCCGTCGCTCCGTAGTTCAGATCCTTGCCTTTATTTACCATGTAAACCAGCTTGTTGGCTAAGCCCGGCGGTGAATAGTAAGCGAGCGGGGCGTATGTCAAGACCTGACCGACCGCAACGGGGAGATCCCCGTGCCCAGCCCTCTCAACGAGTTTCTCGACTTGTCCAGCGGAATAACCCGGAGCGAACGGGTCACCCGCCGTTCTGCGCCAAAACCCTAATTCGCGGACTGCCACGCTGGTTAAGACAAACAGGCCGAAGGCCGCAATGGCCCGGGGTCGGGAGATGGAAAGGGCGCACGCCAGTCCCAGAGCAATCCCGATTGTTGCTGCAATCCCATAGCGGCTGAAGAATGAGCCATGCGTCTGGCGAATGAGCACAAAAGCAATGACCGGCTGCGCGATCAGGCTCAAGAGTAATGTCCCCTCGGCTAGGTCAACATCATTGCCATGGGTCTGGCGTGAGGACTCAGTGCGCGGCCAGAAGCGCCACCAGACTATTGCCGCAGCAGCAACCGCGGCCAGCGCCACGCCTGATGCGGGGTGGCAGAAAAAGTAGGATCCGTAGAACCCCGGGAGAACCGAAAAGGCAGGACGCGAAAGGGCCACGTCGCCAAAATTCGTTTTGATTTTCCACAGGAGAGGCCAAAAGACAATCAACGGCAATGCTCCGCAGGCCAAAGCCATCCAGGCAGGCCATCGAAATCGGCGTGTCGTGAGCAGCAGTACTGCCTCCGCCAATCCAAACGGAATCATCGCAAAGACAGCGTAATAGTGAAACGACTCAGCGAGGAGCAGGCTGATACCCAGCAGCGCCGCCCAGCGCAGGGACGGCAAGCGCTGGTAGCAAACCAGCGCAAACGCGATGCACGCCATGAGCATGCCGTACGGCCGCGCTTCAATCAGATACGTATGAAACAGGCTGGTTGTTAAGAGCAGCAAGACACAGAGGAAGGCGACCACTTCGCCGCTCCGTTTCTTCGCGTACACAAAGACACAGATCAAAGTGCAAGGAAAAGCAAGGATGGAAGGCAATCGCAGCGCAATTTCTTTCTTCTTTAAGAACCCTAGGGCGGCTCGCTCCACCAGATACAAACCGGGAGGCATGGCATCCAAGCCACGCGTCACGGCGTTCCACATTTCGCGCACGGTCGGCTGACCGGCGATGACCAGCGTGAGCAGTTCGTCGTACCAAAACGGTCTCGCTGCGGCACCCACCACGCCTCGAACAATAACGTACAGAACGAGGAGTCCCAAGAACCCATAAATCAGTCTTTTCGGTGGCCGCTGAATGGCGTCTTGCAATGCTATGAAAGTGTCTCTTCTCGATGACTTGTCGGAGAACATCGCGATTTCCCCTTATCTCTCTTTGCAGGGCCGCCATCAGGGATGCGACCGGAGCTTTCTTAAGTTTTCGATTTGTGAGGTGCCAGGAACAACTTGTCACACGGGTTGCAGCGAAACGGCCGCACGCGGAAAACAAAGCACACCGCTTTTATGTACAGTCCTCTCCTTCTCTCCCGATGCACTTCCTTGCTGCCACATTTTGGGCAAACTCTCTTGCGGGCAACTGGCGGCACTAGCATCTCAATCCTTCGCGATTTGCAGAACAGCCATCAAAGACGTGCCCGGCAATTTCTGCGGAATCACTTCGCACCTGGCCAGCAAGCCCAGCACGTTATTGACGCCAGCCGAGCGGTGCAACCAAGTTCGGCTGGGAACAGCTTGGCGATACCCCATACTACGTCCATGCGCTTCCCGTCGGTCCCGCGGAGCATACAAAGACTCAAGATATGAAGCGAGTACTTTTCGCGGGAAGTCTCTCACCGCATCTTGACCAGATATACCCTTCGGTTCCCCTCCACAACCAAGGCCTGCATCGAGGATGCTTCTTCCGGAAAATAAATTCGTAGCCAGTCAAAGCCTGTTCCCGGGTCTTCCAGGTAGAAGAGAAACGCCGGGTGGGCCGCAACAAACTCCGAGAGTGGATAAGCATGTAGGGGCGCGTACGAGCGAAGAATCTCAAACCCCTTGTCGACATTGTCTGTTTTCGAATACTTCAGCGCTTTCGCGGGGTCCTCCAGGATAACGAATCTCTTCTTCCATTCCGGGGCCGCATAATAGGTGAGCTGCATATAGGGAACGCCGTCGGAGAATACGACGGGGAGATCGGGATGCCCCGCTTTTTGGATCAGAGCTTCGACGGGCAGCGCCGGATTATCCAGCCGAAGCGAATGTGCAGACCGCCAAAAACTGAATTCGTGAACCGCCACGGTCGACAACACAAAAACGGCAAATAGCAAGACCACTTTCCCCCTTGCCAAAGACATCGCACAAGCCATCGCCAACGCCACGCCAAGGACGAAGGCTTGTACGTACCGCTCCGACATCGGCCCGTGCATCAGGTAGGTGGCGAGAGCGGTAGAAAAAGGGAGCGCGAGAAGGGTCAAGAGCAGAGCCGCCTCGACTGGGTCGCGTTCCACACCCTCGCCCGGCGATCCTTCCACTGGCAACAGACGCGCACCGATGATTCCTGCGACGCTTACGGCTACCAAGGCAACACCGAACGCGCCGCCCGTCAAGAAGGAGCTTCCGTACGTTATGGGAATAGAAGAGAGGCCGTAGTGGGTCCAGACATGCGCCCCAAATATCGCTCTGGCACTTGAAAGCAAAGGCCAGAAAAACAAAAGCGGCACAGGCCCAAGAGCCAGGGCTGCCCAAACTTGCCACCTGAAGCGGCGCGTCCAGATGACATATACCGACTCAGCCACATAAAACGGGAGCATGGAAAAGACTGCATAGTAGTGAAGCGATTCCGCGAGCATCAGGCTCACGGCGAGCATGACGGTCCAAAAGGGAGAGGGAACACGCTGGTAGCAGACCAGCGCAAAGGCGATGCAGGCAATGAGCATTCCATAAGCCCGTCCAACCGTCGCGTAGGTATGAAACAGGGTGGTCAAGAGGAGAAGCACGGCACAGAGGAACGCAATCGAGTCGCTGTATTTCTTTCTAACGTACGCGAATACACAGATCAGAGTACACGGAAAGGCCAGAATCGCGGGCAAGCGCACCCCAATGTGCTCGTTGTGGACGATGTGCAGGGCGGCTTTCTCGATCAGATAGAAAAGCGGGGGATGGCTGTCAACCCCTCGCGAGAGAGCATTCCACATTGCCCGGGCGTTGGACTGAGAGGCCACCAGCATGGTGAGCACTTCATCGCACCAAATGGGCCTCGTCAAGGCTGCCGCCACTTCACGGACGAGGACATAGAGCACGAGCGCGACCATCAGGCCCAGAATTACCTTCCTGGATGGCTTGGGAAGCTCGTACCCCGCGGTCACTGGACGTTCTTCGATTGTCACTCTACCGGAATCCATTCCGATGCCCCCTCGTTTCATGATGCAGAACAGCCATCAAAGACGTGCCCAGCAGTTTCTGTGGGATGACTTCGCACTTAGCCAGCAAGCCCAGCACGTTATTGACGCCCGCCGTGCGGGTATCGAACCCCGCTGTGATGATCCTGGCCTGATCTCGGCGCCCCCAAAGCCACAGTTTTCGAAGCATCAGAGTTGGTACGAGCGGTAGCCCCCAGTACGTCCAGCCTGCTACTTTGAACTGGCTCCGATCCGCACACTCTCGCAACATCCGGATGGAGTATCGCCGCACATGGCCGGCGGCCACGTCGTAGGCCGAGTAAGCCCACTGCCCTGCGGGGACATTAATTACGAGCTTTCCACCAGGCGCAAGGTGGAAGAGCACAGCGCCCAAGAAACCATCCTCGTCTGCAATATGCTCCAAAACGTCAAACAGCAAGATGGCGTCGAAGCGCCCTTTTAATTGTGCGTCCCTCTGAAAAATGTCATAGCAACAAACGCGGCTGCGCCGGCTCAGATTCTGTTTCAACGCGTATTCGTTCAAATCGAAGCCGGTTACTTCATGCCCATAGGCATCCTCGATTTGTCTTTGCAGCAGGCCGTGGCCGCATCCAATCTCCGCCATGTGTTGCGCGCCGCGAAGCTCGCCGCCTGCCAATTGTTTGAGCACTTCAAACCGCCGCCGCACCCAGAAATGATCGATCGAGGCTATCTCGAACCACCGGTCTCCCATGCTGACATCGGCTGGGCGCGACAAATACTCGATCTTCCGCTCCGCTGCCTTATCCGCCGTTGCGTTGGTCGCGCTCATTGCCCTGCGTCTCGCCGCTATCCGCACATCTTCATTCTTGACCATGCTCAACCGCGCCGCCGCGTCTGTCCACGCGCTCTTTCCCTAGCCCCACGGTGCGCCCCACAATGTATTCTGGCCGCGCTTTGGTCTCCTCGTAAATGCGCCCGACGTACTCTCCAATCACGCCGAGGAAGAACAGCACTGTGCCGGAGAAGAACGTCACCGCAACGAGTAACGCTGTGAACCCTTGCGGCGATTTCTGGTAAACGAATTTCGCGTAAACGGCGTACATCACGTACAGGCTGGAAAGAAACATCACCAGCGCGCCAAACAGCGCCGCCGCGCGGATTGGCACGATGGAAAACGCAAAGATCCCGTCGAACGCAAGTTTCACCAGCCCCATCACGCTGTACTTGCTCTTCCCCGAATGCCGCTCGGCGCGTTCCACCTCAATCCCCACCTGACGAAACCCCACCCAGCTCCGCATTCCCCTCAAGTAGCGGTGATGCTCCGGCATCTTCCTGACTTCCTCGATCACCCGCCGCGACATCAACCCGAAATCGCCGGAATCCAGCGGCAAACGGATATCCGAAAGTGTCGCCATCATGCGGTAAAACACAAAATAGCAGATGCGCAGCGCCAGCGGCTCTTTCCGTCTCACCCTCTGCGCGTACACAACGTCGTATCCCTCTTGGAATCTCTCCACAAACTTCGGGATTATTTCCGGAACATCCTGCAGGTCTCCGTCCATCACAATCGCTGCATCGCCGGTCACGTGATCCAGGCCCGCCGTGATGGCCGCCTGGTGCCCGAAATTCCGCGAAAGCGATACGACCACGATCCGCCCATCCTCTTTCGCTGCCTCCGCCAGCATATCGAACGTCCGGTCGGTGCTTCCGTCGTCCACGAACACAATTTCGTGCGGCCCTCCTGCCACGCCGTCCAGAACTGCGCGCAATCGCTGCAAAAGTTCCGGCAAAACGCTCTCTTCATTGTGGATGGGAATCGCTACGGAGAGGCGAAATCCAGTGGCCATTCTGACTCTTCATCCTTATAAGCGGAGTGCTTTCACCATACCCTCAATCGCAAATCACGGCAAGGAGCCATCCCCCAACCCCGATGGCCCGTGGTCGGGCGAATCACTGCCTCTACCGCCATGCAGCCGGTAGAAGGCGACAACGCTTACGAGGCCCTGGCACCTCCCAGGTGCAACGTTGACGGCGGCCAGACCATGTTCGTTCGCTATTCGCGGGCCACCGGCGCGTACTCCACCGAGGTCCGCCTTGATCCCTCCAGCTGTCCCATTCGGAGTGATGTTGGATTCTAGCCGTGATTGCAAACAGGCAGACCTGAAAGGAGAGCCTCGCAAGGGCGCAGCAGCTCCAGATTTCGCGTCGGAGTTTTAAGCTGCGGTCCTTTGCGATTCTTTTTGCCTCCTTATCTCTGCGACGACCAAGCGAATCTCCTCGTAGCTGATCTCTTCCGGCAATACATCTTTGATGGGCTTCAGCCATTCCGTACCGGCCTGCTTGCTCGCTTCCCGAATCTGCTCGCACTTTGCGGCATCAACCCACTGCGGTTTGAGCGCCGTCTCGCCCTTTTCGATCAAATCGGCGACCAGCGCAACCACAGATCGCACTTTCCTCCCGCGAATCTGGGCAATCTCCTCGAAACTATGCCCCTTCTCCAGCAGCTCCAGCGTTTCCAGCGATGGCGTCGCCGGCCGCGCGTGCCATTCCTTGCTGGCCCGCTCCCCACGCCCAAATCGCCGCAACATTTCCAGAATCTCTTCCCCATACATTTCGCACTTCTTTTCGCCCATGCCCGAAATCCGCCGCAATTCCGTCAGGGTCTTGGGTCGCGCCTGGCAAAGTGCAGCGAGCGTCGCGTCGTGCATAACTACAAAAGCTGCTGTCATCTTCTGCCGCGCCGTGTTCCTGCGCCACTCCCGCAGGAATTCCCGCAACTCTTCATTTACAGGCACAGTTGGATTCATCTCAAATCGTGCTTCTTCCAGGGCCCTGTTGGGATTCTCGCGGGCATGCCTGACTCGCCGCGATGTGTGTTCTCTCTCCGCCAGCCAGTTCGGCAACCCGGCGCACACATCGCACACGCCGCAACATTCCCACTTCGTTGCTTCACCGAAATGTGCGCAGATGCCTTTTTGCCGGCACTTACCCGCGGCCACGAATCCCTGCATCTGGTGATAGCGTGTCCAGGCGCGTTCTTTCTCTTGTGGATCTTGAATCTGGTTGATGAAGAAAGCCCGCAGTCCATTGTCTTTCTTTTCCCAGAAGAGATAGCAATCCGCCGGCAACCCATCGCGCCCCGCGCGGCCCGTCTCCTGATAGAGCTGCTCGATGCTCTCCGGCAATCCCAGGCGCACCACGGCCCGCACGTTTGGCTTGTTGATGCCCAGTCCAAACGCGATCGTGCCCACCAGCACGCGCACCTCTTCGCTCATCCACTTTTCCTGATTCTCCCGGCGTGCCGCGCCGTCCATCTGGCCGTGGTAGCCCACTGCGGCGATGCCGTTTTCCTCAAGTAAATCGATGATCTCGCCCACGCGTGCCACCGTCGGCGTGTACACGATCACGTTGCCATCCTTCACCCGTTTCACGGCTCCCAGCACACAGTCGTCCTGCATCCCGCCTTTGCATTGCTGTACCACGTAACGCAAATTCTCCCGTCGAAAGCTCGAGACCGACTTCAGCGGGTCGCGCAACCCCAGTTGCTCCACGATGTCGTGACGCACTTGCTGCGTGGCGCTGGCCGTGAACCCGGCTATGGGCCGGTCGGGGAAGAGCGTTCTCAGTTGCTGAGTTGGCGGTACTCCGGCCGGAAGTCGTGTCCCCATTCGGAAATGCAGTGCGCCTCGTCTATGGCAAAGAAGGAAACCGGTACCTTCTTCAGCCACGCGGCCGTGCTCTCCATCACCGCTCGTTCCGGTGACACGTACATCAGCCGGTACTCGCCCGCCATGGCCTTGCGCTTGATTTCGCTGCGGTCCGCTTCCACGACCGCGCTGTTCAGGAACACCGCGGGAATCCCCATCTGCCGAAGCTGCGCCACCTGGTCCTGCATCAGCGCGATCAGCGGCGAGATCACCACCGCCGTCCTTTTCTCTTCCAGCACCGCCGGCAACTGGTAGCACAGGGACTTGCCGCCGCCCGTCGGCATCACCACGCACACATCCCGCCCCGCCGCCAGACTCCGCACCACCTCTTCCTGCCTCGGCCGGAATCCGTCGTAGCCCCAATACTGTTTCAGCGCCTCGAAAAACCTGTCTCCGTTTCGGGGCTGCTCCCGTTCAACGCCTGCTCCGCTCATGGCCATCTCCCAAGTGCCCGCTCCCGTTGTGGGGAAGCAATCCTAGCGCATGCCAGTATTCGCTTTATATTCGCCTACTGTCAAGCCCATTTCAGATAATTCACTGCGCAGTTATCCACATTCACAACGCTCCCTGTGCAAATACCCGGTTAGGGAATCTCGCGCGGTAGCTGTCCTTTTCGCCATTCCTGCCCATTTCTCTGCGATTCAGTAGCTTCCCTGCGTTTGTGACCTGCGCCACACCCCGCTATTCCTTCCTGCCGTATACTGCTTGGGTGACCGTTCCGCGAGCAGTGCGTTTTTCCCGCTTTCGCTCCTGCTGACCTTCAGCACTTCGCGGAGTCCGGCCATCTTCGCCCTCCTGCGCCCGAAAGCGCAGGTTCTCGCGCATGAGCAGCCTTTCCCAAGCCGAACTCGCCGTGCCGGATGTCTGGCGGCCCACCATCAATCCTTGGTGGATCGCCTTCACGGTGATGCTCTCCACCTTCATGGAGGTGCTGGACACCAGCATCGCCAACGTCGCTCTTCCGCACATCGCCGGCAGCCTCTCCGCCGGCATTGACGAGAGCACCTGGGTGCTCACCTCCTACCTGGTTTCCAACGCCATCGTTCTTCCGCTCACCGGATGGTTCTCGCGCCTCTTTGGCCGCAAACGCTTCTACATGAGCTGCGTGCTCATTTTCATCGTCAGCTCGCTGCTCTGCGGCCTTGCCCCCAGCCTGCCCTTGCTGGTGTTCTTCCGCATCTTGCAAGGAGCGGGCGGCGGCGGCTTGCAGCCCGTCTCCCAAGCCATCCTCGTCGAAAGCTTTCCGCGCGAAAAGCAAGGCATGGCCATGGCCATCTATGGAATGGGCGTCGTCACTGCGCCCATCATCGGACCCACGCTGGGCGGCTGGATCACAGACAACTACTCCTGGCGCTGGATCTTCTTCATCAACATCCCCGTCGGAATTCTCTCCATCCTTATGACCACCGCGCTCATCACCGATCCGCCGCATGTCTCCGGCAAAGGCAATGGCCTGCGCGTCAAGATTGACTACATCGGCCTGGGACTCCTCAGCGTCGGCCTCGGCTTCCTCCAGGTCGTTCTCGATAAAGGGCAGCGCGACGACTGGTTTGAATCTCACTTCATCGTCTGGTGCGCCGTGCTTTCCGCTGTCGGCCTGATCGGCACAGTCTTTTGGGAGCTTCGCCAAAAGGATCCTGTCATCGAGCTGCATCTCTTCAAAGATCGCAACTACGCCACTGCTACGTTCTTCATGTTCGCGCTTGGCATTGTCCTGTACGGCACCACGATCATGCTGCCCGTCATGCTGCAAACGCTCAGCGGCTACACGGCGCAGCTCAGCGGGCTGGTGCTTTCTCCCGGCGCTATCATCACGTTGGTTATGTTGCCGTTCGTTGGGCGGCTGCTGGTCAAGCGCGACCCCCGCTGGCTCGTGGTTGTGGGACTCTCGATTCTTGCTCTCGGCATGTTCCAGCTTGCAAAACTCAATCTGTACACCAGCTTCTGGACGTTTGTGTTTGTGTGGATGATTTCGCGCGCCGGCATGCCTTTTATGTTCGTGCCCATCAACGTCATGGCGTTTTCCTTCGTGCCCAAGGAACGCATGAACAGCGCCACCGGCCTGGTCAATCTGGCGCGCAACATCGGCGGCAGCGTGGGCATTTCGCTGGTCACCACGCTGCAGGCGCGCATCACGCAGAGCCACCAGAATGTCCTCGTCAGCCACATGACGCCGCTCGATCCCCGCTATCGCGCCGCGCTCCAGGGTCTCGCCGGCCTGCTGCACCAGCGCGGGTCGAGCTGGGCCATGGCGGCGCATCAGGCGCAAGGCATGCTGTACGGCGAAGTGCAGCGCCAGGCGTCCATGCTGGCCTTCGTGGACGTGTACTGGATTCTCGGCATGCTCTGCCTCGCCATGATTCCCCTTATGTTCCTCATGAAGCGTTCCGGTCCCCACTCCACCTCGCCCCTGCCGCACTGATCGCCCGCTTCTTTCTTATGTAGTGGCCGACCTTCAGGTCGGTTCTCGGGCTTCTTTCCTCCAGTGGGGGACGATACATCGTGCCCAAGAATGTCGGCGCGCCGACCGCAGGTGTTTTTTGCGGATGTGTTGCGGGGGAAGGGGTTAAGGGAAACGAGGTTTGCATGTGTGGGAATTGCAGGGGTTATAGGTGGTCTGGAATGAGGCAGATGTGCATGTGTTGATTGCAGAGGGGTTGGGAGGGGGGATTGCGCAAGTGTTGAAAAAAGGAGGGTTGCGCTGGAAAGGCTGGAATGATTGGAGTCAGTGGCGAGTGGCTGGTGGCGAGTGGCGAGCAAGAGATCGGAGAAGAGAGAGAAAGGCAGTTCACAGTCGACAGTTAGCAGTGCACGGTTGGAAGAAAGCATTGCGCGACAATCCAGGAATTGCTGACGTGCAGTGGTCCGTTCGCGAAACAAAATTGTCGGCGCACCGACATGGATACTTAAGGTAGTGGTAAATATTGTAGTGGGTACGACTCGTAGGGCAGCAGTTGCCAATGGTGCGGGAATGGTCGGACTTAACGGAGAAAGACGGTTCAAAGCTCGTGTAGGGGCCGCTTGGCGCCTGCTCCGACCCGGTCGGGGAGGTGCGCTCTTGAATTGCTGTGCCCGCCCCGAAAATGTCGGCGCGCCGACATGGATACTTGATGTAGTGGTAACTATGGGAGCGGGTACGACTCGTAGGGCAGCGGTTGCCAATAGTGCCGGAATGGCTGGAGTTAGGGGAGAAAAGCAGTTCACAGTCGACAGTTGACAGTTCGCAGTTGAGAGAAAACGCGGGAACAGAGTCTGGGTTATGCCTAATTGCGGCGGTCCGTTCCCGAAACGAGCATGTCGGCGCGCCGACGTTGCTAAGGTACGTTACCATGTAGATACCCTACCCCCACCCCCCTGTTTTTGCGTATGTACGGGAATAATTGGACTTACGGGCGACCCTCGTGGATGTACGGGAATAGTTGGACTTAGCATGCGAAAGAGCGAAGGCACGGCGGAGAGCGAGCGGGTGGGACGTTCCGAAATGGCACAAGAGCGGCGTCCACGCCGTTTGTGTCCCGGATGCTGTTGCGGGACCCGCAGCATAACAGGCCAAGCTTAGCACATTATTTACCAGTTGTAAAGTATTATTTATAAGGTACTAGTTTCGAAACTGGTACGAGGGCCACCGCCAGCCAGGGAGAGGTCAGCGACCGCGGCCGAAGAGTCTCCGCCTAAATCCCCAATTGGACTTCGCTCTCCTCAAACCAGCCCTCATGAACAACGTAGTCCCTCACTCTCTCCGGATTGCTAGAGTACGCGACAAGTGCCAGGCTTTCTTTGGCTCGGCTGCAAGTGACGTAGAAGAGCCTTCGGGTGCGGTCGACGCCGCTATCCTTCCCCTGGTGCTCATTTTCAAGGTCTGTTTTCGACTTGTCCTTTGCACCAAATAGTTTTTCGTAGCTAAACATGAAACCTCGCGCCTCGCTGTCGTCCATGACCACCATCACGCGCGGAAATTCGAGCCCTTTGACACCTTGATGCGTCTCGAACGCAGCTCGACCGCTCACATATTCACCGTATGGCTCAATTTGCGGGAACGACGACTGCAGGAACTTGCCCCACGCAGCGAGGACCTGATTACTCTGCTCC
>Ga0116219_10002296_pt1 | contig 16392 bp, 18 predicted proteins | sample Sb_taG_4_FD_91019 | JGI IMG/M metagenome (GOLD analysis project Ga0116219, IMG submission 91019) | Peat soil microbial communities from Weissenstadt, Germany - Sb_50d_6_BS metaG | ecosystem: Environmental > Terrestrial > Soil > Wetlands > Peat | place: Germany: Weissenstadt | collected 2010-09-21
GGGGAAAAATGGTGTCAGTTCATTTTTCCATCTTGCCGGTCTGCTCGCGGCGAGTTAAGCTGCCGTCATGGGACGACCCCCTCGACTGATCGCCGACGGCCTGAGCTACCACGCGCTCAACCGCGGCAATAACCGCGCCCGCGTCTTCGCCCACCCCGCCGACGTCCAGCAGTTCCTCAAAGCTCTGGGCCAGACCCAGGAGCGCTATCCCTTCCGTCTGTACGCCTATTGCCTGATGAGCAACCACTTCCACCTGGTCGTGGAGCCCGACGCCGGCCAGAACATCAGCCGCATCTTGCAGTCGCTGACGGTCGCCCACACCTGGCATTACCACAAGGCGCTGGGCACCTCCGGCCACGTCTGGCAGGGGCGCTTCAAAAGTCCCGCCGTCGCGACCGACGAGCACCTGCTGACCGTGATGCGTTACGTCGAGTCCAACCCCTTGCGGGCCGGTCTGGTCACCGACCTGGCGGACTATCCCTGGTCGAGTTACCCGGCGTACGGCCTGGGCCAGGCCGTGCCGCTCGTCGCTGAGGCGCCGGTGTGGGGAGCCCTGAGGAAAGAAAAGGGGAAAAGAAAAGGGGTCGGGAGTCGTTTTCAGACCAGGAAGATGACCGTGATAGTCCTTAGAATAACGACTCCCGACCCCTTTTCTTTTCCCCTTTTCTTTTCTTTTCCTTTTCTTTTCTTTTCCCTTTTCTTTTCTTTTCCCTTTTCTTTTCCGATGCCGCCTTCTTCCCACTGCTTGTAGGAGCCGCGATACCCTTTCGGGCGACCGAACGCCGTAAGGGCATCGGGAGCCGTGCGGACCTTGGGATACCCCTCCTTCGCGTACCAGAGCAAGTCGCCGGCGACGAAGACGTCTTCATCGTCCTGGTACTGGACTTCCAGCCCGCACTTGATGGTGACGATGCATTCCCACTGGAGGGTATTGTCCGACATGGGCAGTCCATCGCTGTCGGGGTAAAGGGGATCGATCACCAGGACCGGATTGATGGGTGCGTTCATGGGTCGGCTAACCTGTCACGTTCGGCGGGGAGTCTTCCGCTTCACTCCAACTCATCCCAGGATACTCCGGACGACTCTTCGGGTAAAGGTCAGCAGACACCTCACGGCGGCAGCGTCTTCTCGCTGAGCAGGTACGCCAGCAGGTCGCGCAGCTCCTCCGGTTTCTTCACCAGTCCGGCCGGCATCGGCGACACGTTCGACGTCGTCCGCGACTCGACGTCCTTGCTGTGTACCTGTTTCCGCGTCGTGTCGGCTTGCAGCACCTCGATGACCTCGGCCCGTTTCGCTCACGACGAGGCCGGTCAGGGTCAGTCCCTGCTTCGTCGTGATGACGGTGGTGCGGAACTGTTCCGCGACTTGGCGACTCGGCAGGAGCATCGATTCCACGAGGTAGGCGAGGTTGAAGCGCTTGCCGGCGTCGGTCAGACTGGGCGCGCCGCCGCCCGCCTGATCAGCGGTTATGGCGTGGCACTTCACGCAGCCGAGCGTGCCGAACAGCTTGCGGCCCTGCTCGGCATCGCCCTTCTTCGCCTCCAGCGGCCAGTCGAACTTCAGGAACTCCGGCGGCACCGCGTCCCCCTTGCCGGCTCCTTCCTTGAGCCGCTGCGCCAGCGTCGCGCTGCCGACCTTCTCCGGCAGCGTCGCCGTCACCCCGACCCGCCCCCGATAGCGGAGGATGACACTCCCCCCGGTCGCGGACCCCCGGATCAGCACGTCGTTGCTCCCCGGCTGCACGTCGAGCGGTAACTCCGCCTGCTCCTCCAGTAGCCGGCCGTTGTGCCATAGATAATTCAGGCAGGCTGTAATGCGTAGGCCCTGGGGGTGCCGGCAACGTCACCTCCTTACCCGACCCGAACCGAAGGGAGCCACCGATGAAACAACGGCTCTTTCTGATGCCACCGATCCTGGCCGCATTTTTGGCCCTGGCCGCCGATTGGCCTCAGTATCGCGGCCCCGGCGGCCTGGGGATTGCTCTGGACAAGGGACTGCCGGTGACCTGGAGCGCGGACACGAACCTCGCCTGGCAAACGAAACTGCCAGGCCCAGGTTCTTCCTGCCCCATCGTGGTGGGCAACAAGATCTTGCTCACCTGCTTCAGCGGCTATGGTCTGGACCTGAAGAACCCGGGCGACATGAAGAATCTGAAAAGGCATCTGGTCTGCCTGGACCGCGCAAGGGGAAAGGTACTCTGGACGCGCGAGGTGGCAGCGGTCTTACCCGAAGCGCGCTACGACGATCAACTCCTGCTCCATGGCTACGCCACCAGCACCCCGGCCTCCGATGGCAAGAACGTTTACGTCTTCTTCGGCATATCGGGGGTCTTGGCCTTCGACCTGGAGGGAAAGCAACTCTGGCAGACCAGCGTGGGCAAGAAAACCCATGGCTATGGGAGCGCCGCCTCGCCGGTGCTGTACAAGGATTTGGTGATCGTCAACGCCAACATCGAAAGCGGCGCCCTCGTCGCCCTGGACAAGAACACGGGCAAGGAGATGTGGCGAGCGGCGAGTCTCTCGGACTCCTGGAGCACGCCGCTACTGGTGGAAATCCCGAAAGGTGGGACCGAGTTGGTCGTCAGCGAAGCGAAGAAAGTCCTGGGCTTTGATCCGGATACCGGCAAGGAACTGTGGCATGTCAATTACAATCAACACCCCTGGTATGGCTGCGCGAGCGCAGTCGCCCACGAGGGAGTGGTCTACGCCTTCGCGCACAACAGTGTTGCGATCCGGGCGGGCGGCCGGGGGGACATCACCACGACGCATACTCTGTGGCAGAAAGGTCACCATTGCCTCACATCGCCGGTGTACCATGAGGATTATCTCTACTTTCCCGATGGCCCAGTGGCCTTCTGCGTCAAGGCCGACGACGGGAAGGAGATGTACAGAGAGCGTCTCGTGGCGAAGCCGAACCCCGATGACAAGAGTGACATCGACAGACCGGGGGATTGCTATGCTTCGCCGCTGGTGGCGGACGGCAAGATTTATTGCGTTAGCCGCGGCAAAGGTAACTTCGTGCTTGAAGCCGGCCCGAAATTCAAGCAACTGGCGCACAACACGCTGGATGCCGACGCCGGCGTCTGCAACGGCAATCCGGCTGTGAGCAGCGGGCAACTGCTGCTGCGCTCCGACCGCTATCTTTATTGCATCGGGAAGAAGGCGAAACCGTGAACACGAAAGCGAAGGCGGCATGAGGGCTTTTCGAGATCCAACGTGTCACCGGTCGCCGTAAACCTCGATTCCCGCAACCCAGGCGTCGGGCGGAAAGCGGAACAGCTCGCGGCGGGCCTTGTAACCACCCTTGTCGTCCGGCTCGTAGACGAACAGCGCCTCGCGGCCGCCGACGAACAGCCGACCCATCGTGTCCGCTTTGATGCTGACAAATGACTCGTCGGGCGAGCGGTCGATGAGGATCGCCTTCAGTCGCGGGTCGGCGGGACGGTAGTCGAGATCGGTGTCGGAATTCGGCCCGGCGTTGTTCGCCGGAGCCGATGGCTTCTTCTCCGTCTCGGGCAGAGACGACTTCACGCCGCCTTCGGGCACCTCGCCGTGGGCCGTCCAGACGAGGGCGTTGAGCACCATGCGGCGGACGTTCTCGTTTTCCCAGTTGCTGTGGAAGTGTCCGCCGGTGTAGCCGAAGCCGCGGCCGCCGTTCTTCCGCTCTACGGCCCAGGCCACGACCTGCGGCTCCTTCTCGTCGGGGAGGGTGGCGCTGAGGATCGGACTTAGGCTCCGTTCGGCGGGGGCGAGGCGCATGTTGTAGTAGAACTCCTCGCGTAGCTCGAACGGCTTGAGCCCGCGGCTGACGGGGTGTTTCGGACTCGCAAGATCGATTTTGCCGGTGCAGGTCTTGATCTTCGAGAACCAGCCGCGCGGCTTGGCCCCGCTCTCGTAATCGAAGTAGCCGCCACACCAGTCGAGGAACTCTTCGCCGCCTTTCTTCGTGGGGACGAAGACGGTGTAGTGGATGGCGACGAAGCCGACGCCGCGCTCCATCAGCTTCGCCATCGCCGCCAGGCGCTTCTCGCGCAGCAGCGGATGGGCCGTCTCGTCGCGGTCGGAGCCGTCGCTGAAGAGGAGGACGGTCGCGGCGTTGTCGAAGAGCTTCTCGTCCTTCGGCCAGCCGTCGGTGTGGACCTCGGCCTTGAAGCCCTTGAGGTTCGGCGATGTGTTGATGCAGTGGGCGAGGAGGCGGGCGCCCTTCTCGTACTCGTGCTCGCCGGGGCCGTGGCTCTTGGTGCCGGCGATGAGGAGGACCTTCTTCGGGGAGTCGGCCGCCAGGACAAACGAAGGGACGAGCAGCACGGCGAATGCGAGGATGACGTGTTTCATCGTGCGATCACCTGGAGGAATGGCGGAGGGACTTGCTCCGGGAAAGCGGCAAATCTCAGTGCAGGTGCGGATTCTTGATCTTGTCTCGCTCCCATGCCTTCTGTGCCCGCTTGTAGGGAGGGCGGGTCAGTGGTGTCCCTTTGTGGCTGTAGTAGTAGATCTCTTCCCCCTCCCGTTCGTCGTCTTGGGCATCAAGAACGTGAGGATGCACCTGCCACCAAGAGAAAGGAGAGACCCAGCACCCGTGGATGTCTTTTTCGGCTTTGCGGCGCGATGAGGAGACGTGGAACTGCACGGAGTCGATATGGACACACGGTTCGACACCCGTGAATTCATAATGCATGACGACCCAGACGGTCGGCTTCTTCTTCGGCATGCGCGTTCGCCAGGGTATCAATTGGGCTGCGGCTGCTCCAGGGGAGCAGGTGCTTCCGGCGCAACCGGCGGCGGGGCAGACTTCCGGATGGTCAGGCGCACGAACGTCCGTCCGCTCTTCCTCTCTTCCTCGCGTATCGCCTCGCAAATGGCGTGGAGATCGTCGCCGTGGCGGGCCGCGTCTTCCTCCCGGAACTTGCGAATCTCCTCAACGATCGGATCGCGGGTCATCGGCGGCCTCCCCAAGGAGCATTTCTGGCGTACAGATACCCGGCGGCGCGAAGCCAGCGGCCCGGCAAACCGCTTCGATCTTGCCGCGCATCGCCAGGTTGGCCATGTGCCGGCAGTTCCACGTCAAGACGTATTCTATCCCGTAGACCGCAGCGAGTGCGATGTGCAACGCATCCTCTTTCGCCTTCGCCGGCAGCGCGCCGGCGCGCAACAATTCCGCCGCCAGCGCGTCGGCCTCCGGGTCGAGCGTCAACGCCGTCATCGTCGCGAGAACGTCGAGGCGCGCCTTGACCGCTTCAGGATCGCCCTGGCTGGCCTCACGAATGACGAGTTGCGACGTGTACAGATCGAAATCGGCGCGCCGCTTCTGCCACCACTCCCTCGTGACCTGTTGGTGACCGTGCATGATGACGTCACGGCTCGGCCAGGCCGTGAGGTAACTCACGAAGCTCGTCTCAATGTATACCTTGGGCCTCGCCATCACACATGCTCCCCGTGGCCGTTATTGCGTGTCCGGTTCAGGCAGGGTAAACTCCATCCGTCCTCTTGTCCACCCCCGATGGGCCGCTCCCATGAAGCTCGCACAGGGCACCACGATCATCAGCAACGGCCAGCTCATCGACGGCACCGGCGCGCCGCCCGTCCTCGACGCCGCCCTCGTCATCGCCGACGGCCGTATCGCCTACGCCGGCCGTGTCGTCTCGGCCGCGCGGGTCCCTCCGGACGCCCGCCGCATCGACGCCCGCGGCGGCACCATCATGCCCGGCCTCGTCGAGGCACACTACCACCCGACGTACTTCAACGTCGCCGCCCTCGAAGACCTCGACATCAAGTATCCCGTTGAGTACGTCACGCTCTTGGCTTCTTGCAACGCCAAGCTCGCTCTCGAATGCGGCTACACGTCGGCGCGCAGCGGCGGCAGCCTGTTCAACATCGATCACTGGTTGAAGAAGGCCATCGAGAACGACCTTGTGCCCGGCCCGCGGTTGGCGGCGAGCGGCCGTGAAATCTGCGGCGTCGGCGGCCTGATGGACTGGAACCCCGACTTTCGCAAGATCGGCATGGAGGGACTCGTCCTCCTGGTCAACGGCGCCGACGAGGCCCGCGCCGCCGTCCGCAAACTGGTCAAAGACGGTGTCGAATAGGTCAAGACCTACCCCACCGGCGACGCCGCGGCCCCGGACACAAACGACCATCACACCCTCTGCATGACCTTCGAGGAGATGCACGCCGTCGTCGCCACCGCGCACAACCACGGCCTGAAGGTGACGGGTCACTGCCGCGCCACCGAAGGCATCAAGAATGCCCTGCGCGCCGGCTACGACACCCTCGAACACGGCACCTTCATGGACGACGAGGCGCTCGACATGCTGCTGGCGCGGAACACGCCCGTGGTGCCGGCACTGCAGTTCGAGTGGGCCAGCATCGAGTACGGGCCGCAGTTCGGCATGGGCCAGCGCGTCATCGACGGCCACAAGGAGACGCTCGAAGGCGGGGCGGAGAGCGCCCGGCGGATCCTCAAGGCGGGCGGCCGGCTCGGCATGGGCGGCGACTACGGCTTCGCCTGGACGCCGCACGGCACCTACGCCAAGGAGCTGACCTTCTTCGTCAAGTACGTCGGTTTCTCGCCGCTGGAGACGATCCGGTGCGCCACGAAGACCGGCGCCGAGATCATGGGCCGCGGCGACGAATTCGGGACACTGGAGGCGGGGAAACTCGCGGACGTGCTGGTGGTCGATGGCGACGTGCTGGCGGACATCGCGATCCTGGAGGACCGCTCGCGCTTCATCGCGGTGATGCAGGGCGGCGTCGTCAAGGCGGGGCAGCTGCTCAAGCCGCTTGCGGCTTAGCGTGAACGCTAAGTCGCAAGCGGCTCACCAGTGCATCACCATCCCGCCATCGACGTTGATCGTCTGGCCCGTGACGTTCTTCGCCCGTTTCGACGCCAGAAACACCACCATGGCCGCGACGTCCTCCTGCTCCTGCCAGCGGCCGAGCGGCACCAGGCGCCGAATCTTCTCCCCCGCCCATTCCTCGTACGATTGCCGCTCCTCCGGCGTCTGCCGCGCCGCCCACGCCGCCCACACCGAGCGGTTCAGCTCCGTCCGCACCATCCCCGGGCACAGCGCGTTGACGCGCACCCCGAAGGGCGCCAGGTCTTTGGCGCAGCACTGCATGAAGTTGATGACCGCCGCCTTCGACGCGCTATACGGCGGGTCGGTCTGCGAGCCGATCTGTCCGGCAATCGACGCGATGAACAGCATCGTACCGGACCGCGCCTCGACCAGGGCCGGGGTGAAGGCGTGGGCGACGTTGGCGCCGCCCACCACGTTCACCTGCAAAACGCGCGGCCAGTCGGACGGGTCCAGGTTCCAGAAGGGGAAGCCGAACTTGCCCGAGCCAACCGCCGCCGCGAAGACGACGTGATCCAACCGGCCGAAGCGCTCCTTCACCCGGCCGGCCGCCGACTGCATCGCCGCTGAGTCGGTCACGTCGCCGACCACGGGCAGCGCCTGCACCCCGTGCCGTCCCGCAATCTCGCGGGCCGTCGCCTCGACGGACGCATCGCGGTCCACGAGCGCGACGTCGGCCCCTTCCTCGGCGAAAGTGGCGGCGATGGCCCGGCCAATGCCCTTGGCCCCGCCGACCACCACCGCAACCTCGCCCGCCAGTCCCAGGTCCACGGCAGCTCCTCTCGGAACGAATCTTATGTCAACGGTTGTCCGACTTCTCCTCGTCCGCCGTGGCGGGCTTCTCCTGGGGCGCCGAGGCGATGACCGGTTTCGGCGCCGAGCCGGCGGGCATGAGCAGCGCCTCCGTCACCAGCGGCGCTTCCTCCTCCGGCAGTCGCCGCACGCTTTGCCACGTCGCTTCCGCACTCAGCCCGGCGTAGACGACGACGGAGTAGCGCGGGTTGAGCGGGTTCTCCCCCGCCGCGACCACGGCGCTGCCGGCGTGGGCGTAAGTATCTTTCCGCAGGACGAAAGAGGCCGCCCCAAACGTCACGGGCAGTCCCTTCGCGACCTTCGCCGCGACCGCGTTCGTCTCCGGCCGGCCGATGATCAGCAGGTGATGCCCCTTCAGGTCCGCCTCGCTCACGTCCGTGTCCGCCTTGACCGGCACGTCGTGGTTGCACCAGCGGCGCTGGATCTTGCGCGCCAGGTGGCCGGCCGCCTCGCGCTGGGCGTTTTTGTCCTTCAGGGTGCCGTAAACGATCAACGCCTTTTCCGGGTCCTTCTCGAACGAGAAGATCGACCAGTACCCGGTCGGGTGCGCGTCGGGGCGGCCCTTGCCGGTGACGTAGGGGTCGAAGAGCGACGCCAGCGGTTTGCCGCACGCCTTCTCGGCGTGCTCGCGGAACTGGGCCGTCGTCACCTCTTTGCCGGCGTTGGCCCGGCCGAAGGCGTCCATCATCTCCTCAAACTTCTCGTCTCCCATTTGTGTCCGCAAGTCCGCCAGGAGCAGCATGCCCTTGCCCGAGGCCAGGTCGTACCAGTCGCCGCACTTCGGGTCCGCCCTGGTCTCGGCCAGCGGCACGTCGCGACCCAGGCGCCGCACCGCCGTCAGGTAGCGCGAGCGCGGCTCGAAGCGCGCCACGGCCACCCGATCCTTTTCGTCGTCGTCGGCCTTCTCCTCGGTCGCCTTCGCCTTGAGCGACTTTTCGAGGGCGACGATCTTCTCGTAATCGGCGAAGGCTGCCGCCAGCCAGGCGTCGGCGTCGCTCTTGGGCAGGACCGTGCCGTGCCACGCCGCCGGCAGCGTGTCCGCCTCCTCGGCCTTGTAGGCCTCGAAGGTCGCGACCTTCGGCTTCTTGAGGTCGGCCGCCACCGGCGCCTTGGCGCTTTCCTTCGGGACCGCCGCCGTCAGCACGGCCCAGTCGTTGCTGACCAGCGGGCGGACGTCGCTGTACTTCGTCCGCTCCGACTCCGACGGGTCCCAGGTGCGGCCGCGCGGCGGCCCGAACAGGGCCCACGTCTTGAGGTCTTTGGCCATCGCCGAGGTCGTGAACTTGGCGTCGCACGACGGGAACGCCGCCAGCGGGGCCATCGTGAACGCCTCGAAGCCGAAGTCGGCCGTGATCTTGCCCTTGTGCTTGTCGTACAGCTTCAGCCACGCCTGGTCGCGGTCGGAGGCGGCGAAGACCATGTTCGCCGGCTTGCCCTCCACGCTCGGCACCGTCTCCAGGCGCACTTGCAGGTCCTTGGCGTTGTTGCAGCCCCAGTAGAACCCCTGGGTGCCGCCGACCCACTCGTCCTTCGACGACCGCCACAGGCGGCTCTTGTGCGTGCCCAGCTCGAACATCGCGATCTCATTCGTCTTCGTATCGGCCAGCAGCCATTCGTTCGTGTACACGCCGTTGTTGGCCTTTTCGAGGATCTTGACCGCCTCGTCGATGGTCGAGCCGTACTGCAGCGCCTTGCGGATGCGCGACACCATCGACTCGCCGTTGCTGTCGAAGCGTGTCTGCTTGATGGTCGTCTCGGCCACCAGCAGGCCGGCGTCGTTCATGTAGTAGTCCAGGCCGCTCATGATGCCGCCGGGGTACGACTGCATCAGGACGCGGTTGCCCCTCCTCGGCTTGACGTCGAGCCAGACGTTGTAATGGCGGACGTGGTAGAGGCTCCACATCGTGATATGGCCGAAAACCACCTTGCCGTCGGCGGTGGCGGGGCCGGTGGCGGCGAAGGCGCTGCAGTGCTCGGCCGGCTTCTTCTTCTTGGTGCCCGGGTACTGCGGCTCCTTGAACTTCGTCCCTTCCAGGCCGTGCGGCGTCGCTTCGAGGTTGGCCTCCAGGAAGTCGATCTCGATACCGGAGTTGAGGGCCACGACGTCCATGAGGTCGATGGCCCGGCCGTCGAACTTGGCCCCGGCCGCCGCGGCGCCGTCGGCGATGCCCTTCATCTCTTCGAGGAATTCCTTGTCGTAGCGGCGCAGGAACAGGGCGTTGACGACCAGTCGCTGGTCGCGCCAGCCATCGGCCGGGGCCTTGGGACTGCGGGCCGTCGCCAGGGTGTTGACGTGATCGGCGATCTCCGCCGACATCAGCTGACCGTGCTGGTAGCCGCGCTCGTAGGGCTCCCCCTCAATGTGCAGCACGACCCACCCCGCCTGGGGGTAGCGATAGGCCGGGCCGTAGCGCTTCACCGACGCGGGGTCGGGCTCGAAGTCCTTCGACGGGGCCGACCTCGCTTTCGCCACGGCCGGCGATGCGACGAGGAGCGCGAACACGAGGAGGACGCGGCGCGACAATGGCATGGCGCAACTCCGATGAGGCGGGAGAGGAATGCTACGGATCGAGAGGTGATTGTACGACTTGAGGTGCCACGGGGCGAAGGGCAAAGCCGCTCGCCGCGTTACGAGGCCCAATTCTCGACTGTCAGCCCCGGCACAGCGGTGAGGTCGCTATCGCTGCTCACCACGGTGCAATTGCCGAGGGTCAGCGCGACGGCGGCGAGCATCATGTCCACCTGCTGCATGGGGCGACCCCGCCGCTTCAGTTCCGCGAACACCCGGCCGTACTCGTACGCTGCCGCCTTGTCGAACGGCCAGCAGACGAGTTTCCCCAGCCGTCGGCGGGCGACCTCCCACGACGCCTCTCGGCTGTCGCTGGCCTCCAACCCGGCACCGATCTCCGCCAGGACCGGCATGCAGATGCCGATCTTGGCACCACTGCGCCGCGCGTCTTCGGCGCGGAGATCGACACCTCTTCGGGAGAACAGGAAGTCGAACGCGGGCCCCGTATCGAGCAGATAGCGCCGGGTCACCGGATACCCTCCTCCATCTGACGGCGAACCGCCTCGACGTTGAACTCCTTCACCTTCTGCCGCCAGGCGAACAGTGCCGCTTCCTGCTCGGGCGTTATGGGTAAGGCCGGAATCGCACGCAGTTCCTCGATCCAGCGCTGAATCGATTCCGGATCGTCGCCTTGCTCTTCTTCGGTCATGAACTCCATTGCGGCCGGCGCCTCTTCGCGGACCACCAACCGGGAGCCTTCACGCCAGTTCACGGGGCCGTCGAAAACGATTTGGCCGTTCTTCCAGGTCGCCTTGATAGCGCTCATTCCAACCCCCTTCCACCTCTCTCTTCGTGAAGCCGAGTCCGTTCAAGTATTGTGCCATCTCTCGCGGCACCTCCGCTAGCCCGGAAGCGAACAAGTGCAGAAGGGGTCGGGTTCCTTTTCGCCTGTCGAAAGGTGAAAAGGAACCCGACCCCTTCTGTCTCAGCAAGCTTCTTCATGCGAGGGACCACACGTCAAGCCGTCGATGCCCCGCCGCGTACAACTCCATCCCCGCCGCCCCGAGGACGAGACGATGAACGTGCCCATCGACCTTCACACGCTGCCCCACAACGGCATCCTTCTTCGGCGCGTCGGGCATCGGGTCGATCTTCCAGAAGGCGACGAGTCCGCCGTCGCCGCCGCCGCCGCCGCCGATGAGCCAGGTCTTGTCGGGGTGCCAGAGCAGGTCGTTGATGAGGGCCTTGTGCCCCTGCGCCCCGGCCGTGAAGCGCACCTGCGGCTTGCGCCACTCCCACACCTCCACGTGCGCCGGCCCCTCCAGGCCGTCCACGTTGTTGACCTGCCCGATGCCACCGGCCGCGAGGAACGTCCCGTCGCGCGAAAAGGCCAGCGAGCGGATGCCGCCGATCGAGCGTTTGCGCTGCTTCGGGTCGTAGGTGTACAGCGTCGGCACCTCGAACTTCTGCGCCGCCTTGCCGGTGTCCGTCTCCCAGACGATGACGGTGCCGTGCCGGTCGCCGCTGGCGAGGTGTTTGCCATCCGGGCTCACGGCCAGCGCGTACAGCGCCGTGACGTGCCCCTGCGGCGTCTTCATTTCGTGCCCCTGGAAAGTGCGGATCGGTTTGCCGCTGTCCGTGTCCCACAATTTCACCAGCATGTCGTCGCCGCACGAGACAAGGCGGTTGCCGTCGGGCAGCGCCGCCAGGTTGCGCAGCCAACCGGCGTGCGCTTCCACCGTGCGGACGACTTCGCCTTTCGCGGCGTCCCACCAGATCAGCGAGCGGTCGTAGCTGCCGGAGACGACCAGCGTCTTCCCCGCCCGAGCGACGGCGACGAGGGCGGAGACGTAGTTGTCGTGCTTCGCCCACTTGGCGACAGGCTCCTTCTTCGCCCCTTCGAGGTCGAAGAGGTAGATGCCGTAATCCTCGCTGCCGGCGTAGAGGCGCTTGCCGGACGGGTCGGCGCAGAGGCCGTAGAAGGCCGCGGGGTGGGCGTAGGTGGTCTTGACCTTCGCCTTGACGGGGTCGATGGCGGGCATGGCATTATTCCCCAATGAATACCCGTTGAGCGGCGGGTCGCAGACCCGCGCCGGTCTGCGACCCGCCGCTCAACGATCCGGTCCTACGCCAGCACCGTCGCGATCGGCTTGCTGTCCTCGGGCGACAGCGGGATGGGCCGCAGGCCGACGTGGTAAGTCTTCTTCGGGTTGATACCGACCCCCTTGAAAATCGTCGCCGTCACGTCGCCGGCCCCGACCTTCCCCTCGGCGACGGTGTTCCCGTTCGCATCCGTCTTGCCGTGGACGCTGCCGCCCTTGATGCCGCAGCCGGTCAGGCTGCACGACCAGGCGCTGGCGAAGTGGTCGCGCCCCGCGTCCTTGTTGATGCCCGGCGTCCGGCCGAACTCGCTCAGCGTCACGATCAGCGTCGAGGACAAGAGGCCGCGCTCCTCCAGGTCGAGGATCAGCGTGGACATCACATGATCCAATTCGGAGACGAGTTCGCGGTGACTCTCGTGGTTATCGTGATGGCTGTCCCACCACGCCCGCGCCACCTTGACCATCGGCACCCCCGCCTCGATCAGCCGCCGTCCGATCAGCGCGTGCTGGCCGAAGTCGGTCTTGCCGTAGCGGTCGCGCACCGACGCCGGCTCCTTGTCCAGGTCGAACAGGGCGTCGGAGCGCATCAGCCCCTTCACGCGGGCGTAGGCGCTGTTGTACCCCTGCACCTCGGCGGAGTCGCGCGCCTTGTTGAAGCGGTCGCTGAGGTACTGGCGCAGGTGCTCGCGCTCGTCGTGCTCCTGTTCCGACAGGCCCGCCGGCAGGTCGAGGTTCTCCGGCCGCAGCGAGCGCTCCAGGCTCATCGCGGCGTAGCGGCCGCCGAGGAACCCCGACGTCGGCCGGCCGGAGGTCTGCCCCTCGGTCGCCTGGTAGATCGAGACGTACTCGGGTACGGCACTGTCGCGCTCGCCGAGTTCCCTGGCGACGATGGCGCCGAGGTCGGGGTAGGCAACCTCGCCGGCCGGCCGCCGGCCGAGCTGCATCAGCGTCGATGCCTGCCCGTGGTCGCCGATCTTGGTGTCGAGCGAGCGCACCAGCGCCACCCGATCCATGATCTTCGCCATCTTCGGCAGCAACTCGCTGATCTGCACGCCGGGCACCTTGGTCGAGATCGACTTGAACGGCCCGCCGGTCGGCCGGCCCGGCTTGGGGTCCCAGGTTTCCAGTTGACTCGCCCCGCCCGCCAGCCAAAGGAGGAGGACGTGCTTCTTCTGCTTGGCGACCTCGCTGGCCAGCAGGGCGTGTCCCGGTGCCTCGAACCCGGCGAGGCCGACGCCCAGCGCCGTGGCCAGGCCGCCCTGGAGGAACAGGCGCCGGTCGATGGTGTGCTCCGGCGATCCGCAGAACTGCTTGCGTGCCATGACGAATCCCCCCCCCGACGATTGATCGTTTCGCGCTCGCGCGAAACGATCAATCGATGTTTAATGATTGAACCGGAACTCCGCCGACGTCGCCAGCGCCCACACCAACTCGCCGCATGCCTTGGCCCGGTCGCCCTTGCGGCCGGCGACCCACTCGGCGAGGTAAGTGCGCTCGTCGCTCTCCGGCGCCCGCCCCAGGACGCTCCACACCGCCGTCTCGACCATCGCCCCATTCTCGGGCGTGGCCGTCAGCCGTGCGACCAGGTTCTTGCCCGACGGGGCCATCAGCTTCTGCACCTCGGCACGGTTCGACAGGAACAGCGCCTCGCCCGTACTGGCCTGGTACTTCTCCGTGCGGCCGTCGAGGACGCCCGGCCGCGCCAGGCCGCCCGCCTGGCCTTCCAGCTCGCGGTACTTCTTCCCGCGGGCGTCGGCCGTCTTCGCCTCGTCGAACGTACCGTCGCCGGTGACCAGCAGCAACGACATCGCATACTGCTGCGGCGTCAGCGGCTTGAGGAGGGCCCGCGCGAAGTCCTTGTCACTCGGCGGGTCGCCGGAGCCGGGCTTCGCGCTGCTCAGCTGATAGACCCGGCTCGAGACGATGCCGGCCACCAACCGGTCGAGGTCGTAGCCGTGCGCGACGAGGTCGTCGGCCAGCCACTCCAGCACGCCGGGCACCGACGGCGGGTTGGCCGAGTGCATCTGATCGAGCGGATGCACCAGCCCGCGCCCGAACAGGTGCGCCCACAGCCGATTCACGATGGCCTTGCTGAAAAACGCCTTCTCTTCCAGGGCCACCTTGACCAGCTGTTCGCGCCGGCCCTGGGCCGCGGCGGCGTCGAGGGTCTGCCCGCTCAGGAACATCACCTTGGCGGTGCGGCGCTCCCCCTTGGTGGTGACGTACGTGATCTCCGCGACCGGCTTCTCGCCGACCTCGCCGTTCTTCTTGCCCTTTCCCCCCTCGATGGTGCGGGCGAAAAACGACGCCATGCCGTAGTAATGGTCCTGCGTCCAGTCGGTGACCAGCGGGTGGTCGTGGCAGCGGGCGCAGCTCACGTTGACGCCGAAGAAGACGCTGGCGCTGTCCGCAGTCAGATCCTCGAGGCTGTTCTGCCGCCGCGACAGGAAGCGGTCGGCGCGCTTGCGCTCCTTGGTGTCCCAGGGGCCGAGCATCATGTCGCGGAACATCGCGTCCCACGGCTTGCGCTCGGCGACGCTGGCGCGCAGGTATTCGATGAACTCGGCGTCGCCGGCGTACTTGCCCTGGATGGAATCGTCCAGGGCGCGCCCCAGGGCGAGGGCGTACTCGGGCCCTTCCATTAAGCGCCGGATCACCCTGGCCCGCTTGTCGGGCGAGCGGTCCTGGACGAAAGCGGACGCTTCGTCGCGGGTGGGGACGCGCCCGGCGAGGTCGAGAGTGACGCGGCGGAGGAAGGAGGCGTCGTCGGCGAGGTCGGCGGTCTTGATACCATTCGCCTGCCAGTGCTTGCCGAGGAACTCGTCGATCTTGGCGGCGACCTTCGGGGCGTCGGCGAAGCGGTCGGCCCTGGCGGGCTCGGCGTTGGGCAGCGCCAGGACGAGAAGGAGGGAGGGAAGCATCGGCGGGACTTCCTTTCGGACCAACGCGGAAGGCGACGGTCCCGGTGTCGCCGTGACGGCGAGCGCCCGGGATAGGTGGGAGGCCAGGTCAACTGTAACCGAACCGGCGCCAATTGCAATCGGGAATCCGGCGACCCGACATCGCCCTCTGATTTTCCTCCGCCGTCTCCCATTTTCCTTGACCACCTTTGGCGGCGCGACTATCGTGCCCCCTGGATGCTTTGCCGTTCACCTCGCGAGGAGTCACCCATGACCCGGTTCGTGCGTCCCCTCATCATCGCCTTGCTCGGCGGGTTCGCCTTGATCTTCGTGGCCGCCCCGGCCCAGGCCCAGTACAGGGGCTTCCGAGGGCGGGTCATGCGGCGACCGGTCTACCCGCCCAACCGGATGCCCGGCTGGGACTGGTGGCGGATTTACCCCTGGAGTCCCTACAACTACGGCAACAACCCCTACAACCCCATCGTGTACCCGCCCTACGTGGCCCCGTACCCGGTGCCCTACGGAGTTCCCGTGCAGCCGCCCGAGCAGGAGCCGCTCTACGGGGCAATCGACTCTCCGCAGCAGGTGCTCGTCCCCCACCCGAGCGGCGGCGTGACCACGCCGCCGCCGGACGCGGCCGTGGTCCGGCTCTACATCCCCGATCGCTTCGGCGAAGTCTCTTTCGACGACGTCAAGACGTCCAGCATCGGCACCACGCGGTACTACGTGACTCCCGACCTGCCCGGGGACAAGCCGCTGACCTACGACGTGAAGGCGACCTTCCGTCGAGGCGGGGACACCGTAACCGTGGAGCGCACGGTCCGGGTCAGCCCCGGAAAGACGGCGGTGATCGATTTCACCAGGCCGGACACCACGGGAAAGCGCTGACGTCCGCTTACGGTCAAGTCGCACGGATCAAATCCGGGGCCTGGTTCAATTCCGGGGGTGTTGGGGTCACACGGCCAGGGAGTCGGCGGTAAGGGTCTCGGGGTCGGTGCGGGGCCGGTGTGTGCCAGCGGGCCCGAGGTCTGTGCCACCCCCTGGCACAGAACTATCCCCTTGTTGGCCTTCAGTTTACGGCGAACAAATGAGGTGTGTGCCACGTGCCACGGGTGTGGGGGGATAGCCCCATGCGCGTCAAGTTAAGCGATTTTGCGTGCCTGGCTCACCCTCGGGCTACTTGGGCGGCCTTGTTGGGCTCGTCCGGGTCGCCCC
>Ga0116219_10002300_pt1 | contig 16361 bp, 17 predicted proteins | sample Sb_taG_4_FD_91019 | JGI IMG/M metagenome (GOLD analysis project Ga0116219, IMG submission 91019) | Peat soil microbial communities from Weissenstadt, Germany - Sb_50d_6_BS metaG | ecosystem: Environmental > Terrestrial > Soil > Wetlands > Peat | place: Germany: Weissenstadt | collected 2010-09-21
CGACGCCGGGGCTTGGCGCCGTCAAACCTGGGGTGTGTCGCCTAGCCGGGCTGTCGCTTCAAGCACCGTGCGTACGGCATCCGGATGCGCGTCCGCCAGCGCCGCGGTGATGCCCAGGGCGCGATCGTCCAGCTCAAAGGCCGGCATCACGGCCTGAATCAAACCCCACGCGGCTGCCTCCGGCGTCGAGAAAATCCGCCCTGTCAGCGCCAGTTCTTTAGTACGCCGCAGGCCGATCGCCTCCGCCACCGCTTCGAGAATCCCCGCATGTACCCGCCCTTCGCGGATGTCGGTGAGTCCAAAGGTCGATCCCTGCGCCGCCAGCGCCACATGCGCATTAGCCACTAGCGCCAGCCCAGCCGAGATCGCCACCCCTCTTACCGCCGCCACGACGGGCTTGCGGGTTCGGGAACCGAAGTTAAAGACGCCCTCGGGCAGTTCGGCCGCAGTTGAAAAACTGGGGTCGAGACCACCGCAGAACACTTCGCCGTCGGCGTCCAGCAGGATCGCGCCAGTCTCCGGATCCGCCTCCGCTTCAGCCAACTCGCGGAGCAGGCTGTGGGCCAAAGCCGCATCCAGCAAATTTCGCCGCTCCGGGCGTGCCAGGGTCAGACGCCGCACACGGCCGTTCTGCTCCACACGGAGTGGGCTGATGTCAATCCGGTGCGCACCAGTAATAGACCGTTCCGTGTCCACAGGCAGACTCACAACAATTCCATCGGCAGATGTTCCCGATGGGAGTAGGCCGTTGCGGCCTCGAAGGCTAACTCTAATACCCGACGCGTCTCCAGAGGGTCCAGGATCGCGTCCACATGGCCCCGCGCGGCGGCGTAACGGGCGTCCAGCCACTGCTCATAATCCGCCCGGGTTTTGTTCATCCGTGCTTCAAGATCCTCGGGGATAGTACTTCCCGCCGCTCGGTACTGTTCCAACTCGGTCCCGTGAACGGCCTGCACCGCCGAATCACCCTCCATCACCCCGATTCGCGCCGTCGGCCAGGCGAACGTAAAGTTCGGATCGAAGCCCTGTCCCGCCATAGCGTAGTACCCGGCCCCCGAGGCGTGATTCAGCGTCAGAACGATCTTGGCCACGGTGGCGCAAGCCATGGACTCTACCATCTCCGCACCGGCGCGGATGATCCCTTCACTTTCCACGGCTGCGCCCACCATGAATCCCGAGACGTCCTGCAAATACAGTAGCGGCAGCCCCTGGCGCTCGGCCGTTTCCACGAAATACGCGGCTTTTCGCGCGGATTCCGGATACAAAATGCCCCCAACTCGAGCGCTTTGGGATGTTTTCAAAAACCCCCGGCGGTTGGCCAGAATCGCGATAGCCCGCCCATGGAGCCGCGCATTGGCGCACAGCATCTCCGGAGCGTGCTCGGGCTGAAATTCCAGATAATCGTCCGCGTCGACCAATCGAGCGATCACCGCTTCCATATCATAGGGCAGCCGATGATCCGCCGGAAGCAGGTCGTAAAGACCTTCGGCGGATTGGGCGGAAGGGTGGCCTTTGGGCGACGGCGCGGGGGCCGGAAGCTCGCGAATCTTCTGCCGGATCAGCGCCAGACACGCGGCGTCGTCCTTGGCCGAGTAATGCGCGACCCCGCTCACCCGCGTGTGCATCGCGGCGCCGCCCAGCGACTCCGCATCCACGACTTGCCCCACGGCGCCCTTCACCAGGTTGGGCCCACCCAGACCCATAAAGCTGGTGCCCTCCACCATGATGATCACATCCGACAGCGCCGGCAGATACGCGCCCCCGGCGATGCACATGCCCATCACCGCCGCGATCTGCGGCACCCGCAGCCGCCGCCGCATCAGCGAGTTGTAGTAAAAGATGCGCGCCGCGCCATACTGCCCCGGAAAAATACCGTCCTGATACGGCAGATTTACGCCCGCCGAATCCACCAGGTACACAATGGGCAGCCGGTTGCGCATGGCGATTTCCTGCGCCCGAAGAATCTTATGGATGGTCTCCGGCCACCAGGCGCCCGCCTTAACGGTAGCGTCGTTGGCCACGATCACGGCCGGCCGGCCCTCGATGCGCGCCACCCCGGTCACCACGCCCGCGCCCGGAGCCTGTCCGTCGTACTTGTCGCAGGCGATCAGCAATCCGATTTCGAGAAACAGCGCGCCGGGATCGATCAAGTGCGCGACCCGTTCGCGCGCCGTCATCTTGCCCTGGGAATGCTGCCGTTCGATCTTAGAAGGCCCGCCTCCGGCGCGCAGCCGTTCCTGCAGTTGCTCCAGTTCCTCGACCAGCGCACGCATATGTTGGGCGGGAGTTTGGGTCACCACTGTAATTCTAGTGCTTGAAGCGCGGCGCACGCACCGGCGCGCCGGGGTGCTCGCACCCTACTGCCGCCCCTCGACCACGCGCGAAACCATCTGGAATCTGCGGTAGTCGGAGTACGTGACCGTCATGTCTCCGCGGTGCGCCGCCGATTCAGCCCGGTGCTGCAAAAGATAAAGCGCGAAGCAAATAAAAAAGCCGGTGACGCGCGAGGCGCCACCGGCGGAGTTTGAGTATCAGGGTGGGTTGTTTATTGGTTGCGGGCCACCGTCACCTTGGGTGTTGCCAGGTAGCCCACGATTTCATCCTTCTTCACTTGGTTGACTACGATCTCGTACGGTAAGCGGTTGCCCGCTATGTAGAGTTGCACGGGCTCGTTGATGGTGCGGTCGCGCTTCTCCACGAGCTTGTCGTCGGCAAAGACTGCCACGGTGTAGCGATTGCGGCCCGTATCGGCCTTCTTCAGCGTGATGCTGATGTCGCCCAGCTTCTTCGCGGCGTCTTTGCGGCTGATATCGAACTCGACATAATTCCGCTCGCCCAGCGCGCGCAGAGTATTCAGATCTTTCGCGTTGGTAGCGATCAGGCCGCTCATCACGCCCATGTCGCCCATGGCCCGTTTCAGATCCGCTGCGGTCTTGTCCAGGTTGGATTGCGTGGCGCCCAAATCGGTCTTTACTGCGACCACATCGTTGCGGACGCCGCCCACATCGGTTTTCACGTTGTTGACGTCGGACGATACCGCGTTGAGGGTGTTACTGGTATTGCTGGTGGTGTCCTTCAGTTGCGCGATCTCATCGGTGGCCTGCTTCTGCTGCTCCTCCAGCTGGCTCCGCAGTTCATCGCTCTGCTTTTGAGCCTGCGCCCGGGTCTGGCGGACGGCCGTGGAGGTCTTCTCCTCGGTGCTCTTCACCGCGTCGATTTCCTGGTTGACCGATTGCAGCCGCTCTTCGAGCAGCGACGTGGTCGCAGCGCTGAGCTTGGAGATCTGCGCTTGCGTGCTGTCCTGCATCTGGGCGATCTGATCGCTCAGCTGGTTGTTTCGCATGGCCAGATAGCCGATTCCTCCCAGTGCGATGACCAAGCCGGCGAACAGGCCTACGAACATTCCTGTATGTTGGCCAGTGTGCTGCCCTGCTTGCGGCGAACTCTTCGGCGCCGCAGAATTTTCGAACATATCCGACATAGATTAGCCTCCGAGAGCCCGGTTCAAAATGTTGATCTCAACGTTACGAGACTCTCGGTTGGCTTATGTGCAATCGCTATGCCAATGGGCAGAGTGGACCAAAGATCCCTTCGCTCCAAGCACTTGCCACTGCCGGGACGCACTGGCCGCGTTAGACGAGAGAGCAGGAGGCCGTAAGCATTACCGAAAACTGAAACAAGTTCTTACCGTAGCAACGGTGTGAGTGCTGGCGGTTGGGGCAAAAGCAGCGAAGCGGCGCTGGGAGGAAATCCAGCGCCGCTCTTTAATTCCGAACTTGGTGTTATTAGCTGACAATCTGCACGGGCGTTTGCAGCCGGAACGTGACCCGCGATTCAACTGGCAGAGCCACTTGTTTCTTACCCGTAATGACGGCTCCGATGAAGCCCGCCCCTGCACCGGCGCCGGCTCCAATGAGAGCTCCCGCGCCGCCCGCCGCGGCTCCGCCGATGGCCGCGCCACCTCCGGATGTGCCGCCGATCCAGAACCAGTTGCGTTTCTTGTGGCCGCCCGTCGATCGCGCGGCGCTGGCCACATGTACGGGATAGTTCTGGCCGTTCAGAGTAAACGAATCGAGCGTCAGTACCATCAGGCCCCGTCCTTTGAAACGGCCCGAAGGCTTGGCTTGGGTAATGTGGCCCGAGAAAAGCGTTCCCTTCGGAACGATGACGCGGTTGCCGGAAACCAGCGGCTCATCGAGGGTCGCCGTGAAGCGGTCGCCGCTGCGGTTGCGGCGCGTGTCGAGGGTCTCTTGCAACCGCACGGGCACCGCGGTGCCGGACTCCAGCGTGAACGTTGGCGGTGGAACTTCCACTGCCTCGGGCGGGGCGGCCGTGACGGGCCCTGCGGCCTGGGCAGCTGGCACATCCGTACGGTTGCACGCGACCATCGCGGCGAGGGCCATCCAAACCACTACTGCAAGCATTTGTTTCAGTCTCATGGGACCTCCTCTCTGTCTAGATGGCCAGGATCGGTGAAACGTATCATTAAGCCAACGCAGGGAGTTGGTTGCAACACTCTACGCCGGTCTGATCATGCAGCTTACGGACCAAGCCAGGCGCGGTAGCGTGCCTTCAGTCACTTGACGCGCGCCGTGCCGTGTAATATGCTGAACCGCAATCCCATTGAGGACGGTTCGATATGGGCACAGGGGGCTTCTCTTCATGCGTTTCAAGACAGCTATCGTTATTCTTACTGTGACTCTGGCCGCGAGTTTTATCGCTTGGGGGCAGAGCGATCGTGGCACGATCACCGGAACGGTTTCCGATCCGGCGGGCGCCGTGGTGGCCAACGCGCCCGTGCAAGCCAAGAACGCGGACACCGGAGAAACCTACTCGGGCGCGACATCCAACACCGGAAACTACACCGTCTCGCAGCTGCCGGCCGGCAACTACGAGCTGACCGTCACCGTGCCCGGCTTCAAGAAGTACACGCGGCAGAACCTGGCGATTCAGGTGGCGCAAATCGCGCGCATCGACGTCACTCTGGAAGTGGGCTCGGCCACCGAGTCCGTCACCGTATCGGAAGCGGCTCCGTTGCTGAACACCGAGACCGGCGATCTGGCGCACAACGTCACCACCAAGTTTCTGGACGACGTGCCATTGCTGACGATTTCTGGAAATATCCGCAACCCCAGCGTGTTCGCGCAACTGATTCCGGGAACCTATATGACCGGCCAGGAAATGCGCATCAGCGGCTCTCCCAACAACACCCAGTCGTTGCGCGTGGAGGGCCAGGAGGCCAACAACAGCGGGATTCCGGCCATTCCCGGCCAATCCCAGCAGAGCGTGGATGCCGTCCAGGAAGTGACGATCCAAACCAGTAATTATGCCGCGGAGTACGGACAGGCCGGCGGTGGGGTCATCAATATGACCATGAAGTCGGGCACGAATCAGTTCCACGGCAGCGGATACGACTACATCGCCAACGAAGCCTTCAACGCGGGCGTGCCGTTCACCGACTCTCCCACCGGGAATCCGGTGCCGCGCGTGCGCCGGCACGACTACGGCTTCACTATTGGCGGTCCGGTGTGGATTCCGAAGCTCTACAACGGCCACGACAAGACGTTCTTCTTCTTCAACTGGGAACAGTATCGCGAAACGCTGTATGTGAGCACGCTTCAGGAGACGGTACCGACGGCCGCTTACCGCCAAGGGAATTTCGCCACGGCGATGCTGGGTGTGATCGGAACCGATCCTACAGGGCAGTCGATCCGCGCGGGCGAGATTTACGATCCCAATACCACGCGGACGGTTAATGGACAGAGCATCCGCGATCCGTTCCCCGGCAACACCATCCCCCAGGCGCGTTTCGATCCGCTATCGGTGAAGATTCAAAGCCTGATTCCGCAGCCGATCGGGCAATTCGCCAACGCCATCTCGAATAACTACATCCCGACTATGTCCGGCAAACAGATCGAGGACATTCCGGCGCTCAAGATCGATCAGGTCACCGGGCCCAAGGGAAAATTGACGTTCTACTGGTCGCGCAAATGGTTGTCGCAGCCGTTTTCGACCACCTTCGGCAATGCGGATGGGCTGGGCGATCCGCTGACCACCGCGATTGCCTCCTTCATTCGCGCGCACACGTACCGCCTCAACTACGACTACACGCTGACGCCGACCACGCTGTTGCATTTCGGCGCGGGTTATTTCGATACCGATTTCTGGGTGCCCTCGGTCACCACTTCGGGCGCCGTCACCAATTACAACGCCGCCTCGCAGTTGGGATTGCAGGGCGCCATCGTCAACCAGTTCTTCCCGGCGATTTCCGGCTTGCTGGCCACCAACGGCACCGGCGGCATGAAGAACATCGGTTCCGAAGCGAACACCCATCAGTGGACGGAACGGCCCACCTTCAACACCAGCTTGACCATGGTGCGCGGCAATCACACTTACAAAACCGGGGCCGAGTTCCGCATTGAAGGTTACCCGGTGGAAAACCTCGGCAACACCACCGGCAGCTATGTGTTCGCCGGAGATCAGACCAGTCTGCCGTACTTGAACGGGGCGGCCCTACAGGGTCAAACTCCGGGCTTCGGCTATGCCAGCTTTCTGCTGGGCGCGGTGAAGCAGGTGAGCATCAATAATCCGGTGTATCCGAAGCTGGGCAAAAATCAGCTCGGTCTTTACGTGCAGGATTCGTGGAAGATCAGCCGGAAAATCACGTTCGATTACGGCCTGCGCTACGATTACTCCACCTACCTGCGCGAACAGTACGGGCGGGCCCCGTTCTTCTCGCCGACCACGCCGAATTCCGCGTTAGGCAATATTCTGGGTGCGGCGATTTTTGACGGCAACGGGAACGGCCATTGCAATTGCAGTCTGGCGAAGAATTATCCCTGGGCCTTCGGACCGCGGCTGGGCCTGGCGTATAAGATCAACAACAAGACGGTCTTTCGCGGTGGATTCGGGATCGTGTACAACGGCACGTCGGCGAACAATGGAGCCGCGACCACACTGGGGGCGTCGTCGAACACCGTCGCGGCGCCGGCCTTCGGTTCGGCGATCACAACCATGTCGGCGGGCATTCCGCGTTCCTTCGATCCGGCGCCGTGGCCGAATCTCAATCCCGCTCTGTACAACCTGGTATCGCCGACTCCGGTCCCGTATGGGGCCGACTGGCTGGATCCCAACGCCGGACGTCCTCCCCGCCAGTATCAGTGGAGCGCCGGGTTCCAGCGCGAGATCACGCGGGACGTGGCGGTCGAAGCCGAGTACGTCGGTAACCACGGAGTCTGGTGGGAGTCGCTGGGCTTGATCAATCTGAATGCGATTCCAGTGTCCCGGCTCGCGGCTGCGGGGTTGAATATCAACAGCACGTCGGACGTCAGCCTGCTTACTCTGCCGCTGAGCAATGCGCAGGTGGTGGCGAGAGGACTGGGAAATCCTCCATACCCCGGCTTCCCGCTCACGCAGACCCTGGGGCAGGCGCTGCGTCCGTTCCCGCAGTACACGACCATCAATACGCTGTTTAATCCACTGGGCGATACGTGGTACGAATCGCTGCAGGCCAAGGCGACCAAGCGCATGTCGCACGGCCTGCTGGCCACCAGCACGTTTACGTGGTCTAAGACCTTGACCAGCGGATCGGAGCGCGACCCGAACCCGGGCTCCACCGGCAATGCCGTTTTCAACGATGTCTTCAACCGGCCCAACAATAAGTACCTGTCCATCTACGATCAGCCGTTCCAGTTCATTCTGTCGCTGACCTATGTGACGCCCAAGCTCAATACCAATAAGGTGCTCTCCTGGGTGGCGCGGGATTGGACTTACGGCGCGTTCATGGCGTATCGCAGCGGCTTGCCCCTACAGGTGCCGGCGGCCAACAATAATCTCGGCCTGCAGGTATTCCAGAGCACGTTCGCGAACCGTGTCCCGGGCCAGCCGCTATTCACGCACGACCTGAATTGCCACTGCTTCGATCCCAACGCGACATTCGTGTTGAATCCCGCGGCGTGGGCAGATCCGGCCGCGGGCCAATTCGGCACTTCCGCGGCCTACTACAGCGATTACCGCAAGCAACGGCGGCCCGCAGAGAACATGAACCTGGGCCGGACCTTTCGCTTGACGGAACGCGTGGCGCTGAATGTCCGGATTGAACTCACCAACATTTTCAATCGGCCGGTGGTGAACGATCCGACCAACACCAACGCGAAAGCGCCGCAGGTGCGGCTGCCTAACGGCAATGCTGCTTCCGGTTTTGGATATATCAACACCACCACCACGGTCGGCGGCGCCGGTGTCGCCGGTGTGGTCAACGTGCCTGGCGAGCGCACGGGACTGATGGTCGCCAGGATCACGTTCTGAGCGCACGCTCTCGGGTTCTCGATCGCAGAGCATTTTCGCGCGACCGGACGAGTGCGCTAAACTAGAGAAGTTCGGGCCGTGGCGCAGCCTGGCTAGCGCGCTTGCTTGGGGTGCAAGAGGTCCCGAGTTCAAATCTCGGCGGCCCGACCAAAAACCTCATAGAGTTAGAGATCTCGAACCCTCCTACAACCTCCGTTTGGAGTCCAACTGGAGTCCAAAAGGGGACGCCACCACCCTGCGCGCTAACCCTGGGCGCTGCCGATCGGGCGAGTACGAACCGAGTTCCTTCGAATTCGGTGTTCTGAATTCCCAGGACCTCTCTACTCCTATAAAAACCTGACATTCCCGACATGTCCGATCCAAGCAATTGATTCTATTCGTAGAACCGGTGTCGGGTTCCTTTAAAAAACCCGACACGGACCCGACATTTCCGGCCAAAAACCCGACACTCGGTTAGCGGAACGGCGCCAACGCTCCGTCGCTTCTCATAACCGTCACCGGACTCAGGGGTCCCCCCCGCACACCTTTGACGACTTCGCGAATTCTACAAGTCGCTGCTTTCCAATCTTTTCTGTTGACGAATGAAATCGCCAACTGCTATTCAGGGGGCAACGGAAAGGACCGTTTATGATCGCTCAAATGGCCCGGCGGATCGAGCACTGGCTGATCGACAAGCTGATTCCTTGGGCGCGGAACCCCCGCACCCATTCCGACGCTCAAGTCGCCCAGATCGCCGCGAGCATCGAGGAGTTCGGCTTCAACGCGCCAATTCTGGTCGACAGCAACGCTGGCATCATCGCGGGCCACGGGCGTCTCCTCGCTGCCCAGAAGCTGGGGCTTACCGAGGTCCCCGTCATCGTTTTGGATCATCTCACCGAGGCGCAGAAGCGCGCCTACATCATCGCGGACAACCAACTCGCGCTTAACGCCGGCTGGGATGAGGAGCTTCTCCGGGCAGAGCTTGCGGCCTTGCTGGCGGAGGATTTTGACATCAGCGTCATCGGGTTCGAGGACGAGGAACTGGCGCGCCTATTGGCAGCGCAGGACGCGACGGAAGGACTCACTGACGAAGATGCCATCCCGGCGCTTCCGCAAACGCCGGTCTCCAATACGGGCGACTTGTGGATCCTTGGTAATCACAAACTGCTTGTGGGGGACGCCACCTTGCCGCCGGATGTGGAGCGCCTGATGGCGGGCGAGGCAGCTGACATGTTGTTTATTGATAGCCCGTATAACGTTGACTACGAAGGGTACACTGACGAAAAGCTGAAGATCAAGGGCGACCGCATGACGGATGCCGAGTTCAAGCAATTCCTCGAAGCGGCGTTTCGCTCATGCAGAGCCGCGGTAAAGTCGGGCGGCTCGCTCTACATTTGCCACTCGTCATCATGGCAGCGCGAGTTTCAGAACGCACTGGAGGCCGCCGGCTTCAAGGTGCGGTGTCAGATCATCTGGGCCAAGAACACTTTCGCGTGGGGTTTTGGGCGCTACAAATTTCAGCACGAGCCGATCTTCTATGCCCACGTGGCCGGGGAAAAGGATCCCTGGTACGGCAACAAATCGCAATCGACGCTGTGGCAGGAAAACAAACCCGCGGCCAATAGACTGCATCCGACCATGAAGCCAGTGGAACTGATCGAGCGCGCGCTATTGAACAGCAGCAAGGCTGGCGATGTCGTTGTGGACTTGTTCGGCGGATCCGGTTCTACATTGATCGCCTGTGAGCGACGGAACCGCAAGGCGCGGCTGATGGAGATAGACCCCAAATACGCGGACTGCATCTGTCAGCGGTTTCGGGAGTACACCGGCAAGCAGGCTGTGCTGGAAGGAGCCGGACGCACGTTCGACGAGATCGCGAAGGAGCGTCGCAAGGAGGCGGCGTGAGTGGGCTCCGCAGGCGCCTACAGAAACTCGAGGAGGTCATCAGGGTGGAGGCCCCATCCTTTGGGGATCAATTTGCTGCCGTCAATCAACTCGCGTTTGGAAAGCTGTCGGCTGCTGATCGCGATCTTTTACGCGGAGGAACGAAGCTTCGGGGAGACCAACATGCTGAAGCCCGTGAAGCCGCGTGGAGTCGCTGGGAAACTGCTCTCGCCGCGGCGGTCCGAGAGACGGGTTGTCCCTTTCACATCGACGCAGCGGATTGGTGGCTGTGCTGAGCGCTCGCCTGCACATGGAGGCTGGATGAATGGAACGCTGTCGCCGCGAGATCGAAGCCATCGAAGCGGAATTGTTGGCCGGCAATCCGGATGTCGAAGGGCTGTGTCTGGCGCTTTCGGACTGGTCGGCAGAATTGCGAATCTTACAAGACGAAGAACGCCGCCGGGGAGGTTCCCAGCGGCGCGAAGGGGACGGGATCGGCGAGACTCAGGGCTTGACCGAGTAAGTGCGCTCCCCGTCCTCACCCTTGGTGGACGTCACGGACAGCCCCATCTTCTTGCCCACCGTACCGGACAGGAACCCGCGCACGGAATGCGGCTGCCAGCCGGTAGCTTTCATCAGTTCCTTGGCGGTGGCGCCCCCAGCCCGTTTCAGCAGTTCCAGGATCGTCTCGGTCTTGCTGCCCTCCCGGACGCCCTTCCTGGCTGCCTTGCTGCCGTCGCGGGCGCCACTAGCTTTCTTCGCGCCCTTGGGCGCTTTGTTCGCCTTGTTGGCCTTTTTCCCCGACTTGGCCTTGGACGGCGCGACGTGGCGCGCACGTTTGGCGATGTTGGCCTTCTTGGCGGCTTTCGCCGGTTCCGCCTTGGCCTGGGTGGTTTCGATTTGTTCTGTGTTCGAGTTCATGCTGCATTCTCCTTAAGCGGTAATGACCGCGGGTCAGGACATTCATCACTCCGGTTGGCCCCACATGCAAGCAAATTGTGCAAAGGCGATGGAAAGGCGATGCTGGCGGTTCGAGCGCCGCGGGTGACGGACCATGGCAGCCGGTAAGAGCCGTCTCGGACGCAAAAAAGATGCGGCGATTGTGGCGCTGCTCTCGCAGCGGAGTGTGGATGACGCGGCTCGTGTGGCCGGCGTGGGTGTCAGAACACTCTATCGCTGGCTGAGGGAGCCGGAGTTTCATGCTGCCTACCGGGAGGCGCGACGCGACGCGTTTGGGCAATCTGCAGCCCGGCTACAGCAAATGTCTACTGCGGCCGTCTCGACTCTGGGGAAGATCATGGTGGATCCGAACGCGCCTGCAGCCAGCCGGGTGAGAGCCGCGGATAGCGTCCTCGATCATGCGGCCAAGGCCATCGAAATCGAAGACCTCGAGGCACGTCTGGTTGCGTTGGAGCGATCCGCAGAAACGCTGAAGGCGACTTCGGGAAGGTGAAGACCACGTGCGGAACACAGGAAAGAGGTTGGCCCGGTTGGAACAGGCGCTGCTACCGGACGCCGGCCCGTTACCCAGCCTGGACGTTTGGAGGCAAGTGATCCGGCACCTCACGGACGAGCACTTGGAATTGTTAGTCACCGGGCTCAAGGGGAAACGCGCTGGTCGCACGCCGACCGAGCAGGAGCGGGCGGCCCAGCGAGGGCTGGACCTTCTGGTTCAGCGGGAATCTCGTGCACGCAGTCCGTTCCGTTGGCGGAGTTCCTAGTTTCATCGGAGAAGCGGAAGTGACGGCGGCAGGCAGGAGAGATTACGAAGGCAAGATTACGACATTTTGAGGACTCAGAAAGGTGCGGCCAATGAAGATGCATCAGGAGAAGACTGCTCATGAGAAAACTGCTCAGGACAAGACTACTCAGGACCAAATTGCTCAAGATCAACTGCGAAACGTGCTTGAGCACTTGATTCGGGTTCGGAAGAAGCAGAATGGGTTGTACACCGCATTGCGGAAGATGCTCGATGGAGGAAACCTAACTTACGCCTGGGAACAGCGCGGGTCGAAGACCATCAAGATTTGGTCGACCAAAGGAGGCTCCGCACTAAAACCTCTCGTGGCCGATGTCGGCAACGACGTCCAAGCCACGTTCCTGGAGTTATTCATCGAAGGTGCCGTCGTGTTCGCGACGGACCTCAATGCAACCCCGGAAATCCGTTTCTTTGAGTCCGGCAACCCGAAGTGACCGCTCAGTGATCCAATCGCGAGCGTGTGCTTGGCCCATGGGCCCAGAGAAACGGATCATGGTTTCCTCATCCTGCCAGAGTTGACTGCTGCGGTCCCCGTGAGTCATGAATGTCGGAGCGCAGACCCGGGCGTTCCCCGCGGTCTGCGCACCTCTGTCCTTTATGAAATTCAGATTCGTTTTACTGGGGCCGGACGACGACCCAGACGGCAGTGTCGCAGGCCGGGAACGCGATAACGCGGCCTTACAGTATGAGCAACGTGGGGCGGGCATGGTCCGCGCGGAGCGGACGACAAATGGCCGTTTCAAATCCACGGCGGTAGCGAATTTCAAAGCCAGGATTGTGCGCGACATCATTGTGGACGACGGCGAGACGGAACGCCGCGACTTCGGAATCGAGGCCGAGCTGGACGGACGAACACTCAGCTTTACGTTATCGGCGGCGGAGTTCGGCCGGATGGGCTGGGTGCTGAGCACACTCGGGCCGCAGGCGATCATTTATCCCGGCCAGCAGCAGCATGCGCGCGCGGCTATCCAGTGGTTGTCCGGCCTGGTCCGGCAAGAACGCATCTTCTCCCACTTAGGCTGGAGAAAGCATGGCCCGCACTGGGTGTATTTGCACGCAGCTGGTGCCCTGGGTGCCGAAGGACCCGTCTCCGATTTGCAGGTACAGTTGCCCGCCGCCTTGCAGCACTACCAAATGCAGTCGCCGGAAGAACCCGGCGAACGGGTGAACGCGGTTCGCGCGAGTTTGGGTCTTCTGTCTGCGGCGCCTGACCGAATCAGCTTCCCGCTGTTGGCCGCGGTGTATCGAGCCGCGTTCGGCAAGGTCGATTTTAGTGTGTTTCTGGCGGGCCAAACCGGCGTATTCAAAACCGCCTTGGCGACGCTGTGTCAGCAGCACTTCGGAGCGGGAATGGATGCCGCCAGTCTGCCAGCTAATTTCGCTTCGACGGGGAATGCTGTGGAGTTGCTGGCCTTTCACGCCAAGGACGCGGTGCTAGTGGTGGATGATTTTGCGCCGGCCGGAGGACCAGGCGATGGAGATCTGCACCACGTCGCCGAACGGCTGTTCCGCGGCGCCGGCAACCACCAGGGGCGGAGCCGCCTGAGCGGAAACGGGCGGCTGAGCGCGCCCCAGCCGCCCCGCGCGCTGGTGCTAGCCACGGGGGAAGAAGTGCCTCGGGGGCAGAGCATTCGCGCCCGACTACTGATCGTGGGGGTGGTGCCGGGCGAGGTGAATCGAGCTACGCTCAGCGAGTGCCAGTGCGCCGGGCAGCAAGGACGATTGGCGGCATCGATGGGCGCATTCCTGAGTTGGATCGCGGGCCGGTACGAAGAACTGCAGCGGCGTCTGCAAACGCGGGCGCGGGAGCTGCGCAACCAGGCTCACCCTGGCACCATGCATGCCCGCCTGCCGGCGATGCTGGCAGAGTTGCGGAGCGGCTGGGAGATCTTCCTGGACTTCGCATTCGAGGCCCGTGCGATCGGCAGGCGGAGCAGCAGGAACTGCAACAGCGGAGTGAAACAGCGCTGGCCAAACTCGCCGTCCGCCAAGCTCAGTATCACCAAGCCAGCGATCCAGCGGTGCGTTTTGTGTCCCTGTTGCGAGCCGCGCTGGCCACCGGCCGTGCCCATGTGGCGGACCGGCAGGGCAAGGTACCGGAATCGGCGGAGATCTGGGGCTGGCGGCGCAAACGTACGGGCCGAGGTTGGGTTCCGTTGGGCACCAAAATCGGTTGGGTCGCGGGCAGCGACTTATTCCTGGAGCCGGCCATCAGCTATCAGGCGGCCCAGGAACTGGCGGGGGCCGAGCGACTCCCAGTGGGCGAGCAGACTCTCCGCCACCGGCTGCGCGAGCGCGGCCTTCTGGCCAGTGTCGACGTCGGCCGCAAGATGGTGCTGGTGCGCCGCACCTTGGAGGGCAGCCCGAGACAAGTGCTTCATCTGAAGGCCAGCGAACTAGTGGAGTGACGGCGCAGTATACGACGTGCCGTCATCGACGCCGGCGAGCAGAATTACGAGATCAGCCACGGCCCCGAAAGCTGGCCGAGAAATTGATGGATCTCCACCGCAAGGCGGGCGGGCCTTCGTTCTCGATCATGAACATGATTCGACCGTTCCGAAAAACTTCAGCAACGAGGGGATTGATGCCTACTTCAATCTCAGAGATGTCGAAGTCGGACGTTTTGGCCCTCAGATAAAGCACCGGCCCCGCGCCACCCACGCTGAAGATAAGATCCAGTTGGTCGCCGTCCAACAGCTCGACGAGCAGCGTCACCAATTCGTCTTCGCCGTCCTCGTCCTCGATCAGTAAGTCAAGCCGCTCCTTTAAGTCCCAGAACGCCTGATTCACTTGGTCGTGCTCGTGATTGCTCATAGAGGTTTTGTTCGCAGAAGGAATTGCTAGACTCACGCTCATCGCCTTACCGCACAGCAACTCCGGGAGGAGGTGCAACACCTTGACAGCTCTTAAGGTTCGCTCACTCGCGCTCTCCCGGTGGGCCTTCGGCTACGCCTTCCTCGACGTGTGCCTGCATGCCGCAAAAGCACGTTCTTTCGCACTCCAATACGCGCTTCTGATCTCATTTCCCGGGCCTTCCGCTGTGCTGCTGCGCTCTGCTCTCCACAACCATCTCATCTACGGCCGGGGTCTTCGAGAAAAAGCGGCATTCAAAACCCATAGTAGAAGTCTCGCGCGCGCCGCGCCAGCCGCTTCCTTCTTGCGACTCGATCCGAAGCGCCGTAACCCCAACACGGTAGCGTGCATTGTCGGAATTGTCGGGTTGGGTCGGCGAGACGTCGGTGGCAGAGGTCGCTCCTCCTGAAGTCCGGGATGCTCCGTACAAGCCTTTTATAAACAAATACTTACACAGGTTTAGGTGCTGCTTACTTTTTTCAAAACACTGCCATTTCCTGCCATTTTCTGCCAACTGGGGCGAAGTGTGGGTGGAAACGGCAGATCCCGTTCAGATGGAACTCCTCAGCAAGGCCCGGCTGCCGCTGGTGCGCCGTTCCACTTCGCGTTCCGGCGGGCCCGTTGCGCTGTTCGCCCTCAGCCGGGAAGACGCCCTCCAGAACCCCGCGGCTTGGCCGGCTTCTTCGCTGCTTTCGCCGCTCCCGGTGTTCGGCTTCACGCGCGCCCAACAGAAGCTGCTGGAACTCGCGTTTCTGGATCACTCCGACCGCGAGGCCGCGCAAGAATTAGGGATTTCTACGGATGGCGTCGGTATGCCGATGATGCGGTCCTTGGGTTCGAGAACCGGGATGAAGCGGAGAGCTTGCGCAGGCAACTGCAAGAGCAATTGCGGAAGGTCGGACTGGAACTGCACCCGGAGAAGACCCGAATGATCGAGTTCGGGCGATCCGCAGAGAGCAACCGGAAGCGGAGAGGAGAAGGGAAGCCAGAGACGTTCGATTTTCTGGGATTCACCCATATATGTGGGAGGACCCGGACGGCAGGGCGCTTTACCGTCAAACGGAAGACGATAGGCAAGCGGATGCGCGCGAAGCTGCAGGAAATCCGGCAGAAGTTGCGGCAACGGATGCACGATGCGGTTCCGGAGACGGGGAAGTGGCTGCGGTCGGTCGTGCAGGGCTACTTCAACTATCACGCGATTCCCGGCAACGGGAAACGGCTTCAGGCATTCCGCGTTGGGGTTACTCGGTACTGGTGGCAGACGTTGCGCTGCCGAAGCCAAAGTAGCCGCATCGACTGGGCGCGCATGGACCGACTGGTACGCCGGTGGATTCCGAGCATCCGCATCATGCATCCGTATCCGAGTGTGCGCTTTGACGCCATTCATCCAAGGTAGGAGCCGTATGCGGGAAAGCCGCTCGTACGGATCTGTGCGGGGGGTAGCGGGCAACCGCTATCCCTACCGCGAGTGTGCCGAGCATGTTCGACAGCTCGGGGGTGAAAGTCCCCTTGACAGCCTGATGGAGGCGAAGTCATAGCGAAGCGCAAGGGCGTCGTCGCGAGGCGGGGTCTGAAAGAA
>Ga0116219_10002302_pt1 | contig 16349 bp, 14 predicted proteins | sample Sb_taG_4_FD_91019 | JGI IMG/M metagenome (GOLD analysis project Ga0116219, IMG submission 91019) | Peat soil microbial communities from Weissenstadt, Germany - Sb_50d_6_BS metaG | ecosystem: Environmental > Terrestrial > Soil > Wetlands > Peat | place: Germany: Weissenstadt | collected 2010-09-21
CGCTGCCGTTGCGCGCCGGTCAGGACCTCGGCAGCGCGTAGCCGGCGATAGCGGCGAAGTGCAGGGCCGCGCCCACCACGGTGAGGGCGTGGAAGACCTCGTGGTACCCGAACACCCCCGGGACGGGGTTGGGCGCCTTGCGCGCGTAGCAGATGGCGCCGACGGTGTAGCACGCACCCCCGGCGAGGACCAGGCCGAACCCGGCACCTCCGAGACCCCGCAGGAGCTGCGGGATGATGGCGAGCGCCGACCAGCCCGCCACGATGTAAGGCACGGCGATGGCCCACTTCGGAGCGTCGAGCCAGACCTGGCGGACCGTCACGCCGATCGCCCCTCCGAACCACACGAGGCACAACACCAGGATCTGGGCCCATCCGTGCACGGTGAGGCCCGCCACGGCGGTGTAGGTACCGGCGATGGCCAGGAAGATGGTGGCGTGATCGGCGCGGCGCATGCGACGGCGACCGGCGGGGGACCAGCGGATGCGGTGGAAGGCGGCGCTCACCCCGAAGAGCGCCGCCAGCGACACGACGTAGACGGTCAGCGAGGCGCGCGCCCCGTCGGTGCGGGCATGGGCCACGAGCAGAGGGCCGGCGACCACAACGACGACAAACGAAACGAGATGGAGCCAGCCGCGCAGGACGGGACGCGTCGACGCCGGTTCCGGTGTGGTTACCGTCTCCGGGGGCTCGAGGTCTCGGGATGTGATCCGCTCGAGCGTAGCCAAGGACCGGAAGGACGACCTTTTCGAGGTGTCCGCCGGAGCGTCTTACGACGTGGGTCCGGGGGCCTCCTACGAGGCGGGGCGGCGGCGTACGGTCCGGCGGTGGCGCCATGCCATGAAGAACCCGCTGACGGGGTCGTCGGTGGTACCGAGGTCGGAGTTGCACTCCTGGCAGGTCACGGCCCGCTCACCACAACCACGCCACTTGGGATCTCGCATGGGAGGGTGGAAGGCAACCCACCGCCAGAAACGGACGTGGTGCCGCGTCGCGAATCCCGAACCGATCTCATCGTTGCTCACTGGCCGACTCCCCCCTCCATGAGTATGCACCTTGGGGTGTCGTCAGCGGGGGGCGCCGGGCCAGTTTTTTCGACGGCGTCACGTGTTTCGACGACACCAGGCTCACGAGCCCCGATGGTAGAGCCCGAACCTGGCAGTTTTCTGTGACGGGCCGTGCTCCAGGGACCCGGGGCCGGGCCGGAGATGCACACCGGAGACCGGTCCTTGCCCGGAGCCGACGATGCACGAGGGAGACAGGTCCTTGTCCTCGGGCCGGGTCCGGTGGCTGCCCCCAAAGACGAGAATGGGTGGAAGGCGTGGTCGCGTCGTCGTGGAAGGAGGGCCGTGATAGAGCTCGAACAGGTCGGCCCGATATGGGTGATGCACTTCCGGTTCGGCGAAAACCGGTTCAACGAGACCTTCGTGGGCGAGTTCGACGACGCCCTCGACACGGTCGAGCGCTCGGGGCTCCCGACCGCGCTGGTGACGACGGGCGAAGGCAAGTTCTACTCGAACAGGCTCGACCTCGATTGGCTCGGCGCCGCGCCCGATTCCTCCGCATTCATGGACCAGCTGCACCGCCTGTTGGTCCGCATCCTGACCTTCCCCGCCGTGACCGTCGCCGCGGTGAACGGGCACGCCTTTGCCGCCGGGGCCATGCTGGCCACGGCGCACGACTTCATGATCATGCGATCCGACCGGGGCTACTGGTGCCTCCCCGAGGTCGACCTGGGACTGCCCCTCACCCCCACCATGCACGCGTTACTGGCGGCCCGACTTCCCCGCTTCACCCTGCACGAGGCCGTCACCACGGGAAGACGCTACGACGCAGAAGCTGCGATCACGGCGCACATCGCCCATGGGGGCGCACCGGAGAGCGAAGTGCTCCCGAGGGCGGCCGCGCTCGCCGGCGAGCTCGCCGGCAAGGACCATGTGGTCGTGGCACGACACAAGGCGCTCATGTACGACGCCGTTATCCACGTGCGAGGCGACTGAGCCTGATACGCCGGTGGGGTTGTCCGCGGGCGCCTCGGTGGTGAAGCCTGCACGTCGTCCATATCGGGAGTATTGCGTCCGGCACCGAGCCGGAGCCGCACCGAGCCGGAGCCGCACCGAGTCGGAGCCGCACCGAGTCGGAACCGGGGCCGCTGGGACCCACCCGGGGCGGAAGCAGATGCCGGTCTCGGCCATCCCGGGCCGAGAGTGGGACTTTGGTCCCTACCCGTCGGCGTCGGGAGAGGCGCACGATTGCAGAGGTTGTGATGGTCGACACGAAGGAGGTGAGGCGGCTGGTCCGCAGCGTCTCAGAAGGGTGCCTCTCGGGTGCTGGGCAGTGGGGCGACCTTCGGTCGACCCCGCGAAACTGATTCCCCGGTCATACAGGCGACGATCGATCCGGCAGCAGCTCCCTCGGGTCCAGTCGCGAAGACCACGGTGTTTGGAGCCGGAACGGGGGTTTACCCACGTGTTTCGAGAGCGCTGACAATCGAAGAACGGCGCCCGCCACCCATCACGGGAGTGCGGGCGCCGTCGCGTGCGCCTACGGGCGGGTGGCGTAGACGGCGCGGGCCCGGTAGCGGATGGGTCGTTCCTCGAGCTCCTCGAGGTAGTGCGCCGTCCACCCCGCCACCCGGGCGATGGTGAAGATCGTGCGTCCCCCGTCCTCGGCCATGCCGGCGGCGCGGGTGAGGGCGGCGAGTCCCAGATCGACGTTGGGGCCGGGGATGGCCCGCTCGGCGGCGAGCGCCAGCAGCGCGTCCAGGACCTGCCCCCGGTCCCGGGGCCACAGGTCGTCCACCAGGCCCTTGAGCACCGTGAAGCGGGGGTCGTCGCCCCGGTAGACCGAGTGCCCGAAGCCCGGCAGCCGGTGCTGCCATCGCAGTGTCTCGTCGAGGGCGCGCTCGGGGCCGAGCACCTCGGCGTCGCGCATCAGGCCGTACGCGAGCTGGGACGCCCCCCCGTGCAGCGGCCCCGCTACCACACCCAGGCCGGCCAGCACGGCGTCATAGAGATCGGCGCGCGCCGACGCGGCCACTCGAACCGCCACGGTCGAGGTGGCGAGCTCGTGGTCGGCGAGCAGGATCAGCGCTGCGTTCACGGCGCGCACGAGCTCGGTGTCGGGCTCGGGCGCAAGCCGGGCGGTGAGCGGCCCCGCCACGGTGTGCTCCCAACGGGCATCGCCCAGCTCGAGCGGCGGCACCGGCCGGGGCGTGGCACCGGCACCGGGACCCGGACCGGGGAGGACCTCGACCATCGTCGCCACCAGCCGTCGGGCTACGGCGATGACCGAGGCGGGGCGCAGGTCGGACCGCAGGGGGTCACCGGCACCGGCCATCACGACCGCCCACCGGAGGCGGTCCGACGCGCCCAGGCCGGCCGGGGGTCGCAGGGCACAGGGCTCCCAGGGCGCGACGGCGGGATCTCCCCGCCACAGCAGCTCGGTGGCCTGTTCGTAGGGCACGGTGGTGGCGAGCACGGTGGCGGGGGTGCCCCGGTAGACGGGACCGTCGTCTCGCAGCTGGGTGGTGGAGGTGACGACCGTGGCCAGCCTGGACTCCGTGGTCCGCCCTCCCCGAGAGCGCTTGGCGAGCGCCTCGACGTCCTCGGCCGCGAACAGGCTGCGCCGGCCCTCGGGGGCGGGGTGCGACACCAAGACGCCCCGGCTGACGTAGGCGTACAGGGTCGGCAGCTTCACGCCCAGGCGCCGGGCCGCTTCGGCGCTCTCGAGCATCCGGTTCGTGGACTCGCCACCGGGCACGCCGCCCAGTGTATGGATCAACATTGAGTTGATCAACATTTACACCGGCGAGCGGGGAGGAGCATCATGGTGGTGCCCGCCGTAGCGGCGGGAGCCCCTCTCGAGGAACGGAGCGTGCCCATGCCGACCGTCGTCCGAGACCTCATGTCGGCCCCACCGGTCACCTGCGAGGCTGGCACCTCGTTGGCCGATGCGGCGCGCACGATGCGCGACGCCGGCATCGGCTCGGTCATCGTGACCGAACGCGGCAAGGTCGCCGGCATCCTGACCGAACGCGACCTGTTGCGGGCCGCCGCCGCGGCGACATCGGCGAGCGCCGAGACCGTCGAGATGTGGATGACGGCGAATCCCGACGTGCTCGGCCCCGACGAAGAGGTCGACGCAGCGTGGACCAGCCTGGCGCATCATCAGTACCGGCACCTGCCCGTGGTGGACGGCCACGACCTCGTGGGCGTGGTGTCGTTGCGCGACCTCATGGGGGTGGCGCGCCTGCGACCGCCCGACGAGCACGGGACGGAGATACCCGCCGGGCTCGAGGGCGTGGTGGCGGCGGAGACGGCGCTGGGCGACGTCCGTGGTGAGGAGGGGTTCTTCCACTACCGCGAGTACTCGGCGGTGGACCTGGCGGCGCGGCGGTCACTCGAGGACGTCTGGTACTTGCTCCTCGAGGGTGAGCTCCCCGATGCCCGGCATTCCCGGCAGTTCGCCGCCGAGGTGGCAGCGCTACGTGGCCTGCCTCCGGGGTTGGCGACGATCCTGCCCGAGATCGCGACGCAGGGTTCTCCCTTCGAGGTCCTGCGCACGGCGGTGTCACTCCTCGGTGCCGAACTGGGCTGGCGCCCGACCCATGACATCGACAGTGCCGAATTGCGCGCCCAGACACTGAGGCTGTGCTCGGTAGTACCGACGATCATGGCCGCCGCCTACAACCTCGGGGAAGGCCGGGCGCCGGTCGAGCCGCGCGCCGATCTCTCCAGCGCGGCGAACTACTTGTGGATGGTGACGGGGTCAGAGGCGACGGCCGCGTCGGCGCGCGCCGTCGAGCAGTACCAGATCCTTACCATCGACCACGGGTTCAACGCGTCGACGTTCACGGCCCGGGTGATCACCTCAACCGGCGCCGACCTGGCCGCGGCGGTGTGCGGGGCGATCGGCGCCCTGTCGGGCCCGCTGCACGGCGGTGCGCCCAGCCGCGCCCTCGCCATGCTCGACGAGATCGCCACCGCGGACCGGGCCGACGCCTGGCTCCGGGACGCCGTCGAGCGCGGTGATCGCGTCATGGGATTCGGGCATCGCGTCTACAAGACCGACGACCCCCGTTCGCTGTTCCTGCGCGACGTGGCGCGCTCGCTCGGGGGGCGGCTCGTCGAGCTCGCCGCCCAGGTCGAGCGCGCCGCCGTCGACGTGCTGGCGGAGATGAAGCCGGGCCGGCGGTTGTTCACCAACGTGGAGTTCTACGCCGGGGTGGTGATGTACAGCTGCGGGCTCCCCCGCGAGATGTTCACGCCGACGTTCGCGGCCGGACGCACCATCGGGTGGTCGGCGCACGTGATCGAGCAGGCCGCCCACAACCGCTTGATCCGCCCCTCGGCCCGCTACACGGGGCCGCCGCCTCCGGTGCCGGTTCCCGATCCCTGACCCGCGTCGCCGTCAGACGGCGCTCCCGCTCGCCTGAGGTTCCTGACCTACGACGTCAACGACGTCGACGACGTCCTCGACGTCTCGGCCGTCCTCGACATCTCCGCCGTCGGACTGGTGCTCGAACTGCGTCGTGTAGAGCTCGGCGTAGAGCCCACCGGCGGCGAGCAACTCATCGTGGCGACCCCGCTCCACGATCCGGCCTTCCTCGACGACGAGGATCACGTCCGCCTCTCGCACGGTGGAGAGGCGGTGGGCGATCACGAGTGAGGTGCGCCCGGCCAGTGCGGTTTTGAGCGCCAGCTGCACGGCCACCTCGGACTCCGAGTCCAAATGCGCGGTGGCCTCGTCGAGGACGACGATGTCGGGCGCCTTGAGCAGCAGACGGGCGATGGCGATGCGCTGCTTCTCGCCGCCCGAGAGCCGGTAGCCGCGATCGCCCACCAAGGTGTCGAGCCCGTCGGGGAGCGACTCCACCAGCGGCAGGATGTGCGCTGCGCTCAGGGCCTCGATCAATTGGTCGTCGGTGGCGTCAGGCTTGGCGTAGCGGAGGTTGCCCCGAATGGTCTCGTGGAAGAGATGCGCATCCTGGGTGACAACACCCACGACCTCCCCGATCGACTCCAAGGTGGCGTCCCGGACGTCCACACCGTTGATGCGCACCGCCCCGCCCCGCACGTCATAGAGCCTCGGGACGAGATGGCTGATCGTCGTCTTCCCCGCACCCGACGGGCCCACCAGCGCCACGAGCTGTCCGGGCTGGGCCGTGAACGACACGTCGAAGAGCACCGGCTGAGACGCAGTGCGCTCGAGGACGGCGACGGACTCCAACGAGGCCAGCGACACCTCCTCGGCACTCGGGTAGCCGAAGTCGACGTGGTCGAACTCGATGAGCGCGGGGCCGCGCGGGATCGGCACGGCATCGGGCTTGTCGTCGATCATGGGGGGCAGGTCGAGGACCTCGAACACCCGGTCGAAAGAGACGAGGGCGGTCATGACGTCGACCTGCACGTTCGACAGCGCGGTGAGCGGCCCGTACAGCCGGTTCAGATAGGCGGTCAGCGCAACGAGGGTTCCGACCAGGAGCACACCGCGCTCGGCGAGCAGGCCTCCCCAGCCGTAGACCAGCGCCGTGGCGAGCGAGGCCGTGAGCAGCAACGCGGCCATGAAGACCCGGGTGTACATGGCCTGGGTGATCCCGATGTCGCGGACGCGCCCCGCCTTCTTCGAGAACCCTTTGACTTCGTCGTTGGGATGTCCGAAGAGCTTCACCAAAAGGGCACCGGCCACGTTGAAGCGCTCTGTCATGGTGTTGGTCATCTGGGCGTTGAGCGTGTAGGACTCGCGCGTGATGCTGGCCAGGCGCTTTCCGACGAAGCGGGCCGGAATCAGAAAGACCGGCAAGAGCGCCAGCGCTACCAGGGTGATCGGCCACGACAGGTAGAACATGGCCCCCAGGGTGATGGCCACCCCGATCACGTTGCTCACCACCGAGGAGAAGGTGTCGGTGAACGCCTGTTGCGCGCCCAGCACGTCGTTGTTCAGCCTCGACACCAGGGCCCCGGTCTGGGTGCGCGTGAAGAAGGCGATGGGCATCTTTTGGATGTGGTCGAACACGCGGGTGCGCATGTCGAAGATCAGTCCCTCACCGATGCGGGCCGACACCCAGCGCTGCCACAGCGACAGGACGGCGTCGAAGATCGCCAGCCCGGCCACGAGGAGGGCGAGCGCGACGATCAGTCCTGGATGCCCCTGTCCCGGGTGCTTCCCGATCCCGTTGTCGATGATGGCTCGGTAGATGAGCGGGTTGGCGGCGCCGATGACGGCGTCGATGATGATCAAGACCAGGAAGACCCCGAGCGCGAACCGGTAGGGACGGGCGAAGCCGGCGATGCGCCGGACGATGCCCTTGGGCAGCTGCTGTTGGGTCACCGAGTCGTCGCGGCGCAGCGATCGCATGAGGCCCATCCCCATGCCGCCGTGTGCCCCCATGCCCATGCCCATGCTCATCTGTCACCTCCATCAGCTGTGCCGTGGCCGTGGCCGTGGCGGTGGCCGTGGCCGTGTGACATGGCGGGCCCGCAGCAGGTGACGCACGAGCCGCGCTCGCACAGGAGGCCGAGCAGACCGAGGAGCTGGTGGCGCTGGGCGGCGTCGAGGCCGCCGAAGACCTCGTCGGCGCTGTCGCGCCGGGCCGTCTCGAGGCGGTCGAGCAGGAGCCGACCGTCGTCGCTGAGCGCGACCAGAACCGACCGCCGGTCGCCGGGATCGGCGTGGCGGGCCACGAGCCCTGCCGATTCGAGGGCGTCGACCATGGTCGTGACCGACCGGGGGACCACGTCGAGCTGGGCGGCGAGGTCCGCCATCCGTAGCGGTCGACCGTCGGCGGCGACCAGGCGAAGCACTCGGGCCTGGGCGTAGGTCAGGCCCAGAGGCGCGAGCTGCACGATCGACCCCCGGCGTAGCCGGCGGGCGGTGTGGGTGAGCAACTCGGCGAGCTCGAGGGTGGTGGCGGCCGGGCTCCGGGGGCCGGCGCTATGGGTGTGAAGTGGCACTCCCGTCCTTTCGAATGCCCGGCGGCACGGTGGCCGCAGAATGCTGAGTATAGCTCGTTATGAGGCTCACTCATCATCTGGGAGGAACAGAGGGACGAGAGGCGGACAACAGAAAGGACGGGAGAATCGCCCCCGAGAGGTGTCGATTTCGGGCCACCTCGTTCGACGCTCGAGTAGAGAAGGGCCTCCGGCCACCGACGCCCGGATGTCTCGCTCCCGATGAAACGCCAGCCCAGACACAGGGTGAACCAGGCCCTGAGCAACCACGAGAAGGAGGAGTCACCATGCGATTCATGATGTTCATGCTCCCAAACATCTCCGAGGACGACTGGATGCCGTCTGTCGAGGCGGTGGAGGCCATGACGAAGTACAACGAGGAGCTGACCAAAGCAGGCGTTCTGCTAGCGCTCGACGGACTGCACCCCAGCACGGAGGGGGTGCGGGTGTCGTTCCCCGGCGGAAAGCCCACCGTCACCGACGGCCCGTTCAGCGAAGCCAAGGAGGTCGTCGGCGGCTACTGGCTGATCGAGGTGAAGTCGAAGGACGAGGCCGTCGAGTGGGCGAAGCGTGCTCCTTGTGCAGACGGCCCGGTCATCGAGGTCCGGCAGATCTTCGAGATGGACGAGTTCCCTCCCGAGGTCCAGAAGGCCGGCGGCCGGTAGTCCTCGGATGGCACCGCTCTTCCTGCCCGGACGCGTGGGCGCTGGCCCGGCGTCGGCGTCGCGGTGACGGAGCCGACGCCGGGTCGTGACGCGCCCGCCGTCGAGGCGGCGCGCGGCGCCATCGACGCTGTGTGGAGGATCGAGTCGGCCCGGGTCATCGCCGGCCTGTCCCGCTACGTGGGCGACGTCGGGATGGGGGAGGACCTGGCCCATGACGCCCTGGCGGCCGCACTCGAGCAATGGCCGAAGTCGGGCGTTCCCGACAACCCTGGCGCCTGGCTCATGACGGTGGGCAAGCGACGCGCCGTCGACATGTTGCGGCGGAGGTCGGTGCTCGAGCGCAAGCACGAGGAGCTCGGCCGTCAAATAGAGCTCCGATCAGAGGAGCTCTCGGGCCCCGAGCTCGACGATTCCGACGATGATTTCGGCGACGACCTCCTGCGTCTCATCTTCGTCGCGTGCCATCCCGTCCTCGCGACCGACGCCCGAGTGGCGCTGACGCTGCGCCTCCTCGGGAGCCTGACCACCGACGAGATCGCCCGTGCCTACCTCGTCCGGGAGTCGACCATCGCACAGCGCATCGTGCGCGCCAAGCGGACCCTCGCCGAGGCCAAGGTCCCCTTCGAGGTCCCCGAGGGCGCCGACCGAACCGCCCGCCTGGCTTCGGTGCTCGAGGTGCTCTATCTCATCTTCAACGAGGGCTACTCCGCTACCGCCGGCGACGACTGGATGCGTCCCGCACTGTGCGAGGACGCGCTTCGCCTCGGCCGCGTCCTGGCCGAGCTGCTCCCCGACGAGCCCGAGGTGCATGGTCTCGTGGCGCTCATGGAGATCCAAGCGTCGCGCGCCCGTGCCCGCGTGGGTCCCTCGGGAGCGCCCATCCTGCTCCTCGACCAGGACCGGGGCCGATGGGACCACCTCCTCATCCGGCGCGGCATGGCCGCCCTCGACAGGGCCGACAAGCTGGGCCGCGGCTTCGGGCCCTACGCGCTCCAAGCGGCCATCGCCGCTTGCCATGCGGCGGCTCTCACGGCGGCGGAAACCGACTGGGTGCGCATCGCCGCCCTCTACGACGCGCTCGCGCAACTGGCGCCGTCTCCGGTGGTGGAGCTCAACCGCGCTGTGGCGTACTCCATGGCGTTCGGGCCCGACGTCGGCCTCGATCTCGTCGACGCCCTCGTGGGCGAGCCGGCGCTCAACAGCTACCACCTGCTGCCGAGCGTGCGGGGCGATCTCCTCGAGAAGCTCGGTCGCTTCGACGAAGCAGGCTGGGAGTTCGAGCGCGCGGCGGGGCTCACCCGCAACAGCCGCGAGGGCACGCTCCTCCTCGAGCGCGCCGCCGCGTCACGATCCCGACATCAGCGTTCGGGGCCCACCTGATCACAGAAGCCCCCGCCCGAAAGCAGCCTGTCCGGCATGTTGCAGGTCGTCGCTGATCACGCTCACGAGGCGAACACCCATGGTCACCGGCGGGTCCCAATTCGTGTCGACGACGCGATCGAGATCCGCGTCGGTGACGGTGTCGAGGAATCGCAACGTGCTGTCGTAGACGGCATCGTGATAGCCGATCAACAGGTCCGCGTCGGCCTTGACGGCGGCAACCTCTGCGGGACCGTGGCCGTACCCGGTATCCCACACGTCGAAGGGGAGACCGAATCGCTCCGCCCAGCCCAACGACGTCCAGACCTGCTCCGCGCCCGCGATGTCGGCGACGTGGTCGTCCTGGATCCGCGACAGGTGCCAGACCAACCACGCGATGGAGTTGGCGGTAGCGCTCAGGCGCGTCGCCATCTCTTCGGGCGTCATTCCTTCGACCACGTCGTGCACGACAGCTCGCACCCGTCCGAAGGCATCCTTCAATAGTTCGGCGCTCGTCATCTCGACCTCATCTCGATCCGGCAGTGTGGCGCTGCACGGTCTTGCGCGCCACCGTCATGGCTGAGAGGGCTGCGCCCAGCAGCATCAGGGCGGCGGCGATCTCGAGCGAGATCGTAAGTCCGCGCGAGAACGCACCGTACGCGGCCTCCACGACGCGGTGCACGATGGTGGATCCGGTGGCCCGTTCGGGCCCGGCCTCGGTGAGCTCGATCCCGCACGTACGGGCGAAGGGCATGGTGTCGAGCAGGGCGGCGGGGCTCGGGGCAGGACGGTCGCTCATGCCCGCACGGTAGGCGACCGACCCGGGGTCAGCTCTCGATCAGGGCGGCCAGGCGCGCCATGGTCGGGTTCTCGTGGGTGAGCCAGCTGTCGTCGACACCGAGACGGGTCAACAACCTGGCGGCGCGCACCAGGATGGCCCCGCTGCGCAGCGCCGCGAAGGCCTCGTACCAGTGCAGGTCGGCAACGGGCCGGCCCAGTCGCGCCTCGTAGGCGGCGACGGTGGCGTCGCGTCCGGGGAACCCGGGAAGGTCCCCACCGCAGCGGTCGACCGCCATGTCGTGGAGGACGACGAACCAGGCCAGGTCGACCTCGGCCGGGCCGATCGACGCCATCTCGAAGTCGAGCACCGCGGCGACACCCCTGTCCTCTGCCACCAGGACGTTGCCGAGCTGGACGTCGCCCCACAGCAGCGACGGCGGTGGCTCGTGAGCCGGGAGGTTGGCGCGGCACCACTCGACGCCCGCCTCGAACACCGCCGGCGCGCCGTCCTCGCCCGCCCATGCCAGGTACCGGGCCCAGTGTTCGACCTCACCGGCCAGCCACCCCGAGCCGCCGACCGGGGCGTCGGTCGCGGCCGAGCTCCGACCGGGGCGCGTGGCGAGGACACGGTCGCAGCCGAGGCGCTCCCAGTCGAGACGGTGTATCTGGGCCAGCGCGCCGACGACCTCCCCGTGCAGCCTCGCCTGGTCCTGGGGTGAGGACTCGGCCAGCCACCCCGTGCGCAGGTAGGGCTTGTCTGCCCGCACCACCCGGCCGGCGAGGCGCGGCATCACGAGGAACGGGGCTCCCACCCACCCCTCGTCCTCCTCGACGGCGAGCGGTTCCACCGCGGCCACACCGGCATGGGCGAGGATGCTCTGCAGGCGCCCCTGCATGGCCAGGTCGTAGGAAGGGAAGAGCCCTTCGCCGTTCGGGGGCAGCCGCACCACCCACGACAGGTGCTGGCGGGGCGCACCGGGCGCCGAGCCCGGGCTCCAGTCGCCCTCCACGAAGATCGTTTCGCTCGACAGTCCTGTGGCCGGCCGAGCCAGCGGGGCGAGACGCACGTCGCGCATCTCGGGGCGCCACGACCGCACCCACCGGATCAGGCCGTCGCGCAGCGCGTCGAGGTCGCGTGGCTCGGAGATCCCCATGTGGTCCCTCAAACTATCGTCGCGTCGATGACCACCGTGGCCGACCTCGTCCTGGCGCGCGCCGAGGACGACCACACCGGCCTGTGTTTCGAGGACGAGTCCTGGACCTGGCGCCAGGTCGTGGCCCAGTGCACGACCCGGGCCCGCATGTTGGCCACGCTGCGCCGTCCGGGGCCGTTCCACGTGGGTGTGCTCCTCGAGAACGTGCCCGAGTACCTCTTTCTCCTCGGTGGTGCCGCGTTAGCCGGCGCCACCGTGGTGGGGATCAACCCCACCCGGCGGGGGGCGGAGCTGGCGCGCGACATCGCCCATACCGACTGCCAGCTCATCGTCACCGACGCCGCCCAGAGCGCGCTCCTCGACGGGCTCGATACCGGTGTCGAGACGGCCCGGGTCCTGCGCTGCGACGCCCCCGGCTATCCTCCGGCGGCCGCCGACCCCGTCCAACGATCCGAGGCGACAGCGGCGGCGACATCCCACACTTCACCGTCCGACGCGCCACACCCCGGGCCCGACACCCTGTACCTCCTCCTGTTCACCTCGGGGTCGACGGGGGCACCCAAGGCGGTGCGCGTCAGCCAGGGTCGGATGGCGAGCCAGGCGAGCGTCATGGCCGGAGGCTCGGGGTTCGGGCCCGGAGACGTCATGTACTGCGCCATGCCCATGTTCCACGGCAACGCCCTCAACACCTGCGTGGTGCCTGCCATCGCGGCGGGGGCGGAGCTCGTGCTGCGGCGCCGCTTCTCGGCGTCGGGCTTCCTTCCCGATGTCCGGCACTACGGCGTCACCTATTTCAACTACGTGGGCCGGGCCCTGGCCTACGTGCTCGCCACACCGCCGTTGCCCGACGACGCCGACAACACCCTGCGCTTCGGTTTCGGCACCGACGCCTCGCCCCAGGACATCTCGGCGTTCAAGCGTCGCTTCGCCTGTCCCGTCGTCGAGGGCTACGGGTCGAGCGAGGGGGCCATCGCCATGTCACGGGTCCCGGGGACGCCGCGCCAGGCCATGGGCAAGCCAACGCCGGGAACCGACGTCGTGATCGTCGACCCCACGAGCGCCGAGGAGTGCCCGCCCGCCGACTTCGACGCCGAAGGGAGGCTGCGTAACGCGTCCGAAGCAATCGGGGAGATCGTGAGTCGCGACGGCGTGTCGCGCTTCGAGGGCTACTACGCCAACGACGAGGCGGACGCCGAGCGCACCCGCCGCGGATGGTTCTGGTCCGGCGACCTCGGCTATCGCGACGCAGACGGCTTCTTCTACTTCGCGGGCCGCACCGCGGACTGGCTGCGCGTGGACGGTGAGAACTTCGCGGCGGCGCCCGTCGAGAGGATCCTCAGCCGCTTTCCGGGTGTCGTCACCGCGGTGGTGCTCCCCGTGCCCGATCCCCGCACGGGCGACCAGGCCCTGGCCGCACTCGAGATGGCCGATCCCGACACCTTCGACGCCGGTGCCTTCGGCGAATTCCTCGAGGGCCAGAGCGACCTGGGGACGAAATGGGCGCCTCGTTTCGTCCGCATCACCGACCGCATCCCGCTCACCGGCTCCGGCAAGGTCGACAAGCGCCCCCTGCGCCGCCAGTACTGGAACACCTCCGACCCCGTGTGGTGGCGGCCCTTTGCGTCCCGGGGAGGTGGACGTCCTTCTGCGTACCGCCGGTTGACACCCGACGACATGGACGCGCTCGAGTCCGAGTTCGAGGAGCACGGCCGCCGGGCCCTGCTCGAGATGTGACGGCGATGTCTGCGCAGGACGCCGCCGACATGACCGGCCGCACCGTGCTCGTCACGGGGGCCAACACCGGCATCGGCCGGGCCACGGCAACCGAGCTCGCCCGGCGCGGCGCCCGCGTGCACATCGCGTGTCGTTCGGCGCAACGGGCCCAATCCGTCATCGACGCGATCACCTCGGCCCACGGGCCCGACGCGGCGAGCTTCCTGGCGCTCGATCTCTCCGACCTGGCCTCGGTCGCCGCCGCCGCCGACAGCTACGTCGCTTCGGGCGAGCCGTTGCACGTGCTGATCGACAACGCCGGGGTGGCGGGCCGGCGGGGGCTGACGACCGACGGCTTCGAGATGGCCTTCGGGGTCAACCATCTCGGCCACTTCCTGTTCACCACGCTCCTGCTCGACACCCTGCGCCAAAGTGTCCCGGCCCGGGTGGTCGTGGTGGCGAGTGACGCCCACTACCAGGCCCGCGGTGTCGACTTCGATGCCGTGCGCCGGCCCACGTCCAGCCTCACGGGCCTCTCGGAGTACGGCGTGTCCAAGTTGTGCAACGTGCTGTTCGCCCAGGAGCTCGCCCGCCGGACGACTGTCACCACCTATGCGCTTCACCCCGGGGTGATCGGCTCCGACATCTGGCGCCGGCTGCCGTGGCCCCTCGAGCCCCTCCTCAAACGCATCTTGAAGTCTCCCGAGGAGGGCGCGCGTACGTCGCTGTACTGCGCCACCGATCCCGCGCTGGCCGGTGTCACGGGTCGCTACTACGACGAAGGCGCGGAGCGCGCTCCATCGGAACGGGCCACCCCCGAGCTCGCCGCCGAGCTGTGGGAGCGCAGCCTCGCCTGGACCGAGTCATGACCGCGTCTTGACCAGCGTCGTGGCCGCGTCCCCGGGCTCCACCGCCTGGTCAGGGACGCTCGAGAACCCCGTTGTCCGCTTTCTCCCCCCGGGGTCGGGTGGCCTACTGTGGGCTCGGAGAAGGAGGACGCTCATGGGACTCATGGACAAGGTCAAGGCCCAGGCGACACAGCTCGCCGACAAGGCCCAACAGGCGGGACAGGCGGGACAGGCGAAACTCGCCGACATCCAGGCCAAGCGCAAGGGCGATGCGCTGCTGCTCGAGTTGGGGGGCATCACCTACACCCAGCGCGTGGGGCGCGCCGATGCCGGCGCCGAGGTCCGGGCGACCGAGATCATCGGTCTCGTCCAGGCGTTCGAGGCCGAGCACGGGCCGGTGCAGGTGACCTCCGCCAACGCCGCGGTGGCCGAGACGACCGGCGTCGTCGACCCCGGCGGCACGATCCCGACGTCGTCCCCGATCCCGACGGCGACCCCAACCGCGGCTCCCCCGGCCCCGGCCCCTCCCACGGCTTCGGCCGGACCCCTGCCGCAGGCGCAGTACGGCTCGGGCGAAAGCTGAGGCACGTCGTTGGGTTGGGAGTTCTCCACCGATCCGGAGTTCCAGGGCAAGCTCGATTGGACCGACACCTTCGTCCGCGAAGAGGTTGAGCCGCTCGACCTGTTGTGGGGTGATCGCACCTTTCATCCCCTCGACGACAAGCTCCGCAAGATCGTCGACCCTCTGAAGCAACGCGTCCGGGAGCAGAAACTGTGGGCGTGCCATCTCGGTCCCGAGCTCGGGGGCGAGGGGTACGGCCAGGTGAAGCTGTCGCTCATGAACGAGATCCTGGGCCGGAGCCGGTGGGCCCCGATCATCTTCGGGTGCCAGGCGCCGGACACGGGAAACGCCGAGATCATCGCCCACTACGGCACCGACGAGCAGAAGGAGCGCTACCTGCGCCCGTTGCTCGACGGTGAGATCTTCTCGTCGTACTCGATGACCGAGCCCCAAGGAGGGTCCGACCCCACCCGCTTCGAGACGCGGGCCCGGCGTGACGGGGACGAATGGGTCATCGACGGATGGAAGTTCTTCTCGTCGAACGCCAGGACGTCGGCGTTTCTCATCGTGATGGCGGTGACCGATCCCGACGTGAGCGCGTACCAGGGGATGTCGATGTTCCTCGTGCCCACCGACACGGCCGGGGTGGACATCGTGCGCAACGTCGGCCTCATGGGCGAGCACTTCGGCGACGGCCACGAGGGGATGCACGCCCTCATCCACTACAACGAGGTGCGCGTGCCGGCCCAGAGCCTGCTCGGTGGTGAGGGCCAGGCCTTCGCCATAGCCCAGACCCGTCTCGGCGGCGGGCGCATCCACCACGCCATGCGGACCGTGGGGGTATGCCAGAAGGCTCTCGACATGATGTGCGAGCGGGCCCTGTCGCGCCACACCCAGGGCAGCATCCTGGCCGACAAGCAGACGGTCCAGAACTACATCGCCGACTCCTACGCGCAGCTCATGCAGTTCCGCCTCTTCGTGTTGTACGTGGCGTGGGAGATCGACCGGTACCAGGACTACCGCAAGGTCCGCCACGACATCGCCGCCGTCAAGGTGCTCACCGCGCAGGTCTTGCACGACATCGTGCAGCGGTCCATTCAGGTGCACGGCGCCCTCGGTGTCTCGAACGAGCTTCCCCTCGGCGGCTACTGGATGATGGTTCCGATCATGGGGCTCGTCGACGGGCCCAGCGAGGTGCACCGCGTCACCGTGGCTCGCCAGATCCTGAAGCGGTATCAAGCCGCGCCCGGCGCTTGGCCCACCGAGCACCTGCCTGAGAAGCTCGCCGCAGCGCGCGCCAAGTTCGCCGAGCACCTC
>Ga0116219_10002305_pt1 | contig 16336 bp, 14 predicted proteins | sample Sb_taG_4_FD_91019 | JGI IMG/M metagenome (GOLD analysis project Ga0116219, IMG submission 91019) | Peat soil microbial communities from Weissenstadt, Germany - Sb_50d_6_BS metaG | ecosystem: Environmental > Terrestrial > Soil > Wetlands > Peat | place: Germany: Weissenstadt | collected 2010-09-21
AGCAGCTTCTCCACGCGCTCGCGCGCCGTGTACTTGCCGCGCGCGTGCTGCTTCTCCTCCGCCTCCGGCGCCGAATGCAGCGCCGCTTCGCGCAGCTCCTGCAGTTGCGCCAGCTTCTCCTCGTAGGTCTCCGGCGCCTTCTGGCGCGCCGGTTTGCGGTGACCGCCGCGCGAGGCCGCCAGGACCGCCGCGTCCTGCCGATCGTGTGGTCTGCTTGACATCGGGCGCGTGATGTTATCCGGCGCGGTCATCTCACCAGCGGGTGGGGTCCGGTCGGTGGATAGGCTGTGAAACTGTGATACTGTTTTACACAGTGGCAAACATCACGGTCACGGTCCCGGACGATGTCTACCGCGCGGCGCGCATCCGCGCGGCCGAGCGCGGCAGCTCCGTCAGCGGTCTCGTAGCGGAGTACCTGCGCTCACTGGCAGAGCGCGACGCCGAGTTCGAGCGGCTCGAGGAGGCTCAGCGCTCGATCGTGGGGCAGATCACGAGCTTCAGCGCTCGCGACAGGCTCGGACGCGACGAGCTTCACGCACGTGCGGTTCGTTGACACCAACGTCTTGCTGTACTCCGTCTCGCGCGATCCCGGTGAGCTGGCGAAGGTCGAGCTCGCCAACGAGCTGCTCGCGTCGAGGGATCTCGCGCTGTCGGTGCAGGTGCTCCAGGAGTTCTACATGCAGGCCACCCGCGAGAGCCGCGAGGACCCCCTGACCCACGAGCAGGCCGTCGGGCTGATCGAGTCCTTCCGGCGCTTTCCAGTGCACGAGACGACCGTCGGGCAAGCGCTCGCCGCGATGTCAGCCGCACGGCGGTTTCGCATCTCCTACTGGGACGCCGCGATCCTCGAGGCCGCCCGCGCGCTCGGCTGTGCACTCGTCCTGTCCGAGGATCTGAGCGACAGCCAGGACTACGCCGGGGTTCGGGTGCAGAACCCGTTCAGCGGCTGTTGATCGTTCTCGCCCGCGCTCGGCCGCGCGCAACTGCCACGAGCGTCCACGTGCGGCGCGCGCGAGGACCTACGCGCGCGAGAACGGCCGGTGGTGGGCGGCGCCCAGGCGGTCGAGCATCGCCGTGAGTACCGCCGTCACCTCCTCCGCCGCGACTTCCTCCGCCGCCAAGAGCTCCGCCGCGATGTCCCGCGCGGACGTGTGCTCGCTAACCGCCGTCCACTCCGTCGGCGGCGTGGAAGCCGGTGAGAGCTCCGCCGGGGCCGTGAACGCGTTCGCCGCGCCCACCGTCTCCGGGGTCAGCACCTCGCGTACGGCAGCGAATGCGTCAGCGGTGGCCGGCTCGGACTGGGTGGGGGGGGACTGCGCTTTCGATCGGCGGCCGAACAGTCGCGCAAAGAAGCCCCGACGTCGGCCGTGGCTCGTGTCGTCGGTAGGGACCGGCTCTGGCGCGAGCTCGGAGACGGCCTCGGTCTCTAGCTCTCGCCCGGAGACGGTCGCGGGCTCGGCCTCGGGCTCTAGTTCCGAGACGGCCGCGGGCTCCGGCTCGGGCCCTGTCGTCTCATCGAGTTCTCGCTCGACCCTAAGAGTCACCTTCGTGCCCCAGCCGGATGGCTTGATGGAAACGGTGCCGGTGGTGTTGTTCTCCGCCGCCCACTCGACGGTAGTCTCCGGCTTGACGCGCACGATCCGAATCTCTCCCAGCTCGCCCAGGTGGCGCGCCAGTGCGGCCGGGTCGCTGAGCTCCGCCCACAGCTCCGGCGGCGACTTGACCAGCGTCCGCTGCACCTCCGAGGAGATCATCGCTGAAGAAGTTCGCGCGCTCGCGCGCGAGTCCTTCAGTCGCCTGCGGGCTCTACGCCACGGACGGAGTGCGCTGGCCGTGCACCAGCCCGCGCTCGTGCAAAAGCTCCGCCAGCTCCACCGCGTTCGTCGCCGCACCCTTGCGCAGGTTGTCGGCGACGATCCACATGTCCAGCGCGCGCTCGTGGCCGCGGTCGCGGCGGATGCGCCCCACGAACACCCCGTCCTGCCCGGACGCGTCGATCGCGAGCGGATACAGCGCCGCGGAGGGGTCGTCGAGGACCGTCACGCCGGGCGCCGCCGCGAGCAGCTCGCGTGCGCGCTCCGGTGAGAGCTCGCTGCGCGTCTGCACGTTGACCGCCTCCGAGTGGCCGTTCACCACCGGCACGCGCACGCACGTCGCCGAGATGCGGATCGATGGATCGCCGAGGATCTTCCGCGTCTCGTTGATCAGCTTCAGCTCCTCGTCGGTGTGGTCCTCGCCGACGGCGAAGTCGCCGGCGTGGGGCAGCGCGTTGAACGCGATCTGGTGCGCGTACGTGTCGGGCGTGTCGATCTCCCGCTCGTGCAGCAACGCGTGCGTCTGATCGAGCAGCTCGTCCACCGCACGCTTGCCCGTGCCCGACACCGCCTGATAGGTACTGATCACCAGGCGCTCGATACCCGCCTCGTCGTAGATCGGCTTCAGTGCGACGACCATCTGCATGGTCGAGCAGTTGGGGTTGGCGATGATCCCCCGATGGGAGTCGAGCGCGTCGGGGTTGACCTCGCTGACCACCAGCGGAACGTCTTCCTGCATACGCCAGCGCGAGGAGTTGTCGATCACCGCCGCGCCCGCCGCGGCGAACCTGGGAGCCCACTCGCCGGAGATCGAGCCGCCGGCGGAGAACAGCGCCAGGTCGAAGCCCTGGATCGACTCCTCGCTGAGGCCCTGCACGAGCAGATCGCCGCCGTCCGGCGCCGCGCCCCCGAGCACGTTCCCCACCGAGCGCTCGGACGCGAACGCCACCACCTCGCGCGCGGGGAACTCCCGCTCGCGCAGCAGCGCCAGCATCAGCGTGCCCACCTGCCCGGTAGCGCCCACAACCGCGATCCGGTAGCCGTCGGTACTCATACTCCGCAGGGTACCGACTGGCGCCGGGTGCCTCGCCCAGCCAGCCCCCGCCACGCTGAGCTAAGGCTTGATCACCATCAAAAGGATTGTCACCAGCACGAGCACCCCCATGCCCGTGCCGGCGATGTTCAGGCGCCTGACGAGTGATCGATACTCGGCCCCCGGCTGGAACTCGCCGTCGCCCGCCGCCTCCAGGTCGGCCCTCGACGCCGCCTCCGCGCGCTTGGCCGTCGGGATCATCACCGCGCCGACCAGGCCGCCGATCACGATCGCAGCCGCCAGCCCCCACTGCACGAAGAACTCGCTCCAGTGGTGCCCGTCGCTCGCGAGGTAGATTCCCGCGGCGACGAGCAGCGTGAGTGCGGGATTGACCAGCACGCGCTCGACCGTGTATTCGATCCGGTGCAGGGTCGGCAGGCTGCGCGGGTCGTGGCGGCCGGCCACCACGTACACGACTGGGAGCGCAAACGCCCAGCCGAACGCGAGCACCACCGCCATGATGTGGACCGCGAGGACGACTTCGTACAGGGAAGCGGCGGCGGGCGAGAGCATCATTCGACGCAAACCCTAACGCGTCGGCCAGGCTCGACCGTTCGCCAGCCACGACTCGAGCAGGGGGTCGACTACGCGCCATCCCGTCGTGGTGGCCTGATCGGCGACGATGTGGCCGTCGCGCTGAAGGCGGTCGATCGTGCTGTGATTGCTGCCGGTCTTGCTCACCCCATATTCAGCCCGCGCGGCACGTCCCTGCAGTGGCGTCGTACGCCGAGAGACCACGGCCATCAGTCGCCGCTCACTGTTGGTCCACGAGTCCCACGCCGCCTGCACCTCCGGGTCTGCGTCATGTGTGGCGGAGGCGAACGCGGCGACCCACTCCTCGCTGGTCGCGCTGGTAGATCGTCTTGTGTGCTCGTACAGGTGGTGCGCGAGCAGCATCGCGCGCTGTGGATGTCCGTCAGCGCTCGCGAGCAGCGGCTCGAGCGCCTCACCGGGATCACGTTTGCCGTGCTCGAATCGAGAGCCGATGTACTCCGCGAGAGCCTCAGCGTGGAGTCGCGGGAGATCCACAGGCTTGGCCTGTGCGAAGAACGCGTGGCGACGGTCTGAGAACAGGTCGCGCATCAACCCGGGGTGTGATCCCGAGAACACGTAGCCGGCGACTTTGCGGTGCTGCTCGAGCTCAGAGCGGATTGCCCCGGCCAGGTGGTCGCCGACCCGCACGACGTCCTGGAACTCGTCGAACGCGATCGCGCATTGGCGTCCGTGACGTTCCTGCAACCGACGCGGCAGAGCGAGCCGGTCGAGCAGATCGGGCACATGCGTCTCGGGTGCAATCTCGACCCCGATCCCGGCAGGCGCTGCTCGTACACGTGGCCGCAGCGTCGATACGACGCCGGCGAACCAGCGCTTGAGTGTGCCGTCGAGCTGCTCGCGGTAGGCCCGCTCGATGCGCTCGGCGACGTCGGCCGCCGTCAGCACGCCGAGGAAGTTCACGTAAATCGGCACGAAGCCGTCCTTGTCCGCGGCTGCGAGCACGGCCTTGAGCAGCGAGGTCTTGCCGTACCGGCGCGGTCCCTCGAGACGGCTGTTGCGGGTCTCGCCGATGCGATCGCGCAGCAGCGCCAACTCAGCCGCTCGATCGGCGAGTGTCTCGGGTGGTTCGAGCGGATCCTCGTAGATGAATGGACTCGTCATTGGTGCCATAACATAGCACCATTTGGTGCCATACTATGGCACCATGGGGTGCGCTACGTGGCACCGCCAGCCTGATCTCAGAACCGCGGCGCGTAAGACCCGAACACGTCGCGCATCGCCGCGCACACCTCGCCCAGCGAGCAGCGGTCCTTCAGCGCCTGGCGGATCGCCGGCAGCAGGTTCTCCGAGCCGCGCGCCACCTCGCGCACTTCCTCCAAGCGGCGCTGCACCAGCTGCTGGTCGCGCTGCGCCTTGAACTTGGCCAGGCGCTCGACCTGTTCGCTCTCGGACTCCGGGTCGACGCGCAGCAGGTCCGGTACCTCGAGGTCCTCCTCCTGAAAGGCGTTCACGCCCACCACAACGTCCTGGCCGATGCGGTAGCGCTCCTGGTATCCCCACGCGGACTCGTCGATCTCGCCGGTGATGAACTCAATCGCGTTCACCGAGCCGCCCAGTGCGTCCACCTTGCCGATCAGCTCGTTCGCGCGCGCTTCGATCTCGTCGGTCAGCGCCTCCACGAAGTACGAGCCCGCGAACGGGTCCACCGTGTCCGCCGCGCCCGACTCCTGCGCGAGGATCTGCTGCGTGCGCACCGCGATTTTCGCCGCGCGCTCGCTCGGCAGCGCCAGCGCCTCGTCGAAGCCGTTCGTGTGCAGCGACTGCGTGCCGCCGCACACCGCCGCGAAGCCCTGCAGCGCCACGCGCACGATGTTGTTCTCCGGCTGCTGCGCCGTCAGCGTCACGCCGCCCGTCTGCGTGTGAAAGCGCAGCATCGTCGCCTTCGGGTTGCTCGCGCCGAAGCGCTCGCGCATGATGTGCGCCCACATGCGCCGCGCCGCGCGGAACTTGGCGACCTCCTGGAAGACGTTGTTGTGGCCGTTGAAGAAGAACGCCAGACGCGGCGCGAACTCGTCCACGTTTAGGCCCGCGTCGATCGCCGCCTGCACGTACGCGATACCAGAGGAGAGCGTGAACGCGACCTCCTGCACGGCCGAGCAGCCCTTCTCGCGAAAGTGATAGCCGGAGATCGAGATCGTGTTCCAGCGCGGCACGCGCTCGTGGCAGTACTGGAACAGGTCCGTCGTCAGGCGCATCGTCGGCACCGGCGGGTAGATGTAGTTCCCGCGCGCGATGTACTCCTTGAGCACGTCGTTCTGCGTCGTGCCGCGTAGCTGCTCGCTCGGCACGCCCTGCTCCTCGCCCACCAGCTCATACAGCAGCAGCAGGCACGCGGCAGGGGCGTTGATGGTCATCGACGTCGACACCTGGTCGAGGGGGATGCCGTCGAAGGCCGTGCGCATGTCCTCGATCGTGTCGATCGCCACGCCCGTGCGGCCCACCTCGCCTTCACAGCGCGGATTGTCCGAGTCAAGGCCCAGCTGCGTCGGCAGGTCGAACGCCATCGACAGCCCGGTCGTGCCCTTCGACAGCAGGTAGCGATAGCGAACGTTTGACTCCTTCGCGGACGCGTAGCCCGCGTACTGGCGCATCGTCCACGTCTGCTTGCGGTACATCTCGCGGTGCACGCCGCGCGTGTACGGGAACTCGCCCGGCTCGCCGAGGTCGAGATCGCCGGGTAGGTCGGACTCCGTGTACAGCTCGGCGATCTCGATGCCCGAGTCGGTGAAGCGCCGCGGATCGTCCGGTCCGACGATCGGCGCGACCGTCGGGTGTTCCTCCCTCGTGGCCATGCCCAAAGAATAGTCGCGCGGCGTTCCAGGTCAGCCTCGGCGCTCGGGCGCCCCGGCCAGCTTGCACGTCCGGCGAATCACTAAGCTTCCGCGGCAATGGCCACCTGCCTGGTCACCGGCGGCGCCGGCTTCCTCGGATCCCACCTCTGCGACGAGCTGCTCGCACGCGGACACCGCGTGATCTGCGTCGACAACTTCGAGACCGGATCGCTCAACAACATCGAGCACATCCGCGACCCCGACCGCTTCCTGCACGTCGGCGCGGACATCGTCGAGCCGTACTTCATCGACGAGCCCATCGACTTCGTCTACCACCTCGCCTCGCCCGCCTCGCCGATCGACTACCTGCGCCTGCCGCTGCACACGCTCAAGGTCGGCTCCTACGGCACCCACCACACGCTCGGGCTCGCCAAGGCCAAGCGTGCGCGCTTTTTGATCTCCTCCACCAGCGAGGTCTACGGCGACCCGCTCGAGCACCCGCAGGCCGAGACCTACTGGGGCCACGTCAACCCGATCGGCCCGCGCGGGGTCTACGACGAGGCCAAGCGCTACGCGGAGGCGCTCACGATGGCCTACCACCGCCAGCAGGGGGTCGACACGGCGATCATGAGGATCTTCAACTCGATCCTCGCCGATGAGCAGGTGCTCTACGACGACGGGACCGAACTTCGGCGAGAACCGGTCGAGCAGGCGGCGGCGCGCCTGATGCCATACGCGTTCGCGGCCGGCTACGCGCCACGGCGGCTGCCCACCGGTGCCGGCTCCACCGCGACCGCGTTGCGGCCCGCGTTGGAATACCCGCTGCATGGCCACACCGTGCCCGCATTTGGCCCGGGTGGACACCAGCTCGCCGCCCCCGCCACGCATCTGATCGCCCACCCGACCGAGGCGCGCTGCTTCGAGGTGCGCACGCGGTATGGGCGCTCCGTCAAGGTGACCGGAGACCACTCGATCTTCGTCCGCGGCGCCGACGGCGAACCCGAGCCATGCCCCGTGGAGCAGCTCGAGGTCGGGGACAAGATCGCGATCGCCCGACGCATCGAGGTGCCCGAGCGAGATCGGCGCGAGGTCAGCATGCTCGACGTGTGGCGGCACGCGGAGGCGGACCAGTGGAACCTCACCGTCGAAGCCGAGGGCCTGGGCGAGCGCGTATGGGCACAGCGACATGAGCTGTTCGGCATCCTCGTCTCGCAACGTCGCAACCCGGGTCCGCACTGGCGCAACGGCGCCTGGACGAAGCTCATCCGGATGCGCCGGAGCGATCGCGTGCCGCTGCCGGTGCTGCGATGCGTGGTGGATGCGCTGCCGCCCGGCGCTCGCGTGCGTGCTCACAATGGACGCCGCGGGGGCGCCCTGCCCGCAAAGGTCGAGATCACCGACGCATTGCTGTGGCTGCTGGGGCTGTGGGTGGCGGAGGGATCGCGGTATGAGGGTCGCAAGGGAGGCTTCCTCACGATCTCATGTGAGGAGTCGGTGCTGGCTCGCGCCACGGAGATCATCGAGCGTGAGCTCGAACTGCATGTCGTGCATGCGCCGGCGAGCCCTGCTCGCGCCGCGTCGATCTTCATCCACTCGAAGCTGCTTCTGCGGCTGATGGACCATCTTGGCTTCGAGGGCAACCGCAAGCGCATCCCCGGCTGGATCTTGGGCATGCCGCTAAACCGGCTGAAGTGGTTCCTCGAGGGTTACCGTGAGGGGGACGGCGTGCACTCGGGTGTTCTGTTCGGACGTGATCATTTGTTCGCAACCGTTCACGATGAGCTCAAGGACGATCTCATCGTCGCATTCGCTCGCTTTGGGCTCTTGCCATCGGTGAGACGTGGAATGACGAGGTTTCGAAAGAAGACGGGCGATCGTCGGTATCCGTATTGGTCGCTTTCGATGTCGAACGTGCGCCCGTGGAGCCCTTTGGACTGGGACAAAGGAGTAGTCCAGTCGTTGCGAGCGCGTGTCACCGGCGATCTCGTTTGGGCTGCGATCCGCGAGATCAATGAGATCCCCGCCACCGAACTTGTCTACGACTTCTCCGTCCCCGGACACGAAAACTTCTGGGCCGGCACCGGCGTTGCCTGCCACAATACCTTTGGCGCCAGAATGCGCCCCCACGACGGCCGCGCGATCCCAACGTTCCTGCGCCAGGCGCTCGCCAATCGCCCTATCACCGTGTTCGGCGACGGCAGCCAGACGCGCTCGTTCTGCTACGTCAGCGACCTGATCAGAGGCATGATCGCGCTCGCCGAGTCCGGGCACCACAATCCCGTCAACATCGGCAACCCCGACGAGTTCACGCTGCTCGAGCTCGCGGAGACCGTCAAGGAGCTCACCGGCTCGAGCGCCGAGATCGTGTTCGAGGCGCTGCCCGTCGACGATCCCAAGCAGCGCCGGCCCGACATCACGCTCGCGCGCGAGCTGCTGGGCTGGGCGCCGGAGGTCGCGCTGCGCGACGGCCTGCAGCGCACGATCGAGACCTCGGGCGTCGATCTGCTCATCGGCGGCGGCTCCAAACTGAGCTGACAGCTCGCTTGCGCGGCGTTGCCAACAGGCCCCGCAACCGCTCCATCTGCGAGTGTGCGGTGTTGTGAGCAGCGACATGGGATCAACCTCCACGCCGCACGGTCCCTCCGCTCGCGCTCGCACGCCCGCCGCCGCCGCCCGCCCGCCCGCCGCCCCCGCCGTGCCCACCGGCGCCGCCGCGGCATGGCGCGTCGAGCGCTCCGACCAGGACATCCGCCGCAAGCGTCCGCCCGCGCTGTCGCTGCTGATGCGCAAGTCCACCGCGCGTCGCTTCGCGAGCGTCATCTCGCTGCTCGCGCTCGACTTCGCCGGCGTGGGACTCGCGATCTTCACCGCGCTCGTGCTCAAGGAAGCGGTGCGCGGCCCCGTGCGAGCGGGCGACGCGCTCGCCACCACCGAACGCTTCCTGCCCTTCGCCTACCTGCTCACCGCGCTGCTGTTCGCGCGCTCCGGGCTCTACGCCGAGCGCGCCCAGCGCCCCGGGCTCTCGCGCATCGTCGGATCGCTCTACCAGGTGGCCTTCGTCGCCGCCATCTTCGCGCTCGTCAACGGCGAACACTTCTCCAGCTACTACATCTTCTGGAGCACGCCCGCGTTCGCCAGCGTCTACGTCGCCTCCACGCGCGTCGTGTACGAGCGGCTCACCGGCTATCTGCTGCGCGCCGCCGGCTACCAGCGCCGAGCCGTGCTCGTCGGCCGCGGCAAGCACATCACCGACGTCGCCCACGCTCTCAGCGACGCTCAACACTCACCCATCCAAATAGTCGGCTTTCTCGCGCCCAGCTCGCTCCCCGCCGACGGATTGCGTCAGCTGGGCTCGCTCGGCGACCTCGAGGAGGTGCTCTCCGGCGCGCGCGTCGACGAGGTGATCATCGCCGATCCCGAGTTCCCCCAGGACGACGCCGTCGAGCTCGTCGACCAGTGCCATCGCCACGGCGTCAAGGTCAGGCTCGCGCCCTCCACGATGGAGATCCTGATCCATCGCGCAGAGTTCGTGCCCGGGCAGTCGGTGCCGCTGTTCGAGCTCGGCCCACCCGTCTTCGAGGGTGTCGACTTCGCGCTCAAGCGCACGTTCGACATCGTCGGCGCGACCCTGCTGCTGGTGCTGCTCAGCCCGATGCTGCTCGCGATCACGCTCGCCGTGCGCCTCAGCTCGCGCGGGCCGATCCTGTTCCGCTCCATGCGCCGCGGAATCGGCCAGAGCCCGTTCGCGTGCCTGAAGTTCCGCACCATGCACACCCACGCCGAGGAGCGTCAAGCCGAGCTCGAAGAGCTCAACGAGGCCACCGGCGCGCTGTTCAAGATCCGCGAGGACCCCCGCCTGACGCCCGTCGGCAGGTTCCTGCGGCGCTTCTCGCTCGACGAGCTGCCGCAGTTGGTCAACGTCCTGCGCGGGGACATGTCGCTCGTCGGCCCGCGCCCGCTGCCCGAGCGCGACTACGAGATGCTCGAGGACTGGCACCGCAAGCGCTATCTCGTGCTCCCCGGCATCACCGGCCTGTGGCAGGTCTCAGGCCGCTCCGAGCTCGACTTCGACGAGCTCGTCAACCTCGACTTCATCTACCTCGAGAACTGGTCGCTCGCGCTCGACCTCACGATCCTGCTGAAGACCATCCCCGCCGTGTTCTCACGGCGCGGGGCTTACTGAGGTCGAAGCCACCCGCTGCCGGGAGGCGCCCAGGCGGGCGCCGCGGGGTCTACTGAGCGCCCGCCGGGCGACGCCGATGCGCGCGCACCGTGGCGCGCGGCTGCGCTGCCGCCGCTGCCGCCTGCGCGTACACCTCCCAAGTGCAGCGCGCCGCGTCCTGCCAGCTCCAGCGCGGCGGCGCCGGGGCGGGGCGGCGCGCGGCCTGGGCGGCTTCGATCAAGCCCGACATGTCGCCCGGCGCCACGAACGTCGCGCGCTCGCCCAGCACCTCGCGCAGCGCCGGCGAGTCGCACGCCACCACCGGCGTGCCGCACGCCAGCGCCTCGACCGCCGGCAGGCCAAAGCCCTCGTCCTTGGAGCTCAGCATCAACGCGTGCGCGCCGCTGTAGATCGCCGCCAGCTGCTCGTCGCCGACGTGGCCGGTGAGGATCACGTTGGGCAGCTCGTGCGCCCACGGGCGCGTGCAGCCAACCAGCACCAGCGGCATATCGCGCGCGGCCGCCGCGAGCTTGGCCACGTGCTTGCTCGGGTCCGGGTGCTGCAGGCAGCCGACCCACACGAGGAAGCGCTCCGGCAGACCAAAGCGCGCCCTCACCGCGGCGATGTCCCGCGGCGCGCGCTGGTACATCGTCGCGTCAGCCGCCTCTCCGATCACCGCCACCTGCTCGCGCTCGAGCTTCATGTGCACGATCGCGTCGCGCGCCACCGCCTCCGTCGGCACGATCACGCGCATGGCGCGCTGGACCGCCAGGTGGCGCAGCCGCAGGCGCAGGCCGGTACGCAGATGCTCGCTGCGGCGCTTCAGCACCGCGAGGTCGTGGATCGTCACGACCATCGGACATGGGCAGTGCAGCATCGCGCCATCCATCCACGGCGAGTGGAACACGTCCGCACCGCGCGAGCGGGCCAGCGCCGCCGGGCGGTCCGCCTCCACGATCTCGTCGTTGGCGGCGATCGTCTCGCGCAGGGCCGCCAGCAGGCACCGCGAGTAGCGTCCGACGCCGTCCGGATCAGACACGGGGCGGCTGTCGAACGCGACCCTCACCTCGTGTCGCGCTCGGCCCGATCGCCTGCAAGCTCCATCGCGAGAACACTAATCGCTTTGCAAGTCATTGGGTAGATATGACAGCCTCGCTGCATGTACCACGACGAGATCTGGCAGGCAGTGCCCGAAGGGCTCGAGCCGTCACGCTTCGCCGTGCGTAGGCGCTTCCTGCTGGAGCACGTGAACGCCGGTGAGCGCGTGCTCGACCTCGGCTGCGGCGAGGGGCGCTTCGCGGCCGAGCTGTCCACGGCCGGGGCGCGAGTGGTCGCGGCCGACGTCGCCCAAGAGCCTCTGCGGCGCGCGCGAGCGCGCTACCCGGAGCTCGACCTACGGCCGATCCCCACCGAAGGCTCCTGGGAGCTCGAGGACTCGAGCTTCGACGTCGTGTGGGCGGGCGAGGTGATCGAGCACGTGCTCGACACCGCCGCCTGGCTGTCCGAGGTGCGCCGCGTGCTGCGCTCAGGCGGCAGCCTGCTGTTGAGCACGCCCGCTCATTCGCCGCTCACGCTCACGCGCCTCGCGTTCTCGCGGCGCGCGTTCGCACGCCACTTCGACCCGCTCGCCGATCACCTGCGCTTCTACAGCCGCCACACGCTCGCGCGGCTGCTCAGCGAGTTCGGCTTCGAGCGTGTCGACGTGCGTTCTGCAGGAGGCCTTCCAGGAGCCCGCCCGCTCCTGCTCGCGCGGGCGATCCGCTCCCGCTTCTGAGCGGCGGTCTCCGCACAGGGGCAGTGCGCGGCACGGGCGTCCGCGGCGAGGTCGTGGCCGGCGAGGTCGTGGCCGGCGAAGCTGAGGCCGTCACGGCCTGTAACGCCTGGATGTACTGGTTGTGGATTTCGATCGCTTCGCGCTTGCCGGCGGCGATCGCTTCCGCGGAGATCGACTCGGGGTTCAGGTAGATGGCCGCCTGCAGCTCCTGCATCGCGGCGCGCGGGCGCTGCGGGATGCTCGCCAGGTCATAGCGCCCCAGCGCCAGCCACGTCAGCGGGTTGGAGGGCTGCAGGCGCACCGCCCGCTCGAGCGTCGCGCGCGCCAGCGCGGGCTCGCCGGCGACCTGCTGGACGCTCGCGAGCGTGAACAGCGCTTCGACCGACAGCGGGTCGCGCGCGACCGCGCTTTCCGCGGCGGCGCTGGCCGCGCGCGTGTCGTGCGCTTCCAGCAGGGCGTCCGCCTGCTGGCGGGCCTCTTCCGAGCGCTGCGGCTGCCACTGCGACCATGCCGCGAGCAAAGCCGCGACGATCGCCGCGCCGGCCAGCGCGATGCGCACAGAGGCCGGGCGCGAGATCGCGCCCGGGCGCATTCCGTCCTGGGCCTGCGGGGGCGCTGGCCCGCCCTGTGTCGCCGACGGGCAGCGCTCTGGGCTCAGCGGCCCCCGCCCGGCTAGCCAGCCGGCGCACAGCAAGGCCACGCAGGCGTCGCCGGGGACGTACCAGGTCCAGTCGATCAGCGAGTGCGCGCCAAAGACGACCACCAGGCAGAGCATGCTCAGCATGCCGATCCGCTCCGGTGGGTAGCCACCGAGCGGAGATCGGCAAGCACGCCGCGCGGCGAGCACCCAGGCGAGCGCCAGCGCGAGCGCCAGCAGCAGGCCGACCAGGCCGAGGTCGGCGAGCGTCTGCACGAGGAAGCCGTGCGCGTGGCGGACTTCCAGCGTCTGCGTTTCATAGCGCTGGTGAGCCGTCCAATAGCCTTCCGCGCCGGCGCCGACCAGCGGATGGGCTTTGAACACCTGCAGCGCCTCCTTCCAGTAGCGCGCACGCACGCTCGCCACCGCGGTCAGGCGTCCCGGCGTGTTCGGCGGCGTTTTCGCGTTCGGGTCGGTGAGCGCGTTGATCGCGTGCGACACGGTCCCCGTCAAGCCGCGATGGCTGTGGGCGAGCGCCCCCGTGAAAGCCAGCAGCACGAGCACGATCGCCGCCAGCAGCGCCGCTCCGGCGCGACGACGCGCGAGCAGCGACGGCGCGCGGCGACCAGTGAGGAAGCCGACCGCGATCCCGAGCAGCGTCAGTGCGAGCAGCATCGCCACCGTCAGCGCGCCCAGCTGATGACCGGCGCTCGTGCGCGCGGCGAGCCCCACGTGTTCCGCGCTCAGCGCATGCCTGGAGAAGTCCCATCCCGCCACCGCTCCCGCGCCTACCGCGCCCGCGATCAGCAGCGCCGCCGCGCGCAGGCGCAGGGGCACCAGGCAGAGCCACAGCGCCACGCCGATCATCATCGCCACCAGGGCCCCGCGCGAGTAGGCGAGCACGAGCGTCAGCAGCATCAATGCCATCGCCGGATAGGCCAGCGCGCGCGCCAGCGCGTGGCCGGTGCGGCGTGCGCCGAGCCACAGACAGCCGATCGCGCCCATCGCGGCCGTCAGCCCGACCGCGTTCCAATAGCCGTACGGTTCGCTCAGGCGCGCGAACGTGTCAGACGGGGCGAGGCTGCCGGGGAAGATCTTCGTCGCCAGCGCGTAGCCGCATACGACCGCCGCCGCCGCGGTCAACCCGCCGAGCACCGCCGGCCAGCGCGTCGGAGCGACGCGCACGAGCGCGACACCCGCTGTGAGCACGCCGCTGTAGGCGAGCAGCCGACCCGAGTCCTGCCAGCTGTGGTCGGGCTGCACCGACCATACGATCGAGAGCGCCGTCAGGGCGGTGAACGCGAGCAGCAGGCCGGCGGGCCACAGCCCGTAGGCGCGTGTGCCGGCAGGTGCGAGCAGCGCCGCGCCAGCCACCAGCAGCCCAGACCCCAACGTCAGGGCCATCTCCGTATTGGTCATCGATTTGAGGTTCAGGCCACCCTTGGCGTAGAACGCGATCAGACAGAAGATCCCGACGATCAGCAGGCCGGTCAGCCACAGCCCTCCACGCGCTCCCGTGCTCAGGAGCGTCGGTGCGCGCCGTCGCGGTCGCTCTGGCGATGGCGAGGACGGCGATCCCGGTGGCGCCCCCACGACGAGCGCCGGCGGGCGCTCAGCGGGCGCGGCGGGCACGGACACGGTTGCGCAGTGTGCCCGCCACGAGCGTCAGCAGGCAGGCGAGCAGGAATGCAAGCGTCGCCAGCAGGGGGGTTGGCAGCGAGCTGAGCGCGGACGCCACATCGACGTGCACGACGCCCGGGTGGATCAGGCCTCCGGACAGCTTCACCGCTTCCGGGCGCGCGCGCACGGCGTGCGTGATCGCGCGCTGCTCAGCCGGCGTGGCGGCGATCGCGACGGGGGGCGCGGCGCTCGGCCCCGCAAGGCCCGCGCCACCGCGCCCGCCGGCAGCAGCCGCGCGCTCGGCCTGGCGGATCTGCGACGAGCAGTCGCTGTACTCTTCCGTGTCCGCTTCCAGCTCTTCCAGCGCCTTCTTGTAGTCGCTCTGGCTGAACCCGCTGAGCGATTCGTAGTGCGTGCAGCGCAGGATGATCGTTTCGCCGATGTCCGCCCGCGCCGGGGCGACGAGCGCCAGCGCCGCCGCCAACACCAGCATGGCGAGCGCCACACGCCGGGCGACCCAAATCGGTCGGCTCTCGAGAGGGGCGATTCTCATAGGCTGACCGCGCAACGCTAGCAATGGACGCGGGAGACACCGAGGCTGGACAGCGCCCGCGAGAATCCCCGCGCCCAGGCATCGTGGCTGAAGGCGAGCACGTCGGCGCGGCCGGCGCTGCCCATCCGCTCTCGCAGCGCACCATCCTCGGCGAGGCGCGTGATCGCCGCGGCGAGCGCGCGGCTGTCGCCGGCGGGAACGATCAGGCCATTCGCGTCATCGCGCACGAGGCCGCCGGCGGCGGCTCCGACGGCGTCGGTGGCGATCACTGCGAGTCCCTGGTTCATGGCCTCGTTGACAACCAACCCCCACGGCTCGCGAAAGGTGCGGGTCGGCACGGAGGGCACGACCAGCACCTGGCAGGCCGCGTACACGTCGCGCAGCTGCGCCGGCGCGAGCTTGCCCAGGCACACGATCGACGAGTCGAGCGCCTGCTCGTGTGCGCCCAGCAGCTCCGAGCCGGGGTCGATCCCCGCGAGCACCAGTGCCGCGGCCGGCCGGGCCAGGCCAGCAGCGTGCCAGGCCGCGACCAGCACGGGCACACCCTTCCCCGCGACCGCCCGGCCGACGAACAGGAACCTCGTGGCGACCTCCCGTGGCCAGGCGGCCTCGCGCGGCGGCGAAAGCGCCGGCGCGCGCCAGAAGTCGTTGTCGACCGACTGCGGCGCGACGTGCACGTTGCGTGCGCCGCGCGCGGCCACGTAGGCGCTCACGTGCGGGCCGTATGTGACCACCGCGTCCGCCGAGCGGTACAGACGCCGCAGCGGCAGGTAGCTGAAGACGTGCGCCGTGCTGACGGGGTGCGCCCACAGCGACGCCCACAACAGCAGCGGCACGCGCGCTCGGCGAGCCCCCGCCCACGTGGTCAGCGGCGCGACGCGCCCGCCGGTGGGGCAGACGACGGCGCGATAGGCGCCGCTGGCGGCCAGCGAGTACAACTCGCGCTGGCGCACATGGCGGTGCGGGAACGGCAGCTCGGCGGCGTGGTCGGGACCACCGTGCTGATAGCGCCCGCCGAAAAGCGCGAACTCCACGTCCTCACGCTCGTGCAGACGCGCGAACGCTCCCACGCGGTAGGACGGAGCGTGACCGGTGACGAACAGGACCGGCTTCACGCCACGCGAACCCCTCATCGACATCTGCTGCTCACGCAAGCACGTGCCGGTAGGCGGCCAGCGTCTGCTGCCCGCAGCGCTCCCAGGTGAAGTTCGCCGCGACAGTCGCGCGCGCGCGCTGAGCGACCTCGCGCAGGCGCCGCGGGTCGGACAGGAGCTCATCGATACGCTGCGAGAGGCGCTCGATATCCCCGGGGGGCACGAGCACGAAGCCGTCGCCGGCGGCTGCGATCTCCTCCGGC
>Ga0116219_10002307_pt1 | contig 16330 bp, 19 predicted proteins | sample Sb_taG_4_FD_91019 | JGI IMG/M metagenome (GOLD analysis project Ga0116219, IMG submission 91019) | Peat soil microbial communities from Weissenstadt, Germany - Sb_50d_6_BS metaG | ecosystem: Environmental > Terrestrial > Soil > Wetlands > Peat | place: Germany: Weissenstadt | collected 2010-09-21
ATATTGGGACCTCTTTGTCGCGGCTGGATTCTCGGTCGGCGTGTTTTATCTATTCGCGGCGGTATTAGCGTGGCAGCTAGGTGGCCTTCCGGCAGAGACTTTGGCGGTCATGCGCGTCACTGTTTGGGCTCTCGCGCTTAGCTTTGCCGCCATCACGGTTGTGAGCTGGAGATACCTCTTTATCCTCCCTATCGTTTTTTCAATCGTGATTACAGTGTGTTTGACTGCGGCGGCATGGCTTTCCGCGAAGTCAATCTGAAGAGTTCCACTTCCAGGACACGGCTGAGCCGCGCTCAACTCGAGTGCCTCACGAATGATGTGAAACGCCCGAGCCATGCAGTCGCCGAAACCGAGCCGCGACCAAAGGGAGCGGTGTTTTTATGCTAATGTGTAATTTATGCGAACTACCATCGATGTGCCGGAGCCTGTCTTCCGCAAGATGAAAGCAACGGCCGCGCTGCGCGGCGTTAGCTTGAAGGATTTCGTTCTGAGCGCCGTGGAGCATGAGATGGCGAAGAAGCAGGTCAAGAAGGGGTACCGCGTTCGATTGCCCCTCATTCCCTCGAAGCATCCCGGCACGCTCAACCTGACGAATGCCGAAATCGAAGATCTGCTTACTTGACGTTAATGTTTGGCTTGCCCTCGCCTCGGGCCGGCACGTCCACCACCACATCGCCAAAGATTGGTTCGCCCAACTGGATTTCGCCGAAGCCGCCTTTTGCCGAATCACCCAGATGGGCTTTTTGAGGCTTATCACTAACGACCATGTCATGGGCGGTGAAGCTGTGAGCCAGCCGAGAGCTTGGACGCTTTACGAAGACTTAGTGCGCGACGAACGGGTGGTGTTCGTCTCCGAAACGGCGGAGGTCGAGGCTGCCTGGAAGCACTATACACAGGGCTCGTTCACCGGCACGAACGTGTGGATCGACGCTTACCTCGCAGCGCTGGCAGCCGTGCACGGGATGACACTGGTGACGTTTGATCGGGGCCTCGCGCGCATCAAGCACGCTTCGACGCTTATCCTGCCCATCTGATGAGGGATGAAATTAGCCATGGCTGTGAACGCCAATGACAAAATCAGAAAGCTGAGCCCGGCTCGGCGCAAAAGAGTCGAGGCCCGCGCGGCCGAGTTGATTGCCGAGGAGATGACTCTGCGTGAACTCCGCAAGGCCCGCAAGCTCACTCAGGTTCGCATAGCCAAAGCGCTCGGCATCACCCAGGACAGCGTTTCACGACTCGAGCAGCGCAGCGATCTCCTGCTCTCCACACTCCGGAAAACCGTCAAGGCCATGGGCGGGAACCTGTCGCTGGTCGCTGAATTCCCGGACCGTGCACCGGTGGTGCTCTCCGGCATCGCCGAGGAGAGATCGCACTGAGGAGTCTTCGGCGCTGGGCAGTCCGAAACGGGACATAGCTTGCTGAGCCGCGCTAAAAGGAGCGGTCACCCTCAGGCCTCGCTCGCCTCAAAGAACGACATCGGTTCCCCCTGCTCGTCGACTACATACCGGATCGCCGCCGACACATTCTCCGGTTTCCACAACCATCGTGTGCTACCGTGTCGCGCCCACCGTTTGCGAGCGCCTTGATCCAGTCTGGCCTGGTTCAGGCAACGGCTCGCGTAGGACTTGAGGTCGTTCAACATCCTCTCCGGCGTTGCTTCGCCGTACACGACGACGTGAACGTGATTGGTGCGCACGTGGGCGGCGAGCAGCTTCCAGCCTTGCTGCGAGCAGCGCTCCACCAGCGCGGCAAGCACCACTTCCCGGCGCCGCCCATCCATGGAGTACGGCCGCTGGCGCATCAAGCGCTGCTCTGCGCTTACCCGCTTCGGATCGCCTGCGACCATGCGGCTCCCAGGCAAGTTATGCGCCCTATCGACGGAGCCCGACTCATCGCCGTGCAAGTGGGCAGCCATAACAGGCAAAGGTAATCAGATAGGTCACCACCGCTTCCTTCGGTCGCGGCTCAGCAAGGCGTCGCTCCACTCTTTAATGATGACCCTGTTCCTGGAGGATCGGGCCGGGGACGCCGAGCTCCCTCGCTTCCTTCCCAAAGCCCCGACCGAGCCGCGCCCGTAGGAAGCGGTTGAACGACCTTGGCATGGCCTGACATTGCGACTCCATTACAATGAAAGGATGCAGCAATCCCGCCGCCTGACAGCCATCATCGAACGCGAAGGAGACGGCTACGTGGCGCTTTGCCCGGAACTTGATGTCGCCAGCCAGGGCGACAGCCTGGAAGAAGCTCGCGCGAATCTCATCAAGGCGCTGACATTGTTCTTCGAGACCGCCGGTGCGTCGGAGATCGAGCAGCGGTTTCACTCTGACTTGTTCGTGACACAGGTCGAGGTTCCGGTTGGGTAGGCTTCGTGCCCTTTCGGCTGATGAAGCCGGCCGCATCGTCCAGTCACAAGGGTTTGAAAAGGTCCATCACGGCGGTACCCGCTGAGTCATGGAGAATCGCGAAGCAGATGCTGGGGATTTGCAGCGATGACCAACCACAATGAGCGCATCACAAAACCTGAAATGATCGCAGCGATCAACAAATCAGGATACCTTCTTGAGCAACGCGTAGCGGACATGCTAGCGGAGCACGGATACTACGTGGAGACTAACCCCGCATACCCGGATCCAGAAACCGGGAAATCTCGCGAGTTCGATGTCTCTGCGATTGCTGGCGCGCGTCTGGCAAAAAAGAGAATGGATTTCATCTTTCCAATCGTTGTCGCTGAGTGTGAGAACAACGAACAACCAGTTGTGTTCTTCTCGGCGGACTCGCCCGTCCCGTTCTTGCGTCATGAAGAGGTGAAATGTTCCGGAGTCCCAGTGCAGTTCTGGGACGGTCAGAGATTCAGGCGCCTCTCCGAGTTCCTGCACCTTGAGAAGTTCCACCATTATTGCAAAGGGCCGATAGCGACCCAGTACTGCAGCTTCCACCGGAAGAGCCTAAACACACCATGGATCGCGCTTCATAGCGAGGGCCACCATCAAACGTTTACCTCGCTGATCAACGCACTGGAAAGTTCGGTAGTGGGCCTATTTGAAATTTGCCCCTCTTGACCATTTGGGCCATTCGTGCCACGCTCGGATGTATGCCAAAGCGGACACGCACTACTGAAAAACTTGATACCGTCCAGAATGCCCGCCGGGTGTTTCTGGAAGCCACCACGGAGACCGTAGAACTTACCGTCGTTCAGCGGGTCATGCGCGACATGGGAGCCAAGGGCGGCAGGATTGGCGGCAAACGCAGACTTGAAACTATGACCGATGAACAACGGCGACGAAGCGCTCGCAAGGCCGCTAAAGCGCGATGGGCAAAGGCCAAGAAAACCGCATAAAACTGCCTCTTTTGTCGCTTTTCTCTTGCGTATGCGAAAGCGCTGTCGTATACTCAAGACATGGCAAACGTAATCAGCACCGCAAAGAAGATAGCGGTGATTTCGGCGCTGGTCGAGGGGTGTTCCGTTCGCTCTACCTCTCGCATGACGGGCGTATCGAAAGGCGCAGTCCTTCGCCTGCTGGCGAGCGTTGGCAAGGCGTGCGCCGATTACCAGAACGCGACCATTCGCAATGTTGCATCCAAGCGGATTCAGGTCGATGAAATCTGGTCGTTTTGCTATGCCAAGCAAAAGAACGTTACGCTGGAAATGGCCGAACAGCGGGTTGCTGGCGATGTCTGGACGTTCACTGCGATTGATGCTGATACCAAGCTGGTGCTTAGCTGGCTCGTAGGACGGAGGGATGCCGGGTGTGCCGCCGAGTTCCTTCAGGACGTTGCCGGTCGCCTCAAGAACCGAATCCAGTTGACCACGGATGGCCACAGGATGTACTTGACGGCTGTTCCTGATGCTTTTGGGTCCGCGATTGATTACGCGCAACTGGTGAAGGTTTACGGTACCGATCCTGCCGAGGGACAGACGCGGTATAGCCCGGCGCAATGTCTTGGCACTCAACGCATCGAGGTTATTGGCGACCCGGATCAGGAACACATTTCCACCAGCTATGTGGAACGCCAGAATCTCAACATGCGGATGAATATGCGCCGTTTTACTCGCTTGACGAACGCCTTCAGCAAGAAGATTGAAAATCATGTCGCGATGGTTGCGCTGTTTCATATGCACTACAACTTCGCGAGAGTTCACCAGACCCTGCGAGTTACTCCGGCGATGGAAGCGGGGGTAGTGGGTCACTTTGAATCTTGGCATGCTTGACGGCTCGGCACAGAATGCGATACTGGGAGCGCCATGCCAAAGCGTGCTCGTAAGGAACCGCAGGACGTAAATCAGTGGGCGCACGACATCGTGAAGCGCTCCACCGCTGAACCAACGGACGAACCCGTCAAACTAAACCCTTCCCTCATCAGCCAGGTCATGACCGAGTTGGGGCGCAAGGGCGGCAAAAAGGGCGGCAAAAACCGCATGGCGATGCTCACGCCCGAGGAGCGCAGTCAGCTCGGAACCAAAGCCGTACGCGCACGATGGGCGCGCCAACGCAGAGCCAGCTAAATCATAGAGTTTCCTAACATTTCCCACCGTTTTCTCTTGCTTATACCATAGCGCTCTGGTATACTCAATTTATGAATAGGCTGAGTGTTGACCGGCGCGCCCAGATCATCTCCGCTCTTGTCGAAGGCAATTCCATCCGCTCGATCTGCCGCATGAAGGGCGTAGCAAAGCGCAGCGTCACCCGGCTGCTTCTGGAACTTGGTGCGGCCTGTTTCGCCTACCAGGATCACGTATTCCGCAACCTGCGCTGCCAGCGTATTCAATGCGACGAAATTTGGTCGTACGTCGGTTGCAAGCAAAAGAACGTCACGCCCGCAATGGCCGTGGAGCGCATCGTCGGCGATACCTGGGTTTGGGTCGCAATCGACGCCGACACCAAGCTCGTTCCGTGCTGGCTGGTCGGCAAGCGGGACGCGGGCTGCGCAACGGAGTTTATCGCCAATCTTGCAGGCCGTCTTCGTCACCGCGTGCAGCTCACCACCGACGGCCACAAGGTCTATCTGAACGCCATTATTGACGCCTTTGCTGATGACATCGACTACGCCATGCTCATCAAAACCTACGGCGCGGAGCGGGCTGGTGAAGCGCGCTACAGTTGCGCGAATTTCGTCAGTACGGAGAAAGTCGAAGTGCTCGGCATGCCGGATCAGAAGCACATTTCCACCTCGTACGTGGAGCGTCAGAATCTCACGATGCGGATGGGGATGCGGCGGTTCACGCGGTTGACGAACGGTTTTTCAAAGAAGATCGAGAACCACGAAGCGGCGGTCGCGATTCACTACATGCATTACAACTTCGCGAGGATTCATCAGACGCTTCGCGTCACGCCTGCGATGGCAGCGGGCATCAGCCAGCATGTTTGGTCGATGGAAGAGATCGTGGGGCTGATGGATTCCCAATCGGCAGAGTTGGCCGCATGAAGAGGAGAAATGATGTCGTCGCTTCTACACGCTTATATCAGAGTACGGTGGGCACACAAACAACTGAAGGATCTTGACTCCCTGTGCTCCAAGCGGGCGAGGGTAATCAAGGCTAAGGTCCATTATCCGAAGGTTGTTGAGAAACTTCCAAAGCACAGCCGTGACCTTTTTTCCGTTCCTAGCTCGCGCATGCCCTATCTGTCCCAAATTCTTGCGGGGCAGATCGCCAATGGGTTTCGTTCTGCCCTCGACTATCTCGTGGGCCGCGTGGCGGAGCTGGACTCCGGCCCTTCGAAACGCCGCACCCAGTTTCCCATCGAAAGCTGCGCAGAGGGCTTTCTTCGTCGCAAGTCCACCTTCCTGAAGGGGCTTAACACCGCCCACATAGCAGTCATCGAGCGATTGCAGCCGTACAATGGATGCGCATGGACGGGTCGTTTGGCCGAGCTGAGCAACTTGGACAAACACAATGCGCTCATTCCGGCAAAGATGGACTTCCTCTATAGCGGAATCCTCGATCCTATAAAGGGCACAAAGGCGCGTCCTCGCCACTACAAAGTGCGCATGCACATCACTCCGACCGTTTACGTAGGCATCGGCAATGGATACCCCCTGGTTGAAACGCTCCGAAAAATAGGTACTGGCGTTGCTCAGACGCTTACTTACTTCGATGCGGAATTCAAGTGAAGGTAGCGGCACGGCTCCTTGCTGTCAGGCTAGCAATCCAACCCACTGATGGGCCACGCTACCAGTTCGGCTCAGGTGTCAAGCGGGGAGAAAAGTCAAAGTGACCCACTACCGAAGCGGGAATCGTAGATCGAATATGGTCCCTGCAAGACATTGTCCTTCTTACGGAGAAACAGTCCCTCCGGGCTGCGGCGTAACCATATGTTCGCAGTTCAAGAAGTTAACAAGGACTCTGTCGGCATCGAATGACAGTTCGTGCCTTGCGACGTACTCAGTTCCTAAAGTGTCGTGAAATATTAGCCGCAGAGGAATCGGCACAATGTATCCGTTCTGGTTTTGCCTGCAAGCGTTTTGGAGAATATCCCGTAGGCAGTCGCCGGTAACGCTACCCCCCTGGGAATCGGTTAAGTGAGTAGCCAAGAACATTTGTTGACCCTGCGGCATGATGGCGACCTGAGCAACGGAACGAAGTGAATGCTTTCCGATTCGAACAGCGGGCAAGTTTACGTTATACGCGATGCCTGTGTCGGCTCGGACAAATAGCCCCAGTTCGTACCTCTTCTCATCCTCTCCATTAATGGGATCGTACCGCTGAGCGCCCATAATTAAGCTAGGCATCGGTGTAGTTGACAGACCCTTTTGTCGTCGCTCCTCCCTGTCCAACAATTCCATCACCTCTTCGAAATCTAAAGAGTTTAAATACAGAGAATGGAGCGCCGCTAACGAATGAGCCACGGATTCACAGGCATAGACACTTTCATGCCAGCGGATTGCAAATGGCAGCCAGGGATACTCGCCTGCATTCACCGCTCCGTTCGGCATCCAGGATGCTTTGAGTAGCGGCCTTTGTTCGAAATCGGAATTTGGCCACCGACGTTTTACGGCGCGCGCAGATTCCTTGATCGACCAAACAGTCTCAGTTATTTGGCCATGTGTTTCAACGTGAGAATGCAGTGTACTTAAGGCTGTGGCCTTATTTGACACTTCCGATTCAGCGGTAGTAAGCCGGGAGAGCGCATCACGGCTCTTTTCTTCCTCTGCTCTGTGCATTTCCCATTGAGCGCGCAGGTAATGAAAAATGGCAAACGGCCCAAAAAATACCAGAGCATAGGAAAGCACTGCCGGTCGCCAATGGACATTCTGCCAGGAGAATGATATCGCTCCGGATTCATAGGCCATAAGCAAAGCGGTCCCTAGAGCCAGGAGTAGGCCAATCACTCGTTCCCGGCCTTTCTTGTAGCTGTTTTGCCAAGCCAGCCCAAGAACGCTGGCAAAGTATTTGATGGGCGTGGAACGCACTTCGGGCGCATCTGCCATGCCTCATTGTCGCATACGAAAGCGCATACGCTTGTCAATGCCAAAGCGCTGTGGAACATTTCAAATGGACCCACTACCGAAAGTTCCATTGATGAGCACTATGAGAACTGGACCTTCCCTCGTCGCGGGCAAGAGGAGCCGGTCAATATACAGGTCTACTACCCGGTTCTGGTGCTTCAGGGTGAGCTATTTCAAGCGCTACGGCGCCGGAACAGATTAATCATCCGCCGGGCCGAACACATCCAGTACCGAAAGCAGCTTTGGAGTGTGAACCGTAAGGATAGTTACCAACTCGATGTAGTCACACTCGGCCACTTGCCGCGATACTTGAACCTCGTGGATCAGGAGATCGACACACTGAAGCGGCGCCTTCAACGCCACCAGAGCGTGGTACGTGAGTCGATAAGTCGGCTGATAGGCAACGCGCACAGGGTCAGACGCAAGCGAGTGAACTGGCGCGAGCTGTTCGGGCCATAGCCCGCGAATGAGGCTTTGTGGGCCTAAACCTTGTTATAGCGGGGCCGCCTACCGTTATGGTTCTGCTGGTACGTTTCGATACGATTCCGTTCCCAGTTGAGCGCAGAGTCGCGGGTGACGGCTGGCCCTACGACCGTCATGCTGCTAACTCGCTTTCCATCTCCGACGTGTTCTCGAAAGCGATCCTCAGGGCCGTTTGAAATGCCGTATTGCACGACTTTCCGGCCGTCGCGCAATACATAGCGGTAAGTATCTCTATCACTCACAGGACGTTCCCTTCCCTAGCTACACCCTGACGTCCCCCCGCAGTTCCCGCACTTGTAGCAACTCCCATTCCGCGTCATGATCGATCCGCACTCGGCGCACACGGGCGCATCCGACACTTGCGCGGGAAACGGCAGCGCCTGCTGGGGGTCTTGCTCGGTTGGCCGTAGCGTGGTCGCGTCGCCGATCTCCACTGGTGGTGCGGCTTCGGCGCCCAGGAACTTCAGCGCCATCCATCGGAAAATGTAATCGGGAATCGACTTCGCATACGGAATCTGTGGGTTGCCCGTCCAACCGCTTGGCTCGAAGCGCACGTGGGCGAACTTGTCAACCAGGAACTTCAGCGGCACGCCGTATTGCAGGCTGAAACTGATGGCCGTGGCGAAGCTGTCCATCAGGCCGGAAATGGTTGAGCCTTCCTTGGCCATGGTGATGAACACTTCACCTGGCGTTCCGTCCGGATACAGGCCAACAGTTATGTAGCCTTCGTGGCCGCCGATCGAAAATTTGTGCGTGATCGACGCGCGCTCGTCTTCGAGCTTCCGCCGCACCGGCCGGAACACAACTTTCTCCACGATCTTCTCCACCGTCGCGGGCGGCGGTGCCGCAATCGCCGCCGCCTTCTTCTCGCCCTTGCTGCCGGAACCCGAGCTGAGCGGCTGCACGCGCTTCGAGTTGTCGCGATAAATCGCCACTGCCTTGAGCCCCAGCTTCCAGCTCTCGGTGTAGGCTTCCATGATTTCTTCCACCGTCGCCTCTTCGGGCATGTTGATGGTCTTCGAAATCGCGCCGGAAATGAACGGCTGCACCGCCGCCATCATGCGCACATGCCCCATGTAATGAATCGAGCGGGTGCCGTTCTGCGGCCGGAAGCTGCAATCGAACACCGCGAGATGTTCGGGCTTCAGTCCGGGCGCTCCTTCGATAGTGCCCGTCGAATCGATGTGGGTGACGATCTGCTCCACCTGCTCGGGCGTGTAGCCCAGCTTAATGAGCGCCTGCGGCACGGTGTTGTTGACGATCTTGATCACACCGCCACCGACGAGTTTCTTGTATTTCACCAGCGCCAGATCCGGCTCGATGCCCGTCGTGTCGCAATCCATCATGAAACCGATGGTGCCCGTGGGCGCGATCACCGTCACCTGGCCGTTGCGGTAACCGGCGGTGCGGCCGAGTTCATACGCCTGGTCCCAGCAGTCCTTCGCGCCCTGATAGAGACCGGTCGGAATGTTGGTGCGGGTGATGCGATTCACCGAGTCTCGATGCATGCGGATCACATCGAGAAATGGCTGCTCATTCTTCGCGTAGCCTGAGAACGGTCCGACGGCCTCCGCAATTCGCGCACTTGTAGCATAGCCCTGGCCGCACATGATGGCGGTGATGGCGCCGGCGTAGTCGCGGCCATGGTCGCTATCGTAGGGAATGCCGAACGACATCAGCAGCGCGCCGAGATTGGCGAATCCCAGCCCCAGCGGCCGGTAGTTGTGCGAGTTCTCACCGATCTTCTCGGTCGGATAGCTGGCGTTATCGACGATGATCTCCTGCGCCATGATCATGGTGTCGCAGGCGCGGCGGAAGCCCTCAACATCGAACTGGCCGCCCGGGGTGACGAACTTCATCAGGTTCAGCGACGACAGATTGCAGGCTGAATCATCCAGGAACATGTACTCAGAACACGGATTCGAGGCATTGATGCGCGCCGTGTTCTTGCACGGGTGCCAGCGGTTGACCGTGGTATCGAACTGCATGCCTGGGTCGCCGCACTGGTGCGTGGCTTCCGCGATCTCGTGCATCAGATCCCGCGCCTTGTAGCGCTTCAGCGGCTGGCCGGAGACCACGGACTTGGTCCACCAGTCACCGTCTTTGATGACCGCCTCCATGAAGTCGTCGGTGGCGCGCACGGAGTTGTTGGCGTTCTGGAAAAAGACGGAGCTGTAGGCTTCGCCATCGAGCGACGAATCGTAGCCTGCCTCCACCAGCGTGTGCGCCTTCTTCTCTTCCTTGGCCTTGCACCAGATGAAGCCTTCGATATCGGGATGGTCGGCGTTGAGGATCACCATTTTGGCAGCGCGCCGCGTTTTGCCGCCTGATTTGATCACGCCCGCGAAGGCGTCGAAGCCTTTCATAAACGAAAGCGGCCCCGATGCCCTGCCCCCACCCGACAGAATCCCGTTCTCTTCACGCAGGCTCGATAGATTCGTCCCCGTGCCCGACCCCCACTTGAACAGCATGCCTTCGGTCTTGGCCAGATCGAGAATCGATTCGAGCGAGTCCTTCACCGACACGATGAAGCACGCCGAGCACTGCGGCCGCGTCTCACCCGAAAGCTTGATGACGCTCTCCGTGACCTTGTCCCACACCCAGCCGTAGCCGCGCGCTTCCTTGACGCCCACGTTGAACCACACCGGCGAATTGAAACAGGCTTTCTGGTGGATCATCAGATGCGCCAGCTCGCTGCGGAAATTCTCCGCATCCTCTGGAGTTGAGAAGTAGCCGTCACGCTTGCCCCAGTCGGCGATGGTATCTACAACCCTATGAACCAGCTCGCGGACGCTGGTTTCGCGCTCCGGCGTTCCGGCCTTGCCGTGAAAATACTTGCTGGCCACGATATTCGTCGCAGTCTGCGACCAGTCCGCCGGCACTTCGACGTCGCGCTGCTCGAAAATCACCGAACCTTTATCGTTGCCGATCGACGCGGTGCGGGTCTCCCACACGACTTCGTCGTAGGGCGTCTTCCCCGGCTCCAGGCGGGCCGTGAAATGGCGTGGAAACTGGACGCCGGTGCGCGTCCTTTTGTTTTCTTCGGCTTTCAATAACTCCATTTTGGCATCTAAAGCGGTTGCCGGCTGGGCCATCTAGCGTTTCTCCTTCGGGGTGCGCGGTTGTAGCGCATTTGGAATAATGCCCCAACATATAGTGGCCCGTCAAGAATTATATCTATATGGGGTGCTATAAGTTACGATAGCATGAAATCTCGTGACATGCCGATAGGACGTCGAGGTCACTCGGAATGGCCTGATTTTGGGGTGGAGTGCCGCACACGTCCGCGAAATGACGGCACCCAGGAAGTACTGCCGCCTTCACCCTTGTTTGCGGCATCTGATACACTCTCTCGGAGCATCCGTAAGTAGGGGGCAGGCATTGAAAGGGAGCTTGCGAAAATCAACGCAGGTCCCTCTTTGAACCATGGCTAGCATACGATTGCGCCTGCTTTGCGAAGAGCGCAGAAGAGAAACCCTCAAGGTTCTCGATGAACAGAAGCGCGTCACGGTGGACGACCTTGCCGAGCGTTTTCAAGTATCGGCGGTGACCGTTCGCTCCGACCTGGAGCATCTGGCGTCCGAAGGGCTCCTGGTGCGCTCGCATGGCGGCGCCATTCTGCCGCTCGGACCGCAGGCGGAGTACCCGCTGCAAATCAAGAAGACGCTGCATCGCGCGGAGAAGATCCGCATCGGCCGCGCGGCCGCTCAGCTGATCCAACCGCGCCAGACCGTGATTCTCGATTCCGGCACCACCACGGCCGAGGTGGCACGGGCCATCAAGCAAACCAATATCGAGGCCTTGACCGTCATCACGCATGCGCTGAATATCGCGCAAGAGCTGGTGGATGCCCCCAACATCTCGCTGATCATGATTGGCGGTGTGCTGCGCCAGGTCTCCGGCTCATTCGTCGGACCTCAAGCCGAGCGCATGATGAGCGAACTCCATGCCGATCATTTCTTTCTCGCCGTGGACGGCCTAGATCCGGAGGCCGGGCCATCCACGCCGGACGTGCTCGAAGCGCAACTGAATGCTGTCATGATGCGCATGGCCAAGCAAGTGACTGTAATTACCGACGCGACCAAGTTGGGACGGCGGAGCCTGTCCATCATCGGAGACATGGGAAGTGTTCATCGCGTGATCACCGACGATCGGGTCACTGAGGACATGGCCCGCCAGCTCAGCACGTTGGGGATCGAAGTCCTGATCGTCTGAAGGTCATGCTCTGATAGGACTACCGTGAAGCTGCGATTGTTGTTGTTGAATCTATCAATGGTCGCCGCCATTGCCGTCGCGACCACACCACCATTTGGCGCTGGGTGCAGCGCTACGCCCCCGAACTGAACAAGAGATGCCGGCGGGAATTGAAACCAACCAACGGCTCCTGGAGGGTCGACGAAACATACATTTCCCAGGGCGGGAGGTGGCGGTACCTGTATCGTGCCGTCGATTCTACCGGCGCCACAATCGACTTCTTATTTTCCGCTGAGCGAGACGCGGCAGCGGCCAAGCAGTTCTTCCAGAAAGCCTTGCAAGCTCCTGGTCATCCCCGGCCGCGGGTCATCACGGTGGACGGCAACCCGTCCTACCCGAAGGTGATCGAGGAGCTGAAGCGGGAGGGGAAACTGGGACGCCGATGCCGCTGTCGAACTTGCCCGTATTTAAACAATGTTGTGGAACAGGACCATCGAGGGATCAAGCGGCGGGTGAATGCCAGCCAAGGTTTTCGATCGTTCGACGGAGCGTGGCGGACGATTCAAGGCTGCGAGGTTCTGCATATGATCCGGAAAGGCCAAGTGAGGTGGTTGCCGAAAGGGGATGTTCTTGGGCAGATTCAGTTCATCCATGAAACCGTCGGATTGAAAGGCTGAGCAATCGATACCGGAGAGCAGGGCGATCAGTTCGGTTCGCCGACAGAGTCGTTTTTGCAACACATCCACGTTGTTCGAGTCCACTACGGGTCCTGGGCATTATTTTGCGTCCACCAAGGGTGCGTCGAACTCAGGCGCAACTTTCGACTTTGAATCCGAGTGAACCCAAGAGCTCGCGTCTGGCCTGTAGGGTGGCTTGATCGTGAGTGTGGACCAGCACCATCTCGCTGCGCACATTGTGCATTCGAGCAACCTGAAACTTCTTTGTTCATCTGGCTTCTTCGCTGAAGCCCTCGGGCCGGCACAATTGCATGTTAAGCTAAGAAGGGTATAAATCCTCACGCGTCGTTTGAATTCGCTGGAAGAGCTTCCGAACTTACGTCTCTGTGCCACCCTCAATCGATACGTCAAGGAGCAAGACACAAGCAAGAAGGAGAAATATGAAAGAAACAGGTACTGTAAAGTGGTTTAACGCCGCAAAAGGATTCGGTTTCATACAGCGCGAAAATGGCGAGGATGTTTTCGTCCATTTTTCCGCTATCGCCGCCAGCGGCTATAAGTCCCTCGACGAGGGAGCCCGCGTCTCGTTTGAGGTGAAAAAGGGCCCGAAGGGTTTGCAGGCTGAGGACGTTAATCCGGTTTAAGACTTCTCAGCAGTTCTGACAAGCAGGAGGCACGCACTGTATCAGTGCCTCCGTCCATCTGGCGCTGAAATTTGGAATTACCGCTTCCCACCGAATTTCCCCTTCCCCTATTCGCCCCAACAAGAACTGTTACTGCAAGCCGAGACGCCTGCTAAAACCCGCAGAGCAGACATCGTAAGGGCCAGCAACTTGGACGACTAACCCACCAGTTCTTCATAGCGATGCCGCCAGCCGATCGCGCCAACGGACTGGAATACGTTGAGGGCTTGCTCGTAGAGATCCCGTGGGATTTCGATACCCCCTTCCCAACAGCCAAGGCCCTGGTAGCGCGTGACTGTCGCCGCCAGGACCCCGGCAGCTATGCCAGGGAAGAAAGAGGTCTCCTTGGCTGCGATCTCCTCGGCAGGTGAGGTTCGAATCCACTCCCTCGCGCGCTCATACGTCTTCAGGAAGGTACTGTAGCCTTCAGTCTTCTGGTAGGCCCTTGTGCAGCACAGGCTACTGAACGCAACAGGGGGCATCGATGCTCCGACCGAGGCTAAGACTTCACCGGCCACGACCGGACCTTGGAGATGTACATAATCTGCGGCGCCGGCGAGGAATGCGGCCTCCATTTTGTCTGGCGTGCCCGCATCCGTGACTTTGATCTGGTTCCAATCAGCGCCGTTGTGCTTGACCGCGTATTTCAGCATCACGAGCGGCTGGAGACCATGGTCCGCAAGCAACGCCTTTCCTTCGAGGTTCTTCCAATGGAATTCAGACTCTGGCCGGCGGCCGATGATGAAGAAACCGTCGCGTTGGTTGATCTGCGCGAAATGTACAGGCAAAGGTTCAATCCCCTGCTCTCGAAGCCTCCAGTTCGAGGACACCGCGGACTGCATGATATCCACTTCGCCGTCGCGCAAGAGGGCATAGCTGCGCTGCCCGGGCCCAAGAACACTGTAAGTGATTTGATGACCCTCGTCGCGAAGCAAGCTAATGCAGATGAGGAATGGTGTGTAGAAGGCGCTGTGGCGAGAAGCCATGAGTGTGAAGCGCATGCGTCCTTATTGGTACCGCATCCACTGGGCGTTCGTCCACCCTCGAGCTTGCAAGTGACGTGACGGCACAATGATGGGATCTAGCCTCAAGAGAATTCCTCAGGGCTGCTTGGATCAGTCGCGCCCACTCGTTTTATCGGCGGTTATCTGTTCGGCATCACGCTATCGATCCATGGACGCTCGCGGCTTCCGTGGCTGTGTTGCTGGCGATCGCGCTCGTTGCCGGCCTAGTCCCAGCGCGGCGTGCGGCGTTTGTAGATCCGATGGCCGTGCTTCGGCATGAGTAAGTTGATCAGCGAACACGCCAAAGGACGAGATCCCCCGTATCTGAGGCGTTTGCGGACTGGGAAGCTCCAACATTCGCGTACAATACGTCCTTTTGAGTCTCCGAAGGGAGTGCTCGTGAACATTGCCCGGACGATCTTCCGTGTATGAAGCCGCTGCGAATTGGGCTGATCGTATCGGTCCCAGTTCGGCACAGCAGTAGTCACGAGTGGTAGAAGCAATCAGCGGTTCCTGGCATGAAAAGCAGTAGGTCTCACGGCAACCGGTATCTTCGCGCGGCGAGCATCTTCTGATACGCATCAATTAGTTGCTGACGCGCATCCATGGCTATCGGCCCTGGCATGTCCTGGGGTTGATACGCGCGGCAGAGCTCGACGGTTTTCCTTAAGCTCTGGGTAAATTCCGCGCAAGGTTCGCAGCCGCCAATGTGAGTCTCCATCTCCCGGCAAGCATCGGCGGACAGTTCCAAATAGAGATATTCGGAGAGCACCGCGAACATCTTCCGGCAATTTTCGTCGTGTTTATGCGAACTCATCCTGAGACCTTCCTCAAGGCCTGTCCGTCTTCCCTCAGATATTGATCGAGCTTCTTGCGGGCGAACAAACGCGCCCGATGCAGCCTGGTCTTCACGGCATCCGTATTCACATCCAATACCTGAGCCGTCTCTTCGGTAGAGAGTTCCTCCACGTCACGCAACAGTAGGACGGTTCGATAAATCGCCGGTAATTCGGCGATGGTCTCATCCAGAACACGCCGCAATTCGGAACGAATCGCCTGGTCTTCGGGCAGGCTCGACCAGTCTGCAATCTCAAGTTTCGTTAACCCATCCTTTTCGCTGCTCCATGCCGGCAGGAACTCGTCCAGCGAGAGCTCGCGATCGGGTGCGTAGGTGCTCTTCCGCCGCTTCATCAGACAGGCATTCTTCGCAATCCGGAATACCCATGCGCGGACGTTTTCGGGATCGTGAAGCTGGTCGAAGCTCTCGAACACCTTAAGCAGAGTTTCCTGCGCCACCTCTTCGGCATCCTCCCGGTGACCGCACATCAAGCGGCTGTAATTGAAAATCTTGGAGCTGAAGTGGTCGACAAACCGGTCGAACGCCTCCGGTTTGCCATCCAGCAGGTCACGCGCCAAGCCGATTTCCGCCGCTCGTTCCAATAGTGGATTCCGCCGCCATCATTGTAGCGGACCACCAGCAGCCAGCATAAAAGATGCAGTGCGGGGCCAAACGTGACAAGCGGGAGAAAGGAGGTTGTCACCCTTTGGCGGGAACTGCATCTGCACAGATAGGACGCGGAGGGTGAATGCCTGAGTGGATGACAGTGCTGTTGCTCGTTGCCGGATATATCGCCATCATGCGATGGGTCCTGCCACGGCTGGGCGTCCCCACATGAATGTCTGATCGATGCGATGCCGGGTCGCGGCATCAGAACACGAAGCGGTGCGTGTCAATGAAAATGAGACACACAGCGTGAAAGTTTAAGGAGCTTTCTCCTGGTCCGGAGGCTTGTTGATCCAGACGGCAGTAGGGAGAGAAGGCGGCTTGGGAGGGCGGCGGACG
>Ga0116219_10002319_pt1 | contig 16292 bp, 13 predicted proteins | sample Sb_taG_4_FD_91019 | JGI IMG/M metagenome (GOLD analysis project Ga0116219, IMG submission 91019) | Peat soil microbial communities from Weissenstadt, Germany - Sb_50d_6_BS metaG | ecosystem: Environmental > Terrestrial > Soil > Wetlands > Peat | place: Germany: Weissenstadt | collected 2010-09-21
GGGCGGCCATGGCGACCTCGCGCAGGTTGTGGTGGCCAACCGCACAGTCGGGCGGGCATCGGCGCTCGCGGCGCGAGTGGGGGGGAACGGCGTGGGTCTCGCCGGCCTTGCCGACGCGCTGGCGCCGGCCGACGTCGTGTTCGTGTCCACCGGCGCGGCACTGCCGGTGCTCGATCCCGGGCTCCTCGGGGCTGCCAGCGGCGCACGCGCCGCCACGGCCGGTCTGGCACCGCTGGTGGTCATCGATCTCGGGGTTCCCCGCAACGTCGATCCTGCTGTTGCCGACGTCTCGGGGATCGACCTGTTGGACATGGACGACCTCACCGAACACGCCGAACGGGCCCTGGCCGGACGGCGGGCCGAGCTGTCGGCCGCACAGGAGATCGTCCGCCAGGAGGTGGAGCGCTATCGAGCCGAGGAGCGGGCGCGGGGGGCAGCTCCCGTGGTCTCCTCGCTGCGGGCCCGGGTCGAGGAGCTGCGCCGCTCCGAGCTCGAGCGTCATCGGGGACGGCTGGGGGAGCTCGACGAGCGGCAGTGGCAGGAGGTGGACTCGGTGGTACGCGACGTGCTCGCCAAACTGCTCCACCACCCCACCGTGGCGGTCAAGGAGGCGGCGGGCACCCCCCGTGGGGAGCGCCTGGTCGAGGCGCTGCGCACGCTGTTCGACCTCTGACGAGGCGGGTGACCCCGATCAGCGGGGAAGGCGAAGGCCGTGTCCTGCGGCTGGCCACCCGGGGGTCGCCCTTGGCGCTGTGGCAGACGACACGCGTCGCCGACCTCATCGCCGGGTTGCCAGGCGCACCGTCGTGTGAACCCGTCGTCGTCCACACCACCGGTGATGCGCTCGCCGATGTGCCGGTCTCCCAACTCGGGGCGCAAGGTGCGTTCGTCAAGGAGGTGCAACTGGCGGTCCTCGAAGGGAGAGCCGACCTGGCCGTGCACTCGGCCAAGGACCTGCCTTCGACCACACCGCCGGGTCTCGCTCTGGCGTGTGTTCCGGAGCGGGCAGATCCACGCGACGCCATGGTCGGCTGCAGCCTCGAGGACCTGCCGACGGGCGCCACCGTGGCGACGGGTTCCGTGCGCCGGCGGGCCCAGCTCGCCTGGCTCCGCCCAGATCTCACCTTCTGTGACCTACGCGGCAACATGGCGACCAGACTGCAGCGTGCCCGTCAGGTCGGAGCGGGCGTGCTCGCCCTGGCTGCGCTCGAGCGCCTGGACCTGACCGCCCACGTGACCGAGGTGCTCGATCCCCGCACGCTGCTCCCCCAGGTGGGGCAGGGTGCGTTGGCGGTGGAGTGCCGTCGGGGTGATCACGCCGTGTTGGAGATCCTCGCTGCCGTGGACGATCCGGTGTCCCACGCCGCGGTCCTCGCCGAGCGCGCCTTCCTGGCCGCGCTGGGCGGAGGGTGCACCCTTCCCCTGGGGGCGCTGGCCGTGCCTGTGGAAAGCGGGACCCGGCTCGTCGTCGACGGCATCCTCGCCAGCCGTGACGGCCGGATCCTGTTGCGCCGCCAGGTCGTCGGGCCCGCGTCCGAGCCCGAGGCAATCGGCACCGAGCTCAGCCGGGCGCTGCTGGACGACTGCGGCGGCCGGTGGCTCGACGACTGGTCCGAACCCGGCGACCCGGACCCGGCCGGGACGGACCGGGGCGAGGGGACCGGTGGTGTCGTCGAGGCCCGCCTTCGGTGACCGTCTACCTGGTGGGAGCCGGCCCCGGCGACCCCGGGCTGCTCACCCGGCGCGGCGCCGAGGTGTTGGGGCGCGCCGATGTGATCTTGTTCGACCGCCTCGTGGACCCGCGCCTGCTCAAGCTGGCCCCGGTCGGGGCGCTGCGTATCGACGTCGGGAAGCGGCCCGGTCAGCCTCGGCACCAGGACGAGGTCAACGCGCTCATCATCGAACATGGCCGGCAGGCAAGGACCGTCGTCCGGCTCAAGGGCGGCGACCCCTTCGTCTTCGGGCGTGGCGGAGAGGAAGCCGAGGCGCTGCTCAGCGCCGGTCTCGCCTTCGAGGTGGTCCCAGGGGTCACCTCCGCCTTCGCGGCGCCGGCCTCGGCCGGCGTCCCCGTGACCCATCGCGGGCTCTCATCGTCGGTAACGGTGGTCAGCGGCCATGTCGGTGACCCCGGCGCGCCCGGAGCCGTGGACTGGGTGTCGCTGGCCCGCGCCGGCGGCACGTTGGTCGTCTTGATGGGCATGGCCAACCGCGCCGAGATCGCCCGTCGGCTCGTCGATGCGGGACGTCCCCCCGACACACCCGTCGTCGTGGTGCACCGCGGCACGACGACGACGCAGGCCGACGTGCGGACCACCCTTGCCGGGCTCGCCGAGGTGGAGTTGGGGCCCCCATGCACGATCGTCATCGGGCCCGTGGCCGCACTGGACCTGCGGGCCGCCAGGGGAGGACCGCTCAGCGGGACGCGGGTGGTGGTGACGCGTGCCCGCACCCAGGCCTCCGAGCTGGTGTCTCGCCTGGTCGACGCGGGGGCGACGGTGATCGAGGTCCCGGTGATCGCCTTCGAGGACCCGCGCGACGGGGGCGCGGCCCTGCGGGCCGAGGCGGCTCTTGTCGGAACCTACGACTGGGTCGTCTTCACGTCCTCCAACGCCGTCGAGCGCTTCTTGGGGCTCCTGCGAGACATACGGGACCTCGGCGGAGCCCGCGTGGCGGCGGTGGGGGCGGCCACGGCCCGGACGCTCGCCGCCTACCGGCTCGTCGCCGATCTGGTCCCCGACGAGGCGACGGGCGAAGGACTGGTGTCGGCCATGCCGGCCGCCTCGACGGGGGGACCGCACGCCGGGCGCGTCCTGTTCCCACGAGCGGAGGAGGTCCGAGACGTGGTCGCGCCCGGGCTGCGGGACAAGGGCTGGGAGGTGACCGAAGTCGACGCGTACCGCACGGTGCCGGCAGCCGCTGCCCACAGGGTCGGAGATGAGCTCGACGACGTCCAAGGAGCGGATGTCATCACCTTCACCTCGCCGTCCACCGTGACCTACTACGTCGATCTGGCGCGACAGCGCCCCCCGCCCCCCGTTGTGGCGTGCATCGGGCCGGTGACCGCAGACGCCGCCCGCCGCGCCGGTTTCCAGGTCGATGTCGTCGCCGGCGAGCACAGCGCCGAGGGCCTGGTGACTGCCCTGAGCGCGCACATCACCGCGTCGCACCTCCGTCGTGGGCCCGAGGGCCTCGCCCAAGGAGAGGCGACCCCGCCTGGGTGAGTCGACGGGTCCCCGCCGACGACAGGGTCGGCGGACCCCAGTCTCGGCGGACCCCAGTCTCGGCGGACCCCAGTCTCGGCGGACCCCAGTCTCGGCGGACCCCAGTCGCGGCGGACCCCAGTCTCGGCGGACCCCAGTCTCGGCGGACCGCTGTCCCGGCCTCCGCATAGGCTGGCGCGCAATGGAAGGGACGCCCCGATTGCCGCTGAGCAGCGCCGGCTTCCCGGCGCGGAGGATGCGCCGGCTGCGCCGCACCTCGGCCATGCGGCGCCTGGTGGCCGAGACGAGTCTCGGGGTCGACGATCTCGTCGCCCCCTTGTTCGTCAGGGCCGGGGTCGACGACCCGGTCTCGATCGCGTCGCTGCCCGGCCACTTCCAGCACTCGGTGGCGTCACTGGTCGTCGAGGCCAAGCGACTGGGGTCTCTGGGGATCCCCGGCGTCGTCTTGTTCGGGATCCCTGAACAGAAAGACGCCGTGGGGTCGGGCGCGTGGGACCCCGAAGGCGTCGTCCAGGTGGCCCTGGCCGCGCTGCGAAGTGCGCTGGGCGACACCATGGTCCTCATCGCCGACCTGTGCCTGGACGAGTACACCGATCACGGTCACTGCGGCGTGCTCCGTGCCGACGGAACCGTCGATAACGACGCCACCCTCGAGCTCTACCAGCGGGTGGCGCTGGCTCAGGCAGAAGCAGGGGCCGACGTCGTGGCGCCCAGCGGGATGATGGACGGCCAGGTAGCCGCCATCCGTGCCGCCCTCGACGAGGCAGGCCGAGTCGACGTCGCGGTGCTCGCCTACGCGGCCAAGTTCGCCTCGGGCCTGTACGGGCCGTTTCGCGAGGCCGTCGACGTGACCATTGCGGACGGCGGGGACCGGCGCGGGTACCAACAGGACCCCCGCAACGGGCAAGAGGCGTTGGTCGAGGTGGCTCTCGACGTCGCCGAGGGCGCCGACATCGTGATGGTCAAGCCCGCGCTCGCCTACCTCGACGTGATCGCGTCGGTGGCGGCGAACGTCGCCGTGCCCGTGGCGGCATACCACGTAAGCGGTGAGTACTCCATGGTGAAGGCGGCAGCCGAGCGGGGCTGGATCGACGGGGACGCGGTGGCGCTCGAGCACCTTCTGGCGCTCAAGCGCGCCGGGGCGAAGGTCATCCTGACTTATTTCGCCGGCGAGGTCGCCGAGGCGATGTGTGACTGAGCGGTCTCCCGTTGCCGGTGACATCGCCGGCTCAGGCGCCCGCCGGGTGCCCTCGAATGCGGAATGGTTCGAGCGGGCCCGCGCCGTGATCCCTGGAGGCGTGGACTCCCCGGTGCGCTCGTTCGCGGCGGTCGGAGGGACCCCCTACACCGTGGTGCGCGGCGAGGGGCCCTATGTCTGGGACGTCGAGGGCCGGCGGTACATCGACATGGTCCAGTCCTACGGGGCCGTGCTGCTCGGCCACGCCCATCCCGCTGTCACCGCGGCGGTGACCGCGGCCGCGCAGCTCGGCACCACCTACGGCGCGCCCACCCCGGGCGAGGTGCTCCTGGCCGAGGCGATCTGTGATCGTGTCGCAGGTTGCGAGCAGGTCCGGCTGGTCTCCTCGGGTACCGAGGCGGCCATGAGCGCACTCCGGGTGGCGCGCGGCTTCACGGGCCGCGACCGCGTGGTCAAGTTCGACGGCTGCTATCACGGACACTCGGACACGCTGCTGGCCGGAGGGGGCAGCGGTGTGGCGACGTTGGGCTTGCCGGGGTCGGCCGGGGTTCCCGCGTCGGCTGTCGCCGACACCATCGTGGTGCCGTACAACGCCGTACCCGAGGTCGACGATCGGGTGGCCTGCGTGATCGTGGAACCCGCGGCGGCCAACATGGGAGTCGTCGCGCCGGCGCCGGGCTTCCTCGAGGGGCTGCGGGCGGTATGCGACGACGCCGGCGCCCTCCTCGTCTTCGACGAGGTGATCACCGGGTTCCGGGTGGGCCGTGGGGGCATGTCGGGGCGGTCGGGAGTGACGCCGGACCTGTGGTGCTTCGGCAAGGTGATGGGGGGTGGCCTCCCCGTCGGCGCCTTCGGAGGCAGGCGCGACGTGCTGTCGGTCCTGGCGCCGGATGGGCCCGTGTACCAGGCGGGAACGTTGTCGGGGAACCCCCTCGCTACCGCCGCGGGTCTCGCCGTGCTCGAAACGGTGTCGGGTGCCGACTACGACGCGCTGTGCTCGCGCGCCCTTCGGCTGGCCGAGGGCCTCGAGGCCGCAATCTCCGGTGCGGGGATGCCGGTGCAGGTCCCGGTGGTGGGCCCCCTTGTCGGTGTGTTCTTCGGGTCCGAGGTGGTGACCGATTACGCGTCGGCCCGGGCCGCGGTGGTGGGCGGCCACTACGCGCACTTCTTCGGGGCCATGCTCGAGCGGGGAGTGGCGCTGGCCCCCGGGCCCTACGAGGCGATGTTCCCCGGGCTGGCTCATCTCGATTCTCATCTCGACGACGTGGTGACGGCCGCCGCCGACGCAGCAGCCCACATGGTGCGCAGCCGCTCCTCCGTGGTCTGACGCCGCGCCCTTGGACCCTCGGCGCGGCCGGGGACAGGATCCCTGGTCACGGGGTTTCTGAGCGGCGGCCTGCCAGGGGGCGGGGTTGCCCATTCGTTACCATGCGACGATGGACGGGCTGCAGGCGCCACCGGCGGAGCCCGACACGGCGCTCACCCACGAGGCCACGGTGGCCGAGCCGCGCGTCTCGCCGATGGCACCTCCCGAGGTCCCCGAGCCGTCCGAGATGCCCGTCTCGGACGGGACAGGGCAATACCCGTGGCTCTACCGGCTCATGGTGGTCGGGGCGGTGGCGGTGGTGGCGCTCGGCATCGCCCTTCGCTTCGTGGCCAGTTCCGACATGTGGCTGGACGAAGCGCTGACGTTCAACATCGCCCGATTGCCGCTCGGGCAGATCCACGGCGCCCTGCGGCGCGATGGCGCGCCGCCGCTGTATTACTACCTCCTCCATTTCTGGATCGAGGTGTTCGGCACCTCCGACGAGGGAGTGCGATCCCTTTCGGGCGTGCTCAGCTGCGCCACGTTGCCGTTCATCTGGCTGGCGGCACGACGCCTGGGCGGGAGGATGGTCGCAGCCGGAGCCCTGGTCCTCGTGGCGACCTCGCCCTTCGCCGTGCGCTACGCCACCGAGAATCGCATGTACGCGCTGGTCGGCCTGCTCACCGCGGCTGGTGTGGTGGCGCTCCAACGGGTCCTGGGCCGGCGCACCGTCGCCAACGTGATCGCACTGGGACTCGTCACGGGGCTCCTCCTCTACACCCACTACTGGGCGCTCTATCTCGTGGGCGTCACGGCGTTGTGGTTGGCGTGGCAGGCCTGGCGTGGCCCCGAGCGGCGCCGGCGCGGTGCCCTCGTGGGTCTGGGTGCGGTGCTGGTGGGCAGCCTCACCTTCGTACCCTGGCTCCCGACATTTCTCTATCAGGCCCACCACACCGGCACCCCGTGGGCCAAACCGGCGAACTTCGCGGCCATGGTCAACGCCGTCACCTCCTTCGCCGGAGGGGCCACCAACCAGGGCCGGGCTCTGGCGCTGGTCTATTTCGCGTTGGTCGGGCTCGGGTTGTTCGGCGCGGCCCGGGGCTCGTTCCACGTCGACCTCGATCTGCGGACCAGGCCTCGGGGTCGGCCGCTGGCGCTCGTGCTGGTGGGGACGCTGGCTGGCGCCGTCGTGGGCGGATACGTGAGCCGGAGCGCGTTCCAGGCCCGCTACGCCTGGGTGGTCTTCGTGCCGCTCGTGCTCCTCGTGGCCCTGGGCGTCGCCACCTTCGCCGATCGCCGGATCCGGGCCGGGGTGCTGACGGCGACAGTCGCCTTTGGTCTCGCCAGCGGCCTTCCGAGCACCTGGACGAGCCGGACCCAGGCGGGCCAGGTGGCGACCACTCTCGCCCAGCTCGGTCGCCCCGGCGACATCGTGGCGTTCTGCCCGGACCAGATCGGACCCTCCGTGAACCGCCTCCTGCCCCCGGGTCGCTACCGCGAGATCACCTTCCCTCGCGGCACCGGCCCTGAGTTCGTGAACTGGGTCGACTACGCCACCGCCTCCAACCGGGGTCACCCCGCCGCCTTCGCGGCCAGCCTCGAGCGCATGAGCGCCTCCGCCCACCAGATCTGGCTGGTGTGGGCGCCGGGGTACCAGACTTTCGGGACCAAGTGCGAGGAGATCGAGGCAAACCTGCTCGCGGACAGCTCCCTCGGTGCCCATGAGATGTTCCCGTACAACCAGGTGGCCGACTCCTGGATCACCTACGAGAGCATGGAGTTGGTGCGCTTCGTCCACGTCGGCTGACCCGCCTCCGCGACGCCGACATACGCGCTGCCCTCCGGTCCGACAACGGGCCCGGAGGGTGCTCAGGTTGGGAGCCCTCCGTGCCGACAAGAGCACGGGAAGAGGTCTCATCCCGCGCGCATGGTCGGTGGAGGTCAGCGTGGTTCTGGCTCGGTTGTGCCGGGTGCCGAAGAGGGCGGCGGCAGGGGCGATGGCGGGTGACGGTGTGTCGCATCCCACCGGCGCGAGCCGAGCGCGGTGGGGCCCGGGGGGTCGCCTCGTGCCGAGCCATCGCGTCTTCGACACGGAGCGGCCTGCGCAGAGGGATCGGCCGGGAATCTGGCCCTGAGGGCAGCGATCACCACGGAAGCGGACGGCACGGGCTGACGACAGCCAAACGGAGGAGGCATGCGATGGGATCACTCGGGCTCGGGAATGGGAGCCTCCGCATGGACGATGTCTATCTCGAAGGTGCGACGCCCGAAGGGCAGGCCGTCGTCGGGCATCTGTCGGTGATCGTCGACACCGAGGGGATCACGTTCCTCGGACCGGAACCGGGCGAGCGGCGGACCGTCGGCTGGGACCGGACCTCCCCCCTCGAGTTCGGCCCCCCCGCCGCCCTTCCCGACGGGGAGGCGGTGACGTCGTTGGAGTTCGCCGTCGACGGGCGCCCGCTGCGGCTCCTGGTCCCATCGAAGAGAGATGCGGGGGGTGGCGACGGGCTGGCGACGGTGGAGCAGGGCGCCGATGCCGCCGCAGACGACATCCGCGTCGAGCCCGAGGTCACTGCCTTCATCGATACCCCCGGGATCGCCGCGCCGGCCCCGGTGGCCGAGAGCCCCGTACCCCTCTTCATCGAGACACCAATCGTCGCCGCGCCGGCCCCGGTGGCCGAGCGCCCAACGTCAGTGGAGGCCGAGGCCCCCGCGCCGGTCGTCGAGACATCTGTGATCGCCGGGCCGGCCCCCGTGGCCGAGAGCCCCGCGCCGGTCGTCGAGACATCTGTCGTCCCCGCGCCGGTCGTCGAGACATCTGTGATCGCCGGGCCGGCCCCCGTGGCCGAGGCCCCCGCGCCGGTCGTCATCGAGACATCTGTCGTCCCCGCGCCGGCCCCCGTGGCCGAGAACCCCGCGGCGGTCGTCGACAGCCCCCCACCGGCGCTCGCCACCGTCGCCGCATCGAGCTACGTGCTCGACCGGTTGGAGGCAGATGTCGCCGTCGAGGAACTCGAGGACGAGGAGACGGATGAGGACGAGCTACCCCCGGTGCCCCGGGTCTGGCACCGGCCCCACCCGAGTCAGGTCCGGCCGTCCCGCAAGGTGGTGCTGTCGCCCTCCCAACGAATGGTGAGGCTCGTCCTGGTGACGGTCCTCCTGGGGCTCATCCCCATGGCCGCCGGTGTCTGGTACTTCCACCTGCAGCCGCTCCAGACGCGACCGTCAGGAGGAGCCCCGTCGGACGCCGTCATCGCCTCCCGTGTCGGGATCCAGCCCGCAGACCTCCCGGGATGGAGCGTCGGGGGGTCCCGGATGGGGAATCCCTTCGCGGCCGGCGCCACCTCGCACGGGGCGGCCGCGCTCAGAACCGCCGAGCAGGCATCGACGCTCATGGCGCGCTGCCTGCACGTCCCGCTGTCCGCTGTCGACGGGGCCTTCGGCATGGGGAACGCGGTCTCGCAGCGCACCGCCCAGGTGACCTCGCCTTCCTACGCGGATCCCAGTGGCAACGGGGGTGCCGTCGGGTCCGTGGTCGACATGGTGAAGACGCCGCAGATCCAGCAGGCCGATGCGAGCGTCTTCCAGGACCCGTCGCTGTTCGCCACGTGTTACCAGCCCTTTGTGCAGGCCATGCTTCCCTACGCGCCTGGAGGCGGGAGCGCAGGCTTCGCCACCGCCACGGTGCAGGCCGTCCCGGTCCCCGTGCCCGACGCCATCGACACCACCAACGGCCCCGACACGGTCCAGGTCGCCGCGTTCCAGATCGCGCGCATCGCCAACGACAGCAACCAGACCACGACGGTCGTCACCACGGCGATCGCGGTGTTCGCGGGCCGCGTGCAGGCGACCCTGGGCACGGTGAGCAACTTCGTGTTCTCCCTCGACGCCCAGAACAAGCTGGTGCGCGCCGTGGAGATCCGCACCATCGGCGTGAGCCAGCTCTGAGGAACGGCACCGGTCGGGGCGGCCGCCCCCTGCCGGTCGAGCTCAGCCCGGTGTCATGCGGCCGATGGCGGCGAGCGCGCGGTACGCCGCTTCGGCCGGTCCCAGCTCGTCGGGGCGGACGAGGTTGGCCATGAGGCGCAACAGCCAATCCATGATGCTCCGGGAGTGCATTCCGGTGCGGACGCAGATCCGCATCAGGTCAGGCCTGCTGATGAGCCGGACGAACTCCCGGGCGATGCGGAAATACATGCCGTAGGCGGCCTGGAGCTGTGACTCGTAGTCCACCAGGGCGTGGACCCCTTCGCCCGACAGGGCCCTGGCCACGCAGGCCGCGGCCAGCCGCCCGGTCTCGTAGCCGTACGCGATGCCCTCGCCGTTGAACGGGTTGATGGACCCGGCCGCGTCACCGATGGCGAGCACGTTGGGGCCGATGCGGGGACGAACCGACAGGCCCATGGGCAATTTCCCCCCCGTGGGCGGTCCACACAGTGTCGTGGTGGACAGCTCCCAGGAGGGTGGGGCCCAGTCGATGAAGGCGTCCATCAGCTGGGTCGTGTTGGCTCCCTTCCAACGCCCCTCGACCGAGAGGATGCCGACGCCCGCGTTCACCCGCCCGTCGCCGAGAGGGAACACCCATCCGTATCCCGGCACGACGTCGCCCGCCGCGTTCCTGATGTCGAGATGGGACTCGATGAAAGGTTCGTCATGGCGCGGTGAGCGGAAGTAGCCCCGCAGCGCCATGCCCATGGGGTAGTCCCGGTCCCGCGAGGTGCCCAGGGCGCGGCCGAAGCGCGAATTGGCGCCGTCGGCCACCACCGTGTAGCGCGCCCGCACCTCGTGGTTCCGGCCCGCGTCGCGATCGAGCACCCTGGCCCCCGCACAGCTGGGGAGCACCTCGGCGCTCGTCCCCACTCCGCCGACGGGACCCGCCGTGGTGGGGTCGAGGATCGGCCCGATGGCCTCGGCTCCCTCCCACACGGTTGCGCCCGCCTTTGCGGCCCGCTCGGCCACGAGCTGGTCGAGATCGTGGCGGGTGATCACGTAGCCCACCGACGGGAACGACGGGTGCTCGGGCCAGGGCAGTTCCAGGCTGAGCCCGTAGGCGCAGGCCCGCAGGCCGTCGTAGCGATGTGCGCCGGCCAGGGCGCCGCCCAGGCCCATGTCGTTGAGCTGGCGGACCGACCGCGGCGTCAGTCCGTCGCCGCAGGTCTTCTCGCGTGGGAAGTGCTTCTTCTCGAGGAGCACCACGTCCCAGCCGGCGTCCGCCAGCCAGTACGCGCAGGCCGAGCCCGAGGGGCCACCGCCGACGACGACGACGTCATGGACGCGGGACACGTCAACCGGCTCGGGGCGACCCAGAGAGGTCGGCGGGAGTGGGGTTCCGGGCTGAGTCACCGGCTAGATCGTAGGGGACGGGGGTGCGTCGGCACCCTCGTCGGGCCCCCCGGCGCCGGGGTCCCGAGGGGTGGGTCCCCAATGTGCCCGTGCGCAGGGTGCCGTGGTAGAACCGCATTCGGTCATGAGCGACTACCTGCCGATCGTGGTGCTCTTCGTGCTGGGGGTTCTCTTCGCGGGCCTCTCCTTCCTGGCGTCGGGTCTTCTCGCCCCCCGGAAGCGACCGACCGCGGCGAAACTCGCCCCTTACGAGTGCGGGATCGTCCCCGATCGCGAGCCCCCCCAGCGTTTTCCCGTCCGGTTCTATCTCGTGGCCATGATCTTCATCATCTTCGACATCGAGATCGTGTTCCTCTATCCGTGGGCGGTCGTGTTCCGGGAGCTGCACACCTTCGGGCTCGTCGAGGTGCTGGTGTTCGCGGCAGCCGTGTTCTTCTCGTTCCTCTACCTCGTGAGCAACGGCGCGCTGAACTGGGGTCCCTCCAAGCTCCTGCGCCCGGCCAGCTCTGAGCGCACCACCGATTCGACCATCGCCCGTGTCGGGCCCGGTCAGGGGCCCGGCGCCGGACAGGCTGCATAAGCCGGCGAGGGCGTCATGGGGCTCGAGGACCTCCAGCACAATTTCCTGACCGGGCGCGTCGAGGACCTGGTGAAATGGGCGCGCCGCAACAGCGTGTGGCCCGTCACCTTCGGACTGGCGTGCTGCGCCATCGAGATGATGTCTGTGGGGGCGGCGGACTTCGACATCAGCCGCTTCGGGATGGAGGTGTTCCGGGCATCCCCGCGGCAGGCCGACCTCATGATCGTGGCCGGCCGGGTCTCCCAGAAGATGGCCCCGGTGCTGCGCCAGGTCTACGACCAGATGATGGAGCCCAAATGGGTCATCTCCATGGGCGTGTGCGCCTCCACCGGAGGGATGTTCAACAACTACGCCATCGTCCAAGGTGTCGACCAGGTCGTGCCGGTGGACGTGTACGCACCGGGATGCCCTCCGAGCCCCGAGATGCTCCTCCACGCCATCCTCACCCTGCACGAGAAGATCCGTACCGGTGAGATCACCCGGCGGCGTGCCCCGCAGGCCCAGCGCCCCGAAGAGCTCGCCGGCTGGGTGCCCGAACGCCCCGACGCCATTCGGCTGGGGACCCCCCGTTGACGGCCGGGGATCCGCCCGTGGAATTGTCGCTCCCCGGCGTGGCTCGTGCGACGGGCCACGACGGTCACGAGCTCCTTTTCCCCGACCGCGCCCGCTACCACGACGTGGTGGCTGCTCACCGTGAAGCCGGCTTCGAGATGCTCTCGAGCCTCACTGCCGTCGACTACCTCGGACATCCCGGGCGTACGCTGCCTCCCGAGGTCGCCCCCGAGCGCTTCGAGTTGGTGGCGATCCTGCTCTCGCTGGGCCAGGTCAAGCGCGTCCGTGTGCGGGTGCAGGTCCCCGAGCACGACGCCGAGGTGACGTCGGTGTGGGACCTCTACCGCGGTGCCGAGGCCATGGAGCGCGAGGTGTTCGACATGTACGGCATCTCCTTCACCGGCCACCCCGATCTGACGCGCATCCTGATGCCCGAGGACTGGGAAGGTCATCCCCTGCGCAAGGACTTCGGCGTGGGGCGCGTCCCGGTGCAGTTCAAGCACGCTCCGGGGCCCCGATGACCGACCGCGACCACACGGCCACCGATGCACCGGCCGGCGTCGATCCGGAGTCCCCGTTCGTGAGGGAGACGTACGAGGGCGCGCAGGAGCTGGCGCCGCGCGCCGCCACCGCGACGGAGGAACTCGAACGCGAGGTGGGCTCGGTGCTCCGGCTGCCCGAGAGCCACGGGGTGGACATGTCGGACATCGACATCGAGTACCCCGACGACGAGACGATGATCATCAACATGGGCCCGCAGCACCCATCCACCCACGGGGTGCTGCGCCTCATGATGGAGCTCGACGGTGAGACCGTCCTGCGCACCAAGCCGATCATCGGATACCTCCACACCGGCATGGAGAAGACCGCCGAGGAGCTCACCTACCAACAGGGCTCCACCAACGTGACGCGTATGGACTATCTGTCACCGCTCAACAACGAGCTGGTCTTCTCCCTCGCCACCGAGAAGCTCCTCGGGATCGAGCTCCCGCCCCGGGCGGTGTGGATCCGCATGCTCCTGTCGGAGCTCCAGAGGATGTCGTCGCATCTGATGTGGTTGGCGACCAACGGCATGGACGTCGGGTCGACGACCATGATGATCTTCGGCTTCCGCGAGCGCGAGCTGGTGCTCGGGTTCTTCGAGAAGACCACCGGCTTGCGCATGAACCACAACTTCATCCGTCCCGGAGGGACCGCCGCGGATCTCCCTGACGGGTGGGAGGACGATGTCGAGGTCATCCTGGACAACGTCAGCTCCCGCCTCGGCGACTACGACGACCTGCTCACGGGCCAGCCCATCTTCCGCGAGCGCATGGAGGGAGTGGGGGCACTCAGCGCGGACGAGGCGCTCAACCTGTCGGCGACCGGTCCCATCCTGCGCTCCACCGGGATTCCCTGGGACCTGCGTCGGACCATGCCGTACCTGGCCTATGACGAGGTGGACTTCGACGTCATCATCGGCACCTACGGTGACAACTTCGATCGCTACGCCATCCGCCTCAACGAGATCCGGGAGTCGGTGCGCATCCTGTGGCAGGTGCTCGACAAGATGCCGCCGGGCGACTACCGGGTACAGGACAAGAAGGTGACCCCGCCGCCCCGCGCCCGCATCGACGAGTCGATGGAAGCACTCATCCACCACTTCAAGATCTTCACCGAGGGCTTCAAGGTGCCCGAGGGCGAGGTGTACGTGGCCATCGAGTCGCCGCGCGGCGAACTGGGGTGTTATCTGGTGTCCGACGGCTCGTCGAAGCCGTACCGGTTGCACATCCGAGCCCCGTCGTTCGTCAACCTCCAGAGCCTGCCGGTGATGATGCACGGAGGTCTCGTGGCCGACGCCGTCGCCACCATCTCCTCGGTCGACCCCGTCATGGGCGAGGTGGACAGGTGACGCCCACCTCGGCCCCCGGGCACCTCTCCGAGGAGATCGTGGCGCGCGCCCGCGAGCTCATGGACCTGTACCCCCACCGGCGTTCGGCGCTCATCCCCATCTGTCACCTGGCGCAGGAACAGGACGGATGGCTCCGGCCCGAGGCCATCGACGAGATCGCCGTCCTGGTGGGGTTGTCGCCGGCCGAGGTCCTGGGCACGGCCACGTTCTACGAGATGCTGCACACCGAGCCCGTGGGGACCTACGTCGTCTCGGTGTGCACCAACATCGCCTGCATGCTGCGCGGTGCCTACGAGCTGCTCGAACACGTGGAGCACGCCCTCGGCGTCCGCTCCGGGTCCACCACGACCGACGGGATGTTCACGCTCGAGGAGACCGAGTGCATCGCCGATTGCGGCCGCGCCCCGTGCCTGGCCGTGAACCACCGCTTCGTGGGCGACGTGACCCCCGAGTCCTTCGACAACCTGGTGGGCGCGCTGCGCGCCGGCGAGCTGGTCGACGAGATCCCTCGGCACGGCACCCTCGTCCGGGTGCGACGCCAGGGAGGACTGCGCGTCGACGACGCCACCGTCAGCGCCGAGCGCGCCGCGGCAGCGGCGAAGGTCAGCGGGGACGCGTGATGGTTGTCGGCGAAGCCCCCCGGATCGTGACGTCGCGCCTCGGGTACGAGGACTCCCATACCCTGGAGCGCTACCTCGCCACGGGCGGGTACGAAGGGTTGCGCAAAGCGCTGGGCATGACCCCCGATCAGGTCGCCCAGGAGGTCGACGCCGTGAGCCTTCTCGGCCGGGGCGGGGCCGGCTTCCCGGCCGGGCGCAAGTGGTCGATGCTGCGCAAGGCATCCACCACCTATCTCGTGGTCAACGGCGACGAGAGTGAGCCCGCCACGTTCAAGGACCACCTTCTCCTCGAGCGCGACCCGCATCAGCTCATCGAGGGAGTCCTCATCGCCGCCTATGCCATCCAGGCGGCGCGCGCCTTCATCTACGTGCGGGGGGAGTTCGCTCTCGGGCTCGAGCGCGTGCAGGGCGCGCTCAACGAGGCGTACGAGCACGGCGCGGTGGGCGTCGACATCTTCGGCTCGGGGTTCTCGGTCGACGTGGTCGTGCATCCCGGAGCAGGGGCCTACATCTGCGGGGAGGAGACGGCCCTGCTCGAGAGCCTCGAGGGCAAGCGGGGATTCCCGCGCATCAAACCCCCGTACTTCCCTGCCGCCATCGGCCTCTATGGCGAGCCCACCGTGGTCAACAACGTCGAGACGCTGTCCAACCTTCCCTGGGTGGTGGTCAACGGCTCCGGGGCCTTCACCGCCCTGGGAGCGGGCCGCTCCACCGGCACGCGGCTCTTCGCCCTCGCCGGGCACGTGCGCAATCCCGGTGTCTACGAGGTGGAGATGGTGAAGACGACCTTCCGCGACCTCGTGTTCGCCCCCGTGCTCGGAGGCGGCATCCCCGGCGGTCGCGAGCTCAAGGCGATCATCCCCGGCGGCGTGTCGGCTCCGTGGTTCGGGCCCGAACACCTCGACCTCCCTCTGGGCCAGGACGAGGTGGGCGAGGCCGGGTCGATGCTCGGGTCGGGATCGATCGTGGTGATGGACGACACCACCTGCGTCGTGCGCGCCGCGTGGAGGATCACCCGCTTCTTCTGGCGCGAGTCGTGCGGCCAGTGCACGCCGTGTCGTGAGGGGAGCGGGTGGTTGGAGAAGGTCCTGCGGCGCATCGAGGACGGCGAGGGGCGCGAGGCCGACATCGACTTGCTCATGGACGTCTGCGACAACCTGGCACCGGGGGTGTCGTGGCCGCCCCAGCAGACGACGATCTGCGTGCTGGGTTCCTCCATCCCGTCCTCGATCGCATCGGCCATCCGGATGTTTCGCGACGAGTTCCTGGTGCACGTCAAAGAAGGCGGGTGTCCTCATGGCTGACCCCGTCGTGACGTCGCACCATGGCATCGCCCCCAAGGCCTCCGCCGACGCGTCGGTGACTTTCACCCTCGACGGCCGAGAGGTCACCGCGCCGGCGGGCCAATTCCTGATCGCGGCGGCCGAGCAGGCGGGGACCTTCATCCCGCGCTTTTGCTATCACCCGCGGATGAAGCCGGTGGGCATGTGCCGGATGTGCCTCGTCGAGGTGACCGGACCTCGTGGTGCGACGTTGCAGCCCGCCTGCTACGTCCCCGTGGCCGAGGGGATGGATGTCGAC
>Ga0116219_10002323_pt1 | contig 16272 bp, 12 predicted proteins | sample Sb_taG_4_FD_91019 | JGI IMG/M metagenome (GOLD analysis project Ga0116219, IMG submission 91019) | Peat soil microbial communities from Weissenstadt, Germany - Sb_50d_6_BS metaG | ecosystem: Environmental > Terrestrial > Soil > Wetlands > Peat | place: Germany: Weissenstadt | collected 2010-09-21
AGATCGAGCGGGCCTTCAAAGCCCTCGACGTCGACGACCAGCGCCGGCTCATCGGTAGCGCGCTCCGGCAGCTCACCCTCGAACTGAAAATCTTCGGCGTTCATGCGACCACCTCGGCGGGCGGCCAAGTATCCTGCATGAGACGGGAGAACTCGGCGCGGCCCGCGGCAACGTCGAACGGCGCCGGCCGGTGCTTGCTCGCGAGCGCTGCCGCGGCGCGGCGCGCCGCCTCGCCGGCGAGCGCCGGCACCGCCGCGGCAACCGCGCGCATTTCGGCGGGCTCGCCGTTGCAATGCAGGACCATGTCGCAGCCGGCGGCGATCGCCGCGGCGGTGCGCTCCGACAGCGAGCCCGACAAGGCGCCCATGGAGATGTCGTCGCTCATTAAAAGGCCCCGAAAGCCTATCGAATCACGAATCACGCCGCCCACTATAGCCGCCGATAAGGTGGCCGGCGCCACGGGGTCGATGGCGCTGAACACAACATGTGCGGTCATGCCGAGCGGCAGGCCGGCCAGCGGCCGGAAAGCGGCAAAATCGGTCGCCTCCAGCGTCGCCCGGTCGGCGGTGACCACCGGCAGCCGTTTATGGCTGTCCGCCGTGGCGCGACCGTGGCCGGGGATATGTTTGAGCACCGGCAGCACGCCGCCATCCGCCAGACCCTCGGCAATCGCGCCCGCAATGGCGGCCACCTTGCCCGGTTCGGTGCCGTAGGCGCGGTCGCCGATCACCGCATCGGACCCTGGAACCGGCACGTCGGCTAGCGGCAGGCAATCGACGTCGATGCCAAGTTCGGCAAGATCGCTCGCGATCAGCCGGGCGCCGAGCCGTGCCGCCGCAAGGCCGGTTTCACGATCCCGATCGTAGAGCGCACCATAGGCGGCGCCCGGCGGGTATTTTGGCCAATGCGGAGGCCTGAGGCGCTGAACCCGCCCGCCCTCCTGGTCGATGAGGACCGGGGCATCGCGACCGACAGCGCTGCGGAACTCACCGATCAGCCGACGCAACCGGTCGGGACCAGCGATATTGCGGACAAAAACGATAAGACCCCAGGGCTCAGCGTCGCGCAGGAACTGCCGTTCCTCATCGGTCAGCGCAGGCCCGGCAACGCCGGTGATGAAGGCGCGCATGGCCGCCGATTAGCCCGCGCCGAAACCGGGGGTCAAGCGCGCAGCCGGCTAATTCTTCTGGACGATGCAGCTACCGCCGGCGGCCTTCAAATTGCTGCACATAGCTGCGGCTGCCTCCGAGGAGGCGAAGGGACCGACCAGGGCACGGTAGAAGGTGCCTTTGTCGCCGAGGTCGGCACGATGGATGATCGGCTGCCGGCTGCCCAGCTGGCCGGGGAATTTGGCCTGGAGCGTTTTGAACTCGGTCTGGGCCTCGGCCTCGCTGCGTTGCGAGGTGACCTGGACCGCATAGCCGCCTGCCGCCGGCGCGGCGGCGGGTGCCGTGGCGACGGGGGCGCTGGGCGCCTCCGTCCGCGCCACGCGGGAGCGCGGCGGCGGCTCCGCAGCCGGTGCCGCGCCTTGCGCGACCGGCACGATGGCGAGCGGCGCGTTGCCACTGGCCTTGGGCGCCGTTGCCCTGGCGGGGGCTTCCGTTGCCTTGGGCCGCGCTGCGGGCGCAGGCGCGGCAGGCGCCGGCGCTGGGGGCGCTGCGCTCGGGTTGCCTACCTGGTCCGAGCGAATGGTGACGGTGTGAATCTTCTTGGGCTCGCCTGATCCGGCGAGCGGTGGCGCAGGCGGTTGCGCCGGCGCGGCGGCCTTCGGCGGAGCCGACGGCAGCGCCGGGGCCGCGGGCGGCGCAGGCGCGACGGCGGCGGGCGGCCCGGACGGTACGGCGCCGGGTGCCGGTAGCACCGGAATTGTCGAAACGACGCGCGGCGGAGCGTTAGCTGGCTGGATCGCGACCGGCTGTTCCTCACGCGATACCAGCTTGTCCGGCGATCCGGACGTCGCGGTGCCGGCCGGGTTCGATGCCGCGGTTTGATTATCGCTGCGGTTGGGCACGATCTTGTTCGGAGCGTCGTTCGCCTTGATCACCGGCGGCACGGACGGCGCCAGGATCGCGCCGCCGAACATCGTGCGATAGGCAAAAGCGCCGCCGGCGCCGATCATGACCAGGCCCAGCATGGCCAAAACCACGACGACGCCACGGCGCCGCGGCCTGCCCGTGGCTTCGTCGTCAAAATAGTCTTCCGCATCGTCGGACTGGCGATCCGCCCGGTCGTCCCATTGGTCTTCGGCTTCGTCTTCGTCGTCATAGGATTGCGGCGCCAAAGATTGCGGCGCCAAGGCCGGCCGCCGGCCGGCGGGTCGCGGCGGATCTTCGTCGCGATAAGGTGTGTCGTACGCCGCCTCGTCGTCGCGGGCATCGTCATAGGGCTCCGCGGGCTCGGAATATTGGCTGGCGATCGACGGCGCGCGCGCATCGTCGCGGTCATGTCGTTCATAGGCACGATCGGCCGGATAAGGTTCGGGCAGCCGCGGCTGAACGTCGTTCTCTTCCGCATATTGATTTGGATATTGATCGGGCGCGTCCGGCTCGGCGTAGCCGTCATCGGCCGGCCAATCGCGGTCTGCCGCCGGCAGCGGCTGGTCCAACGTCTCCGCGACGTTGCGCCTTGGATCGCGATCAAAATTATTGACCCGGTTGCTCTGGCCGATGATGCGCGCCAGCTCGGCGAGCGGATCGCGCGCGGCGTCGCTCGTCGGATCGACGTCCTCGCGCGTCAGCGAGTCGCGGCTGCGGAAAGGACGAAAATTGTTGTCGGCCATCGGATTCGCCTCGGTCCAGGCGGTTTACGCAATACTGGGCTGATTCCCCGTCGTCCGCACCGTTACATCTCAAACCCCGCGAATTACCGCATCTCGTTTGGCGCCTCGACCCCAAGCAGCGCCAGCCCCGACGAGAGAACGGTTACGATACCTTGTACAAGCACAAGCCGCGCTTCTAGCAGTTGTCGATCATTCCGGATAATGAAACGTAAATGTGGCTTTGTGTTGCCGAGCGTATAGAACGCATGAATTTCACCGGCTAAGCCCAACAGACAAAAGGCAATTCTGTGCGGTTCGCGGACCACCGCGGCCGCCTCCAGGACCCTCGGGTGAAACGCGATATGCCGCATCAAAGCTGCGGGCGGCTAACGCAGCTCCGGGGTCGAGTCAAACAGCCGGGCGTGCTCGGCGAGTGCAAAACGGTCAGTCATGCCGGCGATGAAATCGGCGATGCGACGCGCGCGAATTGCTTCTTCGAGGTCGTCGAGCCCCTCGCTCCATTCCGCCGGCAGGTCGCGGGGATGGGCGCTATAGCGCGCAAACAGGTCGCGCACCACGGCCGCCGCCTGATCCATGACATGCATGATGCGGGCGTGGCGATACATCCGGACCTTCAGGAAGCTTTTGATGGCGCGGTCGGCTTCTGCCGTCGCCGGCGAGAAGCCTGCGACCGAAGTTTTGGCCTGACGCACCTCGTCGGCCGAGCTTGGCGCCAGCGCGGCAAGCTTGCGGCTGGTTTCGGCGATGACGTCTTCAATCAGCAAACCGATCAGCCGGCGGATCAGCTCATGCACCCGGCGCCCGGCATCGAGGCCCGGATGGCTGGCCCGGATTTCGCCGATGATGCGGCCAGGCAGCGCCACGGTGGCGATGTCTTCGAGATCGAACAATTCGGCGCGTAGCCCGTCGTCGATGTCGTGGGCGTCGTATGCGATGTCGTCGGCAAAGGCGGCGATCTGCGCTTCCACGCTGGGAAAACTCCACAACTGCAAATCCTGCTGCCGCGAATAGTCCAAAATGGTCTCGGGGATGCCGTGCTCGCGGTAATGACCGAGCGGCGTTCCATCGCACGCGATGAGCGGTCCGTTATGCTTGACCAGGCCTTCGAGCGTCTCCCATGTGAGATTAAGGCCGTCGAAGGCCGGGTAGCGGCGCTCCAGCGCGGTGACGACGCGCAGGGTCTGCGCATTGTGGTCGAAGCCGCCATAGGCCGCGAGGCAGGCGTCGAGCGCGCGCTCGCCGGCATGGCCGAACGGCGGATGGCCGAGATCGTGGGCCAGCGCCAGCGCCTCGGCCAAATCTTCGTCGACGCCGAGCGCACGCGCCAGCGCCCGCGACACCTGCGTGACTTCCAGCGTGTGGGTGAGCCGGGTGCGGTAGTGATCGCCCTCGTCGAACACGAATACTTGGGTCTTGTGCTTGAGGCGGCGGAAAGCGGTCGAATGGATGATGCGGTCGCAGTCACGGCGGAAGGCGCTGCGGCTCTTGCTGACCGGCTCGGGGTGCAGCCGGCCGCGGCTTTGCCCCGGATCGCACGCAAAAGGCGCGCGGAATGTGCCATCCATCGCCATCGATCGGCCCGGCTGCCGGCAATTGACCTTGAGTACCGGCGCACTTAACTATCCGGTTGATGCCGTGGCAATCGCTGCGATTCCCGGCCGGAGATCATGACCATGGAAGCCACTATTGCGGAAGCCAGCGTCATCGTGACCGAACGGGCGGCGCGGCGGATCGGCGAGATCCTGCAAAAGGAGCCGGCCGGCACCATGTTGCGCGTCAGCGTCGAAGGCGGCGGCTGCTCGGGCTTCCAGTACAAATTCGACACCGAGCGTGACCGAGCCGACGACGACATCGTCATCGAGAAAAGCGGCGCCACGGTGCTGATCGATCCGGTCTCGCTCAATTACATGGCCGGCAGCGAGATCGATTTCGTCGACGATTTGATCGGCTCGTCGTTCAAGGTCAACAATCCGCAGGCCACCGCATCGTGCGGCTGCGGTACCAGCTTCGCACTCTAAAATTCGATCCTGCCTTGCGCATTGCCACTTGGAATGTGAATTCGATCAAGCAGCGCACCGATTCCGCGCGCACCTGGCTTGCCGAGCGCAAGCCCGACATCGTCTGCCTGCAGGAAACCAAATGCGTCGATGATGCATTTCCGCGCGACGCCTTCGAGTCGCTCGGCTACAACGTCGCCGTCCACGGCCAAAAAACCTTCAACGGCGTGGCGCTGCTGTCGCGATTTCCGTTCGACGAGGTCAACAACGGCCTGCCCGGCGATGCCAACGACGATCACGCCCGCTTCATCGAAGCGGTGGTGTCGACGGCGCAAGGCGCGCTGCGGGTCGCGAGCATCTATTTGCCCAACGGAAATCCGCCCGACACCGAGAAATACAGCTACAAAATCGGCTGGATGAAGCGGCTATCCGCTTACGCCCGCGAGCGCCTGGCGCTCGAGGAGCCGCTGGTCATGGCCGGCGACTACAACGTCATTCCGACTGCCGCCGATGCGCGCAACCCGCAGGCCTGGACCGGCGACGCGCTGTTCCTGCCGAAGACGCGCGACGAATTCCGCGCGTTGGTGAATCTCGGTCTCACCGACGCGGTGCGCGCGACCAGCGACGATCCCGGCCTCTATACGTTCTGGGACTATCAGGCCGGCGCCTGGCAGAAGAACAACGGCATTCGCATCGACCACCTGCTGCTGTCGCCGCTCGCCGCCGACCGGCTCGCCGACGCCGGCATCGACCGCCACGTGCGAACCTGGGAGAAGCCGTCCGATCACGTGCCGGTGTGGATCGATCTGGATATCGCGGCGAAGTAGCGCTTAATCGCGCCGGCCCCTGAGCCAGCCTTCCAGATAAACCAGCGCCATCGCCCGCTCGTCTTCGCTGGCGCGACGGAAGGCGTTGTCGTAGATCGGCTTGACCCAGCTTTCGTCCGGACCGACGCAATCCTTGCTGAGCGTGAGCCACATCAGGCCGCGCGCGGCTTGCCGCGGCATGTATTGGCCCTGGAACAGGATATCGCCGAGCGCCGCCTCGGCGCGGCACTGGCCTTTGTTGGCGGCAAGCTGGAACCAGCGCGCCGCCTCGTGCGGATCGTTCGGCGTCGAATCTAGATAGAGCCGGCCGAGCTCGTATTGCGCATCGGCATCGCCGAAATAGGTGGCCGCGTAGGTGTAAAGCTCGCGGGCCCGCGCCGCATTGGCCTTGATCTTGGAATTGGGAATACCGGTCAGATAGTAGTGCCCGAGCGACACGAAGGCATTGGCGACGAAGCGCGCCTGCGCCGTGCCCGGACTCTCGTCGGGATGGGTATTGGCGATCTCGCTGAAATAGCTGAAAGCGCGCATCTGGTCTTGCGGCACGCCGTCGCCGTCGGCGTACATGCGGCCGAGCTTCCATTGCGCCGCTGGCTGGCCCTGCTCCGCCGCGTATTGCAGCGCGGTCAGCGCTTTGGCCTTTTCGTCGAGTGGATGACTGGTGTTGCGCAAGCCGTCGTCAGGCGTCAGCGCAGCGGTATTCGGCGTCGTCGTGCCGTCGAAGGCGAACGCCGGCTCGATCGAAAGCCCAAGCACCGGGCCACGCGCGGTGCCGAAGCCAAGACCGGCAGCGATGCACAGCGCGCTCGCCAGCGCGACACTGCGGCCGCTCGCGATGCGGCGGACGGCGGCCCTAGGTATCCGCATAACACGCCTTCTCGGCACTGCCGCCCGGATGGGTCACCGCGCCATTGCGCGCCGATCCGACCTGCTGGGTGTATTTCCACAAGTAGCCCGACGCATATTCCTCGGCGCGCGGCTTCCAGGTTTTGGCGCGGGCGGCAAGCTCGGCGTCACTCAGCTTGACCTCCAGCGTGCCCTTTTCGGCATCGAGCTCGATGATGTCGCCGTCGCGAATGAGCCCGATCGGGCCGCCCACGGCGGCCTCGGGACCGACATGGCCGACGCAGAAACCGCGCGTCGCGCCGGAGAAGCGGCCGTCGGTAATCAGCGCGACCTTGCCGCCCATGCCCTGACCGTAGAGCGCAGCGGTAGTCGACAGCATTTCACGCATGCCGGGGCCGCCTTTCGGGCCCTCATAACGGATGACCAGCACGTCGCCTTCCCTGTAGGTCCTGTTCTTGACCGCCTCGAAGCAAGCTTCCTCGCCATCGAAGCAGCGCGCCGGCCCGGTGAAACGCAAGCCTGCCATGCCGGCAACCTTAACGATGGCGCCGTCGGGCGCGAGATTGCCCTTCAGCCCCACCACGCCGCCGGTCGGCAGCAACGGCTTGTCGGCCGGGTGCACCACGTCCTGATCCGGATTCCACTTCACCGACTTCAGATTCTCCGCGATCGTGCGGCCGGTGACGGTGAGGCAGTCGCCATGGAGGAAGCCGTTGTCGAGCAACGTCTTCATCAAAAGCGGCACACCGCCAGCCTCGAACATATCTTTGGCGACATAACGGCCGGATGGTTTCAAATCCGCGATATACGGGGTTTTTTTGAGGATTTCGGCGACGTCGAAAAGGTCGAACTTGATCCCGCATTCATTGGCGATAGCCGGCAAATGCAGCGCCGCATTGGTCGAACCGCCGGTCGCAGCCACTACGGCGGCGGCATTCTCCAGCGCTTGCCGGGTGACGATGTCGCGCGGCCGGATGTTTTTGACGATCAAATCCATGATCATCTCGCCGGCCAGCATGCAGAATTTGTCGCGAATCTCGTACGGTGCCGGGGCACCGGCGGAATACGGCAGCGCAAGGCCGATGGCCTCCGAAACCGTCGCCATGGTGTTGGCGGTGAACTGCGCGCCGCAGGCGCCGGCCGAGGGGCAGGCGTTCTCTTCGAGAGTCTGCAGGTCGGGATCCGACATTTCGCCGATCGAGTGCTTGCCGACCGCTTCGTAGACGTCCTGGATGGTGACCGGCTTCCCCTTGAAGGTGCCGGGCAGGATCGAGCCGCCGTAGATGTAGATCGACGGCACATTGAGCCGGCACATCGCCATCATCATGCCGGGCTGCGACTTGTCGCAGCCGGCCACCCCGATCAGGGCGTCATAGGCGTGGCCGCGCATGGTCAGTTCCACCGAATCGGCGATGACCTCGCGGGACGGCAGCGACGCCTTCATGCCGGCATGGCCCATGGCGATGCCGTCGGTCACGGTGATGGTGCAGAATTCGCGCGCCGTGGCGCCAACCGAGGCGACCCCACGCTTGACAGCTTGGGCCTGGCGCATCAGCGCGATGTTGCAGGGCGCGGCTTCGTTCCAGCAGGTGGCGACGCCGACGAAGGGCTGGTGGATCTCTTCCTGCGACAGCCCCATGGCGTAATAAAACGCGCGGTGCGGAGCACGCTCGGCGCCTTCGGTGGCGTGCCGGCTGGGCAGTCGTGATTTCAGATCGGTCTTGGCGTCCATTTTACTCACAAGGCCTAACAAGGCCCCCCGCCCCATCCCCACCGATCCGGCGCCCGGCGCCTTCAAATCGGAAGTGCCGCAGCGGCTTCTACTCACCGCCCGGCACACGGTCGAGGGTGTCGAAAAATCCTATGGCTAAAAAGCGGCGCGGTGGATGGCTTTGGGCTGAAACTTATAAATGTTCACAGCGTGTTGCGCCGGAGCCACAGATTCAGCGGCGTTTGTTAGCTAGGCATTAACGCCCGATTTACCAAGTGGCACGCGACTTCGGCCGCAAGACTTGGGCCACAAGACTTGCCACCATGGCCCGATGGCCAAAAGACTGACCCGAGCCTTTTTCAGACGCAGCGTGCACGAGGTGGCGCCCGATTTGATCGGGGTAACGCTGCTGTTTGACGGCGTCGGCGGCCGCATCGTCGAGGTCGAGGCCTATCACCACACCGATCCCGCAGCGCACAGTTTTCGTGGGCCGACATCCCGCAATGCGGTGATGTTCGGCCCCCCGGGTTTTGCCTATGTGTATCGGTCCTACGGCATCCATTGGTGCGTGAATTTAGTTTGCGAGCCGAAGGGCTCGGCCAGCGCCGTGCTGATCCGGGCCATCGAGCCGACGGTGGGGTTAGCGGCCATGCGGCGCCGGCGCGGCGTAGCCGACGAACGGCTGCTTTGCTCCGGCCCCGGCCGGGTCTGCGAGGCATTGCGGATAACCCACGCCCATAATGGCTTGGCCCTCGACGAGCCGCCGTTCGCGCTGTTTGCGCGCACGGGCAAGGTGGAGGTTATCGCCGGACCGCGCATCGGCCTCACCAAGGCGGTCGAAAAGCCTTGGCGCTATGGCCTGAAAGGCTCACGCTTTCTCAGCAAGCCGTTCAAAGCGTGATCACGCTGCAAGTCTAAAGGCGGGATCAAACCCCAGTTCCTTGCGCGCCTTCTCGATGGACACGGTGCCGTCGTCATCGGCGATGTTGTAGATGCCGTTGCCGCGGGCCACCGCGAGCAGCGCCGCCTGCGCCGCGGCGTCGACATGGAGCGGCGGCTTACGGCTTGGGCCTTCGCTCCAGGTACCGGGCCCATAGAGCAGGCCGTAGCGCAGCACGATGGCTTCCATGCCGGATTTCAGTACCTGCTCTTCCATATCGGCCGCGGCGCGGACCGTCACCAAGCGGGGGCCATCGACCAGGTTGAGCGGGTCGGTCTCGACATGAGGCTCCTTGCCCGGCGCGTAAGCGAACGCCACGCTCTGGACGATGAAGCGCCGCGCCGCGGCCGCAAGCGCCGCGGCGACCAGATTGCGCGTGCCTTCGGTGCGGATGCGGGCATTGCGCGGGTAGGCGGCGGCAAGTTGCGCCTCGTCGTCGAGAACCCGCGGCAGATCGGTGAGCTGGTGCATGACGACGTCGGGCCGCGCCGCCACGACGGCGCGCTTGAGCGCTTGTGCATCGAACACATCGACGACCACCGGCTGGATGCCGACAGCCTCAAGCTCGCGCGCGACCTCGGCCGAGCGGGTCATGCCGGTGACGTCGTGGCCAGCTTTAAGAAGCAGCGGCATCAGCCGCCGCCCGATCGCGCCGCTCGCTCCGGCGAGAAAAATCCGCATGCTCATGCCTTCAGTCTTGAAAGACCGGGCAGTGTTTAATGCGAACCCGTCCGGGAGAGAACCCGCGCAACGGCCTGGTCAGACCATCGCGTCGCGCAACTGTGCGGTGTCGTAATATTCGTAGAACTCGATGGCCTTGCCGTCGGCAAAACGCCAGGAATCCGCCTTCGGCGTCGCCACCACCTTGCCGGTGTGGCGGTTGCGCCAGGAGCAATGCCCGAGCATGACCACGCGGTCGCCCTGGGCGACGAAATGCTCCGTCACGTATTCGATCATTTCCCAGTCGCGCTTGAGACCGGCGAAATACTGGGCGAGCTGGTCCTTGGTTTGGTAGGCCGTCAAATAGGCCGCGCCATATTCGCCGCCCGCCAGCGAGCCGAATTTGATCTTGTCGGCAAAGATCGCCGTCCAGTGGTCGGCGCTGTCGCCCTTGCTTTCGGCCCAGCGGTCGTAGGCGTCTTTGAGGACAATGACGTTCTGCGCTTCGTCGGTCATGATGAGCCTTGCAAAAGTATCCGCGCTCCTCCCAGAGTTGTAGCCGGAGCGCACGGCGGCGCGCAACTGCGGTCAACCGCTGCATTGCACTTATTTCGTGCGGGCTTTTAAGTCGAATCCTTGAGCCGCTGCAGCGCCTCGGCGATCTTGGCCTTGCGCGCTAGCGCCTCTTCGCGCTTTTCCTTTTCCTCTTCGACCACTTCTTCCGGCGCGCGCGCGATAAAATTTGGATTATTCAGCTTGGCATCGACGCGGGCGATGTCGGCGTCGGCCTTGGCCATTTCTTTCGCCAGCCGAGCGCGCTCGGCGTCGAGATCAACCAACCCCGAAAGGACCAAGCCCACAGTCTCACCTCGGACAACCAGTTGGACTGTGCCTTGCTTGGGTATGGGCGTCCTACTCACATCTGAAATTCTGGCCATCCGCTTTATAAACTCAGACCAACGCTGGGCCCTGTCCCAAACATGATCCCCTACCCTAATCAAAACGAGCGGTAGCGGCGCGTTGACATTCATCTCCGCGCGCAGCGAGCGGATAGCTGTGATGAGATCAATCACCCAGCCAATCTCAGCTTCCGCCTTAACGTCGTCGAGGCCGTCGTGCACCGGCCAGGCATCGAGCGCCAGCATGTGGTGACGCGCCGGTCCGTGCTCGGCGGTGACGCTCCACAGCTCTTCGCTGATGAACGGCATGAACGGATGCAAGAGCTTGAGGATTTCGTCGAGCGCCCACGCCGCGGCGCCGCGCGTTTCGGTCTTCGCGGCGCCGTCGGGGCCGGTGAGCACCGGCTTGATCAGTTCGAGATACCAGTCGCAATAAACGTTCCAGACAAAACGGTAGAGCGCGCTCGCCGCCTCGTTGAACTTGTAAGCCTCGATTGCCGCCGTGACATCCCTGCCCGTCTTCGCGGTCTCGTGCGCGATCCAGCGGTTGAGCGTCTCCTTGGCGTGATGCGGATCGAAATCCGGATCGTGGACGCAGCCGTTGATCTCGGCGAAGCGCGCCGCGTTCCAAAGTTTGGTCGCGAAATTGCGATAGCCCTCGACGCGCTGCGCCGACAGCTTGATATCGCGCCCCTGCGCCGCCATGGCCGCGAGCGTGAAGCGCAAGGCGTCGGCGCCGTATTCGTCGATCACTTCCAGCGGATCGATGACGTTGCCCTTCGACTTCGACATCTTGGCGCCGGAGGCGTCGCGCACCAGGGCGTGGATGTAGACGTCGTGGAACGGCACTTCATTCTTGAAGTGCAATCCCATCATCATCATGCGCGCCACCCAGAAGAAGATGATGTCGAAGCCGGTGACCAGCGTCGAGGTCGGATAGAAGCGCTTGAGCTCCGGCGTCTCGTCCGGCCAGCCCAAGGTTGAGAACGGCCACAGCGCCGAGGAGAACCAGGTGTCGAGCACATCGTCGTCGCGGTGCAGATAGTCGGAGGCGAAGCGCGCGCGCCGGTCCGCATCGGCCGCGATATCGTGGCCGTCCTCGGCGGTGATCTCCTCGATATCGGTATAGTGCGCCAGCGCGTCGGCCACCGCGTCATCCGCGCTTTCGGCGACGAATATCTTTCCGTCCGGCCCGTACCACGCCGGAATCTGATGACCCCACCAGATTTGCCGGGAAATGCACCACGGCTGGATATTGTCCATCCAGTTGAAGAAGGTCGCTTCCCATTGCGCCGGCACGAACACGGTCTTGCCTTCGCGCACCGCTTTGATCGCCGGCTGCGCCAGCGTCTTGGCGTCGACGTACCATTGATCGGTGAGAAACGGCTCGAGCACCGCGCCCGAGCGGTCGCCGTGCGGCACCACGTGGGCGTTCGGCTCGATCTTGTCGATCAATCCTTTTGCTTCCAAACGCTCAATGATTTTCTTGCGCGCAGCGAAGCGATCCATTCCGTGCATTGTCAACGTGTCGTCAAGATCGGCTTCCGCTCCAATACGTTCAATAAAACGAGACATGCCGACACATTTGAGCAACCAGCGCAGCAGCGGCCTGATTCCCTCTGGCGCACGGTTGAAAAGTTTCATAAGCCAGGATTTCGATCGCAACCCAGCAAGAAACGCAGCGTTGTCTTTAAGATCGAGCTGAGCTTCGGAGTCGAACACATTGATAAGCGATAAATTATGCCGCCGGCCGACCTCGAAATCGTTGAAATCGTGCGCCGGCGTGATCTTGACCGCGCCGGTACCCTTTTCGGGATCGGCATAGTCGTCGCCGATGATCGGAATGCGCCGGCCGACCAGCGGCAGGATCGCCGTCTTGCCGATCAGATGTTTCAGCCGTTCATTGTCCGGGTGCACGGCGACCGCGACGTCGCCAAGCATGGTCTCGGGCCGCGTCGTCGCCACGATGATGAATTCATCGGAGCCTTCGATCGGATATTTGATGTGCCAGAGATTGCCTTTGGTCTCGACTTGCTGCACTTCGAGATCGGAGATCGCGGTTTTCAGCTTCGGGTCCCAATTGACCAGCCGCTTGTCCTTGTAGATCAGGCCCTCGCGGTAGAGCGCGACAAAAACTTTCAGCACCGCGCGCGACAGCCCTTCGTCCATGGTGAAGCGCTCGCGCGACCAGTCGCAGGAGGCGCCGAGCCGTTTCAATTGGCAGATGATGGTGCCGCCGGATTCCGCCTTCCATTCCCAGACCCGCTTGATGAAGGCCTCGCGGCCCATCTTGCGGCTCGATTCCTGACGCTCCATCAATTGCCGCTCGACCACCGCTTGCGTCGCGATGCCGGCGTGATCGGTGCCGGGCTGCCACAGCACGTCACGCCCGCGCATGCGCTCGAAGCGGCAGAGAATATCCTGCAGCGTGTTGTTGAGCGCGTGGCCCATATGCAGCGAGCCGGTGACGTTGGGCGGCGGGATGACGATGCAATAGGGTTTTGCCTTGGCGCGCTCGGGCCGGCCGGCCCGGAAGGCGCCGGCCTGCTCCCAGGCCTCATAAATGCGGGTTTCGACCGCGCCGGGCTGATATGTCTTCTCGATCATTTCGATTTTCCGGGCCGCGCGCTAGAAAGCCCGCGCGGCGTTGACTGTCAACGCCAGCACCTGCCCTTTCCCATCCCGGTTTTGAGCAAAGCCCCAACGTGACAGCCGCCGCGCAAGTTTCCTCAGCCCTGGCGCACCGCACGCCGACGCGCTCGATCATGCTGCTCGCAGTCGCGGGTTTTGCCGCGCAGGCGCAGGTGCGGGTGACCGATTCGCTGCTGCCCCAGATCGCCGCCGACTTCCACACCACGGTGGGCGCCGCGGCCTTGGTGGTGACCGCCTATGCCTTCGCCCACGGCTCGATCCAGCTGGTCATCGGCCCGGTCGGCGACCGCTTCGGCAAATACCGCACCGTCGCCCTGATGTGCGCTATCGGCGCCGTGCTGGTGGCATGCTGCGGCCTGGCCGGCTCGCTGTCGCAACTGATGTTGGCGCGGCTCGCGACAGGCGCCGCGGCCGGCTGGGTGATCCCGATCTCCATGGCCTATGTCGGCGACGTCACGCCCTATGAGCACCGCCAGACGGTGCTCGGCCGCTACCTCTCCGGCCAGATTCTCGGCCAGCTCTCCGGCCAGGCCGCCGGCGGCGTGCTCGGCGACCTGTTGGGCTGGCGCAACGTTTTCTTCGTGCTCGCCGGCGTTTTCGCGCTTGCCGCGGCGGGCCTGGTGTTCGAGCTCATCAGCAATCCGCTGACGCGCAAGCCGGGCCATCCGAACGAGACCACGCGCGGTTTTGTCGCCGACTACGCCGTCGTACTGAGCAATCCATTCGCCCGCATCGTCATTCTCACCGCCTTCATCGAGGGCGCGATCGTGTGGGGCGCCTTCGCCTATATCGGCGCCGACCTGCGCTTGCGCTTCGGTTTGAGTTTCACGCTGGTCGGGCTGACCGTCGCCTGCTTCGGCATCGGCGGCTTGATCTACGCCGCCCTGGTCAAGATTTTTGTCTACCGGCTCGGCCAGGTCCGTCTCGCCGTCAGCGGCGGGTTTTTGATCGCGGCAGCCTATATCGAACTCGCCCTTGGTGCGGCTTGGTGGCTGGCGCCGATCGCAACGATGGCCATCGGGCTCGGCTTCTACATGCTGCACAATACGCTGCAGACCAACGCCACGCAGATGACGCCGCAAGCCCGCGGCACAGCGGTCGCGATCTTTTCCTCGGCGATCTTTGTCGGCCAGACGGTAGGCGTCGGCACCGGCGCGCTGGTGATCGACCGCCTGGGCGCGGCGCCGCTGTTCGTCGGCGCGGCGATCACGATACCGGTGCTGGCAATCTGGTTCGCCCACCAATTGCGCCAGCGCCCGGTCAAGTAACCGGGCGCTGCAGCAATTTTTAGACTTTCACCAGCGGCACCCGCGGCGTCGGCCCGCGGCGTGGCGGGGTATCGTCGCCGGGGCCCGGCGGCGGCTTGCGCCGCGGCGAGGAGCGCCGCTTCGCCTTGGCGCGGCGCGGCTCGGGCAGTTTCTCCGCGCGCGGCGTCACCGGGCCGTCGGGATAATCGAAGTTGAGCTTTGAGTTGCCGGACTCGTCGGTGACCACGACGACGCGGACATGGCCGCCCGACTTCAGCCGGCCGAACAGCACCTCGTCGGCCAGCGGCTTCTTGATGTGCTCCTGGATCACCCGCGCCATCGGCCGGGCGCCCATCAGCTCGTCGTAGCCGTTGGCGATCAGCCACCGCGCCGCTTCGTCGCTCAGCTCGATGGTGACGTCGCGGTCGGCGAGTTGCGCCTCGAGCTGCAGCACGAATTTCTCGACCACCTTGGCGATGACGTCTTGCGACAGATGCGCGAACGTGATGATCGCGTCGAGCCGGTTGCGGAATTCCGGCGCGAACATCCGGTTGATCGCCTCCATGTCGTCGCCTTCGCGCTTGGTCCGCGTAAAGCCGAACGCCGCGCGCGCCATGTCGGCGGCGCCGGCATTGGTGGTCATGATCAGGATGACGTTGCGGAAGTCGACCTGCTTGCCGTTGTGATCGGTCAGCTTGCCGTGATCCATGATCTGCAAGAGCACGTTGAACAGATCCGGATGCGCCTTCTCGATTTCGTCGAGCAAGAGCACGCAATGCGGATGCTGGTCGACGCCGTCGGTGAGCAAGCCGCCCTGGTCGAAGCCGACATAGCCGGGCGGCGCGCCGATCAGCCGCGACACGGTGTGGCGCTCCATATATTCCGACATGTCGAAGCGGATGATCTCGACGCCGAGCGTTGCCGCGAGCTGCCGCGCGACTTCGGTCTTGCCGACGCCGGTCGGGCCGGAGAACAGATAGCAGCCGATCGGCTTTTCCGGCTCGCGTAGCCCGGCGCGGGCGAGCTTGATCGACGCCGACAGTGCCTCGATCGCCTTGTCCTGGCCGTAGACCACGCGCTTGAGGGTCTCCTGCAGATGCTGGAGCACCTCGGCGTCGTCTTTCGACACCGCCTTCGGCGGAATCCGCGCCATCGTTGCGATCGTGGTCTCGATCTCCTTGAGACCGATGGTGCGCTTGCGCCGGCTCTCCGGCAGCAGCATCTGCGCCGCGCCGGACTCGTCGATCACGTCGATCGCCTTGTCGGGCAGCTTGCGGTCGTGGATGTAGCGCGCTGACAATTCCACCGCCGCCTTGATGGCTTCGTTGGTGTAGCGGAGCTTGTGATACTCCTCGAAATAAGGCTTCAGGCCTTTGAGGATTTCGATGGCGTCGGGGATCGTCGGCTCGTTGACGTCGATCTTCTGGAACCGGCGCACCAGCGCCCGGTCCTTCTCGAAATACTGCCGGTATTCCTTGTAGGTGGTCGAGCCGATGCAGCGCACCGTGCCGGAAGCCAAGGCCGGCTTGAGCAGGTTCGACGCGTCCATGGCGCCGCCGGAGGTGGCGCCGGCGCCGATCACGGTATGGATCTCGTCGATGAACAGGATCGCGCCGGGATAGGCCTCGAGCTCCTTGATGACCTGCTTGAGCCGTTCCTCGAAGTCGCCGCGGTAGCGCGTGCCGGCCAACAGCGTGCCCATGTCGAGGGCGAA
>Ga0116219_10002327_pt1 | contig 16264 bp, 13 predicted proteins | sample Sb_taG_4_FD_91019 | JGI IMG/M metagenome (GOLD analysis project Ga0116219, IMG submission 91019) | Peat soil microbial communities from Weissenstadt, Germany - Sb_50d_6_BS metaG | ecosystem: Environmental > Terrestrial > Soil > Wetlands > Peat | place: Germany: Weissenstadt | collected 2010-09-21
CGAACTTCAAGACCTGGAGGATCATGCACACCGATTACCGAAGACCCCTGGGCACCTTCGCCCAGACGATCTCAGTCGTGGTCGGACTGTATTTCTACAGAATGCACGCTGAATAAGCCTCATCGCATAAGGCTATGAGTCAGCGTAGGTCGGAGCACGTTCAAGTCGCAAGACGCGTAGGACGGAGAGATGATGAACTTGGAGCGCACTCGCAGATGTGGCGCGACCATGATCGGAACACTTACCGATCCGGATTTTGTGGCAAACGTTGTCGATACGGTGGCATTCGGTGATAGCGGCTGGTGGCTGGCGACCGGTGACGCCAACGGCAGCACCTACCTATGGAAGTCAATCGGCTGACCAGCAGGAAATGCCGACTGGCTGGTGCCCCATCACGATTACGGGCTTAATGCCAGCGTGTGTGTGTGCGTGACGACCTCTCGCTGTAGCCAGCCGACAGGCCGCCGAAGAGTGTTCCCAGAACCGCGACCCGCCAATTCCATCGTGTTCTGAAGCGACACCCAGGAAACCAACAGGCAGGCACTCACGCCTGGGCGGTCGAGCACAGACGCTTGCTCCGCGTATCGGCCCGCCATAACGACCCGTTCTGCTTGCCACTGTTGTTGGCGTCGAGCAGTCGGTTCGCATACAGATCGGCGGATCGGCGAGCGTTCTCCCGAGCACTTCTGTCACTCAGCGTTGTGATGGACGTTAGGACGCGCAGCCGATACAGGACTACTCCAGCGCGAGATGATCGGCGCGTGTCGTGGTCACTGGTACATGGCATCCACGTGGGGCCCGCTCTGGAGGTTCGGAACTGGCCAGGCATTGTCCGGGCGGGTGCCGTGTGTCCTTTTGTCGGCCGCTGTCTACGACCGCCGCCGGCGCGTTCTTGGCGGTTGCTGCGGGGCCGGGCGGCCTGGCTAATGCCCACGATGCACGGTGGCCAGGTGGGTTCGTAGCAGGTAGCTGACCCCGGTGCACAGGAAGAAGCCCAGGGTGAGGCCGGTCAGGATGAAGGCGCGGTTGACCCAGCGGTGCTTGGCCAGGATATGGGGGGAGAAGGCGACGATCTCGCTGGCCAGCGCCCGGACGATGAAGTCGTGGTCGGCGGTGAGCATGCGCTCGGCCAGCTGGCTCGCCTTGAGCGCGGTGAGCGGGTAGAAGAACGAGGTGAGTTCTGGCGAGTACGTTTCTGGCCGGTCCGGGTCTAACCGATGATGCTCCAGCAGAGCCCGGAATTCCGCGCGGCCCAGGCCGCGGGACGCCAGGCAGGTGACCGCGCTGAGGATCGATAGCGCCAGGCACAGCGACATGCCGGCGAGGAACACCCAGGTTTCCGCCCCGAACACGGCGGTGGTCTGGGTGATCTCACTGCGGCTGGCCAGCACCGAGGTCGTGAGGAACGTCAGGAACAAGCCGTTGACGGTCAGCACCAGCTGCGCCTTGCCCTCGGCTGACCGGTACCAGTAGCGCAGATCAGCGGCGACACCGCGAAGATAGTCAACCGCCGCCTGCTCGCTGACCAGCCGCTCCAGGTTCTGCGGCGCCGGCCAGGCACGCGCGCCGCGCTGACCGCCCGCGGCTTTGCGCCGCGCCGGCCTGATGCCGCCGCGCCCGGCTACGGCTCCCGTGACCCGCTTCAGCGATAGCATGGCCCTCCCGCAGGCCATTATGGAGGTGTGGCTTGCGGCCGGGTGCTGGCGCCCGTGATAACGTCTTCCGCTCAGGTACGATGTCTCCGGGCGTGGGCGCACGGGGCGCGCCCCGGACTTGTTCCGGGGAAGGGCCGGGTTCGACTCCCGGACGCCAAGGCTCACAGCGTACTGCCCGCTCTGCGAGTCTCGGCGTCCTGGAGTTGCCTTTGCCACCACTGCCAGCTGAGCACCCTTTCCGTAAGCACAGTGATAACCTGCGCGCTGTATCCGCTGGCTTGACGCAGGCCGAACGTGCGCACAAGTGCGCCATACGACGGGGCGACGTCGCCGCGACAGATTTTGCGGCGCGGATGCACCAATTGATGATCGGGTTGCTCGCTGAGGCTGAACTTCGCAAGATCGTCAGCGACCCGGGCGGCTTCAACGACAAAGAGCGGCTGGTGCTATTGCAGGAGCGCTCTCAGCTCGATCGATGGCTTCGCGCCGTCGAGTTCGCTTTTCGAAGGCACTACACGATTCCGTTGCATCTGGAAATCGACGAGTCGACCACGGCAGCGGGAGTACCGACTCAAAACGCCGTGCTCAGCAGTCTGCTGCGCGAAGACCTCTCGCCGATCATCCAAGATCGCAACAACCTGGCCCATGCGCAGTGGCAGTGGCTTCTCAACTACAAAGAGACGGACTTCACCGGAAGGGCGGAACCGCCGCTCAACTACCTGGCATCGCAGCGGCGAGGCGCCGTGATCAAGCATCTGGCTGATCTCATTCACGCCCTCGTGGTGTCCGAGCCGACGTTCCAAAGGGATTACGCTTCGCTGTACGAGGCAATCACCGACACGCGGGCAAAGATCGATGGCCCTGACTACCCGGAATTCGCTAGCTTCCTGCGATCCCGGCGCCGGATGATCTGACCCAGAAGCTCGCGTTCACGAAAAGCCGGGAATTCTCCGCAAGCCGTCTGCCAAGAAGCCGCTCCTCAGCAAAGTACTGGTATCAGCCGCCACCTGGAACCTGACGATCTCGCTTGCGGTTCGCACCCGCACTGGACCGATCGTCGCGACAGAACAGCCTGTTCGGCGCGGTACTGGCGACAGCGCCAGCTGACCCGAAGCCGACACAGAACGGCGGTTATCGAACGTCGGGTGTTGCAAGAGTTCGTAACGCAGTGTCGTCAAGGTCATTCTGGCGGACCGGCGGCATAAGATCGGCTTGCTTGCCGCCTGGTGTCGCAGAGCCGAGCTTAGATCTGGCCAGTCCAAGCCTTGCTGCGCATTCTCCTTGTCCCTGGCTAGGTTTTTGTCTGCTGGCTGGGCGGTTTACGGTTTCGTTATCGGGTTGTTTCCAGACTATTGAGGATGGCTTGGACGCGCAGAGCTCTGGGTGAGCCTATGCGCTCGTAGATGGCGAGAGCCTGGCGGAGGCAGATGGCGGCTTGCTCGGGCTGGCTCTGCTGGATGTGGCATCGACCTATGCCTTCCAGGGCGCGGGCTTCCTGGAGGGGTGATGCGATGCTGGTGGCGATGGTGAGGGCCTGCGTGTGAAGGGCGTGAGCGTCCGAGGCTGCCGCCGTTGCCAGCATTGCCTGGCCCATGTTGTTCAGGACTTCTGCCTCTCCGGCTCGTGCGCCGAGGAGGCGGTGGGATTCCAGGGCCTTCGCGAGGCTGGCGATAGCTGCTGGGGGATCACCGGCGGCGTAATAGGCGGCGCCGATGTAGTTGTGAGCCATGGCTTCGCCGAGGCGGCTGCCGAGGCGCTGATGCAATATCAGGGCGCTGGCCAGGGTTGCCAGGGCCGTCCGATAATCGCCGGCTGAGCACTGCGTTGAGCCCAGGTAGCACAGCACGTTGGCTTCGCCGTTCTTAGCGCCGAGATCGCCATATAGCTGCAGCGCCCTGGCCAAGCTGGCGGTTGCCTCGCGATAGTTGCCAGTTGCCTCGTGGACTGCGCCAAGGTTCTTGAGGGTGTCTGCTTCGCCGAGCCGGTCATTGATGGCCTGGTGCAGGTCGAGCGCGGCAGTGAGACTGGTGGTGGCTGCCGGGTACTCGCCGGCGAGGCACTGTATGGCGCCAAGATGGTGCAAGGCGTTGGCTTCGCCCAGGCTGTCCCCGCAATCGTGGTAGATCGCTCGTGCCCTGGTCAGGCTCGCTGTGGCGCCGGGATAGGCGCCCGTCGCGTGCTGGGTGGCTGCGAGGTGCTGGAGAGCGTTGGCTTCGCCGAGCAGGTCCGTGTGATCGAGGTAGATGTCCAGGGCTTGCGCGTGGCTGGCGGCGGCAGAGGCATGATTTCCGGTGTAATACTGCACGGTGCCCAGGCTGTTCAGGGCGTTGGCTTCGCCGAGCCGGTCCCCGTGAGCCCGGCAGAGCTGGAGCGCCGTCGTGAGGCTGCTGGTAGCCGAGTTGTAGTCCCCGGTCAGGTACTGGGTGTGGCCGAGGTCGGCCAGCGCGGTCGCTTCTGCAAGCGGGTCGGCAGTGTCTCGCGAGGCGTCGACTGCGGCTTGGTGCAGGCTAAGGGACTGGTCCCAGTGGCCGTGGCTGCGCAGGAAGCCGTGCATAGCTGCCGGGATCGCGATGGCGTGATCGAGATAGTCGTGGCTTGCGGCGTAAGCCGTCGCCGCGTGCAGGTTGAACCGTTCGGCGGTCATCCAGGCCACTGCGCGGTCCCGGGTGCTCAGGTCTGGGAAATCTGCGGGCGGGATCGGGGCCACGGCCACGCGGTGGGCGAGGGATCGGCGTACCAGGTAGCGGTCCGCGGCGCGGGCAGTGTGCAGGTAGTAATTCAGCAGCCTGCCGAGGGCAGCATCGCGGTCATCGGCAGCGTCCGTGCTGGCGAGCGTCCGGGCGTGCTCGCGGATAAGATCGTGCATCCGGTAGCGGCCACGTTCTGGCTCAGTGAGCAGGGACTGGTCGTAGAGAACGTTCAGGATCCGGCGAGCGCCCTCGACGCTGATGCCGTCGAGGGCGGCGGCTCCGTAGGCGCCGAGATCGGTGCCGGGGTGGAGTCCGAGGTGGCGGAACATCCGCTGCTGACTGGCGGCGAGGTCTTGATAAGACAGGTCAAACGCCGCGCTGACCGACACGTTCTCGGCAGTGATCAGCCCCAGCCGGTCACGCGCGGCGGTCAGGTCAGCAGCTAGGTCGGCGGCGCTCCAGGCCGGGTGATGACGCAACTGCCTTGCCAGCAGCCCGATCGCCAGGGGAAGGCAGCCGCACAGGCGGGTGATCTCCACGGCCGCTGAGTCAGCTGGATCCAGCCCGGGCCGGTCAGCCAGCCGGATCAGCAGCCTGACCGCCTCGTCCGGCTGCAGGGTGTCCAGACTGATGATCTCGGCGTCTTCCAGCGCGGTCAGGTGGCGGCGGCTGGTGATGAGCACCATACTGCCCGCTGAACCAGGCAGCAGCGGCCGGACTTGCTCATGCCCGGCCGCGTCATCCAGCACCAGCAGCATGCGCCTGCCAGCCAGATGATCGCGCCACAACCGCGTGCGTCCCTCCACTTCCGGCGGGATCCCTTGCTGGGCGACACCTGCAGTGAAAAGCAAGCTGGCTAGCGCATCCGCCGGGGCCACCGGCCGCTGTCCGGGAGTGTGCCCGTGCAGCGGCAGGAAGATCTGACCGTCAGGGAAGTGCTCAGCGAGCTGATGAGAGGCACGTACCGCGAACGCGGTCTTGCCGATGCCTGCCATCCCGGCAATCGCGCACACCCGCATGACTCCGCCTGCGCCTGCAGCAGCCGCAGTCAGGAACCCGAGCTCCCGCTCGCGGCCGATAAATGACACCAGGTCGCGCGGCAGCGTCCGGGTGGCAGCCGCCACGCCCTGGACAGCAACACCGCGAGACGGCGATCCCCCCGCCACGCTGCGACCCGCCGCAGCCGCCTCGAACGCCGCCCTCGCCCCGCCGGCCAGACCCAGCGCATCAGCCAGGAGCCGGGCCGTATCCCGGCGAGCGGTCACGTTAACACCCCGCTCAAGATCACTAATCGAACGAGCGCTGACGCCCGCCGCCTCGGCCAGCTCCTCCTGGGTCAGGCCAGCCTCGCCACGCAGCTGCCTGAGCAAGCCCGCGAAAGAGAGCGCAAGCGGTGTGACCACAACCATTCCCATCGAGCTGCCAGCAGCAGCGCCATCGCCTCTACAGCGATCTGACACTCCTCACCCGGCACGCTTTCTTCTACATACATAATCACCGATCTGGGCGCCAGCAGCCATCAGCCGATTGGCGCCGCGGAGCGTACAGGCGGCTCGGCGAGCGTTCTCCCAGACCGCTGTTGCCGGCATGTTTATCTGGCCACAGATCGATGATCAACGGCAACGCTCATTGGTGACGGCTGACGCTCAGACCACGAACACTTCCGAGGCCGTTTACGTGCTGACCGCGGTCAGTGCCTGACCGGGGGTGGCCACTCGCCGCTTCCGAGGCCAATCACCGAGCGTGACCAGGTGTGCTAGCACGGGGCTGCCGGGCCCGCGCGGAACGCCGGTTATTCGCGTGCGGGCCGAGGTGCCGCCCGGCTGGGCGCGGCGCGCAGAACGACCCGATCTGTTACACCCGTCACATGAGCCAGGAAAGATTTCGGCGGGGCGTCAGCGGAACTCGTTGATCCCTTCGCCGTCGTCGCGCTCCCAGCCGTATGCCGCCAGGTAACCCCAGCAGTCTGGCCTGCTGCCGTCGGTGTCGGTGACACCGTAGGCGTCTGCCAGCTGGCGGGCGCTGATGATCGTGCCAGCCCAGCGATCGGCGTCTGCCTCCAGGGCGAGCGCGGCGACGCCGCTGGCGACATAGGCCCGCGACTCAGAGATCCCGAACCCAGGAGTCTTGACGCAGGCATCGCGCCAGGTGTTCTCGGTGACGCCGAAGTTTTCGAGCATCTGTTCCGAGCGCAGCCAGCCCGGCGTCACGCCGACAGCTGTCACCGGATGGTTGCTGAGCTCGGCGGTGAGACCCTTCACGATACGCTCGACGCTCGCTTTGACCAGGTCATAGTAGAAGCCGACGTTGCGGCGGAACTCCGCGTTAGCCGCTGAGGTGCCGTCGGTCATCTCGATGACCAGGCCATGGGTGCCGCAAGCCGCGGCCGTGCGCAACATCAGCGGGATCGCCGCAGAGGCGGTGATGAGGTGGGTGTGCACGCCCATCTGAAGCATCCGCAGGCCGCCGGGCCAGTCGTGTTCCCACAGCGGCTTGTCCCACTCGGCATAACGGTCGCCGCCGAAGATGTCGTTGACGAGCACGTCCAGGCGGCCGTGGTCACGCTCGATGGTCCGGAGCAGCTCGGCAACCGACACCGGGTTCTCGTGATCGACAACGAGCGCCGCTCCGGCCCCGCCTGCGGCGCAGATAAGGTCGCCGGTCTCCTCGATCGTCTCAGGTCTGCCGATCTCTGACCGGCCCGAAGCCCGGCTGCTGCGACCGGTGGCGTACACGAACAGGCCAGCGCGAGCCAGTTCGACGGCGATCGCCCGGCCCGCGCCACGTGTTGCGCCCGCCACCAAGGCCACACGCCTGTCTGTTCCGGCAGTGGATGTCATCATCGGCTGAATCATCATCTCGCCCTTCCTGGGTGCGCGATCGCATCAGATGAGCCGGTAACCATTGGGCTGGGTCCTTTCCCTGTTTCCGGCGGGTCGTTCCGCCCCAGTTCGGGGGCGGGTCCTGGCATCGCCGGCAGCTCTGTCAGTCGGCGGATGTAGCGGTCCAGCCATCGGTGGACGTCGATCTCAAGGCGGCGACGGCAGATGACCTCCACCGCCATCGGCCCGTGGTTGGTCAGCCCGTTGTCACCGCGTTCGCCACCGCTGAACTCCGGGCCGTTGCGGTGCAGCCGCTGGTACGCCTCGCTCAGGATCGCGGTGCTCTCCGAGTCCATGGCAATCAGCCTGATGACCAGCCGTTATTGGCAGCAACGATTAGGTTGTCGCCTAATCTCTGCTTGTGATCTACCTGCACCTGGGAGTCGAGGACCTCGGGCGGATCCGTTTCGCGTTCTCGCCCGCCTGGGAAACCGTCACCAGCCTGCGCACGCTGGGCACTGCCGCCGATACGGGACTGCACGGGTGGTGGCTGCGGGCGGTCAGGCCCCGCCTCGGCCAGGCCGACATGCGGCTGCTGACCGCGGTGGTGCGGCCGCGCGGCTACATACCCGATTTCCTGCACCCGTTCCCGCCGCGCCGGGCGCCCAGCTTTGAGGCCGGGCTCGCACAGATCGCGGCTAGCGAACCGCAAATCGTTGCCGCCGAGCTGGCGCACCTCGCCGAACACCCTCTTGCCCAGCAAGGACCGGGCCGCCAAGCGCGGCTGGACCTGCTCAGCCAAGTGATTGCCAACCCGGTGGCGGGGCTGTCGCGGATCGTCGCGGAGCTGGAACGGTACTGGAAGATCGCGCTTGCGCCATACTGGCCGCGCGTGCGGAGCCTGCTCGATGCCGACCTCGCCTTCCGGCTCGACCAGCTCGCCGTTGGCGGCGTGCAGCAGCTGCTGAGCACCCTGCATCCGCTGGTCAGCATCGACCGCGACACAGTGCGCGTGGTCAAGTACTACGAGGGCCAGGCCGACCTGCGCGGTCGCGGGCTGCTGCTCATCCCCTGCGCGTTTGCCTGGCCGGACGTAATCGTCCGGACCGCCGATCCCCAACCAGCACTCACCTACGCGCCGCGCGGCTTGGGCCGCCTCTGGGAGGCGCCGCACACACAGCACCGCTCCCCGTTGGGAGATGTGCTCGGTCACACCCGCGCCACCCTCCTCGGCCAGCTCGACCTGCCCATGACCACCACGCAGCTGGCCACCTTGCTCAGACTCACCGCGCCGACGCTCAACGCCCATCTCAAGTCGCTGCAGGCCGCCGGGCTCGTGTCCTCCCGCCGGGACGGCCGGTACATCCTCTATGTGCGCACCGACCTTGGTGAGCGCCTGCTCGCCGGCAGTCCCGGCCATAAGTAGCCGTTATCAGTCGAGACCTTCCCCCGGGGAGCGGGGACCAGTTCGCCAGCACTGGTCTGCCAGATGCACGACCACCTCGTTCGGCATGGGCGCGCAGAACACCAATTCGGCGTGGGATGAATCGCCCGCGTGCAAGACCCCGGTGACATCCATATCAGGCGGATCAGGCGCGGCCCGCAAACCCGCCGTCAGTTACGGGGCGTCAGCGGATCTGCGGTGTCGACATGGTGCTGACACCGCGACCAGGCATCGGCCAGGGTTGGTGCGAGTGACCGTAATGCTCATCGAGCGTTGCCGATCCGTGCTCACGGAGCGCTGCCGCAAGATCGCCAGATAGCGATGTCGGTAACAACCGCCCCATCACTCAGAGTGACGCAGGCTAAGTGATCGGCGCGGTCCCACTGTGCCCACCGTCGGCCCGGCGGATGTGACCGGCTGAACGGCCCAATCGGCCGGCGGAGATGCCGGTCGGTGCCGCGATCCCTGGCGCTGTCCGGCAGCTGGACCGCCAGGACTAAGCGCGCTCCATGCGGCAGATGAGTAAGACTCTTGTCTACGGCGACCATGTATAAACATGCAGAGGAGCCGGCCGGCTGTCATGCCTGTCGGCAGCGGCGATTGTCAGTCTTGGCAACACGGTAGATCCCGATCTGGAGCCGCACTAGATCCGCTGCTATGCACTGGTCTCGCGCACCGCAGTTCCGCAAGAATGGCGCGCTGAACAAATGATCTGCGCCTGGTACCGCCTATGGACATGAGGGCTCTGGGGAGGTTGGCCGACCACTGGACGAAGATGAAGGCGTGACGAACCCCGCTCAACCTGACTGGTCGCCTGCGGACAACCCGCACGCCATCGCCATCTCTGAAGCTCAGTGGTGGCAGCGAGCGGTTCAGCTGGCCGTGCTGCGCCTCCGCGATCCTGACGACCAGCGCATCGCATGGTTCAGTTCGCGCCAGATCGACGCGCGGCAACTCGTCTTCGCCCTGCGCCAGTTGCTCAGCGCGGCGCGACTTGTCGACGTGGCCATGAAAGCGCGCGACATGGACGCTGCTGCTCGTGACGCTCTCGCCCAAGCACGGCAGAGGTTCGGGGATGCGCTGCCCGGCATCAAGAACATGCGCGACGCCCTCATGCACTTCGACGAATGGTCACGGGGCGAGGGGCGCGGCCCGCAGAAGGATCGTCGGGATGCTGGCCAAGCCCTCCGCGACGTGGCCCGCGAGTTCTGGGGCTTTGGCTACGACCCCAGCGCCGGAACGGTCTCCCTTGGCCTTTACACCATCCACGTGGACACCGCCGCCCAGGCCGCCAAAGAGCTGTCCTGGGCGATCTACCAGGCGGCTCGCGAGATAGACCAGGCGAGCGCAGCCGAGGTACTGGCTAGAACCGTCGGGGTACTTACCGCTGCCGGAATCTCCTGCTGCCCATCGCGGGAAGCACCCGTATGGGTTCGCGTGAAAGATGACTCGCGGGTCTGGCTATCGCTCGTCGCTGGCCTGAGCGACCATGGACGGCATGACCTATCTAAGCGGATCGTCCATGCACTGACCGAAGCCGGGCTATGCCTTGTCTCGATCAGGCAGGCTGAGAGCCTGGAAACAGCCGAACGGCTGGTGCGGGGAGAGGCGCTGTTCGTGAAGGCGGATGCGGTGTGAACGGCTGGGACGTCAGTTGAATTCGCTCATACCCAGCCCTAGACGCGCACGACTCAGCACGGATACCGAGTTGGCCGACATGCTGGCCCAGGCATGAAGACTTGGCCTCGCCCTATTCCATCGACAACCGCGGCATCGTCTCAGGTTGTAAGGATTGCGACGAGTGATCAGTCGCAGTCCCTGGCGCTGCGCCATCCTGCGCAACCGGGCCTCTCGGGCCTTCTGGGCTGCATCCATGCCGCGGAGCGCACCTTGAGTCCCGCCTTCGCCATCAGGACGCTCGCGTTTGTCGGCGGTCATGTCGCGTTCGGGCGATGCTGGTCGTCCCCGCTGAGCAGACGACATCCGAGCCTGCACGCTCGGTCACGTCGTAGGCCTGCCGGACTACGCGACGAGCGTGTTCGGCTGACCAACCCAATGTGCCGGTGCCAGACCCTCTGCGCGGGGACGGATTAGGTATGCGAGTGTCAGTGACCGGTGCCATCCTGTTTAGATGGCACTGTCCGCTAGCACCGCTCCGGCAACGGGCCAGTCCCGTGAGATCTCGCCGGTCAGCCGCAGAGACATCTTCGATTTCCTGCGGGCAGGGACGGGACCGTGGTGGGGGCGCCTGAGCGAGACCGGCTTCCTCGATGAGCTCTACGATCTGGACGCGCTCCCGTCGACCGATCCCCGGCACGCCACGGCGGCGGAGGACATCACCCGTCACCGCATGGCCAACTTCGACTGGGACGACGACTGGATTTTCGATGATCCGCGGTTCCAGCTCGCCGACGGACCCGACCAGGTGCTGCTGGCCTTCCTGGCGCAGATGGCCCACCCACTGGTCCAGCCAGACTCCGAGCAGGCCACGAGACTGGTAGCCGATCTGAACAGCCTGCTGGCACCGGATGGCTGGGAACTGCGGACTAGCGGGTTCGTATCCGGTCGGCCCGTCTACGCGCCGGGCCGCACCGCGAGCGGACCCGGACGCATGATCCGCTTGCAGATCGAGGACGACGCAGGCAAGCTGGACCTCGTTCTCGGTCAGGCGCACTGCTTGCTCGGGGAGAATGGCGATGTCCTGGCCCAGAGCCTCATCTTGGGAGCCGCCCTGGCTGTGCGCCGGGACGGCGGGATCTATCACCCGATACCAGGAGACAACTGGAACTCCTACACCTACGAGGCCGTCCTGACGGTAGACCCCGGGCTCGCGCAGGAGTTCACCACCGAAGTGACGGACCGGATCTGGGCGGCGCTCGGCACCGTGTTCAACTATCACGGCCGCGAGGACATCCAGTCCCTGGTGATCGAGCAAGCCGCGCTTCCATTGCCCGCCATTGCAGCAGACTGGCGCGACCAGGCGGCCCAGCCGCACAGGCAGCCGCCCACCAACCAGGCACGGCGCGAGCGCGCAGAAGGGGGCTACCCCTCCCATGACGGCCTGGTATTCGGCAGCCGCGCTGAGCTTGCCGTCTACCAGGTCCTCGTGGAAATCCAGCGGGACTGCCCTATCCAGAAAGCGATCGCCGTGCTGCCGCTGCCTGGGGCAAAGCTCCGCGACTTCGGCGTGCGCACTCCCGATTTCGTCGTGCTCGGCAACGGCCGCGCCGCGATCATCGAGGTTGACGGACCCCACCACTACGGCAGAACCCGCAAGGCCGACGACGCCACCCGTGACCGCCACTGGGGGCGGTGCGGGGTTCCGACCATCCGCATCACCAGCGAGCACGCCGACGACCCCGGATCTCTCAAGGCAGTCCTCCAGGAAGACCTCAAGCGCGAGCTGTGGCGGAGCTTAGCCTCATGCCGCCCGTGCCGCTCGCCCGCAGTCGTACGTGCCCGCTCTCGATGCTCACCGCGAGGCCACAGCCTCAGAACCTTCCCAGCGGAGAACTGCCCGCTACTTTCCGCGTCGCAGGTCCATTTCGCGCTGCTCCTCAAGATCGATCCTCACGCCGAGGTCCGTCATCAGCTCCTCGAAGGGCTCGAAGGCGTCCTCGATGTCAGCGAACGCGGCAAACAGCTCCAGCCTCCCGCTGATCTCCTGCAGACCTGCCACCTTCTGCCGCCACGTCGCCAGGTCAGCTTCCTCGTACGGGACACGGTCGGCCAGCAGTTCCTCGATCGAGCCCGGAAGGCTCTCTTTCTCCCACTGGGCGAGGTGAACGATCGCCTGCCTCCACGGTCCTGAAGGTGCGAGTTCCGCGATCGCCCCGAACAGGGACCTCTCGGCTCTTGAGATGGTCTCGTCCAGGTCGTCGAGGCGGCCGGTGAGGTGGTCGGCCAGGGCCGCCTTCAGGCTGCCCTCGTCAATCCCCAGGCCGGACCTCAAGGTCGCGGCGATCTGCCCTTCAGTCGGGTAGCCCTTGGCCGCCCCAGGGGCATTGAACTTCCGGAGAGCTGGCGGCGCTTCCATGTGGAGCGTCACGGTCGCGAACTGGGACTGGGCGAGCCTCTCGAAGAGAGTGCAGGTCATGTCGAAGTACAGCAGGCACGCTGACTGAACGGTCTCCGGTCGTACACGGTCGCGGTGGTACAGCTCGTTGCGGTACCGGTGCAGCTTCTTGAGGACCCTGGACTCGGTTTCCTGGATATCGCTGCGATCCCGGATGAAGTCGACCTTGGCGTCGAACTTCTGGGAAAGCTTCCAGCGAGCGGCCTTCGGCACGACCTCGCTCGCCACCTCGCCGTATTGCCGACGCGATTCAGCGTTGGCGGGATCTTGTTCCAGGATCTCCTTCCACTGACTCAGCACCCGCTCCATCAGCGTGTTGCCGGCCAGCCGGACCTCGACGCTACGGCGCATGATTACCTCAGCCGCGTTATCAAGCAGGATGAACGCCAGGCGGGCATGGCTGACGGTCTTCCGGGCAAGGAAAGCGCTGGCCTCGTCCAGCTGGACCGCCATTATCTCCAGGCGTTCCAGATCATCGAGGCGCAGTACCTGCTGGCCCTCGACAAGGTCGTCTCTCACCGGCTCCCCCCGTTCTTTCCCATTGACCGCATCGGGCCTATCGTTCCGCCTAGACAGTGACCGGCACAGAATTCCCCTAGAGCAGGCAACACGCCCAGGACGCGCCCGACTCCACCCCGTACCGGTTGCCCGGCTCCACGCCGACGATGACCAAACCCCGGCCGCCAGCGAGAGCCGCTGCCTAATCAGGCTGCCGGTTCGCCATACCCAGGATATGGCGGGCGAGTATGCCCCGTACGGTCTTGTCGGCCAGGTCCAGGCTGCTCTTCCATTCAACCCAGTCCGGCTCGTCCGCTGGCGACGCGGCCAGGACGACATCCACGACGGCGGAAGCCTCCTCAGCCGTTCCGCCAGCTGCTGCGAGCTGGAACATCACCGCCATCTGGCCATGTTCCCACAGGTCGGCCGTGGACCGCCTCTGCCTTCCGGCTAGCACAAGCCAGCTGAGCGGCCGAGGGTGACCGCTGGTGAAACATCGCAGGCACGCAACGCCTGTTGGGCGACAAGCGATGCGGCCCGCTGAATGAACATCTGTCAGGCACGCTGCTCCGGCCACTGCCGTAACCGTCGGTCACAGACCTCCGGGTTTCAGGATTGACGAGCTAACCAGGAGCTGATCGTTCTCTTGTGGGGTTGAGCTGCGGTTGCATGCCTTGGGAACCTGCTGGTCATCCCAGACCGCCCGCGACAGCAGATGCTGCAAGCGGTGCCAAATCGGCGGCTCTCGGGCTTTGACTGAGATGTCTTACGGATCAAGTGCCCTTACTACCGGAACTGCGAGAGCGCCGGCGACTGCAGCCGGAGGGAGGAACACCCCGGTAGCGGCCATTGCTCCGCCAACAACCACCCATTTCACCACGCCACCCAAAATGAGCCGGTGATGACTGTAGCTACCTTGGCTCTTCTCGGGAACGACCACATCGATTGCTTCCTCTAGAAATCTGCGCCCGTATTCGATGACAGCCGAACCGGCGCGCCGGAATGCATCGATAGGCTGGTGCACGGCGGCAAACATGATGGATTGAGACTGGAGAAATGCCCACTCGTCGGCGTAGACAGCCGCAGCCAGCTCACGCTCATCCTGCAGGGCTCGAGTCACCGCAGATTCCGCGTCGGACAGGTTAGCCCTCTCGTACGAAAAGAGCGACATATTGTCGAGATCCAGGAATCTTAGTACGCGATCCCGGTTCACTTCTGCCGCGTACGGCTGGCCCGGAGGCAGTAGCGGAGAACTCGGCCCAATCTGATTTTCGGACAGCTGTCTCCGAAACTCGGCGGAGGCGGCGATGAGATTCGGCACGCTCTCGAACTCAGCAAGGACAGCTTCATTCAGCAACAGGGATGGATCCACAAGGACCCGCTCATCATCTACCACTCTGGCATGTTACCCCAGCCTCCTCGACATCCTGCATCCGACACCCAGCAGCTGCCAGCCAATCCAGCGCCGCGCGGGTGCCTTCAGGGCATGCAGCTGCACAGAATAGTTATTCTGCGCGCGAATCGCGACAGGCCAATGAATCATCTCCCATCCCTATTCGGCAGGGAGGATGTGGATAAGTGCTTCCGGCCCTGCCTCCCCGGTTTTGGGGTAGTACGGGCGTAGGGTCGGGAACCTGGGTCCCGGTCTGACCTCCTATTCGGCTGACGCCGTCTTGGGCTGTCTTGCGATCGATTTGTCGGCCGGGATTCCAGACTTTCAGGCACCCACCGGCGTGCCGGTCTGATCTGCCTGGCCTGGGAAGAGGCCGGGGTTCACAGGATCCGACGGCCAGCGGGTGCGTGCCACCTCTTCAACCAGTGAAAAGAGATGGCAATGCCCATCGTAGAGACACGCGCAATTACCGGCGGCGTAGACACTCATGCTGATAGCCACGTCGCCGCCGCCCTGGATCCGGTCGGCGGGCTGCTCGGCGTCCGGGAGTTCCCCGTCACCGCGGCCGGGTATGCGGGGCTGCTGGGCTGGCTGGGCGGATTCGGGACGGTGTGCCTGGTCGGCATCGAGGGCACCGGCAGCTACGGCGCCGGCCTGTCCCGCCACATGTCAGCGGCCGGCGTCCGGGTCGTCGAGGTGGACCGCTCCGACCGGCAGGACCGCCGCCGTCAGGGGAAATCCGACCCGCTCGACGCGGTCAGCGCTGCCCGGGCGGCGCAGTCCGGCCGGGCCCGCGGCGCGCCGAAAGGACGCGACGGCGCCGTGGAGGCGATCCGGGCGCTGATGGTCGCCAAGCGCAGCGCCCGCTCCGAGCGGACCCAGGCGATCAACCAGGCCCGCGCCCTGATCGTGACCGGCCCCGACGACCTGCACGCCCGGTTCACCCGGCACGCCACCGCAGACCTGGTCGCCGAGCTGACAGCACTGCGGCCCCGGCCCGGCGCCGTCGTCGGCTACCACACCCGGATCGCCCTGCGGGAACTGGGCCGGCGCACGGAGTTCCTGGACGCCCAGCTCGGCCGTCTCGACGCGCTGATCGGCCCCCTGGTCGCCGGCCATGCGCCCGGGCTGCTCGCCCTGCACGGCGTCGGCACCGACACCGCCGCGCTGCTCCTGGTCGCCGCCGGGGACCACCCCGAACGGCTCCGCTCCGAGGCCGCCTGGGCGCACCTGTGCGCGGTCGCCCCGATCCCCGCCTCCTCCGGAAAGACCATCCGCCGCCGCCTCAACCCCGCCGGCGACCGGCAGGCCAATCATGCCCTATGGCGGATCGTGATCACCCGGATGAGCTCCCACCCGCCGACCCGCGCCTATGTCGAACGGCGCACCGCCGAAGGCCTGTCCAAGAAAGAGATCATGCGCTGCCTCAAACGGTACGTCGCCCGCGAGGTCTACCCCCACCTCCGCCACGTCGCTGACTGACAGCCACTGACTCCGGGGGCGGCCTGACCCCCTATTCGGCTGCCGCACCCTGCTGGCCTTCTAACGATTTGCCGGCCGCCCCCGGTCTAACTTGACCCGCTGCCCGCGTGACCTAATAAGAGCCTGCCCCCCTCCAACCCGGAGTGGCCCCTCCCTGTCTTGTCCGCACCCAGCAGCAGCCAGACCACCATTCCCTGAGCCTTCA
>Ga0116219_10002329_pt1 | contig 16258 bp, 8 predicted proteins | sample Sb_taG_4_FD_91019 | JGI IMG/M metagenome (GOLD analysis project Ga0116219, IMG submission 91019) | Peat soil microbial communities from Weissenstadt, Germany - Sb_50d_6_BS metaG | ecosystem: Environmental > Terrestrial > Soil > Wetlands > Peat | place: Germany: Weissenstadt | collected 2010-09-21
AGGGCTTGCTCGACGTAAGGCCGAGCCTCCGCCAGGTCTCCCCCGCCCTGCAGCAATCCTCCCAGGGCACTGAGGCTGGCAGCGGTGGCGGGATGGTCGTCGCCCAGCACGCGGCGACGGATCGCCAGGGCCTGCTCAAGGTAGGGACGCGCCGCCGAGTCGCCCATCTCCTTCAACAGGCCACCCAGGGTGCTGAGACTCGAGGCGGTATCGGGGTGGTCGTTGCCCAGCACGCGACGGTGGATCTCCAGGGCCTGCTCGTAGTGCGTTCGGGCCTGGGCCAGCTCTCCCATCCCCTGCAACAAGGCGCCCAGGGAGCTGAGACTTTGGGCGGTGTCGGGGTGGGCGTCCCCCAGCTGTTTCCGGTCCCACGGGCTCCTGCCGGAACGCCTCGGTGCCGCCGGTTGTTGAACTCAGAGTCTGTCCCGGAAGCCGCTTGCGGCTTAGCGGCAGCTGGAATCCGCTAAGCCGCAAGCGGCTTCCCCAACAGACTCTCATTCCGGGATTCGATCTGCGCTGCTCAGGGCAGCCTTGCCGCCTCGGCCTGACGCCGTCGCGCGCGCCAGTTCACTGCGTCCAGCGGCTCGGCCGTCTCGTCGTCGCGCAAGCGCAGGCCGGTCAGCGCCTCGGCCCAGGCGCCCAGGTCGTCCGGCCCTCCCGGCGCCGGCGGCGGCACCGGCCACAACCACGCTTTGTTGTGGCGCCGCGCCGCCAGCGCCCGCCCATCGGGACTGAAGTACCAGTGCGGCCAAACCTCATCGGGACTCGCCCCCGGGATTGCTCGCGCCGCGGGCAGGTCGATCAGCAGCGCCGGCCCCACCGCACGCCCCGTAACCACGTCCCACAGGCGCACCGTCCGGTCCACGGCCTCCGTCACGGCCAGGGTGCCGTCCGGGCTGATCGTCACCACCTTCGCCCCGGCTCCCGGCAGGGCTACCGGCCGGCCCGAAGCGTCCCGCATCCGGGCGTTCCCCTTGAAGTCGGTCGTCAGGAAGCCGCGACCGCCGGGGAGGAACGCGGCGAAGGCGAAGTGCCCGCCCGGCTCGAATAGGGCGACGGCCCCCTCCGGCTCGAAGGCCGTGCCGAGCGACTTTCCTGTGGCGAGGTCCCACAGCCGCCCAAAGCCATCGGGGCCGGTCGTCAGCGCCGTTTTCCCGTCGGGGCTCAGGGCCACGGCGTGGATTGCCTTCCCGTGGGTCAGCGGCTCGCCGAGGGGCTTGCCGCTGGCAGCGTCCCACAGTCGGGCGGTCCCGTCCTCGCTGTTGGTCAGAAGCTTCTTGCCGTCGGCGGAGAAGACGGCCGACGGCAGGACCAACCCGACCGGGGCCAGTGGCTCGCCGACGAGCCGGTTGGTGGCGACCTCCCATAGCCGAGCTGGGCCTGGTGTGCCGATCAGGGCGACCACCCCCGTGTGTCCGCCGGGGGCGAGGGCCAGGGGCATATGGCCGTCGGGGAAGCGTCCGCCCGGGCCGAGCGACCGGCCAGTGATGGGGCTCAGCAGTCTCCAGGCTCCCTCTCGGCCAACCGTCAACGCCGTGCCGCCGTCAGCGAAGGCCACGTGGGCGACACCGTTGGGGTGAGGCGCCGGAAAGCCGGTCGTCCGCCAGGGCGAGATGTCCCAAAGGCGAACGTGGCCGTCGTCGCAGGCGCTGCAAAGGGTCGTCCCCCCCGAGCGGACGATCACGGCGCTTGGGACCTTCGGGTGGGCCAGAGGGGGGCCGATGGGCGAAGACGAGGCGACGTCCCAGAGGCGGACCACTCCCCGCCGCCCCTCCTCGGAAAAGGTGGCTGTGGCGAGGGTCCGTCCGTCGGGACTGAAGCCGACGGCTCCGACCAGGCCCGCATGGCGCAGCGGCTCGCCGAGCGGCTTGCCGGTGGCGACGTCCCAGAGACGGGCGGTCCGGTCGTAACTGCCCGTCGCCACCGTCCGCCCGTCGGGGCTGAAGGCGACGGACTCGACGGCGGTGCTGTGGCGCAGCAGCGGCCCCGCAGGCTTGCCGCCCTCCGTCGGCCACAACTGGACCGGCCCAGCGGTGAAGATGTTGCCCCCTCCCAGCGCCAGCGTCTTGCCGTTCGGGCTGAAGGCCGCACAGTGGATGGCACCCGGATGAGTCATGGCCCCGCCCACGGGCGCCCCGGTCGTCAGGTCGAGCAAGCGGGCGTTGCGGTGGTCGTCCCACGTCACGGCCCAGCGGCCATCGGGACTGAGCACCGCCCCCCGGATGGCGCCGGCCAGCGGCACGGGCTCGCCGACGGCCTTCCCCTCCGGCAGGCCCCACAGCCGGACCTTGTTGTCGGCGCAGGTGGTAAGGGCCGTCGTGCCGTCTGGGCTGAGCACGACCCGTTCCACGTCGGCCGGGTGTTCCAGGGCTGGCCCGAGCGGCTTTCCCGACACGGCGGCCCAGGAGCGGACGGAGCGGCCCGCGGCGGTCACGATCACCTGGCCGTCGGCACTGACCGCCAGGTCGCGCACCGGGCCGTCGTGTTTCAGGACCGGCGACCAGGGCCGGCCACTTTCGACGGCCCACTGGCGGACACCGTTTTCCGGCTCGCGCGTCCAGTAGAAGTTGCCGTCAGAGTTGAGTCCCCCCAGCGTGCCGGCCCCCTCGCCGGGGAAGACGGCTTTCAGGGCGTGGAACTGCAAGCGCCACAACGACACGTTGAGCCGAAGGATACTTTGGAGATCGTCGCTCTCCTCGGGAAGGGTCGAGCGGGCGAAGGCCAGGTCGCGCGTCAGCCCTAGCAGCCCCAGGTCGGCCTGCCCGCGCTCGCACAGGCCCAGGTGTTTCTCCAGGTTCAAGTTCAGCAGCCGGCGGTCGGACTCGATCCGGCGTCGATCTGCCTCTTGACGGGCCATCGTCTCATTGCGGAGCGCCTCGGCAGTCGCCTCGTGGGCCCTGGTCTCCGCGAGACGGGCGTTGTCGGCGTCGCCGCGAGCGCGGGCTTCGTCCTGCCACTTCCAGACGATCCCGCCGACGCCGGCCACGGTGACGAGGAGGAGGACCGCGGTCAGGGCGGACACGGCGGGGTGCCGGCGCACCCACTTGGCGACGCGCTCAAATCGGCTGACCGGCCGGGCCTGGATCGGCTGACCGCGGAGGAAGCGGTCCAGGTCCTCGGCCAACGCCTGGGCACTCGCATAACGGCGGGCGGGCTCCTCGCTCAGGCACTTCAGGCAAATCGTCTGTAGGTCCATCGGCACCGCCGGCCGCAAGCGCCGCGGCGGGACGACTTCCTGTCTCAGCACCTGGAATACGGTCTCCACCGCGTTCACCCCCACAAACGGCGGCCGCCCGGTCAACAATTCATACAAAATCGCCCCCAGGGCGTACACATCGACCAGGGCACCGCTCTCATGGCTGCGCCCGGCCGCTTGCTCCGGCGCCATGTACGAGGGCGTCCCCATCACCTGGCCGGTCCCGGTCAGCCGCACCTCCTGATCCAGACGCCGGGCCAGGCTAAAATCCGCGATCTTGGGAGAGACGTCAGAAGACAGAAGACAGAAGTCAGAATCCCGAGCGCCGGCCACTTGCTCTTCTGTCTTCTGTCTTCTGTCTTCTGTCTTCTGTCTTCTGTCTTCTGTCTTCTGAAGTAGGATGTTGGATGGCTTCAGATCGCGATGTACGATGTGCTGATCGTGAGCGGCCTGCACGGCGCGGGCGAGCACCGTCATCAGCCGCGCGGCCTCGTCGGGCGGCTGGGGCGTACCCCTGAGCCGATCGGCCAGAGTGCCGCCGGCGACGTACTCCATGACCAGGTACGGCCGGCCCTCGTGCATCCCGGTGACGTAGACCTGGACGATGTTGGGATGCTGCAACCGGGCGATGCTCTGCGCCTCCGTCTGGAAGCGGACCAACGCCCCGACTCCGGCGTAACCTCCTTCGAGAAGGACCTTGAGCGCCACGAGGCGATCGAAGGCCAGTTGTCGGGCCCGGTACACCACGCCCATGCCGCCGCGGCCCAACTCCTCCAGCACTTCAAAGCCGGGGATGGCCGGCAGTGTCCCGGGAGCCGGCACGGCGGTCCGTGCGGACCAGTGCTGACAGACCTCGGCGACCAGGTCGGAATGTTCGGGGAAGCGGTGCGCGTAGTCGGCCGGCAGGAGGGTGGTATCGCTGCGCTGCCGGTAGTCCAGGTCGATCAGGACCAGTTCGCGCAGCAGGTGAGGGCGAAGGGTCTCGGCGACCTCGCGGAGGTAGTCTTCCAGGGAGGGGGTGGGACCCTGCTTCCAGGTGTCCTCGAAGTGCGTGCAGATGCGATCGATCAGGCGGCGCTCGGACACGGGAAGTTCATCAAATACCGAAGACATGGCGAGACGGCTTCCTGGGGCGGACCGGCGGTTCGAGACGACACCCCTTTCAATGTACCCGTCAACGGCGCCGACAACCCGCCACCACGAGGGTGAGCGGCGCGGCGTCAGCTCGAGGTGTCCTGCTCCCACAACCCGCGGATGACTGACAGCTTGCGTTCCACGGTGCGCAGACTGACTTCGAGCTGCCCGGCAATCTCCTCGTTGCTGTACCCCTCCAGCCTTCGCAGGGCGACCGAGCGGAGGTCCTCGTCGAGCGATCCGAGCAAGACCTGGTACTCTTCCACCACGAGGGCGGCGAATTGCGGATCGGGTTCGTGGCCGATGACCTCTTGGAGGGCCAACTCGGCCGCTTCGCCTTCGAGGCGGGGGGTGTTGCCGCCGCGCTTCTGCCGCTTCTGGAAGCGGCGTTCGTCCACGGCCTTGCGTGCCGTGTGCATCACCAGCAGCTGCCACAGATCATCGCGATTATCCAGGCGGGAGAAGCGCCCCTCGCCCACAGCCTGCCAAAAGCTATGGAACGCCGACAGGGCCACGTCCTCCTCGTCGCTGGCCCGGCGGGGCAAGCCGCGCAGCCGATCCCGCGCCAACTCCACCAGACGCGCGAAGTAGCGAGCCCACAACTGCGAGGCCGCTGCCGCGTCGCCGGCCTTCATCAGGCCGATCCAGGTCGTCACGGAATCGCGGCTGGACATGGGACTTTGTCAGCGGAAGCGCCGCCTCGGTCGCGGGGGGACGGTTGAGCCAGGGCAATTCGATTATACACCGGCGGCACGGTTCCAGGGTAGCAAGTGCTGAGGCGGGGCCACGGTCCACTCGGCCAGCAGAGAAAAAAGCCCCAAAGTTCCCAGTCCTGGTGGCGGCTCGCCGACACTTTTGACGGGTATCCCCCTGAAGTCCCTCCTCTTGTTCTCAGCGGACATTAACGCCGCTTGCTTACATCTTTTTCCGGAGGAATTGTACGATGTTCGACCCGACCCGCTGGTTCCGCCGCTCCCGCCGGGCCCCCCAGGGCAACCGTCCGCCGAGTCGGTTCCGTCCGCTCCTCGAGCCGCTGGAACAACGCCAGCTCCTGGCCGTCTTCCCCGTGATGAATCTCAACGATTCCGGAACCGGGTCGCTGCGGCAGGCCCTCCTCAACGCCAACAGCACGCCCGGGGCTGACGTCATCACCTTCCAGGTCGCCGGCATCATTCGCCTGACCAGCGGCGCTCTGCCGGCCGTGACCAATACCGTGAGCATCGACGGCACCACCGCGCCCGGCTTCAGCGGCACGCCCCTGGTCGAGATCAATGCCAACCACTTCGGCGGACTCAGCTTCAACAGCGGCTCCGCCGGCTCGTCGCTCAAGTCGCTGGCGCTGGTCAGCGCCGGCAGCGATGGCGTCACGCTCAACGATGCGAACATCCTGGTCGCCGGCAACTACATCGGCCTGGCGCCGGACGGCACGACAGGCGGCGGCAATAACGGCAACGGTCTGACCATCAACGCCACCTCGTCCAACGACACCATTGGCGGCAGCGCCGCCCGGCAGCGCAACGTGATCTCGCGCAATGTCAGCAACGGCATCGAGATCAACGGCTCCATGAATAATCATGTCCTGAACAACTTCATCGGCACCGACGTGACCGGGACCCTGGCCCGCGGCAACGGCGGCGACGGCATCCTGGTGACCAATCAGGCCAGCGTCAACACCATCGGCGGCAACGTCACCGCGGAGCCGCCCGGCACCCGGCCGCCGGACTTCAGCGGCGTCCGGCCGCCGCAGGGCAATCTCATCTCCGCCAACGGCGGCGACGGCATCCTCCTGACGAACGGCTCCACGAACAATCTCCTGGAGGGGAATTTCGTCGGCACCACGGCCAGCGGTCGGACGGCACTGGGCAATACGCTCGACGGCGTAGCCATCGACAACGGCTCGGGCAACAACACCATAGCCGGCACCACGGCCACGCAGGACCCGTTCATTTTCTACAACGTCCTCAGCGGCAACGGCGGCAACGGTTTGCGCGTCAACAACTCCAACGGCACCACCATCCAGGCCAATTTCTTCGGCCTGGGCAGCGACGATAAGGCGCCGGTCGGCAATGGCCTGAACGGCGTCCTCATCGAGGGCACGTCGTCCAATACCCAGTTCGGCGGTCGCATTCCCCTGGGCAACGTGACCGCGGCCAACCATCTCAACGGCCTGGTTGTGCAGGACACGGCCAGCAACTTCCAGGCGTTCAACACCTTCAGCGGCATCGGCGCCTTCGTCAGCTACACCAACCTGGGCAACGGCAAGGACGGCGTGCTCATCACCGCAACCGGCGGCAACATCCAGCTTCTGAGCAATCAGGTCGCAGAAAACGGCAATGACGGCATTGAGATTTCCGGCTCCGCCTCCGGCGTGCAGGTCGTGGAGAACTTCATCGGCGTGGGCACCGACAGCACGGTGCCGCTGGCGAACCAGAACAACGGCGTGGAGATCGACGGCAACGCCAACGGCAACATCATCGGCGGCCCGGGGCCTCTGTCGGTGGTGCCGCAAAACGTGATCTCCGGCAACAAGGGTTATGGGGTGGCCATTACCGGCTCCGCCTCCTTTAACCAGATCGACTTCAGCGACATCGGCACCGACAAGTCCGGCACGGTCGCGGTGCCCAACGGCAAGGGCGGCGTCTTGCTCGGCAGCGGCACGAGCCGGAACGCGGTGGGCGCGACCGACCCGACCCTGCCCACCCTCATCAGCGGCAACACCGGCGACGGCCTCGACCTGGAGGGCACGCAGGGCAACAACGTGTACGGCACTTCGATCGGCCTGGACGTCAACGGCAATGCCCTGCCCAACACGGGCAACGGCATCCTCATCCAGGAGAGCACCGCTAACTCCATCGGCGGCAACGGAACCAATCAGCGCAACATCATTTCCGGCAACGGGGCCAACGGCATCGCCCTCGAGACCGCGACGGACAACCAGGTCCAGAGCAACTACATCGGCACCAGCACGAACGGCCTGTTCGGCCGCCCCAACGGCGCCAACGGCATCCTGCTGAGCATTCAGGCCAGCGGCAACACCATCGGCGGCACTCTGCCCGCGAACCCAGGCGGCACCAAGCCGGTGGACTTCTCCGGCGCCATGCCGCCGCAGGGCAACCTCATCTCCGGCAACAAGGGCAACGGCGTCCTGCTGTCCACCGGCGCCAATAACAATCTGCTGGAGGGGAATTTCATCGGCCCGTCGGTGTTCGGCGACGACGCCCTGGGCAACTCGCTCGATGGCGTGGCCATCATCGGCGCCAACAGCAACACCCTGGCCGGTACCGTCAGCGGCATGGACCCGTTCGCCTACTACAACGTCGTCAGCGGCAATGGCCACAACGGTCTGGAAATCATCGACTCCGACAACACCGTCATCAACGCCAACTACTTTGGCCTGGGCAGTAACCTGCAACCGGTGAGCAACCTCCTCAACGGCGTCGTGGTCGGGGGGTCGTCGTCCAACACCATGTTCGGCGGACCCATCCCGCTGGGCAACGTCGTCAGCGCCAACAAGCAGAACGGCGTCGTCGTCCAGGACACGGCCAGCAACTTCCTGGCCTCCAACAACTTCACCGGCACCGGGCCCTTCGTGGACTTCACGACGATCGGCAATGATCAGAATGGTTTTCTCATCACCTCGACCGGCGGGAACATCGTCATCGAAATCGGCAACATCATCGGCGGCAACAAGGCCGACGGCATCGACATCGCCGGCAACGCCTGGGGCGTGCAGGTGGTGCAGGACATGATCGGCGTGAACACCGATGGCACCCGGGTGCTGCCCAACGGCCAGAATGGTGTCGAGATCGGCGGCAGCGCTCACGACAATGTCATCGGCGGCAATCAGCCCGACTTCTCGGTCGTCCCGGTCGGCACGATCTCGGCCAACAACGGCTACGGCATCGCCATCACCGGCAGCGCCCACGACAATGAAATCAACTTCGCCTACATCGGCACCGATTTTCGCGGGCTCGCCGGCTCCGAGGGCGACCAGGAGCTGGGCAACCGCAAGGGCGGCATCTCCCTGGGAGCCGGCACGTCTGCGACCACGATTGGCTCGACGGACCCGACGCTCCCGACCGTCATCAGCGGCAATGTCGGCGACGGCATCGACATCAGCAGCTCGAAGGGCAACACGGTCATCGGCACCACCATCGGCGTCGGCACGGACGGCAACGCGCTGCCCAATACCGGCAACGGCATCTACATCGTTAATGGATCCAACAACACCATCGGCGGCACCGTCAGCGGCGCGGGCAACGTCATCGCCGACAACGGCGGCAATGGCGTGTTCGTGAAGTCTGGGCAGGGCAATGGCATCCGCGAAAACTCGATCTTCCTGAACGCACAACTTGGCATCGCCCTGGGACTGGGGGCCAACAACAACGCGCCGGCCCCGGTCCTGACCTCGGCCGTGCCGGTGACCAACGGACTGAGCGTGTCTGGGTTCATCAAGGGCAAGGCCAAGACCACCTATACGATCGAGGTCTTCGCCGACTTCGTCGCCGATCCCACGGGCTTTGGCCAGGGCCGCTTCTTCCTCGGCTCGGTGCAGGTGACGACCAACTCGGCCGGGATGGCCACGTTCAACTTCGTCGCGCAGACCCCGCCGATGGGCTCCGAAATCCTGTCGGCAACGGCGACCGACAGCCAGAACAACACGTCGCAGTTCTCGAAAGACCTGTCCTTGGGTGGTTCCTGATCGATTCCCGAAGGTCCTCGTTTAGCCGCCGCCCTCGGGGCGGCGCGTTGAGAACGCGCCGCCCCGACGGCGGCGGCTAAACGGACCGCATCTGCCGTAACCTGGCTCCGTCACACGTCTTGCGGGCCGACCGGCGCCGTAGGCTCCCCCTCACCAACCCACACCCAACCGTACTGCGTGTTGCTCGGCGACGGGTCGCGGCGGTACTCCTCGCGCAGGCGCGTCAGCTTGTCGGCCTTGATCGCCTTCCGCTTGGCTTTCACGTCGATGCCGAACAGCTTCGCCGCGTTGAGCCCCAGGACCTGGTCCTTGATCTCGTCGGTCAACTCCGGGTACTTGTGCTTCTGGCGCAGCTCGTCCGGCATCTTCAGCCGGCGCAGGCGCTCGATCTGGCTCTGCGGACTGCCGCCCCAGATGGAGTCGGTCCCCCACAGGACGTGCTCGGCGCCGGCCACCTGGATCATCTGCCCGAGCATGTGCAGACAGAGCTTCGGGTCGCGTGCCGAGGTCATCTGGAAGGTGCTGCCCAGTTCGAAGTAGACATTTTTTAGCTTGTTCTTGCCGACGAGGCGCAGCAGGTCGCTGATCCAGGGGATTTCTTGCGGGTCGTCGGTCTTCTTGTCCTCGACCTTGTCGCCGACGCCCTTGCCGATGAAGCCGAATCCGCGGAAACCGGAGTGGTAGACGATGAAATTTAGGTCGGGCCAGTCCTTGGCCGCCTTCTCGATGTCGAGCGGGGTGCAGGCCTTCTCGTTGAAGGCGCCCAGCGGCAGCCCCTTGTGGACGCAGAGGTTCTTGACGCCGAGCTTCTTGGTCCGCTCCCAGAACGGGTAGGCGACCTTCTCGTCGTCCATGAACCAGGCCTTCTCGCCCAGTTCGGCGCCGGTATACATCTTCCAGGCATCGATCTTCAGCTCCTTGACCTGACGCTCCATCTCCTCGAGTTCCTTCTTGCCGAGGTTGGGGCGCAGCAGGCCGTGCGACAGGACGCGCTGACTGCCGGCGAGGTCGTTGACGTACTTGCGCGTGGCGACCATCTGGTCGGGCGGCAGCGGGTTCTTGTCCCACTCGCGGCTCGGCACGCCGCTGATGATCGCCATGACGGTGTCGCTGTCGCCGAAGACCTCCTTGACGTAGTGGGCGCGGTTGAGCAGTTCGAGGCTCTTCTCCAGCGAGCCGGCCAGGGGGCGCAGCATCTGGAAGAAGCGGACGGTGGCGCGGCCCTGCGGCGTGTCGTCGTACCACTTTTTGCTGACGTCCACGTGGTGCGTCTGCACGTCGAAGATGAACTGCTCCTTGGGCCACTTTTCCGCGAAGGCCTTCTGGTCGTCGGCCTCCTCGGCGCGGACGTCGTAGCAGTCGCCGAAGACCTCGTTGAGGGCCAGCAGTGCCGCGGCGATGCCGCTGCCGGTGCGCAGGAAGTCGCGGCGGCTCAGCCCCTGGCGGCGGGCGGCGCGCTCGCTGATGGCGGCGAGGCGGGCCTCGTACTCGCGCTGCTGCGGACTCTGCGGCGGCGGGATGAATTCCTCGTTGGAGGCGATGCGCGCGGGGATGGGGGGCGGGGCTTCGGCCTGGGCGTCGAGGTCGCACTGGCGCACCCACATGGCGTACTCCTTAACTCAATGATGTCCGCCGTGGCCCTCGGCCTGCGGCTCGTCGGCGTGGAACTCCTCGTGCCCGTGGAACGTGCCGACGGGATGCTCGTGGCCGTGGGTGTCGTCGTGCATCGCCTCGGGCGGGTAGATGGGGATGTCGGCGGGCATCCACCCGGCTACCCCCTGCACCCAGCCGCAGAAGAGGGCGACCCCGGCGAGCAGCGCCGTGGCGGCGAGCTGCCACCAGAAGTTCGGCACCTGGGTGAAGCCGACGTCCAGTTCGCGCGGCCCGATTTGCGACCAGACGAGGGCCGCGACCACCACGAGCAGAACGACGCCCACCCACGCCCCCCGTGCGAGCCAATCCCAGGCCGTGACCCAGTTGACCGTCCAGAGCCACCACGCTACCCAGGCGAACAGCAGCAACAATTCGAGGACGAGCGTCTGCCAATGGTCGGCCACGGTCGCAACCTTTCGCACGACGAGACGAGGGGGATCAGCGCGGCACGCCACGCGACACCATAGGTGAGGCGGCGCGGTTCGTCAACGCGCCGCCGCTCAGAAACGCTGACGAGAGAAGGATCGTGCCAGCCGCCTTGACGCCTCGGTTTCCTGGCGCCCACCCGGACCCCTTCGGATGGATGATGGACTGGGACAACGGATTCTGCCGCATTCCGCGCTGGGAAGACGCTGCTGGGAGAGGTAGACTACAGGAGGGCGTACCCAGCAGGTTCGACGGACTGGCAACGACGGAGGTGACTTCCGATGGCTTTGCTGACGGCCGAAGACGTTTATGAGCAGGTGGTCAAGGGGCTGCCCGCAGCCGAACGCTTGCGTCTCGTCGAGAAGATCGCCCGAGATTTATCGGTGCAGCCGACGGCGGGCGCGCCGCCCGCACGTCGTCACTGGAGCGAGATTCGGGGGATCGTGGCGTACCCGATGTGCGGCGGGGATGCCCAGGAGTGGGTGTCACGCGGCCGGCGTGAAGCGGATGAGGAACGGGAGAAGCAGTGGGGGCCGCACCCGTGAAAAGCGCTGACGCCCTGCGAGCCGTGACGCGCACAAGCGGCGGACCTTGAGAGACGCCTCACACGGTCCACAGGCCCGGCTTGCCGTCGGTGCGCCGAACCTGGGTCCGGGGCGTCCCTCGGGCCACGATGCGGCGGAATGCCAGCGGCAGCACAGCGCTGACCAGCCATTCCTTCCCTTCGAGAGGAGTGGGCTTGACGAGGACAAGTTCCTCCCCTTCCAGCCGCAACAGCCGCAGGGTCCGCTGGTCGCGGTGGATGATGAGCAACTCGCGGACGCCGATCTGCCCGTAGAACGGTACTTTCTCCTCGCTGTCGTCCCCGGGACTCTCGATCTCGACCAGGAAATCCGGCCCCCCCTGGACGTGCGTGCTATGGCGAACAGCGCCGCTGTTTTTGAGGACGATGACCAGGTCGGGAACGCGGTAGTTCTTCTTCCAGTCCGAGCCGCGGTCGCTGACGTTGACGCCCGGATAGACTTTCCCCCGCCCCGGGCGCTTCACAACCTCTACGAAGATCGTGTCCAGGTCAGAAACCAGTTCTTGATGCTCCAGGCTCGGCATGGACGGCATGACGTACACCCCATCCCAGACCTCGTCGTACCGATCGGCCCCCTTGCGTTTCCGTTCCTGGATCAACTCGTCGGCCTTGTCGATGTCCTTGACCAGCACCTGCGGCATGTAATTCCTCCTTCCCCAGCGGCATCGGCCGAGAGCAACAGCCACCTCTCAAGAGCATCCGACACCTCGGGGCGAACAACACGGTGAAGTGCGTGGACGGCGGACCTGGTCAGACACCTCACACGGCCCATAGGCCCGGCTTAGCGTCGGTGCGCCGGACCTGGGTCCGGGGCGTCCCTCGGCTCACGAGGCGGCGGAACGCCAGCGGCAGCACGGCGCTGACCAACCATTCCTTCCCTTCGAGGGGCGAGGGCTTGACGAGGACAAGTTCCTCCCCTTCCAGCCGCAGCAGTCGCAGCGTCCGCTTGTCGCGGTGGATGATGAGCAACTCGCGGACGCCGATCTGCCCGTAGAACGGCACCTTCTCCTCGGTATCGTCGCCGGGGCTCTGGATCTCAACCAGGAAGTCGGGACCGCCGCAGAAGTGCGTGTCGCAATCAATCGCCCGGCTGTTGTTCAGCACCACAACCATGTCGGGAACCCGATAATTGTATTCCCACCCCTTGCGGCGATCGCTGACATTGGCCCCTTGATATTTGTCCCCCATCTTCCCCCGCTTGACCACTTCCGTCAGGATATCGCCCAGGTTATCAAGCAACTTCTGATGCGCGTTGTTAGGCATGGACGGCATGACGTACATCCCCTCCCAGACCTCGTCATACAAATCAATGCCCTTACGCTTGCGCTCCTGGATGAGCTGGTCAAACAGTCCGGCATCCCGAATCAGCAGCCCCGTAACCATTCCTCACACCTCGTTGCATCGGCCTCCGGCGACAGCAGCTCTCGCGGCGCGAGCCGGTCCTCCTTCTGTACCAGTCCCTTGAGGCCGGGGCAAGCCCGCTCAAGCCCTGGTCTTTCGCCGGAACGACGCGAACGGGTAGAATCGGCGCGGGAGGTGAGGATGCCAACGTTCAGCGAGGCCGCTCGGCGCCGGCCGAGCGGCCATCGAGGGTCAGCCGGACGGGCGGAGGCCGGCGGTCAAGGGAGCGGAGCGCTTCCTGGCGGCGTTCTCGACCGGCGCCTGGTTCGGCGTCATCGAAGCGTTGCGCTCAGGCGGGGCTACACGGAGTCGTGGTGCGGGCGAGCCGCCCGCACCACGAAGTTGTTTCCTCAGTGGGCCGAGAAACTACCGATCTGACTGCCCTTGTCGGCCATCACGCCGACGGTGCCGGCGGTCAGCAAGCTCCAGTCAAAGTCCGTGACAAGGACCTTCCCGTTCAAGGAGAGGGTCAGCTGGCTGCCGGACACGGTGAAGCCGATCAGGCCCCCAGCGACCCCCACGGTAGTGCTCTTCAGCACGGCCCAGGTGCCGTTGATGCGGCGCCGGATCTCGGCCGTATAGGTGGTGACCTTGTGGACCGGGTCGTAGCTGCTGACGATGCCCGCCCAGTAGGTGTTGCCCGTGGTGGCATTGTAGCGGGCGAGCAGGCCAGCCGAGGCGCCCGCCGGCAGGGCCGTCAGCTGGGCTTGCAGCGAGGCGTTCAGCACGCTGACGCCGTTCAGCGTGATCGCGTTGCTACTGCCCACGCCGAGCAGTCCGCTGCCAGTCACGGCGAAGCCGCCGACGTTGCTGTACCAGTTCGAGCCCGGCACCGTGCCGTGGCTGAAGTTGCCCGAGAAGGGCAGGCTGGTCGTGGTGAAGGTGACCGCGCTGGCCGCGAAGTTGGTAAAGGCGACGCCCTGAGTGGCATACAGCCCCGCCGTACCGGTCTTGACAGTGCCGTCGCCGGCCGCCACCACCAGGGTGCCGTTGAGGAACAACTCCTCCGAGGCGCCCACGGTCACGAAGGTCAGTTGCCCGCTCCCCGTGCTCACCACCTGGGACGCCAGCAGGGTCCAGTTGCCGCTGTGATCGACCCAGATCTGGGCCGTATCGGTGGTGACCTTCGTCTTCGGGTCGTAGACGGCCGCCAGGCCCGCCCGATACCCGGTGCCGGTCGCGGGGGTGTAGCGGCTGAGCAGTCCCCCGAAGCCCCCCGCCAGCAGGGTGGTCAGGTTCGCGCTCACCGACACGTCGGCCGCGGAGACGCCGTACAGGGTCGCCACGTCGGTCGCGGCCTGGCCGACCGCGGCCTTGCCCTGTGTCTTGAAACTGCCCGTCCACTCGTCCCAGTTGGCGCTGAGCAGGCTGCCGTTGGCCTGGCTGAAGCCGTCGCTGAACGGCAGGGTCACGGCCGTCCGGGTGATTACGTTGGCCTTGGCCGGCCAGATCACGCTGCCGGGGGCCGAGTCAGTCCCCACGGAGCCCGCGCCCTGGAAGGCGGTGTCGGCCGCGGAGACGACCGGCACGCCGCCGACCGACAACCGCAGCGAGGTGCCCACCACGTCGAACTCCAGCACGCTGCCGGGGACGAACCCGCTCAGCGGGGCCGAGGCCAGCAGCTGCCACGAGCCGTTGGACAGCCGCTTGATCTGCGCCGTGTAGCTGGTGCCGTTGAGGGCCAGGCCGCCCCAGTACCCGTTCTGGCCGTTGCTACTCATACGCGCGATGAGGCCCGTGGAGTTACCACCGTTGGGCACGGTGCCCACCTGGGCCGAGAGCGAGACGTTGGTGTATGTCCCGGGGGTCGGCTTGAAGACAATCGTGGCGGCGGGCATCGGCGGGTCCCAGAGGCCGACGATCGGCTCGAAGAACCCGTTGCCGAAGTAGTAGAACAGGTCGCTGCTGCCATCTTCCGGCGTCGGATCAAAGGGATGGTTCAGGGTGTTGATGGTGCCGACGATGGGGGCGATTCTCGGGTCCGAGACCAGGAAGTACCAGTAGGCCCCGGGATTGATGGCCGGGTTGAGGCTGGTGGGCACGAACAGGCCGATGCTGTCGATGCCGTTGGGGTTCTGGTTCATGTTGGCGGCCACCGGTCGCGCCAGTACGCCGGGGAAGCCCCAGTGGAGGGTCGTGGTGATGCCGGGGTTGGTGAGCGGGGTGAGATCGAACTCCCAGGTTTCGGTGTCGGGTTGATAGGTGGCGAATTCAAACGCGGGGGTGCCGTCGGCGTTTTTCCTCCCGTCGAAGTTGCCGACCACCGGGTAACCTGTCAGCCCGTCATGGATCACCAGCGAACCGGAACTGATGTTGTTGGTGTGACCGTAGTCGATGTACCAGTTGCCGTGGCCGTCGAACAGGGCAATTTCGTCGGGTCGGCCCGGGATGGACGAGTTGAAGTCGTAGGCCACCGGGTAGCCGTTGATCTGCAGCGACGGCACGATGGTCAGGACGTTAGTGGTGTCACCGTTAACACCGGTGTAGGCCAGCAGGAAGCGGAAGTGGCCGTTGGTGTAGCCGTAGGCGCCCAGTTCGTCGAAGCCGGTGGGGGTCCCCCCCACGGGGGCGAAGTTGCCGGCGAAATCGATGTCGGTGTAGAGGCCGAAGGCGAAGGCCTTGTCGCTGTTGACGGCGTCCTTGGCGTTGACGGGATCCCAGATGCCGTTGCCGTTGATGTCCAGTTGCTGCACGCCGTCGTTGTAGATGCCGATGTGCGGCCGGCTGTCCACGGTGAAACGGGCCACGAAGTTGCCGGGCACCTCGGCACCGATGCCGCTGGGGAAGGTGGGCGTGTCCACCGGCTGACTGGCGTTGCTCTGGCCCTGGAGCAGGTTGCCGGCCGGATCTTCGACGCCGTCGTCGATGGTCAGGGTGTAGCGGTCGTCGGGCAGCGTGCCTTGGAGGAAGCCGTTGATGAAGACGGTATCGACCGGGAGCTGACTGCCGAAAGTCAGCGTGATGGTGGCGGTGGCGGGCTGGCCAGTGACTACCGGGTTGTTGGTGATGGTGACATTGCTGATGGGAATGTTGCCGCTCTGGTCGCCGACGACGGAGTACAGTCCCGGATTCAGGGCCGCGGCCATGTCCACGGCCACGTAACCGGGGAAGAAGACGGCGTCGCGGGCGGGGTCGTCCACCACGTTGATGGTCAGGCCGTAGA
>Ga0116219_10002335_pt1 | contig 16238 bp, 12 predicted proteins | sample Sb_taG_4_FD_91019 | JGI IMG/M metagenome (GOLD analysis project Ga0116219, IMG submission 91019) | Peat soil microbial communities from Weissenstadt, Germany - Sb_50d_6_BS metaG | ecosystem: Environmental > Terrestrial > Soil > Wetlands > Peat | place: Germany: Weissenstadt | collected 2010-09-21
CGAGCCCATCGTCCACCGCGACCTGAAGCCGGCCCACATCCTGGTGAAGCGCAAGCCCGACGGCAAGGTGACGCTGCTCATCGCCGACTTCGGCATTGGCGGCGTCGCGGCGGCGCAGGTCATCCGTCAGGAGACGGGCCGCCCGACGACGCGCGAGCAGGCGATGCCGACCGCCGTGCGCGGCGCCTACACGCCGCTATATGCGTCGCCCCAGCAACGCCGTGGCGAGGAGCCCGACCCGCGCGACGATGTGCATGCGCTGGGCGTCATCTGGTATCAACTCCTCGTTGGCGACCTGACTGCAGAAGGGCCGAGCGGCAAGGGTTGGCGGAAGAAGCTGGAGAGGCGCGGCATGGAACCGGGGCTCATCGCCCTGCTGGAGTCGTGCATCGACGACGACGCGGACGAACGGCCGGAAAACGCGGATGACCTGGCGGGAAAGATCCAAGGGCTTCTGAAACTGCCCCGACCGCCGGACACGCTCACACCGCCGGACCCCCCAGTGCAACCCAAAGCCCCCATCAATGGCGCGAACTCGCGCGTGTCCCCGCCGCCTCTGGATCCCCTGCGCGGGGTGACCAGCATGCAGGAGCTTCTGTCGTCGCTGCGGAATTTCAACAGCCAGGCGAAGTCCAACGAGGAACGAGCCCGGAAAATCATCCGGCAGACACGGCATTGGGTGTACGACCTCAAGGGGAGCGCTTTTGGCCCCTGCAAGTTCGTCGGGTTCGCCGATCTGGATTTTTCTCGATACGCAAAGGCGCTCAAGGACGAGTTGCCCGGCGAGTCCTTCAATGGGGGAGTTGCAAAATGGTATATCGAGTCCCTCCTGGGAAAAACATTCGAGCGTCAACCCGAACTTCACGCCCGACTGCAAGATTGGGCGGACAAGCTCCTCGGCTATGAGGGCGTACTCGCCGATGCCAAGCAGGAGAAGTGGCATTTTCTCATTCTCGACTCGGCGCAGCAAACCGCGTAGCCTTCATCTGCCGGGTACACTCCGCAGCAGTTGGTCTTCCTGGCCCCTGCGGGAATTATGGCTGTCGCGTCGTCTTCTGCCTGGACTAATTTACACTTTGCCCTCTGGTCTCTTTTCCTCTTCGCTCCGAGCGGAGCGAGGAGCCGCGGCACGATTTGGCGCGGTAACTCGTCCGTTAGCGCCCACTGACCGGCAGGATCGCGAGGAACGTCTGCGGCGTGACGATAGCAACGCCGCGGAACGGATGGAGCGCGAGGAGATCCCCTTCACCCGTGATGATGTGGCTGGCCTTGCCGCTGACGGCCAACTCCAGGAACTTGTCGTCCTTGGGATCACGGCACGCCGTTATCTCTTCCGTGACCGCCACCGGCTCCGCCTCCCGCACCAGGGCGGCGAGGAACTCCAGGCGCTTGTCCTCCGGGAGATACCTGTTGAACTTTGGGCGCCGCAACACCTCATCCAACTCGGCCACCGTCGCCTCGGATACCAGTAACCTTCCTCGGGCCGCGGCCGCGTCAAATGCTTGCCGGGGCACGGAACGGGGAAGCAACACAGCGCTCACGGCGACACCGGTGTCGATGACGATACGGATCTCATTCATCGCGCAAGAGCGACTCCAGGATTTCCGCGGTCAGGCCGTTCGCCTCGGCGTGCCGGCCGATCTCGTCCATCACTTCCTTCAGCGGACGGGCTGGCTGCGCGGTCAGTTCTCGAAGGCGGAGGTTAAGCAGCAGTTGCAGTCTGCGCCGGTCCTCGGCGGAGGCGGCGGCGAAGGCGCGGGCGCTGTCGGCATCGACTTCGAGGGAGATTGTTGCTGTGGCCATGATTCACCTATCCTACCGCGCCGCGGCCTACCAGAGTCAATCCCCTTCGACGCCCATCGCGATTTGCGTCTTCCAGTCGCTGAGGCCGGCGGGATATAATCGGTGCAGAAAGTCGTCCCCTGCTAAGAATGGCGATCCCATGAGCCAGGTCATCATCAATCGCGGCCGCGGGCCGGAGATCGCCGGGACCCGCATCACCGTCTACGACGTCCTCGACTACTCGACCAAGGGCTATCACGCCACGTTCATCGCCTCGCTCTTCCGCGTGTCCTCGCAACAAGTGCAGGCGGCCCTGGAGTACGTCGCGACCCACAAGGACGAGGTGATGGCCGAGTACCGGCAGATGCTCGCGCGCGATGCCGAGGGCAACCCGCCCGAGGTCCGGGCGAAGGAGGCGTCATCGCGCGCCAAGTTGCTCGCGCGGTTGGCCGAGTTGCGGGAGGCCAAGAACGGGGGGGCGAGCGGTGCGGGGCATTCTGGCGGACAATAACGTCGAAGGGCACGTCAACCGCCTGCTGCTCCTCTTGCGCGGCGACGAATGGGGCGAGGTGTGGGCGGACCTCGGCCTGACGGTCGAGAGCTTCGACAGCCTGGGGCTGACCCGAAACACGCCCGACGCCATCCTATGGCACGTCTGTCAGCAGCGGGAACTCATCCTTATCACGGCGAATCGGCTTCAGCGGACGGCTGACTCCCTCGAAGCGACGATCCAGCAGCACAACTCTCCACAGTCCCTCCCCGTCGTCACTCTGGCCAATGCGGATCGCGTTCTCGAGGATCGGGCCTACGCCGAGCGCACGGTGGTGAAATTGCTGGAGTATCTCATCGACATCGGTAACTACCGCGGGACCGGCCGGCTCTACGTCCCGTAATCCCGTCGCTCTTTACGTCGCACTTCAACGCCGAGGCGCACCATGTCGATGCCTTTCGACACCACGCTGAAGGACCTCGGCCGGGGACCAAGGGGGACCAAGGGGACAGTTTACACAAGCTATTAGTATACGAGTATTTATGTTGAAATGATCCCGATGGGGCCATTTTGACATAACTGCGGTTGTAACATCAGGTTGCAGAAACACCGGGCGGCCCCGGGCGGTTTCCCACCCGGGGCCCCCACAGATCGGGACGTGCCCGATTCAGGCATCCGGCTCCTCAAGTCACAGCTTCGCTGCGCCCCGGTACACCGAGTGAACGACCTTCGGCGGCGGCAGCGGCCAGCGTCCCGCCAATGACCGAAGCAGTCGCCGCGTGCGGCGGGCCGCCCACCGCGAACCCTGACCTACTGGTGCCCCGCCGCGACGAACTGCTCGTCCTCCGTCGAGCCGGCCAGCGCCATCGTCGAGGCGCAGCCGCCGCCGACACACTGGGCGACCTGGTCGAAGTAGCCGGTGCCGACAAACCGCTGGTGTTTGGTGGCGTGGTAGCCGACGTTCTCGCGCTGGAACTCCGTCTCCTGCAGGCGGGCGTAGGCCGTCATGCCGGCCTCCCGGTAGCCCCGCGCCAGGTCGAACATCGACAGGTTCAGGCAGTGGAAGCCGGCCAGCGTGATGAACTGGTACTTGTAGCCCAGGGCACCCAGCTCGCGCTGGAAGCGCGCGATCGTGTCGTCGTCCAGCTTGGCCTTCCAGTTGAACGACGGCGAGCAGTTGTAGGCCAGCAGCTTGCCCGGGAACTCCTCGTGGATGGCCTCGGCAAATCGTCGGGCCTCCTCGAGGTTCGGCTCAGAGGTTTCGCACCAGAGCAGGTCGGCGTAGGGGGCGTACGACAGGCCGCGGCTGATGGCCATGTCCAGGCCGCCCGTGACGCGGTGGAACCCCTCCGCGGTGCGCTCGCCGGTCAGGAACGAACGGTCGCGCTCATCGACGTCGCTGGTCAGCAGGTGGGCGCTGTCGGCGTCGGTGCGAGCGACGAGCAGCGTGGGTACGTCGGTGACGTCGGCGGCCAGGCGCGCGGCCCGGAGCGTGCGCAGGAACTGGCTGGTCGGCACCAAGACCTTGCCGCCCATGTGACCGCACTTCTTCTCGCTGGCCAGCTGGTCCTCGAAGTGAACGCCGGCCGCCCCCGCCTCGATCATCGCCTTCATCAACTCGAAGGCATTCAGCGGCCCGCCGAAGCCCGCCTCGGCGTCGGCCACGATCGGCACCAAGTAGTCGATCTCGGCGTGCCCCTCCGCCCAGCGGACCTGGTCGGCCCGGCGGAAGGCGCTGTTGATGGCGCGCACCACGTTGGGAACGCTGTTACACGGGTACAGGCTCTGGTCGGGGTACATCTGACCCGCGAGGTTGGCGTCGGCCGCCACCTGCCAGCCGCTCAGGTAGATCGACTTCAGCCCCGCCTCGACCATCTGGAGCGCCTGGTTGCCGGTCAGCGCCCCCAGGGCGTTGACGTACGGCTCCGTCTCCAGGAGGCGCCACAGGCGCTCGGCCCCGCGGCGGGCCAGACTGTATTCGACGTGGACAGAGCCGCGCAGGCGCACCACGTCGTCGCCCGCGTAATCGCGGCGGATGCCCACCCATCGGGGCAGGGTCCGCCATTGCTTGTCCAGCTGCTTGGCGGTCGGTTGTTGGTAGTAGTTCATGGCTCGGTTCCCCTGTTTCCTGGCGTCAGGAAGTGTAAGAAGGTTCCGCCCCAAAGGGGCGTTGTCGTTTCACGGCAGATACTCGTAAGCGGGCAGCGTCAGGAACTCGACGAAGTCGTCGCCGGTGGTGACGCGGTCGAAGATCTCGCGGGCCGAGGCGTACTGGCCCTTGTCGAAGGCCTCCGGCCCGACGTCGGCGCGGATGCGGTCCAGCTCCTCGGCCATGACGCGCCGGAACAGGTCCCGAGTCACCTTGCGGCCGTCGTCGAGGACGCCGCCCGGGTGTCGGATCCACTGCCAGACCTGCGTGCGCGAGATCTCGCAGGTGGCCGCGTCCTCCATGAGGTTGAAGATCGGCACGCAGCCCGTCCCCCGCAGCCACGACTCGAGGTAACGCAGGCCGACGTTGACGTTGGTGCGCAGGCCCTTCTCGGTGATCGCCCCGGCGGGCACCTGGAGCAGATCGACGGCGGCGACGCGCACGTCGTCGCGCAGCCGGTCGATCTGGTTGGGCCGCGGCATCTTCGTGTCGAAGACTTCCCGGGCGATCGGCACCAGCCCGGGGTGGGCGACCCACGTCCCGTCGTGGCCGTCGCCGGCCTCGCGCTCCTTGTCCTCACGCACCTTCGCGCAGGCGGCGGCGTTGGCCGCGGGGTCGCCCTTGATCGGAATCTGCGCCGCCATGCCGCCGACGGCCGACGCCCCGCGGCGGTGACAGGTTCGGATCGCCAACAGCGAGTACGAGCGCAGGAAATGCGTCGTCATGGTCACCAGGGCCCGGTCGGGCAGCACGCACTCGGGCCGGTTGCGGAACTTCTTGATGAAGCTGAAGATGTAGTCCCAGCGGCCGCAGTTGAGGCCGGCGACGTGGTCGCGCAGCTCGTAGAGGATCTCGTCCATCTCAAAGGCGGCCAGGATGGTCTCGATCAGCACCGTCGCCCGGACCGTGCCCGCCGGCAGCCCCAGCTCGCGCTGGGCGAAGACGAAGACGTCGTTCCACAGCCGCGCCTCGAGATGGCTCTCCAGCTTGGGCAGGTAGAAGTAGGGGCCGGTGCCCCGGTCGAGCAGCGCCCGGCCGTTGTGGAACAGGAACAGGCCGAAGTCGAAGAGCGACCCGGAGAGGAACTGGCCATCGACGCGCACGTGCTTCTCGTGCAGGTGCCAGCCGCGCGGCCGCACCAGGAGCGTCGCGACCTGCTTGTTCAGTGCGTAGCGCTTGCCCTCGGGGCTGACGTATTCGATGAGGCCGCGGACGGCGTCGCGGAGGTTGGCCTGCCCCTCGAGGGTGCCCTGCCAGGTGGGCGAGTGGGCGTCCTCGAAGTCGGCCATGTAGGTCTTCGCCCCCGAGTTGAGGGCGTTGATGACCATCTTGCGATCGACCGGCCCGGTGATCTCGACGCGGCGGTCGAGGAGGTCCGGGGGCAGCGGGGCGACCTTCCAGTCGCCCTGGCGGACGTCCCGTGTTTCCGGCAGGAAGTCGGGCCGCCAGCCGCCGTCGAGGTCGATCTGCAGCCGCGCCCGCCGGGCCAGTAGGTCGCGCCGCCGACCGTCGAAGGTCCTGTGGAGCCTGGCGAGGAAGCCGACGGCCGCCGGGGTCAGGATCTCGGCCAGGTCGTCGGGAACCGGGGCAAGTACCTCCACCCCGGGGGTGGAGGTCGTCTGGATGAGGACTGACATGACTTGGCTCCTTGGGCGCGAGACCGTCCCGGTCGCCGCGACAGGCCCACGTTAAGGAAAGGATGATGGCGCTCCGGCTCGGCGCGCCGCGCCCGAAAAGCAATCGGGATGATCTTATACTACTCGGGGGGGCAAGCGGGAAACACTGCGAATTCGCCAATACAGATCATTGAGTTCAGCAATGCTCGGCCGGCCCCGACCGCCTCGCGTCTCTAGAATCCCAGAGGGGGCCGTCCGACCCGGGAAGGGAGGAAGGCCATCGGAAGTGTACACCTGAGGTGGAAGGAGGAGCGCTGCCCTCTGCAGAAGCTGCGGAGCTTCTGCCTCGTCGCCCAGACGGGCAGCGTCAGTCGGCAGGGCGGTTACGCCCTGCCGACGGATTCCTTTGGAGGGAGGTGATTGAGCGCAAGCGACGAACCATCGTCCGCTCTTGCCTACTCCCCCGGCTGCGGAACGCGGCCGGGTCGGGGACTTCGGGGGCCGGACCGGGGTCGGGGAAGTTCAGCGATCGCGCGCGTGTCGCCACGAGCCGCTGCACGATCACCAGGGCGAACCGCTTCATCACCTCGTAGCCCAGGTCGTGGTCTTCTTCGCACTTGGTGCGGAGTGCCTTCCCGTCCAGGGCGATCGCTTCCGTGGGCTCGAGTGCGCGGGCGCTGGAGTGCCACCGGTAGGGGGGCAGGAGCCAGGACCAGCCGAGCACCTCCCCGGACTGCACACTCGTTTCTTCCTTTGGCGTCAGAGTCGTGCGATGAGCAATTCGCGCTGAAAGATCAGCTCCTTGGGCAATTCGCCCGCCAGTTTCAGGAACAGCTCTTCGTGCGTGAGGATCTCGCGCTTCAGCGCATCGGCATCGATGGCCTGCGCCGCCGCGAACTGTTCTGGGGTGCTGTCCAGGCCTTCCTGGTCAATGTCGGCCGGGCGCGGCATCCAGCCGAGAATAGTCTCGGCGGCGTAGGCCCGGCCGCGGCAGCGGTTGATGATCCACTCCAGGACGCGCATGTTCTCGCCGAAGCCCGGCCACAGGTAGCGGCCGTCCTCCATGCGGAACCAGTTCACATGAAAGATGCGCGGGCAGTCCCTCATCCGCTTGCGCATGCGGATCCAGTGCGTGAAGTAGAGGTTGATGTTGTACCCGCAGAAGGGGAGCATCGCCATCGGGTCGCGCCGGACCACGCCGACCTGACCCGTGGCGGCGGCGGTCGTCTCCGAGCCGAGAGTCCCCCCCAGATAGACGCCGTGGGTCCAGTTGAACGCCTGGTAGACGAGCGGGATCGTCTTGCTGCGCCGGCCACCGAACACGATGCCCGAGACCGGGACGCCCCCCGGGTCGTTGACGTTCGGGTCGAGTACCGGGTTGTTGGTCATCGGCGTCGTGAAGCGGCTGTTGGGGTGGGCCGCAGGGCGGCCGCAGCCGGGCACCCACGGCTTGCCGGCCCAGTCGATGCACTCGGCGGGCGGGTCCTCGGTCTTGCTCTCCCACCACACGTCGCCGTCGGGCAGCAGGGCGACGTTGGTGTAGATGGTGTCGTGCGCGATCATCTCCATGGCGTTGGGGTTGGTGCGGGCGTTGGTCCCCGGCACCACCCCGAAGTAGCCGGCCTCCGGGTTGATGGCGTACAGCCGGCCGTCCTCCGGCTTGACGTACATCCACACGATGTCGTCCCCCAGCGTGGTGATTTTCCAGCCGGCCTGGCGGTATTTCTCGGGTGGGATCAGCATGGCGAAGTTGGTCTTGCCGCAGGCACTGGGGAAGGCGCCGGCGATGTACGTCTTCTCGCCGTGCGGGTCCGTCACGCCCATGAGCAACATGTGCTCGGCCATCCAGCCCTCCTGAAACCCCAGGTAGCTGGCCAGCCGTAGGGCCAGGCACTTCTTCCCCAGCAGCGCGTTGCCTCCGTAGCCGGAGCCGAAGCTCCAGAGGGTGTTGTCCTCCAGGAAGTGGCAGATGTAGCGCCGCGCCGGGTCCAGGTCCCCCACGGAGTGCAGGCAGCGCGTGAAGTCGTTGCCGTCGCCCAGCTGCTGCCAGGCGGCCTTGCCCATGCGCGTCATGATGCCCATACTGATGGCGACGTAGATCGAGTCGGTGATCTCGATGCCGACCCGCGCCAGCGGCGATCCGAGCGGGCCCATGACGAACGGCACGACATACATGGTCCGGCCGCGCATGCAACCGCAGAACAGCCCGCCGAGCAGGGCGTAGGCGTCCTTCGGGGGCATCCAGTTGTTGATGGGGCCGGCCAGGTTCTCGTTCGGGGTGCAGATGTAGGTGCAGTGCTCGGTGCGGGCCACGTCGTTGGAGTGGCTGCGGTGCAGGTAGCAGCCGGGCAGCTTGTCCTGGTTGAGCCGTAGGAGCACCCCGTCGGCCACGGCGCGCTTGAGAAGGTCTCGCTTCTCGGCGGCGCTGCCGTCGAGCACGCGGACGTGATCGGGATGGCACAGCTTGATGCACTCGGCCAGCCATTGGCGAACATGGCTGTTGGACGGCAGTTCCCCCACCGGAGTCACCCCGGGGGTCAACGTTGATCCAGGCGTCTTGGAAGTGTTCATGTCTGCCGGCTCCTCGATGGCGCGGCTCGGGCCCGCCGCTAACGGCGTGAAAAACCGCAACTTACCTGCCCGACGCGGAGTTTAAGTAGGTGGTTGATGCAAAGCAGGTGCCGCCCGCGCAGGTGGGCCCTTCAGGGGGAATTCTCCGCCCGCCCCTGACAGCTGTTCCGCTGCCGCACACCCACTGTCCCGTTGCCGCTCACTGGGTACACCGGACACCGGCAAGGCCGCCGGTCGGATGAACCGCCAGGCCAGGAAAAAAGGCGGCGGCCCGAGACGTTCCGCACCTCGACGCCTTACCGGACGAGCACGACTTTGGCCCCCCGGCCGGCCCTCCCGGACCGGCACACGCCGCCTGGGCCGGCACGGCGGCGAGCGGCATGACTACTGCATGGCAGGCTTCGAGGAAGTGATTGCCGCCGCACGAGAGGGTTCCCCATGAGCGAGCACTTGCCGAACTCCTCCGACCTCGGTGCCTGGGAGAAGGCCGCGGTCAGGTCCGCCCCGGGCGGTGACGTGGCGAGCCTGAACTGGGTCACTCCCGAGGGCATGACCGTCGGGCCGCTGTACACCAGGCGGGACGTCGAGGGCCTGCCTTATGCCGACACCCTCCCCGGCTTCGAGCCGTTCGTGCGCGGCCCGCAGGCCACCATGTACGCGGGGAGGCCGTGGACCATTCGCCAGTACGCCGGCTTCTCCACCGCCGAGGAGTCCAACGCGTTCTACAAACGCACCCTCGCCGGCGGCGGCCAGGGCATCTCGGTGGCCTTCGACCTGGCGACCCACCGCGGCTACGACTCGGATCACCCGCGCGTTACCGGTGACGTCGGCAAGGCCGGCGTCGCCATCGACTCGGTCGAGGACATGAAGGTCCTGTTCGACGGCATCCCGCTCGACAAGGTCTCGGTGTCGATGACCATGAACGGGGCCGTGCTGCCGGTGCTCGCCGGCTACATCGTCGCAGCCGAGGAGCAGGGCGTCCCCCAGGAGAAGTTGGCCGGCACCATCCAGAACGACATCCTCAAGGAGTTCATGGTCCGCAACACCTACATCTACCCGCCCGGGCCGTCCATGCGCATCGTGGCGGACATCATCGAGTACACGGCCCGGCACATGCCGCAGTTCAACTCGATCTCGATCTCCGGCTACCACATGCAGGAGGCGGGCGCGACCCAGGTGCTCGAGCTGGCCTTCACGCTGGCGGACGGCAAGGAGTACGTGAAGGCCGCCTTGGCCCGGGGGCTGGACGTGGACGCCTTCGCCGGCCACCTCAGCTTCTTCTTCGGCATCGGCATGAACTTCTACCTGGAGGTGGCCAAGCTGCGGGCGGCCCGGCTGCTCTGGTGGCGGATCATGAAGGGCTTCGGCGCCCGCAACCCGAAGTCGCTGATGCTGCGCACCCACTGCCAGACGTCCGGCGCGTCGCTGACCGAGCAGGACCCGTTCAACAACGTGGTCCGCACGGCCATCGAGGCCCTGGCGGCGGTGTTCGGCGGCACCCAGTCGCTGCACACCAACTCGCTCGACGAGGCGATCGCCCTGCCGAGCGACTTCGCGGCGCGGATCGCCCGCAACACCCAGCTGATTCTCCAGGAGGAAAGCCACATCGGCAATGTGGTCGATCCCTGGGCCGGCTCCTACCTGATGGAGCGGCTCACGCAGGACATGGCCGACCGGGCCGGGGCGATCCTCGAGGAGGTCGAGGCGATGGGCGGGATGACCCGTGCGGTGGAGACGGGCTGGGCCAAGCGGAAGATCGAGCAGTGCGCCGCCGAGAAGCAGGCGCGGGTCGATGCGGGCAAGGACGTCATCGTCGGCGTCAACAAGTACCCCCCGGCCCGGGAGGAGCCGCTCGAGGTCCGCGAGATCGACAACAGCGCGGTGCGCGAGTCGCAGATCGCCCGCTTGAAGCAGGTCCGGGCCAGCCGGGACCCGGCCGCGGTGCGGCAGGCGCTGGACGCGCTGACCGAGTCCGCCCGCTCGGGCCGGGGAAACTTGTTGGAGCAGACGATCCGGGCCGTCCGGGTGCGTGCCACCGTGGGCGAGGTCTCCGACGCCCTGGAGACGCCCTGGGGCCGCTTTCACGCGGTCAATCAGACCATCTCCGGCGTTTACGGAGCCGCTTTCGAGCAGGACCCGCAGTGGCGGCAGCTGATACAGGAGGTGGACGCCTTCGCAACCGGCGAGGGGCGGCGGCCGCGGATCCTGATCGCCAAGCTCGGGCAGGACGGCCACGACCGCGGCGCGCGGGTGGTGGCCACCGGACTGGCCGACCTTGGCTTCGACGTCGATGTCGGCCCGCTCTTCCAGACGCCGGAAGAGGCCGCCCGGCAGGCCGTGGAGAACGACTGCCACGCCGTCGGCGTGTCCACGCTCGCCGCCGGCCACAAGACGCTGGTGCCGGCCCTGATCCGGGCGCTGCGGGACCACGGCGCGGACGAGATCCTCGTCTTCGTCGGTGGCGTGATCCCGGCCCAGGATTACGAGTTCCTGCGCCAGGCCGGTGTGGCCGGCATCTTCGGCCCGGGCACGCCGATCCCGACCTGTGCCCGCCAGGTCCTCGAGGCACTCCACGCGACGCGCGTCCCGGCCTGATCCCGCCCCGTCACCCCGCAAGACGGAAGACGTCGTGTCCAGCAAGGTCTCCCTGGAACCCGCCGATCAGAAACTTGTCGAGGGCGTGCTCGCGCGGCAGCCGCGGGCGCTGGCCCGGGCGATCACGCTGGTTGAGTCGATGCGGCGCGACCACCAGGCGCGAGCGGCCGCCGTCCTGGAGGCCCTGCTCCCGCACACCGGCCGCTCCCTCCGCGTTGGGATCACCGGCGCGCCCGGGGTGGGCAAGTCGATGTTCATCGAGGCGCTGGGTCTGCACCTGATTGGGCGGGGCCATCGGATCGCGGTGCTGGCCGTGGACCCCTCCAGCGCCCTCTCGGGGGGCTCGATCCTTGGCGACAAAACCCGCATGGAGCGGCTGTCGCGGGCCCCCGGCTCGTTCATCCGCCCCTCACCCTCCGGCGGCGCGCTCGGCGGGGTGGCGGAAAAGACGCGCGAGAGCATCCTGGTGTGCGAAGCCGCCGGCTTCGACGTGATCCTCGTCGAGACGGTCGGTGTGGGCCAGTCGGAAACGGCCGTGGCCGGCATGGTGGACGTCTTCGTGCTGCTCCAGCAGCCCAACGCCGGCGACGACCTGCAGGCGATCAAGAAGGGGATCGTCGAGCTGGCCGACGTCGTCGTCATCACCAAGGCCGACCTCGGCCCGGAGGCGGCCGAGCAAGCCCGGCACCACTTCGCGGGCGCCCTGGCCCTGGCGCGCGGCACCTCGTCCTCCTGGCGCCCCCAGGCGCTGGTGGTCAGCGCCGCCACCGGGGCCGGCATCGACGCCTTCTGGGAGGAAATCGAGCGCTGCCGGCGGGGGCGGACGGACAACGGCGAGTTCGAGGCGAAACGGCAGCGCCAGGCCGTGGATTGGATGTGGGCGCTCATTGACAGCGGCCTGCGCAGCCGGTTTCGGCAACACCCGCAAGTGCGCCACGACCTGGAGTCGGTCGGCCGCGCCGTGGCCGCCGGCTGCATGACCCCCGCCGCCGCCGCCCAACGGCTCCTGGGATACTTGGGAATCACGCCGGACGGCTGACGAGTCCGGTTTCGATTATACTCGACGCGGGGGGAGTTGACACAAGCCCGGAGCGCCAGCGACGGGACAGTCCCGTCGCTGGCGCTCCGGGCTTGTGTCAGACCGTCCCACGCCGAGTATAAATGGATTCTATTGGAGGTGTCCGATGCACGACATCATCCGCCAGCTCGACGAGAAGCGCGCGGCCGCTCGCCTGGGCGGCGGCCAGCGGCGCATCGATGCCCAGCACGCCAAGGGCAAGCTCACGGCCCGTGAGCGCATCGAGCTGCTGCTCGACCCGGATTCCTTCGAGGAATGGGATATGTTCAAGGGCCACCGCTGCACCGACTTCGGCATGGACCGCCAGTCCGTGCCGGGCGACGGCGTCGTGACCGGCTACGGTACTATCAACGGGCGGCTGGTCTTCGTCTTCAGCCAGGACTTCACAGTCTTCGGCGGCTCGCTCTCGGAGGCCCACGCCGAGAAGCTGTGCAAGATCATGGACCACGCCCTGAAGGTCGGCGCCCCCGTGATCGGCATCAATGACTCGGGCGGCGCCCGCATCCAGGAAGGCGTCGCCTCGCTTGGCGGCTACGCCGACGTGTTCCAGCGGAACGTCCTCGCCTCCGGCGTGATCCCGCAAATCTCCCTCATCATGGGCCCCTGCGCCGGCGGGGCGGTCTACTCGCCCGCCATGACCGACTTCATCTTGATGGTCAAGGACTCCTCCTACATGTTCGTCACCGGCCCCGAGGTGGTGAAGACCGTCACCCACGAGGAGGTCACGGCCGAGGAACTTGGCGGCGCCGTCAGCCACACCACCCGGTCGGGCGTGGCGGACCTCGCCTTCGAGAACGACGTCGAGGCACTCATGATGACCCGGCGCCTGTTCACCTTCCTGCCGCTGAACAACCGGGAGAAGCCGCCCGTCGTGCCGACGGAGGACCCTGCCGAGCGGCTGGAGAGGTCCCTGGACACCCTGGTCCCGGATAGCCCCAACCGGCCCTACGACATTAAGGAGTTGATCCTGAAGGTCGTCGATGAGTACGACTTCTTCGAGCTGATGCCCGACCACGCCCGGAACATCGTGACCGGGTTCGGGCACCTGGCCGGCCACGCCGTCGGCTTCGTCGCCAACCAGCCGATGGTCCTGGCCGGCTGCCTCGACATCAAGAGTTCCATCAAGGCGGCGCGGTTCGTGCGCTTCTGCGACGCCTTCAACATCCCGGTCGTGACGTTTGTGGATGTACCCGGCTTCCTGCCCGGCACGGCGCAGGAGTACGGCGGCATCATCAAGCACGGCGCCAAGCTCCTCTACGCCTACGCCGAGTGTACGGTGCCGAAGGTCACCCTGATCACCCGCAAGGCCTACGGCGGGGCCTATGACGTCATGGCGTCCAAGCACCTGCGCGGCGACGTGAACTTCGCCTGGCCCTCGGCCGAGATTGCCGTGATGGGCCCCAAGGGGGCCGTGGAGATCATCTTCCGCGAGGAGAAGGCCAACCCGGCGAAGATCGCCGGCCGCGAGAAGGAGTACCGCGAGAAGTTCGCCAACCCGTTCATCGCCGGCCACCGCGGCTTCATCGACGACGTCATCATGCCCCACGAGACCCGCAAACGCATCTGCCGGTCGCTGGCGATGCTCCGCGACAAGAAGCTCGAGAACCCGTGGCGCAAGCACGGGAATATTCCGCTGTGAAACACGGAGCCGGGGCGTCGGGGTTTGAATCCCACGGGCTTGTCCCGTGGTTTGTTAGGGTCGTGGCTACAGCGGGGAGAAGGAAAAAAGGGGGGTTTCTTCTCCGCCGCCTGTAGCCGCGAACGTTAGGCACCACGGGGCAAGCCCGTGGCATCCAGGATGAGGCCGCCATGTTCAAGACAATCCTGATCGCCAACCGCGGCGAAATCGCCTGCCGCGTCATCCGGACGGCCCGCCGCATGGGCATCCGGACCGTCGCCGTGTACTCGGAGGCGGACCGGAACGCGCGCCACGTCGAGTTGGCCGACGAGGCCGTGTGCATCGGTCCGCCGCCGTCTCGGGAGTCGTACCTGGTCATGGACAACCTCCTCGCCGCCTGCAAGCAGACCGGGGCCGAGGCCGTCCACCCGGGCTACGGCTTCCTCTCCGAGAACGAGAAGTTCTCCCGCCGCCTGGAGGAGGAGGGGATCGTCTTCATCGGCCCCAAGCATGACTCGGTGGCCGCCATGGGCGACAAGATCGCCTCCAAGAAGCTCGCTCGGGAAGCAAAGGTCAACACCATTCCCGGCCACAACGAAGCCATCGAGACGGCCCAGGAGGCCGTCGAGATCGCCCGCCGCCTCGGCTACCCGGTGATGATCAAGGCATCCGCCGGCGGCGGCGGCAAGGGCCTGCGCGTGGCCCACCGCGACCAGGAGGCCCGCGAGGGCTTCGCGTCCTGCCGGGCCGAGGCCAAGAGTGCCTTCGGCGACGACCGGGTCTTCCTCGAGAAATTTGTCGTAGGGCCGCGGCACATCGAGATCCAGGTTCTGGGCGACGCCCACGGCAACGTGGTCTACCTCTGGGAGCGGGAGTGCTCCCTGCAACGCCGGCACCAGAAGGTGCTCGAGGAAGCGCCGTCCCCCTTTCTCGACGAGGCGACGCGCCGCGCCATGGGCGAACAGGCCGTCGCCCTTGCTCAGGCCGTGAAGTATCAGTCCGCCGGCACCGTCGAGTTCGTCGTCGGCAAGGACCGGCGCTTCTACTTCCTGGAGATGAACACGCGCTTGCAGGTCGAGCACCCGGTCACGGAGATGATCACCGGGCTGGACCTCGTCGAGCTGATGATCCGCGTCGCCGCCGGCGAGAAACTCCCCTTCCGCCAGGACGAGGTCCGCCGCGACGGCTGGGCGATCGAGTGCCGCATCAATGCCGAGGACCCGTTCCGCGGCTTCCTGCCGTCCACCGGCCGGCTGGTGCGCTACCTCCCGCCGGAGGAGGTGGACGGCGCGGTCCGCGTGGACACCGGTGAGTACGAGGGCGGCGAGATCTCCATGTACTACGACTCGATGATCGCCAAGCTCATCACCCACGGGGCGACCCGCGCCGAGGCCGTCGCCCGGATGCGCGACGCACTGAACGCCTTCGTCATCCGCGGCATCTCGTCGAACACCGCCTTCCAGGCGGCACTCGTCCAGCACCCGCGCTTCGTGGCGGGAGACATCGACACCGGCTTGATCGCCGAGGAGTTTCCCCAGGGCTTCCACCCCTCGAACTTGGCTCACCGGGAGCCGGTGCTGCTCGCGGCCGTGGCCGCCTACGCGCGGCGGCGTTACATCGACCGCGCGGTGTGCATCACCGGCCAGCTCAAGGGCCACGGGCGTCGGGTTGGCGCCAACTGGGTCGTACTCGTGCAAGGCCAGAAGTATCCCCTGGGCCTTACCCTCGTGGCCGGGGGCGCTGACGTGACCTGCGAGGGCAAGACCCACGCCCTGCGCACCAACTGGCGGCTCGGCGACATCCTCCTGCGCGGCACCTGGGACGGCGAGCCGATCTGCCTTCAGGTCGAACGGCTGGGCCTGAAGTATCGGGTCTGCCACTGGGGCACCGAGGTCGATGCCGTGGTGATGACCGCCCGGGCCGCCGAGTTGCTGGCGTTGATGCCCGCAAAGGCCCCTCCGGACCTCTCCAAGTTCCTGATTTCCCCCATGCCGGGCCTGCTGGCCGAGGTCGCGGTGAAGGTCGGGCAGGAGGTGCGGGCCGGCGAGACCCTCGTGGTGATCGAGGCCATGAAGATGCAGAATGTCATGAAAGCCGAGAACGACGCCGTGGTGGCGGAGCTGCTGGCCCGGCCGGGCGACAGCCTCTCGGTCGATCAGCCCCTATTGCGCTTCCAGTGAGGGCCGGGTCGGAGAGGGAGTTACCTCCCCCCCTGGCCGGTGGGCGTGCCGAAGTTGCGGCAGGCGTCGCCGCCGACCGGGTGTTCCACTTTCAGCACCTCGGCGCCGAACTCGCCCAGAATGGCCGCGCAGTACGGCGCCGCGATCACGGTGGCGACG
>Ga0116219_10002336_pt1 | contig 16234 bp, 12 predicted proteins | sample Sb_taG_4_FD_91019 | JGI IMG/M metagenome (GOLD analysis project Ga0116219, IMG submission 91019) | Peat soil microbial communities from Weissenstadt, Germany - Sb_50d_6_BS metaG | ecosystem: Environmental > Terrestrial > Soil > Wetlands > Peat | place: Germany: Weissenstadt | collected 2010-09-21
CTCGGAGCTGACCGTTCGCGGGCACCTGCTGGTTGCAGAACGCGCCCGCCAGGGGAGCGGCCGCATGTGGAAGGACCTTTGCAATCGTGGGGGTGCGACCGCAGAGGAGTTGACGCAGGTCGAAGAGGTGCTCGACCTAGTGGGCCTGCGCGAAATCGGGGACACTCCGGTGTCTGCTCTCGGCCTCGGTACATGTCGGCTCGTCGAATTGGCTCGGGCACTCGTGGGCCACCCCAAACTCCTCATGGTGGACGAGCCATCCTCGGGGCTGGACGTCCACGAAACCAAGGATCTCTCTCAGATTTTGCGCAGACTGCAGACTGAACGGGGCATGGCAGTCCTGTTGGTCGAGCACGACCTCGGCATGGTGGCCGACGTCGTGGACCGGGTGGTGGTGATGAATCTCGGGCGCGTGATCGCATCAGGTCCATTTGACGAGGTGATGACGGAGCCGGAGGTCCGCCGGGCGTACCTCGGTGAAGGATCCAGGTCCGTTTCGACCGGCTTGCTCACATGACGACACAAAGCTTCGTCGCACCGGCGCTGCAGTTCGAGAGGGTGGATGCCGCCTACGGCGTGTATCGCGCCCTCTTCGGTGTCAGCTTCGCGGTGGCACCTGGCACGGTGAAGGCGCTGCTCGGCTCCAACGGGGCCGGGAAGTCCACTGTCTCGAGGGTGGCGACAGGCTTGGTCCCGACGACGGCGGGCACCGTGTCCATCGGGGGAGTGGACGTGACCGGCAGGGAAGCCTTTCAGATCGCACGGATGGGTGCGGCGCACGTCCCGGAAGGACGAGGGATCTTCTCAGATCTCTCAGTCGAGGAGAACCTGACGCTGCTCTTCCGCCAACGCGCCGGAAGGAAGTGCGTTGGTGAGTGTCTCATGCGCGCCTACGACGCCTTCCCGATTCTCAAGGATCGCCGTAAGCAACGAGCGGGCCAGCTCTCCGGAGGGCAACAGCGATTGTTGTCACTCGCCAACGTGCTGGTGGTCCCACCCGCTCTCCTCATTGCGGACGAGCTGTCTCTCGGACTGGCACCGATCGTGGTGGATGCGGTCTACGACGGACTCAGGGAGATCCACCGCAGCGGCTGCGCGTTGGTCGTCGTCGAGCAGCAGATTGATCGCGTTCTTGACATCGCCACCGAGGCATTGGTGCTCGAACACGGGGCGGTCGTATACGACGGTCCGGTTGCGGGAGCGTTACGAGCGGTCGAGGAGGTGCTCGCGGCACGTGGTGAGTCAAGGCAGCTGAGCCCTGTCGCAAGCCGTCCGCAAAATGGAAACGCGCCCGTTGCGGACCGCCCGGAGCCGAAGGATCGCCCCAACGAAGGGAGGAGTTCATGAAATTCGCGGCAGAGTTGCTCGATCCGGAGTTCGCCGCCCTCCTGTCCGAGTTCCCCGAATTTGTTTTCGACGCCGACACACTGTCGGTGTCGAGGGAGATGATGCCCGGCCCTGTCCCGCCGCCCGACGACGTCGAGCGCAGCGACCATACCGTCGACGATGGGCCAGTCGAGGTGACGATCTCTCGACCCACGGGAGTGTCGGGTCCGGCCCCTTGTGTGGTGTGGATGCACGGCGGCGGAACCATCATCGGCAACCGCCACCTGGACAACGCGACATTGGAACGGTGGTGCAGGTCGTTCGGCCTTTGCTCGGTCTCGGTGGAATACCGACTTGCGCCCGAGCATCCCTTCCCGATCCCGCTGGAGGATTGCTACGAGGCGCTGAACTGGACGGCTTCGCATGCGGACGAGCTCGGCATCGACCGCACCCGGATTGGCGTCGGCGGCAAGAGCGCGGGGGCCCTCTTGGCGGCCTCTCTAGCCCTGCTGGCCCGTGAGAGAGGAGGCCCCCTCATCCAGTGCCAGATCCTCGACTGCCCGATGCTCGATGACCGTCAGCGCACCCTGTCGAGCCAGATCGAGGGCGTGCCCATCTGGAGCCGGGAATCGAATGCATTCGGCTGGCGCTGCTATCTGGGAGGGCTCTACGGGACGGACGATGTGCCGGCGCTCGCCGCCCCGGCGCGGGTTACCGATCTGGCAGGGCTGCCGCCGGCTTTCGTGGCAGTCGGCGCGCTGGACGGCCTGCGGGACGAGGACATTGAGTACGCCACCCGGCTCAACCAGTGCAATGTCCCCACGGAGCTTCACGTCTATCCGGGCGTCCCTCACGGTACGGCGATGTTTCCCGGGCTCTCGGTGAATCAGAACATGATTCGAGATATCGATGGATTCGTCCGCCGCGCATTGGTTGAGCGAGCCCACTGAGATGGCCTACCTTGACTTCGACCCCTTTACACCTGGCCCGCACGACCAAAGGCCGTCTGTCTATACCGAGCTGCGGGAACGGGCGCCGATTTTCCACACCGACTCGGACCTCTGGGTCATTTCGAGATTCGATGACGTGAAGGCGGTGAATGCGAGCCCGGATCTCTTTTCATCGCGGCCCAACCCGTATGAGGGAAAGAGTTCAGATACCCAGAGGGACTTGAGCCCAGAAGAACTCGATCGCCTGCTTGCGGTGGCCTCTGAACTGCCTGTCGACTTGGGCGAGTTGGCCGGAACCCGAGCGATTGCTGGAGCCGACCCTCCCGAGCACACCAGGATGCGAAGGATCGTCAGCAGGGGCTTCACTCCGCCCCGCATCGCAGAGATGGCGACGGCGATCGATGAGATCGTCGACGGGTGCCTCGATGGAATACCCGCCGGCGGACCGTTCGATGTCGTCGAGCGGTTGGCGGTACCGCTTCCCGTCGAGATGATCTGTCATATCTTGGGTTTCGACCGCGGACACTATGGCGACGTAAAGCGATGGTCGGACGCTTTTGCCGTCGCTGCGGTCGGTGACCTCGGTCGGTCCCCCGAGGGCCAGCTCATGATGCTGAGCACACTCAAGGAGTTCAGTACGTTCTTCGTGCCACTGGTCGAGTCCAGGCGAAAAGACCCACAGAACGATCTCGTCAGCACGATGGTTCGCGCCATCGATGACGACTCGCTCACCACGATCGAGACGATGACGATGGCCGTGACGATCATGGTGGCGGGAAACGAGACGTCAACCAATCTGATCGGCAACACGACTGTCGAGCTGCTCTCCCACCCCGATCAGTTGGATGTCCTCACGAAGGACCCATCCCTTCTGCCCAACGCCATCGAAGAAGCCAATCGATTAACCGCTCCAATCCAGTTCACGTTTCGAGAGGCCAGGCAGGACACGGAGATTGCCGGTACGAGCATTCCAAAAGGCGCAATCGTCGTCCTGCACCTTGCGGCGGCCAACCGGGACCCGAGGCAGTTCGACGATCCGGACGCCTTTCGGATCGACCGCCCTCTCGGCAAGAACCTCTCCTTCGGGCACGGGATCCACTTTTGCTTGGGCGCCCACCTTGCCGGTCTGGAGGTGCGTACCGCCATCGGAAAGCTCCTTCCGTACCTTCAGAGCTCCAAATTGCGGGACCACCCGCTGCAGCCGAATCCGAGTGTGCTCCTCAATGGTTGGCGGAGGGTCGAGTTGACGTGGAGCTGACGGTCTCCACGTCAACCGCCCGCTTCGAGCGGAATTCGTAACCTGCGTTCCAAGACCCTGAACAGGGAGAACGGGATGGCTCGGGATCGAGTGGACACAGCTGGCGGCTCGCTCAAGGTGGCGACACGGGTTCGAATCCCGTTGGGGCCGCAAGAAATTGCGATTGACCCCGTTGGGTAGACCACGCTTATGCGAATGCGCCTGGGCTCTTCTGGAGTGTAGGGCTTCGCATTCAGGGAGTTGAGCGAGCCGTGGCGTCGGGCGGGGCTGTAGAAGGCCTCGATGTAGTCCGCCATGGTCGGCCCGCTCGAGGTGATGCTCTCGGGGCGCACCGACGGGTTCTCATGGTCAGTGGGCAATCGCGACGAACGATCCGTCCGGCTCGCCCCGGGCAACCGCCAAGGTCACCCGATCTGGTGGAGCACGATATGCCGACCACTTTCGACCGCGGCGCGGTGCGAAGTGGTGGTTGACATCGACGCTGCCACCTCGGTGTTCCGGGCGCGGTGACGTCGGTCAGCTTGGGCCGATCCGACTGTTGTATGTCTGAATTGCGGTATTGGCCTCGTTCTCGGCGAAGGAGGCGGCGGCCTGCGGCGACATGCTATTGGCTACCATCTGCTCGATCCCGTCTGCAACGGCGTTTCGCACGCCCTGGTAGTCGCCGATGAGCGAACCGATGTTGGCGTTGCTCAGTTTTCCCGACGTCAGCTGGGCATAGCCGACCTCGTAGTTCGGGTCGCTCGCCCACTTGCTCATGAGAACGGGGAGCTTGGTTGCCGACATTCGGATCGGCACGTACCCGCTCTCGGCCGCCAGTGATGCTTGCTCCTGAGGGGTGTCCAGGTACTGGATGACTTTCCATGCGGCTGCCCGTTGGGCCAGCGAGGCGTGTGCCGTGATCCACAATGAACCGTCACCTACAGGCACGCCACCACCGGTTGTGAGAGCCGGTAGCGGCGCGGTGCGGATCTTCACGCCGGGGTACTGACCCGATGCGAGCACCGCCTCAGCTGGTCCGATCACCCCGGATGCCTCAAAGGTCATCGCGGCGTGGCCAGTGGCGATGGCAATGAGGTGGTCGATGTTGTTGGGGTCCGAGCCAGTGGCCACCGCCAAGTGGGAAGTCAACATCTGCTTCCACCAGCGCCACACCTTCAGAGCCGTCGGACTGGTCAAGTCGGCCCGGGTGGCCCGGGCGATACGCCCGTTGCCGTTGTTGACGTACTCGCCCCCACTCTTGGCAAGGAGGAATTCGAAGACGTATGGCTTGCCGGGCAGGGCGACGCCGTGGGTCGCTGCTCCCGAGGCGACGATCTTCTTGGAATCGGCGGTGACCTGCGCGAAGGTCTGGGGCGGATCGTCCGGATTCAGGCCTGCCTTCTCGAAAGCCACAGGGTTGTAGTACATGATCACATTCGAGACCGACCACGGCATCGACTGTTGCACGCCGTGGTAGCGGTAGAAGGCCAACGCCCGGGGCAAGTAGTCGTTCAGCGAGTAGTGCGATGCCGCGATGCAATCCTGCACCGGCACGGTCGACTGGCTGTCGACCAGCTGCTGAACCGTCGTGTCCTCGAACTGAACCACGTCGGGCAGATCGCCACTCGAGAGCCCGGCCTTGTACTTGACGAACTCGGACGGATAATCAGGTTGTTGGACCAGCGTAACGTGGACCTTGGACTGAGCGCTGTTGAACTGCCCGACTGCGTTCTCGAGCCAGGTGTTGTTGGTCTGGGTCATGGTGTGCCACATGGTGATCTGGACCGGTGTGCGTGCTCGAGAGAGGGCCGAAAGGCCACAGGCCGAGGGGACTACTTTCGTTGCGGACGGTGCCCCGGCCGCCCCGGCCGCCTCCGGCCCACCTGGGTATCCCGCCGAAATGGACGCGGCGATGAAGAGAGCGGGGAGGACGGACGCCAACGCGGTGCGCAGCCGGCGACCCTTCTGTTGCCTGCTCATCCGCAATACCTTGGTACCGGTCTGGTTCTTCATGACGATGCTCCTTGCTCGTTCATCCCTTCACGGCTCCAGCGGTTAGACCTCGCACGAGCTGCTTCTCGAAGAGGATGAGCAGCACGAACAACGGAATGGCTGCCAGCACAGTTCCCGCGAAGATGACGTTGAAGTTGTTCAACTGACTGTTGGCCAGGAACTTGAGGCCGATCTGCACTGTACGCAGCCGATCGTTCTTGGTGACGATCAACGGCCACAGGTACTGCCCGAAGGCCGAGAAGAAGGCGAAGATGCCGAGGGCGGCGAGCGACGGACGGGCGACGGGGAGCACGACCCGCCGGAGGAACTGCCAGTGTCCTGCAGCATCGAGCTTGGCCGCATCCCGCAGGTCGCGCGGCAACCCGAGGAAGGCCTGTCGGAGGAGGAAGGCTCCGAAGCCAGTGGCCAAGAACGGCACGGTGAGCCCGAGATACGTGTTGTACCAGCCGAGGCTGACCACGGTGGAGAGGTTGGTGAGAAAGGTCACCTCCAGCGGGACCATCATGGTGGCGAGGAAGAGCACGAACAGTGTCCGCCTGAAGGGGAACTCGAGAAACGCGAATGCGTAGGCGGCAGCGATGGACGTAGCCAGCTCGCCCGCCACGATGACCGTGGTCACGATGAAGCTGTTGAGGAGATACCGGCCGAGGTGGCCCTGGGTCCATGCCGTGGAGTAGCTCGACCATTGCGGATGGAGCGGAAAGAGGATGGGTGGCTTCGCCACCACCTGGTCAGGTTTGAGAAGCGAATCGACCACCGTGATGTAGATCGGGAAGAGCACGATCACGGCGAGGACTATCAGGAGAAGGTAACGACCTACCAGTGCGACCCGTCGCCGATAGTGCGGGCTGCCCCGCCTGCTTGCGACCAAGAGTCCGATGCCCGCCACGATCACAGCTAACGCGATCCACAGGAAGGTGCGGAAGCCAGGGGCCAGCGTCCCCAACGTCGCCACGACTCCGGCCTCAGCGTTCATAGGTGACCCTCCGCTCGAGCAGCCAGATCTGGACCAGCGTGAACACCAGGGTGATGAGGAACAGCGCAATCGTCATCACCGCGGCACGACCATCGTTGTCCTGGTTGAAGACCTGGTCGTAAATCGCGTACACCAGCACATTGGTGTGCTGCAGCGGGCCACCGGCGGTCAGGATGTCGATCTGCCCGAAGGCTTCGAGGGACAAGATGGTGCCGACGACGATGGCGAAGAACAGCGTTGGCGACAGCATGGGCAAGATCACGTGGCGCATCCGAGCCCATACCCGCGCTCCGTCCATCCTTGACGCCTCAAGAAGGTCGTCGGGTACTGCCTGCAGTCCGGCCGACATGATGATGAACGACAGTCCGAGGTTCTGCCAGATGGTCACGGCGGAAACGGCCAGGAGCGCCCACCGGGGATCGTCCAGCACCGAGAGCTGGCCCTGGGTGCCGAACCAGTAGCTGAACAGTCCGACCTGGGGGTTGAGCAATGTGAAGAAGATGACCGACGCGACCGCCACAGAAGTCGCCACGGTGGAGGAGAAGACGGTTCTGAAGAAGCGGATGCCCGCAAGTTGTTGGTGGGCCAGCACGGCCAGCAGAAGCCCGAGGATCAAGCCGGTGGGAACCGTGTAGAGGACGAAGAGAAGTGTCACCCCGAGGCTGTTCAAGAAGTCATGGGAGCTCAGGACCTGTTGAATTTGCGAGAAGCCGACGTAGTGCTTCGGCTCGCCCGGGAACGGCGGTGTGAGGAAGAAGGACAGGTAGATCTGGCGGATGAGCGGGTAGAAGACGAACACTCCGAAGATCACGAGCGAGGGCAACAACAGACCGAATGCGAGCATCAACTCCATCATCCGCCGGCGCCGGCGCGAGCGGGGTGCCGGCGCTTTCCGGCCTGCTCCGATCGATTCATCGGGGAGCCGGTCAGGGCGTTCGAAGGGGTGGGTGACGCTCATGTGGCGATTCCGTGACCCGTCGCGGCATCGAACAGATGGAGGCGAAGCGGGTCGGCACTGAGGTGAACGATCTCCCCCTCCTGCGGGACGACGGCCTCGGCGGGGAGGCGGATGATCACCTGCTGGCCGTCATCGAGCCGACAGACGACGTGATACTCGTAGCCGAGCGCCTCGACCACGGCGACTGACGCGCTGATCGGTCCGTCCGGGTCGAGGGCCACGTGCTCGGGCCGGAGACCCGCCACCACGGTGGTGACACCGCTGCGGCGCACGGCGTCCTGCTGGCCCGGTGTGAGGGGAATGGAGCCGCTGGCCGTTTCGATCACCACATCGCCGTTCTGGCTGCATGGCGAGCCGGTGACGGTGTTCATCGGCGGGTTACCGATGAAGCCCGCCACGAACAGGTTGGCCGGGTGGTCATAGATCTCGGTGGGGGGAGCCACCTGCTGGATCACACCCCTGTCCATCACCGCGACCCGATGGCCCATTGTCATGCCCTCGACCTGGTCGTGGGTCACGTAGATGACCGTCGTCGCCAGTCGCCGCTGCAGCTCGATGAGCTCGGTGCGAGTCTGGGTGCGCAGCTTGGCATCGAGGTTCGAGAGTGGCTCGTCCATCAAGAACGCCTCCGGGCGGCGGACGATCGCCCGTGCCAGCGCAACGCGCTGGCGCTGGCCACCGGACATCTGGGCTGGCCGGCGGTCGAGCACCTCGGTCAGCTCAAGGGCGTCTGCGACCTCGCGGACCCTGCGTTCTCGCTCGTCCTTCGGGGTGCCCCGGTTCTTGAGCGGGAATTCGATGTTCCGCCGCGCCGTCATCTGCGGGTACAGCGCGTAACTCTGAAAGACCATCGCCACGTCGCGCTCCTGGGGCTCAATGTCGTTGACGACGCGCTGGCCGATCTCAATGGTCCCCTCGGTTGGTGTGTCCAGCCCGGCTATCAGGCGGAGCACGGTCGACTTGCCGCATCCGGACGGCCCCAGCAGGACGAGGAACTCCTGGTCCTCGACCTCGAGGCTGACGTCGCGTACCGCCTGGACGTCGCCGAAAAGCTTCGTGACCTCCCTCAACGCTACTTGGGCCATTTGGCAACAATGGCGGTCGGATCGGCTGGGCTGTAGGGCCGAAGGTCATACCGCCGAGTGAGGAATGCCCCCCAGTCAGAAAGCCCTGCACTCGGGGAAAGCGCTGGATACGGCGCATGGACGACCGGAGCCGCACTCTCAAGGTGGCGGCACCGTTCGAGGCCCGCTGGGCTGCAAAAGGCTCGATCGTGTTCGAAGTTTCGCAGGGGTTGCGGAAGCGGGGCCGAACCAGTCGGTGGAGGGTGCGTATCGCTCGGCTACCCAACGGGTGCAGACGTTCCACCGAAAAGGTCGTTGGTCCCTACCACCCGACAGTGAGGACGTGCCACCGTCATGGCGTGAGTTCGCTCAGAAGACCTCTGAGTTGCCCGGCATCATGGAGAACCCAGATGGTGCACGCAACAAGAGTGCGATCCATCTTCGCTCGACTGGGACTGGTTGCGTTGGCCGCTGCCCTGATCCTGACGGCCTGCACGAGCGGCGCATCGGCCACGACGAGCGGTTCGCCCAAAGGTGGTGATCCACTGGCCGCCTCCGAGTGTGGCCTTGCCGCATTCGGCAAAGCGCACAAGCCGGTCACCATCAACTTCTGGCATGCCTTCGTCAGCAGCAACAACACCTGGCTCGTTTCGACGATCAACCAGTTCAACAGCTCACAGCACGACGTCCATGTGAACCTCTTGCAGTTCCCCTCTTATCAGGACCTCTTCACCAAGTACCGCGCAGGTCTTAGTACCGGCGACCTCCCCGACCTCGGCGAGTTCGAAGAGACCACGGTCCAACAGCTCGTGGACAGCCAGTCGACTATTCCAGTCCAGGACTGCATCGATGCGTCGCACTATTCCCTGACCGATTACGTAAAGAGGGCGCTCAGCTACTACTCCTACCGCGGAGTTCAAGAGTCGATGCCATGGGCAGTGTCCAACGTCGTCCTCTTCTACAACGTCGATGACTTCAGCAAGGCAGGCCTGAATCCCGCGAAACCACCGACCACGCTCGAACGGGTCCAACAGGACGCGCAGAAGATCGTTGCCTCCGGCGCCGCGAAGCACGGCGTGGCGTTGCCGGAGCAGCCCTACGATCTCGAACATCTGCTGGCCAAGAGCGGCGGCGAGTTGGTCAACAACGGCAACGGCCGCTCGGCCCGAACCACACGGGCCAATCTGGCGAGTCCGATCGCCCTCAAGATCTGGACCTGGTGGGATCACATGGTCACATCCGGCCTCGCCATCAATACGGGTTCTAATCCGAATGGCATCGATCACCTGCTCGCACTCGGTACTGGAGAGGCGGCGATGACCTTCGAAGCGTCGAGTGCGATTGGCCCTATCGAGACGGTGCTGAACTCAGGTCAATACAAGGGGGTTTCGGTGGATGCCGCGCCGCTTCCGGGACTTACGACCGGCGGCGGCGTACCGGTGGGTGACGGCTCCCTTTGGATCTCGGCGAAGTCCCCGCCCGCGAAACGGGCCGCTGCCTGGAAGCTGATCCAGTTTCTCGACTCTCCCGCCGAGCAGGCCTCGATGGCGGCCGCATGTGGCTACGCCCCGGTGCGCGTCTCGGCCACCACGATTCCAGTCCTTGCTGCAAAATGGAGCGCAGATCCGAGCTTCCGGGTCGCCTACCAGCAGCTCACGTCGGGTGCCGTGAACAATGCCAACCTGGGGTCGTTGATCGGGGACTACCAGGGTGTGAGGAATGCAATTACCGATGGCTTCATCCAGATGCTGAGCAGCCATCTCTCCCCACTGGCGGCCGCGCAATACGCCGAGCAAGAGGCGAACACGGCTATCGACAACTACAACCAACGGGCGGGCGCGGGGTAGTCGGGTACCGATGCGACGAGTCAGATGGAAATGCGCTGCGATGTTCGATCCCTTTGTGCTCTAGCTTGCACGTGATGGCCGACGCTGATGGTGACCAGCCAGACGTCCAACTGCTCGATTCCTTCTGGGCTCCCCGCCAGGCTCAACTTCGCGACCACACCCTGCCGGTCCTGTTCGATCGGCTCGATGCCCATGGGGTTCTTGACAACTTCCGCCGTAAGTCGGGGCGATCTGCAGCCGAGCGCCGGGGACTCTGGTTCTCTGATTCGGATCTCTACAAGTGGATGGAAGCCGCCGCGTGGGCTGGGCGGCTCGATCTGCTGGACCCCGTCGTTGAGGTGGTAACGGCTGCGGCCCACCCCGACGGCTACCTCAACACCTTCTATGACAGCGGGGCGGGATCCCCGAGTCGCTACCAGGACCTCGACAACAGCCACGAGTGGTACTGCGGTGGTCACCTCATTGAGGCCTCTCTGGCGCATCGTCACGCCGGCGGGTCGGACGCGTTGCTCGAGACTGCGACGCGGTGGGCGGATCATCTCTGCATGTCGTTCGGACCTCACGGGGACACCCGAGTCGATGGGCATCCGCAAGTCGAGCTGGCCTTGGTCCGGCTCGCCCGTCACACGGGCGAGGAGAGGTATCTGGCCCAGGCGGAATGGATCATTGAGACCCAGCTGGCCAACGCCGGCCTTTCCGTCAGCGACGTCCAATTGGCCGGTCATGCGGTGAAGGCACTGTATCTGGCGTCGGCAATTGCCGAGGTGGCGCTCGCGAGTGGTGCGAGTCGCTATGCCGACGCGGCGCGCCGGCTTTTCGCCTCCATGGTCGAGGAGCACACGTATCCAACAGGAGCGGTTGGCGGCCGATGGTTGGATGAGTCCATCGGAAAGCCTTACGAACTACCCGACGCCATGGCCTACGCGGAGAGTTGCGCCGCTGTAGCGGCGACCCAGTTCTGCCGCCGAATCTGGAAGCTGACCGGCGATCCCCGTAGCCTCGAACAGGCTGAGCTGCTTCTCTTCAATGCGGTTCCGTGCGGAACGGGAGTTGACGGCGAGTCGTGGTTCTATTCTCAACCTCACGCAGTCGCCGGAGTGGCGCCGGAGTCCAACCCCTGGCTGCTGCCTTTCGAGTACCAGCAATCCATGCTCGTGCAATGGTTCCCGGCTCACCGACACCGCTGGTTTGACGTCACCTGCTGTCCGACCAATCTCGCCCGTATGTTCGCCACGGTCGACCAACACGTCGCGAGTCTGGACGCTGATGGCAATTTGCTCATCCACCTCCCCATCAGTGCCAGGATTGTCGGAGGTGGTTGGGATGTGGAAGTCGGATCCGATTATCCGGCCGGTGGCATCGTCCGCGTCATCACCGGCTCCGCCCCCCATGGTCGAAGAGCGCTCGTGCGCATTCCCATCTGGGCGGGCGGCACAGGGCACGTGTCGGTTCCACCCGACGGAGGCCTGCACATCCCCGTGCGTCCGCAGTGGTGGGAGACCGATCCGAGGGTTGAGGGGGCCAGCAATTCAGTCTTCCTCCGTTATGGACCGGTCGTGCATTGCGTCGAGGGGCGGGACCATCCCGGATTGAATCTCCATGAGTTACGCGTGGACCCGACCCAACCGCCCTCGACCGCGTTCTCAATCCAGCGCTCGGGTTCAAGCGCCGACCTGCACCACCTAGTCGATCTGGAACAAGACACGCCCATTGATCCATCCTGCCCGGTCGTGACGACTCCGTACCACGGATGGGCAAATCGCGGGCCAACCTCGATGCGAATGCGATTTGTCCGCAGTTCGCCTCAGGCATCCGCTGGTAGTCGACGCTCGGGTCCAAGTGAGGTGACGTAGCGGCGAGCTGTCGAGAGCGAGTATCGGCACGTCGAGGCTGGCCACGAGGGTTGAGGATCAAATCAGGTTTGATCGATCCCCGAATCCCAACTAGCCAGTAGTGGCCAAGGGTTCAGAGCCAGTCGAAGGGGGCCCACATGAAGGATCAGCGTGGAATGGAGGGGGTCGAGGTACTCACCCACACGCCCGAGGAGCTCCTCACTCACTACTACAACGCCATGAGGGGTCACCCCGTCGCTGCACTGGAGATGGACGAGTATTCCGTGCGAAAAATTGTCGTGCGTGCCCGATTCGAGCACGATCACACTCGCCCAGGAGGGATGGTCTCCGGCCCGAACTTGTTTACGTTGGCCGACGCAATGGCATATTTCGTCACCATGTCCCGCTCGCCGAGGGGCTCCCAGGCATATACCGCCTCCATATCGATGGAATTTCTGATGCCTGCGCCGGTCGGCGTCTTGTTCGTGGAGGGCAGGCTTCTGAGGTTCGGAAGGAGATCGTCTGTGGTTGACACGCTGATCCGGCGCGCCGAGCGGGAAGAGCCTGTGGCCCATGCGGTAGTGACCTACGCGCCGGTATTTCCGGACCACGGTCAGATATCAACATAGGTAGTTCGAGCGTCGGATGGACGCCCGGCAGCGACAACAGGGGCGTGCGGAGCTGGCATCGCCTCGCAATGGCGGGTCGAGTTGGAGTCGGTCGTCTCGAAACCGGAACCCCGGAGCGTGCGGACGGTTTCTTTCCCGCCACCTCCGAGCGGCCAGGCTCCCAGTACCGGTGCGAAGAGTCACTCCGCACCATCTCCGGCAGTCGACCGCCCATAATGAGGCTCGGCGCCGTGTCTCGACTCGGAGAATAATGGCGTGGTGCCTGAGGCCCCACCGCTTCCCGCGGCCAACATCCCAACGATGGCGCTTGCGAGCGCCGAGAGATTTGGACCCCTCACGGCGCTGATCGATGGGGAGCGGCGGTGGACGTACGCCGAGTTCGGCGAGGCCGTTCGAGGGGCGATCGCGGCTGCGATCGCCCTGGGCATCGAGAAGGGTGACCGAGTCGGCCTCTGGGGCCCCAACACGTCGGAGTGGATCTTCGCCGCCCTCGCCATCCTCGGCGCCGGTGGCATCCTGGTCCCCCTCAACACCCGGTGGAGCGGCGAGGAGATCGGCTATGCCCTCCAAAAGGCGGACGCCTCGGCGCTCTTCGTGGCTCAGGGATTCCTCGGCCTCGATCAGATCGGCTCGCTGCGGTCCGCGGACCCGGCGCTGCGGACGACCGAAATTGTCGTGACCCTCGAAGGCGAGGTCGCCGGCGGGCGCACGTTCGACGAGTTCCTCGCCTTGGGGGCAGCCACCTCTCGTGAGCAGGTCGAGGCATCGATCGCCGGGCTCAGCCCCGAGGACCCGAGTGACATCATGTTCACCTCGGGGACGACCGGGCGCCCCAAGGGTGTCGTCTTGCGCCACGGAACGTCTCTGCAGCTCTACAACTCGCTGGCCGAACTCGAGACGCTACGACCTGGCGACGTCTATCTGATCATCCCGCCGTTCTTCCACTGTTTCGGCTACAAGGCGGGCTGGATGGCCTGCCTGCTCAAGGGGGTGACCATGATCCCCCAGAAGGTCTTCGAGGTCGAAGAGGTGCTCGACCGGATCCAGAACGACAAGGTCAGCGTGATCCTCGGTCCGCCGACGATCTTCACGGACATCCTGCACAGCCCCCGGCTGGAGCAGATCGACTACAGCTCGTTGCGCGTCTCGTGCCCATCTGCCGCCTCGGTGCCGGTCGAGCTCGTCAGGCGGCTCTCGAGCGAGCTCGGCTTCGATGTCGTGCTCAATGCCTATGGTCTCACCGAGGCCCATGGCGCGGTGTCGATGTGCCATCCCGGCGACGATCCAGAGCGGGTGGCGAACTTCGCGGGACCCCCGCTCGACGGGTGCGAGGTCAAGATCGTCGATGACAACGGCGCCGAGCTGGGCACCAACGATCAGGGTGAGGTCCTGGTGCGGGGTTACAACTTGATGACCGAGTACTACGACGACCCAGACGCGACCGCCGAGGTCATCGACGCTGAGGGCTGGCTCCACACCGGCGACATCGGCATCCTCAGCGAGATCGGGTACCTGAAGATCACCGATCGCAAGAAGGACATGATCATCACAGGTGGCTTCAACGTCTATCCGGCAGAGGTCGAGCGAGTTCTGCTTCTGGACGACAACGTGGGCGAGGCGGCCGTGGTGGCCGCACCCGACGAGCGCATGGGCGAGATCGGAATGGCCTTCGTCGTGCCGCGGCCAGGCACCTCCATCGACGCCGATGCCCTGCTCGCCCACGCGAGGGAGTCGCTCGCTGGGTACAAGGTGCCTCGAGAGATCCGCATCGTCGAGTCGCTCCCGCGCAACGCCTCCATGAAAGTCCTCAAACACCTCCTGCGCGCGCAATTGTGCGACGAGGCGGAACCAGTGGATAATCCGTAAAAGTTGGATTCGCCGCCAGCGAGAAACCGAACACTCGAATATCCGCCAGGGCTCCGGCACGTGAAGGACCTCACGCTGGCATGGCGATAACGCGAACATCTCAGCCGTGATCTCAATGCAACGAAGACCATCAGAGGTAGCCCGAGAGCAGGTCTCTGCGACTATTACCAGGGGCGTGGGGCCCTGCGTGGGACCGGCTCGTGCACAACCGGGAGAGGTGGTGCCGCTTGAATTGGCGAGCAGTTGCTGCTGCACTGCCACTCACCTCTGCAGACGAGCTCCGCTCTGAGGGGACAGGCTGGACGTCGCACCTGATGTGAGCTGGAACAATGGACCTGGTCACACCGGCCGGACGATTGGAATCGCTCTACGGATCAGACGGCTCTCTCGGTAGGCTCCGGTGTGTGACCCGTCGTCTTCAGCGAGAATCCATGGTTTCCCCTTCCATACCCACTATCGCCTAATGGGCGCGGCCGAGGAGGCAGTGGTCGGCGCATTCATGGCCGCATGGGGGGATGGCACGCAGGCCGAACCCGATGTCGACATCATCCTTCCCATGTTCACCGAGGATGCGGTCTGGCAACTCTGGGTGCCGGGCGGACCGACACTACGTGGGCGGGACGCGATCGAGGCTGACATCGGGCGCCAGCTGGCATTCGCCACGCACATGCGATGCGGGCCAACTGCGGTGGCCTCAAACGATCGCCAGGTGTTCACGGAGAGGCGAGACCGGTTTCTCTCGAATGGGGTCCAGATCGATCATTACCTCGTTGCGGTCTTCGACATTTCTGACGATGGACGAATCGCAGCCTGGCGTGAGTACTTCGATCCCGAGGATGTGAACCGACAGCTTCGGGCCGCAGCTGCGAGTTCTGCGACAAAGGACGGTCGCCCTTCTTAGGTCATTCGGACGAGTCTCGAGAGTTGAGATTCAGAGGTCAGGCCGCCGTCGGCGATGATCGTCTGGCCGGTCACGTACGATGCCTCCTCACTGGCCAGCCACACGGCGACGGCTGCCAGTTCTTCGGGTCGTCCCAGCCGACCAAGGGGTTGGGACTCCACGAGGGCATCGTGCAGCGGGCCCGAACTCCCACCGAGGGCATTGAGCATGGGTGGTGTGGCCGTGACGCCCGGACAGAGGCAGTTGACCCGGACCCCCTGGCGAGCATGGTCGATGGCGAGAGCCTTGACGAGGCCGAACACGGCCGCCTTCGTAGTGGCGTAACCAACCGTGTTGGCGTCGGCAAAGAGCCCCGAAATCGACGCAGTAGCAATGATCGATCCCCCGCCGTGCTCGGCCATATACGGGATGGCGTGCTTCGCCGTATGGAACAGAGACGATACGTTCGTCCGCCACATGAGGTCCCAGGTCTCCGGGGGCAAATCGATCGCTGTACCCGGGCGCGACAAGGCGGCGTTGTTGAAGACGACGTCGAGGCGACCCAGTTCGCTGAGGGTGGTGGCGACCATTGCCTCAACTTGGGCGGCATCGCCCACGTCGGTCTCGCACGGCACGGCCCGTCCACCCGCGGC
>Ga0116219_10002339_pt1 | contig 16198 bp, 10 predicted proteins | sample Sb_taG_4_FD_91019 | JGI IMG/M metagenome (GOLD analysis project Ga0116219, IMG submission 91019) | Peat soil microbial communities from Weissenstadt, Germany - Sb_50d_6_BS metaG | ecosystem: Environmental > Terrestrial > Soil > Wetlands > Peat | place: Germany: Weissenstadt | collected 2010-09-21
TCCGCCAACTGCTAAAAGACACAACGGCGCAGAAGTGGATCGAAGCCACGCCCGCGGGATTTCGTCTGAGCATCAAAGCGCACCAGGTAATCACCCACATCAAACGGCTGAAAGGAACCGAAGATTTCATTCCGCGCTTTTTGAGCACGATTGAGCCGATCGCACGTGCGGAAAAGCTCGGGCCACTCTTGTTTCAGTTGCCACCGAATATGAAGGCGGATGCGAAGTTATTGGAGGAATTCCTGGCCACGCTTCCGCGCGCAGTTCCTTCTGCGTTTGAGTTCCGCCACGTGTCGTGGTTCACCGACGAGATATTTGCACTGCTCAAGAGCGCCAACCGTGCGCTGTGCGTAGCGGAATCCGAGGAGCGCATCACGCCCGACGTGGTCACCGCCGACTTCTGCTACTACCGCTATCGCAAACCGAGCTACACGGCTGAAGAACGGCGCGCCATGGTCGACCGCATCCGCGAGCATCTGGGACAAGGCCGGAACGTGTTCGCATATTTTAAGCATGAGGAAACGCCGGAGGGAGCGATCTATGCGACGGAGGTGCTGAAGGAAGTAAATCTGTAGAAACGTTGCTAGCAACGTCTCTGTTTGTTGCTGACGCCGACCAGTCGAGTGTGTTCGCGACGTAATTCTTAACTACAAACGTTATTTCTTTCTGCAAGGCAGACGTGGCAAGCTACGTCTCTTAGCACCTTTGTTGGTACTTCTTTCAGCGTCCGATAACGCGCATACTCTCACTGTGTCTTCCGATGCAAACTCCCGCGTAGTGTCTGGATTTCTCGACTATCTGAAAGTTGAGAAGGGGTTGGCGCCGCTCACCGTCGCCGCGTACACCACTGACGTCGGTCAGTTCACCGGATTCCTGGGGAAGCGCAAGCGCTCCCTGCTCAATGCCCGCCGCAATGAGGTTCGCGACTTCATCCAGGAACTATTCGCCAATTCGGTCGACGGGCGATCGGTCGGACGAAAGCTTTCAACGCTGCGCCATCTGTATCGATATCTGCTACTCGACAAGCTTATTGACCACGATCCCACGCTGAATATCGATTCGCCGAAACAGTGGAAAGTTCTGCCAAAATCGCTGGCCCGCGACGAGATGGAAACTCTGCTGCGCAGCCCGCGCAGAGGTTCGACGAACAGTCACTTCGAAGCGATTGCCCTGCGCGATCAAGCCATGCTGGAAGTTTTTTATGCCGGAGCACTCCGCGTTTCTGAGATGGTCTCGGTCAAGCTGGAAGACCTGAAGCTTGATCTCGGGTACATATTGGTGCGAGGCAAGGGTGACAAAGAACGAATCGTTCCCTTGGGAAAATCGGCGCAGGGGATTTTAGCCGAGTACATGAAACTTTCGCGACCGGCCCTGACGGGAGAACACAGCTCGCCGCTTTTATTCGTCGGACGTGGAGCGCGCAAGCTTACTCGTCAGCGGGTGTGGCAGATGGTTCGAGCTGCGTCTTCAGGCATGGGCCGCAACGCCAGCCCTCACATGTTGCGTCATAGCTGTGCCACGCACATGGTCGAAAATGGCGCGGACCTGCGCACGGTGCAGACGATCCTTGGCCATGCCGATATTTCGACCACGCAGGTATATACGCACCTGGCGCTCGACCGGCTGAAAAGCGTGTACCAGAAACACCATCCGAGAGCCAAGGCAAGATAAACATGAGTTTTTCACCACCGAGACACAGAGAAAAACCGCGGTTTTCTCTGTGCCTCTGTGACTCTGCGGTGAGATCGAGTTTGCACCTATGGCTACAAGAAAAACCGGGACCCCAGTCGAGAAGGCCATCGTTAAATTCCTTCTCTCGCTGCGCCAGCGCAACGCGTCCGTACACACCATCAAAGCCTACACCGGCGACTTGGAGAACTTTGCCGCCTACGTTGGCGCGCGCACCTGGCGTAGCATCGATCATGTGACGATTCGCGGATTTCTCTCTCACCTTTACGACAAGCAACTCAGTAAAACCTCGGTTGCGCGAGCTCTGGCTGCGGTCCGTTCTTTCTATCACTGGCTGGCGCAGGAAGGGATGGTGGAACAGAATCCTGCCGCTCTGGTCTCCACGCCGAAGCTTCCCAAGAAGCTGCCGCGCGTGCCGACGATCGAGGAAATGAATGTCATGCTCGACGGCAAGATGCCCGAGGTCGCATCGTTTCCCGAGCGCGATCGCATCATGTTCGAATTGCTTTACGGATGTGGCATCCGCAATTCCGAGTTGATCGGCATCAATCTCGACGACATCCGCTTGAGTTCTGGAGCTATTCTCATTCGCGGCAAAGGCAAAAAAGAACGCTACGTGCCCTTCGGCGAATCCGTGAAAGTAGCGCTCGCAAGCTACTTGCCCGTGCGCGAGCAGATGTTGGCCGTGTGCAAGAAAAGTACGACTGCGTTACTGATCAACCAGCGTGGCGGACGGCTCACGACCCGCAGCGTGGGCCGCATCATCAAGAAGATCGCCGTAGCCAAAGGTTTGTCGCCGGATGTGCATCCGCACACGTTGCGCCACGCCTTCGGCACACACATGCTGGAGGAGGGCGCCGACCTGCGCTCCATCCAGGAAATGCTCGGCCACGAGCGACTCTCAACCACGCAGCGCTACACGCAGCTTTCTATGAAGCAAGTGCTCCAGGTCTACGACCAAACGCACCCGCGGGCAAAGTGACCGACTATCGAGACGTTGCTTGCAACGCCTCTTTTCATATAGCGCCGACATGAGACGGTAGCAGAGCTACGTCTCAGGTGGATGCTTTCGCAACTGCAGCCACATCGTGACTACGCGCTCCTTTAATTCGCCAGTGAGCTTTTCGTAAGCCGCTTCCGACGCGTCCGCCGCCGACGGAGGATAAATCGCATTGCCGAACATGATCTGCAACGGCACGAAGCCTTGGAAGCGCTTACCACGCGGCCACAGTTCATGAAAGCCTTCAATCGCCACTGGAACAATCGGCACCTGTAAATGAACAGAAAGAATCGCCGCGCCTTTCTTGAACGTCTTCGGCTTGCCATCGATCGAGCGCTCGCCCTCAGGGTAGAGAACGAGTACGCGCCCATGTCGCAATCCAGAGGCTCCCGCGCGCATGGCGGGAATCAGGTTTGCATCCGGGTCCACTACGACCACGCGCAACCATGGCGCCAGCGTCCGCATGAGGCCTTTGCCGAAAATGTCGCTGGTCCCCACCGCGAAACCGGCGCGGAAGACCTGCCACGTAAGAACACTGCTCAGAATCAGCGGATCGACATAGCTCTGGTGGTTCGAGCAAATGATGAATGGCCCATGGGCAGGGACGTGTTCCAGGCCAGTAACGCGAAGGTGAGAGCGGTCGCGAGCAATCATCTGTGCCAACCGGCTTGCAACGTACCGGAACGCGTCGACGATCGGGTGTGGCCGTAGCAAGGCGAGAAAATCGGGGTCGGTGGACTCTTCCTGCAGGATTACTTTCCATCCGGCGAACTGTGCGCGGGGAATGCCTTTGCCACTCTCGCGCACCGCATCGACCAGTTCTCTCACAGTGTAAATTTCGGATAAGCGGGACTCCTCCAGACCGCCATCAATTTCTTGTTCCAGCGCAGCCAGAAGTTCGACCCGCTGCATCGAGTCCAATCCGAGATCGAGTTCGAGGTTGTCGCCGGGACGGATCACCAAAGGCTTGATCCTTGCGGCCTCTCGGATGATCTTGAGCGCGCGCTGCGCATCGGGCCGCTCCAACCATGCGGCGTCGTCCGCGCTCAAGGGTTTTTCCGAGCCAACGTCCGCATCGCCAGAACGGCCTTCAGCGAGATTTTTCCGCGCCCGCTTCTCAATTTCAAATCGCTTTAATTTCCGAGTGCTCGTCCGCGGCAAACTTTCCTGCCAGACTTCGTAACTCCTAATCCGTTTGGTCGAAGGCAGTTGCGCCGACAGTCCTTCAATATCGAAACGAATGACTTCTTTTGAATTGACGATCTTCCGTTGTTTGAGCACATCGAAATTCGGAACCACCACAGCATGCAAGCGTTCCTCTCCCGGACGGCCTTCAACGCCCATGACCGCGATCTCTCCGATGTAAGGCGACTTCAGGTAATGCGCCTCGACCTCTTCCGGATAAATATTTTTCCCATTGCTGAGAACAATGATTTCCTTCTTGCGGCCGGTAATAAAAAGATTTCCCGCAGCATCGAAATAGCCCAGATCGCCCGTGTAGAGCCAGCCCTCGTGAAGAGCGGCCGCCGTAGCGTCCGGCCGATTCCAGTAGCCCTTCATCACGATGGCGCCGCGAATTGCAATCTCGCCGACCGGCTGGCCGCCATCGTCTTGCAGTTGCGGATCGACAATCTTTCCCTCCACACCCTCGAGCGGCTTACCCACTGAACCGATGACGTTTTCATCTCGCGAAGTGGCGAAGGCGGCAGCGCTGGTTTCGGTGAGGCCGTAGGCCTGCAGGATGTCAATTCCCAGGGCATGAAAATCACGCCCGATCTGCGGATCAAAGCGTGACCCACCTGTCACCAGATAGCGCATTTTGCGGCCGAAAATATTGTGAATTCTGGGAAACAAAATCGGCCCAGGATTCCATCCCAATCTTCGGCTGAAACGTGTGAGGGCCATCATCGCCCGAACCGCGCAACTCGCCATCCTTCCGCGTTGCGTAACCGCTTTGAAAATCCGCTCGTGGATCAAGTAGAAGAACTGTGGCACCACTGCGAATGCTGTGATTTCCCGCTCTGCCAGCGCGCGAAGGAGTTCGGTCGTGTTCAAGGTTTCGAGATAAACCACACGTGAACCCTTCACCAAAGGCAACAGGAGGTTGGCCATTTGCGACAGCACATGAAACAGCGGAAGCACGCCGAGCACTGCATCCTCAGGTCCGAGTTGTGCCCAGCCGAACACGGCCTGCACTTCCCCCATAAGGTTCGAGTGCGTGAGCATCACCCCTTTCGGGTCAGCGGTCGTGCCGGAAGTGTAGAGCAGGGAAGCGAGACTGCCGGGAGCAACTGCCACAGCCGAGAAGTTGCCGGGGCCCGCAGCAAAAATGCGGTCGAGGTCATTTTCAACACTCCTGTCCGCTTGCGGGTCAAGCAAAACAATGCCGATGGCTGAGTCACCAATCGCTTCGCGTGCGATCGCCAGATGTTTCGCATCGCAGAACAGCAGGGAACTCCCACTATCGTAGAGAAGCTTGGCTACCTGATCCGCATGAAACGCCGTGTCCAAGGGAACCGTCGTGCACCCAGCCGCGATAATTCCAAGGTAGGCGGTAATCCAGCGCGGATGATTATCGGCCAGGATCGCAATCCGAGCGCCCGCCTGAAATCCGCTCTCTGTCAGCCAGCGCCCGATGCTCTCCGCCATCCGACGAGCTTCGGCGTAGGTGGTGCTCTCCGTCCGCTCGCGTCGTTGAATTTCCAGCGCGACATTGTCGGGCCAGCGCTCGGCGCATTCGCGGAAGAATTCGTAGAATGTCGGCATGGAGTCAGCAGCAAATCTTACAGGAAAGCGAGGTCATCCCTGCGTTGTTCCCGCCGCAAGAAGGAAAATCGCACTTGCTTAGCCGACGGGTTGAGACTGATTGGTTTGCAAGCCAGCTCTGCCACCCCGTGATTTTCTCCTCACGCCGTGAGAGTCTTTTCGCCTGTATGGACGCCGACCCCAAAAGAAAGCTGTTCCTCTGGGGGATGAGTCTAGCTTGGATTCCCTCCGTTCTCCTGGCAATCGGGGTTTTTCGTTCCTTCCGCGGAATTTCAGAGCAGAAAGCCACCGGCCTCGGCGCGATAGCCGGCGGTGTCACCGAGGTCTACCTGACATTCGGCCTCATCCTGACGTTCATATTCTTGGGGGGAGCAATTGTCCTGCTGGGCAGGTCGTTCTCTGGGGGGCATCCGATGCGCGCCACGCTTTCCGTGCTCTCCATGTGTTGGAGTGCGCTTATCTTTTCTGTTCTCGGCCTGCTTGTGTGGCTGTTCCTGGTCCAGTTTCCGCGCGGAGTCGCTGGCAGGAAGTAGCGGCGAGCTGAAACTTCTTCCTTCGGCGTCCGTAAGATAGGGTTGGCTTCGCGCGCGGCGTTCGCGCAACGGCCCCGTTCTCCGCCGCTGGGACGATCCCCCCGCGACTTACGCGCTGCCCACGCATCTAATATACTAACCTTCTAGGATAGCGGGTGTAGCACCCCTCCAAGGATTCTCGATTTGATAAATGCTCTTGTAGCCAAGGTCTTCGGGACCAAGAATGAACGTGAGATCAAGCGTCTGATGCCTCGAGTTGAGGCCATCAATGCCCTTGAGCCTGCCACTCGGAAGCTCAGCGACGAGCAACTGCGCGCCAAGACAGACCAATTCCGCCAGCGGATTCAGGAACGATTGGCCCGCATTCCGGACGAACCCGAAGCGGACATAGACCGCCGCAAAGAACTCGATACCGAGCGGAGGGAGTTGTTGAACGAGGTTCTTGATGACCTCCTTGTCGAAGCCTTTGCCGTGGTGCGCGAAGGTGGCCGCCGCGTTCTGAACATGCGCCACTTCGACGTACAGCTCATCGGTGGAATGGTTCTGCACCAGGGCAAGATCGCTGAGATGAAGACCGGTGAAGGAAAAACTCTGGTCGCGACTTTGCCCGTGTATCTGAACGCTCTGAGCGGCCGTGGCGTGCACGTGGTCACGGTTAACGACTACCTCGCCAAGCGCGACTCTGAGTGGATGGGCAAGCTGTATAGTTTCCTCGGCCTCACTGTGGGAGTCATCGTGCACGATCTCGACGATCAGCAGCGTCGTGAAGCCTACGCCGCCGACGTCACTTACGGCACCAACAACGAATTTGGTTTTGATTACCTGCGCGACAACATGAAGTTCGATCTGCACGATTGCGTGCAGCGCGGCCACAACTTCTCCATCGTCGACGAAGTCGATTCTATCCTGATCGACGAAGCTCGTACTCCGCTCATCATTTCGGGTGCAAGCGAGGAGTCCACCGATAAGTACGCGCGGGTCAATCGCATCATCCCCAAGCTCGAAAAGGGGGAGCAGATTGATGTTGCTCCCGGCGAGCCCGTCCAATACACCGGCGATTACGTGGTGGATGAGAAACACCGCAACATCACGGTTACCGACGAAGGTTGGGAGAAAGTTGAGCAGTTGCTCGGAATCGGCAACGTTGCCGATCCCGAAAATTGGGACCTGAAGCATCACGTCGAGACTGCTGTCAAAGCTCACGCGCTCTATCACCGCGATGTTGAATACGTGGTCAAAGATGGCGAAGTCATCATCGTGGACGAGTTTACCGGCCGCCTGATGCCCGGCCGGCGCTGGTCCGATGGCCTGCATCAATCGGTTGAAGCCAAGGAAAACGTCAAGATCGAACGCGAAAACCAGACCCTCGCCACCATCACGTTTCAAAATTATTTCCGCATGTACAAGAAACTGGCTGGCATGACCGGCACCGCGGAAACCGAAGCGCCTGAGTTTGAGAACATCTATCGCCTCGAAGTGATGGTCATACCCACAAACAAACCGATGCTGCGGCTGGAGAACCCGGATGTTGTTTACCGCACCGAGAAAGAGAAATACTTCGCCGCCGCCGATGAAATCCAGAGGCTGCACGCTACCGGGCAGCCCGTTCTGGCCGGCACTACGTCGATCGAAAAATCGGAACGTCTCTCGGAGTTGCTGAAGAAAAAAGGCGTCAGGCACTGGGTGTTGAACGCCAAGCAGCACGAGAAGGAAGCTGAAATCGTCGCCCAGGCCGGCAGCAAGGGCATGGTCACGATCGCGACCAATATGGCCGGCCGCGGCACCGACATTCTTCTTGGCGGCAATCCTGAATTCATGGCCAAGCAGGAATGCGTGAAAAAGGGAATTGCGCAACTGCTACGCGCCGCGCAGGGCAAGGTTCAAGCTGTCGTCGACGATACCAAAAGCACGGTCTGGTACTACGCCGGCAGCGAATACGTGGTTCCCACCGATCAGTGGACGGAGATTTTCAATCACCACAAAGCGGAAACCGACAAGGAACATGACGAGGTCATCGCCGCCGGAGGCCTGCATATCTTCGGCACCGAGCGTCACGAAGCTCGCCGTATCGATAATCAGCTTCGCGGTCGTGCCGGTCGCCAGGGCGATCCCGGTTCCTCCCGTTTCTATCTGTCGCTCGAAGACGACTTGATGCGCATCTTCGCCAAGGAATGGGTTTCCAATCTGCTCCAACGCCTCGGCATGGAAGAGGGCGTTCCGATTGAATCAAGAATGATCAGCCGCCGCATCGAAGGTTCACAGAAGGCGGTTGAAGCGCAGAACTTCGAAGCCCGCAAACATCTGCTCGAATACGACGACGTGATGAATAAGCAGCGCGAGGCGGTGTACGGTCTGCGCCATCAATTGCTGGAAGGTATGGATCAGAAGGAATTGATCCTCGAGGACTACGTCTCCGGCATCCTCAGCGATTTGATCGACCAGTTCTGTGCCGTCAAAGTTCACGTTGCGGATTGGGATCTCAAGGGCCTGAAGGACGCCATTTTTACCCGCTTCGGAGTGGATATTCTCGCGGAAGGCATTAAGCCTGAGACTCTGAACCGTCAGGAACTCGGCGACGCAATCTTTGAAAAGCTCAAAGCCCGTTACGACGCCAAGGAAAAACTGATTGGTCCGGATGCCATGCGCTATCACGAACGCATGATCATGCTGAGTGTGCTCGACGCGCAATGGAAAGATCACCTCCGCGACATGGACCATTTGAAAGAGGGCATTGGCCTGCGCGGCTACGGGCAGCACGATCCGCTGGTCGAGTACAAGCGCGAGTCCTTCGACATGTTCGAAGCCATGATGCAGCGCTCTCAGGAAGACACGGTTCGCTATCTGTATCTGATGCAGATTCTGGAACGACCCGGCGAAGGCGGAGCACCGAGGCCTGTGGGTCCGGGCGGCGCCGGTCCCGAGGGCGGTGCACCCGCTCCACAAATGGGCGGAGATGGTAATGGGCGCAAGCCGCCGCGACAAGTAGCCACGTCCGTTGACGAAATCGAAGAAGCCTTCCAGCGGAAAAAACGCCGCGAGTTGGAGCAGGCCCGCATGGCCGGTTCCGGAGATCTCCAGGCAGTCCAGCAAGTAGTGCGTGGCGCAGCCAAGATCGGACGTAACGATCCCTGTCCCTGCGGCTCCGGCAAGAAATACAAAAAATGCTGCGGTGCCAACGCGTAAGCGCATAATCAATCCAAAGCGCAGCATCCACTTCGCGAGGCAGCCACTCCGCTCAGGATGACAACTTATTTTTCCGGCTTGGCCAAAACGAACGATTTCACCACGATATTGTTCGGCTGGACCCCCACCGGGATCATGGTGAGCAGCGAATATTCCCCCGGCTCGAATTTCTTCTTAGGCGTGCGCTTCTGGATCACCGTAACATCTCCTGACCCCGAATTCAGAACCAGCAGATAATTCTGGCTTTGCGAAAGCGCCAACCCGTCCGGGTGGCTGCCCACCGGCAACGTGGCAATCATTTTGCCGATATCAATGTCGTAAACCGCCACCGTATTCGATCCGAAATTGCTGACGTACAAACGCGAGTTGTCCGCACTCACCAGCCCACGTGCGGGATGAGTCCCGATCAAGTAACTGCCGCCGACCTCGCTGTTCGTAGTCTCAATAATTGAAATACTGTCCGAATCGAAGTTGCTGACCATGAGTTCGCCCCCGTCCGGCTTGATCGCGAGGTGCACCGGGGTTTTGCCCACGTCGAGCAGGGCCAGCAGTTTGTCATTCTTCAGATCAATCGACGCGACCTGTCCCGAAGCCGCGCAAGCGGTAAATGCTTCGCTGCCGTCCGGCAGAATGGCAATATCTTCCGGCTGCTGGCACACGGGAATCGTGCTGCGAACCGTGAGATGCTGTACATCGATCAGCGAAATCGTATTGTCGCCGCGATTGCTGACCACCACGGTTTCGCCATCCGGAGAAACCTTAGCCAGCCCCGGCGAAGCTCCCACGCGCACGTTGCCGACGACAACCCGCTTCTCGAGATCAATCACCGAAACGTTCGCTGAGCCTGAGTTGGCGACGTATCCCCGCTTGCCATCCGCAGAAACATCGATGAAGTAAGGCTTCCCGTGCACGCCAATGGTCGCCACAACTGCGTTCCGTTCGGCATCAATCACACTGACGTTGCTTGATCCCGCATTCACCACATAAATTTCGTTCTTCTTTCCGTTCGCCGCAACTCCGGTCGGCTCGCTGCCAACCTTTATGGTCTTCGCGGGCTGGAAAGTCCGCAGGTCAATCACGCTAACCGTGTTGCTCTTGCCATTCGTGATGTAGGCGTACTCGTGGTAAGCCGGACCGTAGTCGGTGAGCTGGCGTTCGTGGAAATACAACCACCCAATGGCGACGGCAATGGGAGAGAGGACAACGATGACAAGAAGCTTTCTCAAGTTAGCGGAACAGAGGATCCACGCGCGGGTTCTGAGGACACTGATGAAAGCGTGCTCGGACGAGTCGAAATCCCAGCAACCGTCCTGCCCACCACCGGCGCGATCTGCCGCACCTGCGCCATCAACTCGTCGAACTGATCCGGATACAGCGACTGCATCCCATCCGATAACGCCTTGTCCGGCTGATGATGCACTTCGATCATGAGGCCATCCGCGCCGACCGCCACGGACGCGCGCGAAAGCGGCGTAACCTTGTTTCGTTTGCCGGTGCCGTGGCTCGGATCGACCACAATCGGCAGATGGCTAAGCCGCTGCACCGCCGGAATCAGGCTCAAGTCCAAAGTATTGCGGGTGTGATCGGCAAATGTCCGCACGCCACGCTCGCAAAGAATCACATTGTAGTTGCCTTCGCTCATCACATATTCGGCCGCCATCAGAAATTCTTCCAGCGTCGCCGACATGCCGCGTTTCAGCAACACCGGCTTGCGAGCCCGTCCCGCGCGCTTCAGCAGCGAAAAGTTCTGCATGTTGCGCGCCCCAATCTGGATGACGTCCGCGTATTCCTCCACCTGCTCCAGCGACTCGTTATCAATCGCCTCGGTAACAATCCTCATCCCAAACTGATCGCGCACCTCGGCCATGATGCGCAAGCCTTCTTCGCCCAATCCCTGAAACGAGTACGGAGAAGTGCGCGGTTTGTAAGCTCCACCACGAAAAAACTGCGCCCCCGCGCGAGAAACGCGCTCCGCCACCGCAAACGCCTGCTCCCGATTCTCAATCGCGCAAGGTCCAGCCATCACTGCCAGCTCGGGCCCGCCAATCGTCGCATCGCTCCCGGCAAAACGAATGACCGTGTTCTCTTCCTTAATATCGCGGCTGACCAGCTTGTAAGGCTTGGTGACGCGAATCACTTCCTGCACGCCCGACATTTCTTCCAGCGTGCCGGGCTCGACCTCGCCCTTGTTCCCGGTAATACCGATTGCCGTCCGCTCCGCGCCCGGAATGGAGTGGGCGCGGTAGCCAAGCGCTTCGATTTTCTGGCAGACCGCCCGCACCTGTTCTTCGGACGCGTGCGCCTGCATGACCACTAACATGAACCCACCTCGAAAGGTTCAAGTCTATCGTCGAAGGCGCTTCCATCGCAAACCGCACCGGTCGGGTCCTTTGCGGACCCGGCGCCTGAGCCAGACCGGTCGCTATACTCTCTCCATGCCTCGTTCCATCGCTCAGGAGCAGGACATTCTAAAGCTGCACGTGCCCAAGCGCTCGCCTCGCGTGACCTCGCGCCGCATTGGCATTCATACCTCGACTGCTGGCGGCGTGCATAACGCGGCGGAACGTGCCTTTCGGCTGGGTTGCAATACATTCCAGATTTTTTCCTCTAGCCCGCGCCAGTGGGCTCCATATTCACTGAGCCGTCCGCAATGCGACGAGATGATGCACCTGCGTGAGAAGTATGACCTCAAGCCAATGGCCATTCACGTGAATTATCTGGTCAATCTGGCCAGCACAACTCCGTTGTTCTTAAAGAAGTCGATCTCCGCATTTCGCGGCGAAGTGGAACGCGCTCTTGCGTTGTGCGCAGATTATCTGGTGCTCCACCCAGGCTCGTTCCGTGGTGCCGATCGAGAAGCCGGCCTGATTCAGACTTCGGCGGCAATCGCGGCAGCAACGCGAGGGCTCGACCTCAGCAAAGGCAACCTCACCATCCTGATCGAAAACACAGCCGGTGCGGAATTCTCCTTGGGCGGGACCTTCGAACAAGTCGCCGAAGTGCTGCAACGCCTTCGCAATCTGGTTCCCGTTGCCGCCTGCATCGATACCTGTCACACACATGTTGCCGGATACGACATCGTAAGCGAAGCCGGACTACGCCACACGCTGGCGCATCTCGATGAGACAATCGGCCTGAAGAACGTTCGTGTCTGGCACTGCAACGATGCCAAGGCCGCTCGCGGATCAAAGCTGGACCGCCATCAGCACATCGGGAAGGGAAACATCGGTTGTGAACCGTTTTGCCGTCTGCTGAACGATCCGCGCCTCGCCCACGCTGCCTTCATCGCTGAAACCCCGATCGACGCGCCTGGAGATGACAAAAGGAATATCGCCAAGCTGAAGAAACTCGTAAAAAGATGAATCAGGTGGGGACAGCCCCCCTCGGCTGTCCGGCGGAGCGAAGCTCCACCCTTGATGGTTGACGCCGAATGTGTCATTTTAAGTTATCCAACGACCATGTTCAGTATTCGTCTCGAACCCGAACTCGAACAAAAGCTGGACTCGCTTGCCAAACAGACAGGCCGCAGCAAGAGCTACTATGCTCGCAAAGCCATATGTCAGTATCTGGAAGAGCGCGAGGACTACCTGAAAGGCATCGCCACGCTAGAGCGCCGCGAACCCACCATCACGCTCGAAGAACTGGAGCGCACGCTCGGTCCAGTTCCGATTGCCGCCCGGAAACCGCTGCCTCCCGCCGCCCTATTGTAAAATCTAAGGTTTATCCGTTACGCAAACTTTCTCCCTATGCCGCAGGAAGAAAAAACGACCATGGTCCACGAAGACCGTTATGACGCCCAGCGCATCGAGGCCAAATGGTTCGAGCGCTGGCAGCAGGACGCGTCTCTGTACGCCGCCGAGCCTAATTCCACCAAGCCGAAATATTACTGTCTTGAAATGCTGCCCTATCCCTCAGGCGCGCTGCACATGGGACACGTGCGCAATTACGCCATCGGCGACGCCCTCGCCCGCTACATGTGGATGAACGGCTACAACGTCCTCCATCCCATGGGCTGGGATTCGTTCGGCCTCCCGGCGGAAAATGCCGCCATCTCCAACAACACGCCGCCGCGCGAGTGGACCCTCCGCAACATCGCCAATATGAAGGCGCAGATGAAGCGCATCGGCTTCGCCTACGACTGGTCGCGTGAAGTCACAACTTGCTTGCCCGAATATTACCGATGGAATCAGTGGTTTTTCCTGAAGCTCTACGAAAAAGGCTTGGCCTATCGCAAGAACAGCCGAGTGAATTGGTGCACGAAGTGCGCCACCGTTCTCGCCAACGAACAGGTTGTGAACGGCTGCTGCTGGCGCCACGAGGACACGCTGGTAGAACAGCGCGAACTCGAACAATGGTTCTTGCGCATCACGCACTACACCGAGGAATTGCTTCGCGACCTCGACAAACTCGAAGACTGGCCGGAAAAAGTCCGGACCATGCAGCGCAACTGGATCGGTCGCAGCGAAGGCACGCTCGTGGATTTCAAGCTCGACGGCGCAGCCGATTCGCCAGACTCGACCATCACTGTCTTCACAACCCGCGTCGATACCATCTACGGAGCAACGTCCGTCCAGTTGGCGCCCCAGCATCCGCTGGTTACTCGTCTCGCCAAGAACAACGATCCCCTGCGCGCGCAGGTAGAACAGTTAATTGCGGAACAGCGCAAGGCTAAAGAGGTGGGTGACATCGGCGCCATCGAAAAGCACGGTGTCAATACGCACCACTTCGCCGTGAACCCCTTCAGCGGAGAGCGAATCCCCATCTGGGTGGCAAACTACATCCTCATAGACTACGGCACCGGCGCGATCATGAGCGTGCCTGCGCACGATGAGCGAGATTACGAGTTCGCTAAGAAATATAACCTCAAAATGCGGATCGTGATCGTGCCCCGCTCCGTGGACCCGGAAGAAACCAGCGTGGAGCCGAAGCTTCCGTTCACCACGTTGGACGGCACGTTGGTCAACTCAGGCCCGTTTAACACTCTCGATTGCGAAGAAGCAATCAAGCAGATGTCCGCGCATGCGCAGAAGAACAATTTCGGAAAAGCTACAGTCACCTATCGCCTCAAAGATTGGGGCATTTCTCGCCAGCGTTACTGGGGCACGCCCATCCCCATGCTTTACTGCGAGAAGGACGGAATCGTGCCCGTCCCGGAAAAAGATTTGCCGGTGATCTTGCCCGAAAACGTCGACATCACCTTGACGGGTGGCTCACCCTTAGGCCGGGTGCCGGAATTTGTGAACGCAACCTGTCCGAAATGCGGCGGCCCAGCCCGCCGCGAAACCGATACCATGGACACCTTCGTCGATTCGTCCTGGTACTTCTATCGCTACACCGACGCGCACAACGACCGCGCTCCCTTCGATTCCAAGACCGCTGCGTACTGGTTTCCCATCGATCAGTACATCGGCGGCGTCGAGCACGCAATTCTGCACCTCATCTACTCGCGCTTCTGGACCAAGTTCATGCGCGACATGGGACTGGTAAAAAACGACGAGCCTATTGTGCGATTGTTTACCCAAGGCATGATCATCAAGGGCGGAGCGAAAATGTCCAAGAGCCTGGGCAACGTCGTCTCGCCGGATGAAATGGTGGCTCGCTACGGCGCCGACAGCACTCGAATGTACACGCTCTTTGCAACCTCCCCGGACCGCGAGCTGGACTGGCAGGACGAGGGAGTAGAAGGCATTCGACGCACTTTGTCGCGAGTCTATCGCTTCGTTGTGAGAAACGCTCAGCCGAATCATCCGGACTGGCGCAAGCCCGTTCCCGCCGAATTGTCACGCGAGGCGCGCAAAATCCAGCGCAAGCTTCACCAAACCATCAAGCGCGTGAGCGACGACTTCCAGGGACGCTGGCATTTCAACACGTCCATCGCCGCGATCATGGAATTGGTAAACGATCTCTATGCTGCCGGCGCTGCTTTCCAACCGAGCGCCTTCGATCCCGGTGTCTTCCAGACGGAAAGCGAAGCTTCACTTTTGCCGGTGGCTTTGCTCTCCGCAGTGCAGCGTGACCTTGTACTTCTCGTCGCACCATTCGCACCCCACCTGGCCCACGAACTCTGGGAAATGTTAGGTGAGAAGACGAATCTCCTGCGCGCCCCCTGGCCGAAGTATGACCCAGCATTGGCGAAAGAAGAAGAAATTGAAATCCCGGTGCAGGTCAACGGCAAGCTGCGAGGCTTGATCGTAGTGCCGGCGGATTCTTCAGAGGCCGTAATCCGCGAACACGCATTGTCGAACGAAAAGATCAAAGCAGCGATGGCGGGCAAACAGCTCGTAAAGGTGATTGTAGTTCCCGGCAAACTAGCCAATATCGTCGTGCGCTGACCCCTTGCTCAATGTCATCCTGAGCGCAGTAGCGGATTCGCCCGCCGCAATCGTGCTCAGGCTTATCCAACTTGCGCTATCCTAAACCTTGCATGAAGTCGCGATCCCCCACACTCGAAGGCTTCCGTACTATCCTCCATCGCCCATCATTCGGGCTGGCCGAGATCACGTGGCGCTGGAGCTTCGGCGCCGCAGCCGGCCTGCTGCTGATGTTCTCCTTCTTTGAATACCTGGACACGCTACCCGTCAGCAAGGGCGATCTATTCTTGCTGCGAACCAATCAGCCAATCCTGATCTCTCGCGCCGCGCTGCATATTTTTCGAGGCAGCGGATTCCGCGTCGTCGAGACAGCCATCATTCTCGCTTTGACGTTGGCGGCCGCCTGGGTTGTGGTCGCGTCGTTGGGGCGGGCAGCTACGGTGAAGGCACTGCTGGCGCATTTTCGCGAAAGCGAGATCTCAACGTTAGAACACAAAAGCAGCTGGCGCTTGCGCTCGCTCTTCGCGCTTAACTTTTTTCGTCTCGGAGCTACGCTCGCAGCCATTGTAGGCTGCGTCGCCGCAGTACTTCTGGGCAGCACCGTGTCCTCGCCCACCGATCCCGCCCCGGGCAGCGCCCTCCTGATCATCCTGACCGTCGCCATGCTGGTGTGGTTCGCATGGTCCACCTTGAACTGGTTTCTTTCGCTAGCGGCA
>Ga0116219_10002346_pt1 | contig 16164 bp, 10 predicted proteins | sample Sb_taG_4_FD_91019 | JGI IMG/M metagenome (GOLD analysis project Ga0116219, IMG submission 91019) | Peat soil microbial communities from Weissenstadt, Germany - Sb_50d_6_BS metaG | ecosystem: Environmental > Terrestrial > Soil > Wetlands > Peat | place: Germany: Weissenstadt | collected 2010-09-21
CGCGCCGGCGTAAGGGAGGGCCGGCGCGGCGTAAGCCCAAGCCCAGTCCCCGCCGCCCCCGCAATGGCCCTGCGCGCCAGGCCAGCAGATCGAACTTACCAAGAACTATTGAGCCGTTACAAAAACATTCCGCAACATCAAGTGGCGCATGAGGTTAGCGACATTTTCACCATTTTCACCATTTTCACCATTTCCACAGAGAGGGCAACTCGTTGATTGCCATCTTGCGGTACCGCATAGTCCTTGTTCCGAGACGCATTCGTAGCATGACGCGGCCACGCTTCAGCGGCGCCTCATCCGTGTAATCCACAACGAGCTTCCCTTTAACCAACACGCGGACTCGGTTCTCGATCATCCGAAGAAGTTCGTCCCGATTCGAGAGTCACGAATCGAGGTTGGGCAGTCCCTCCCAAAGCACGGTGCCATCGGGGGCGGTGACTTTGATTTTTCGGAAGACAAATTCCCCGGGGGCTGCCTTCAATCCCACTTTTCCGCGCGCCAGGGAGCCGTCCTTCCAGGTAAACATCTTGATCCCATCGACCTCGCAGGTAAGGCTATCACCTGCCACCGTGACGGCGAAGGCATACCCCCGCCCCTTTTCCATCGGCTTGATCTTTCGGCATAGAGCATCTCTCTCGGCCGGATTGTGCCCGCGTGACAATTGCCCGTGATCGAGGCGAACAAGTTCACTCCATTCTCCGTTCTGGTATCCTCCGTAGTTAAAGCTGTAATGAGTGTTCAACTCCGTGGCGCGAACGAGTGCGGATGCCCCAAAGGGCTGGTCGTCATTGAGTTTCTTTACTTCAAAGCTAAACGTGTAGTCCTGCCAGGAGGCGTCACCGAACGCCATTGTGCTGCCTTTCCACTTCGCATGCTTGGTCCGGACAAGCGTGTCATTCTCCACCTTCCAAATCGGCTCTTCCATAATGGCTGATCGCTGCCCTGCGGGAGGGATCAGTCGGGCAGCTGCATCGTCGGGTCTTGCTTGGCCGGGGACTGGAGCCTTGATGACCGGCCTCCAATGACCTCTATAAAACTCTTTATAGGGACCGTCATCGAACTTCACTTCGCATGAGGATTTGTAAAGGCGCACGTGAACAGTGCGGCCAGCTTTGTTCCGCAACTCGACATATTCCTCAGTTCGGTTGGTTTCGACAAACTGGTGTGTGAGCTGATCGATTTTTTCCTCCCAATCCTTGCCTTGCAAGTTCGTGAAGGAGCCTCGGCTGTGGATCCAGCAGTTCCGATCCGGCCGACCTGCGGGCGGGATCACTCGCGCAGGTGTATCGTCGGGTCTTACTTGACCGGGGACTGGGGCCTTCTTCAGTTCAGCAGACAGGATCTCCCGCTCCTTATCCTTGATTTCAACTTTCTCCCCGTAGACCGTGAAGCCGTCTTTCTTGACCTCTACCCTGTGCGTGCCCGGCTTCACGGCGATTTCGGCCCTCTGGCCGCCCTTGTCCCAGGTCACCGTGACCTTCTCCCCATCCACGAACACGTCCGGGTTGGGCTCGTTCACGGTGATGACCAGGATGCCGTCCGCGGTCTAAAGCGAAACACGCCGCCGGGCCAAAAGCCCACCAGCACGAGCAGTAACACCGCGACCCCGATACCGGACCCGAGCAGCCCCCATTTCCTGAACGCCGATTCTTTGGCCGGCGTGGGGGGCGGTCGCGTGGCCGTTTTCTTCCCCACCCCGGTAGTTGCGGCGTTCCTTCCCACCAGGGTGTCTCGTCGGACTGGCGCTGCTCCGGTCAGCGTCGGTTTCTCCAGCAAGCTTTTCACGTCAGCCGACATCGCCTTCGCCCCCGCCTTGACGAATGGCGCCAGCGCCTGGGCCACCTCGACCGGCCTCTGGTAGCGCTGCGCCGGATCCTTGGCCATCATCTTCGCCACCACCGCGGCCAGCCCCGCCGGCACCTCCGGCCGCACTTCGTCCAACCCGGTCGCGTCCCGCGACACGTGCGCTTGCACAATCTCATACAGGCTCTTCGCCTTGAACGGCGGGGTTCCAGACAGCAGGAGGTACAGCGTGCAGCCGAGACTGTAGATGTCGGCGCGGATGTCGGCCTTCGCCGCGTCCAGCGCTTGCTCCGGCGCGATGTAGTCCGGCGTGCCCAGCATCTGCCCGCTGCCCGTCAGCTTGGCAAGGCCGAAGTCGAGGCTCTTGACGACGTGCCGCTTGCCCACGCGGGCCAGAACCAAGTTGCCCGGCTTGATGTCGCGGTGGACCAGCCCCTGTTCCAGGGCGTGTTGCAGGCCGGCCGCGATCTGCTGGGCGTAGGAGCAGGCGTGGACCACCGGCAGTGGGCCGCGCTCCTTGACCACCTTGGCCAGGTTCTCGCCGGGGACATACTCCATCGCCAGGACGATCAGTTCGCCGACTTGCAGCGCCGCGTAGGCCGTGGCGATGTTCACGTGCCGCAACCGGGCGGCGGCACGGATCTCGCGCAGGAAGCGCTCCGCCATGCCCGACCGGGCGAGCAGCTGCGGGTTGACCACCTTCAGCACTTCCTGCCGCCGCATCAGCTTGTTGTTCGCCAGGTAGACGACGCCCATGCCGCCGCGCCCCAGCTCACGCAGCACCTCGTACTGCGCATGGCTGGCCAACTCCGGCGGCAGATCCGGGATGGGCAGCTGGCCCCTCTCCGGCGCGCGGGTCGCATACGGATCCGGCGGCAGGTCTGGGATCAGCCGCTGGCCCTCCTCCGGCCCGCGGGTCGTGTACGGGTCGTCCGCGCCCCCGGAGGCGGTTTCGGCAGCACCACCTCCCGCGGTATGGGCGGCGCGGAGGCGGCGCAGCAGGCTATCGCCGGACAGGCTGGCCGCCTTGGCGCAGCACATGGGGCAAGCGTCTAGAGCGGTTCGCAGTTGCATTGCGCACAGGCAGCTTGGACCGTGCGGGATTCCTGCGAGGTTTCGAGGTTGCCTGCGTGCAAGCCGGTCGCGAACCGCTCTAGGTGGGCGAAGACCTCTTCGGCGCTGGCATCGTCCAACTGGCCCGAGCCCAGCAAGTGCAGGCTGGCGTCCGACAGGTGCGCGCGAGGCGGGGCCGGCATCGGTGACTCCTTCAGATCAGGGTATCGAACACCTACGGTCGTCGCTGCCCACCATCTGATAAAGGCCAGGCCGCGGACCAACATCACGCGAAAGCGCAAGATCAGTCGAGCAGCCCCGCACCCTCTTCCCGTAACCGCTTGAGGATCCGGAACTTGGCCTGCACGACCGCACGCTCGGAAATACCCAGCTGCTCGGCGACCTCGGCCGCGCGCCGGCCCTCCAACGCGAAGCGGGTGAACGCCTCCCAGGTGTTGGGCGCGAAGTCTGGCTTGATGATGGCCAGCAGCTTCCGAAAGACGTGCTGGTCGTGGTCCTCGTCCCACTGGTGGGCGAGGTCGCTCGCGGGGTCGGCGAGCTGGGCCAGGTAGTCGTCACTCTGCCCGCCCCCTTCGGCGAGCGGCCTGCGGTGCCGCGCCCGCCGGAAGGCTCGGATACGGTTCAACGTGATGCGGCGAAGCCAGGCCCGGAACGACCCGTCGCGCTGCCGCGCGAACGACGGCAGCGCGCGGATGAGGACGCAGAGGACTTCCTGGGTCAGGTCGTCAGCCTCATCGCGCAACCCGGGGACGCCGGACAGCCAGTGGCGGATCAGCGGCAGGTAGATGTCCTGGAGCCGTTGCCAGTCGGCGGCGTCGGGGCCGGCGCCTTTGAGCCGGTCGAGCAGACTGAGCGACGTCGAGTTCATAGCGCAGGGTCGGCCAATCGTCCGAGAGTCAAGCTTCTCGATCTTTCGCAGATGAACGCCCCCTGGGGCCTCGGCAGCGACTTCAGGAGTTGAGCTTACCCACCCGAAGGACCGGTCGCAACGATTTTCCCCTCAAAACCCCGCCGGCAGTCGCCCCATCGCGGCCTGAGCCCACCGCACAAGCTTATCCTTCCCAGATGGCCTGGCTCCAGGGCGCGGCCACGACGCCAATGGCTGAAGCTATCGACCCGAAGGTGCGATTGCGAGGATTTTCTCCAAAAAACGCTGCCACTACCTGCCCCGTCAGGGCCGCTGGTGCCAGCGACGACCACCCCGATAGGGCCTCTGCTACGTTGGGACGCTCTACGCCGCCGACATTCCCGTCGAGGTCTCCGTCGGCCGCGCGGTGCGCAATACCCATAGGGGCCGGCGCCCCGTGGTCCTCACGGCGGGAGTGGCGTGTCGCTAAGCAGGTACGCCAGCAGGTCGCGAAGCTCGTCCGGGCTCTTCACCAGCCCCGCCGGCATCGGCGACACGTCTGATAGCGTCCGCCCCTCGACGTCCTTCTTGCGCACCGGCGTCCGCGTCGCGTCCGGTAGGAGCAAGTCCACCGCGTCGGCCGTCTCGCCGACGACCAGGCCCGACACGGTCACGCCCTGCTTCGTCGTGATGACCGTGGTGCGGAACGCCTCGGCGACCTGTTTGCTCGGCAGCAGGACTGACTCGACGAGGTAGGCGACGTTGAAGCGCTTACCCGCGTCGGTCAGGCTCGGAGCGCCGCCGCCGGTTTGGTCCGTCGTGATAGCGTGACACTTGACGCAGCCGAGCGAGCCGAACAGCTTGCGGCCCAGTTCGACGTTGCCCTTCTTGACTTCCTGCGGCCAGTCGAGGGTGAGGAACTCCGCCGGCACCGCGTCGCCCTTGCCCGCCCCTTCCTTGAGGCGCTGCGCCAGCGTGGCGGAGCCGACCTTCGCGGGTAGCGTCGCCGTGACCCCCGCCCGCGCCCGGTAGCGCAGCGTGAGGTGGTCGGCGGTCGCCGCCACCTTCACCAGGACGTCGTTGCTGCCCGGCTGGGCGTCGAGCAACAGCGACCCGTCGGTTTTCAAGGGCCGGCCATTGTGCCAGACCGAGGCGCCCAACTTCGCATCGAGCAACAGAACGACCGTCTGGCGCGACAGGCACTGCAATTGGAACAAGAAATAGTGTTGCGACGTGCCTCGCTGTCTCTCCGGCCTGGGCAGGGCGAAGACGCCGTCCTTGCCCGCGACCTCCCGCCACCCCGACTTGCCGAGTGCCGTCCGGTACTCCGCCGTCAGGTCGATGGCGCCCGTCTCGGGGCCGGTATCGTCGGCGTCGAATGGGCCGGCCAGCCACGCCTTCCGGACGTCTCGCAGCGGCGCGTCGGCCACGCGGCGTTCGTTGACCTCCGCGAACACCTTGGCGACGGCCGCCTCGGTACGCAGGTCGCGCAGCAGCGACAGGAAGTACGCCGCCTGGAGACGCACCACCTCGGAGTCGTCTTTCAGTCCCTTCGTCAGCAAGTCGAAGAGCGTTTTTTGCTCCGCACTCGGTGTGATCGCCTTCCACATCTCGGCCGTGGTGTAGCTGCCGAGACGCCCGAGCTTGTCCAGCTCCACCGCCTCGTGCGGTTTGTCGCCGTAACGGATCGCCGTCTGGAAGAAGGCGTTGCCCTTCGGGTAGAACAGCGCGACCTCCCTCGGCGGCGTGTTGTGCGGCGGCGGCACCGTCAGGCGGAATCCGGCCGCCAGCACGGCAGTCAGCCGCACCGAGGAGTCCTTCGAGGCTATCAAGCCGTCGATGTCCTTCAGCGCCGCGCGATGGGCGAGAAGCTTCGTCGCCGTCTGCCGCAGGTAGGAGTCGGAGTCCCTCGCCGGCACCATCACGGCGGCGAACGGCAGCTCGCGCGACGGGTCGAACAGTGCCGCGAGCGCTGCGAGACGCACCCGTTGGTCCTCGTCCTTGAGCGCTTCGGCGAACACCGAGGCCGAGGCGTTGAGCGCCGGGAACTCCGCCAGCACGCGGAGCACCTGCAAGCGGTAGCTGTCGGGGGTGAGGTGCTTGTCGTAAGCGATGAGCTTCGCCGCCGCGGCGCTGCCGCACGCGCCGGCGAGCCACGGCAGGTGGTTGATGGCCGGGTCGTCGGTTGTCATGGTCGCCAGCCGCCGCGCCGCTTCGTCGTGGAGGTCGCCGCCCCGGCGCAGGATTTCGACGTGGGCGGCGCGGCGGCGCTCCCACGACGGCTGCGACAATTCGGCGAACAGCTTTTTCGGCGGGGCGGTGACGGCGTCGTAGGGCTCGAACGGGTGCCCGGGCGTGTCGTCGGCGGTCGTGACCATGACGAGGTCGCTGACGTAGTGCGGCGACGCTTCGTTGCCGGCCATGTAGGACACCGCGACGAAGACGCGCCCGCCGCGCCCGACCGCCACCCCGACCGGCCGCGCCCGCACCCGGCCGACCAGGAACGGCGACTCCTTCGACGAGCAGCTCGCGCCGCGCTTCTCGTAGGTGTGCCGCTGGACGGTCAGCAGATCCCAGCGCGCTTCGAGCAGGCTGTTGCGGTACTCGGCGGGGAAGAGCGGCTCGTCGTAGTAGGCCATGCCGACTGGGACGCCGCGGCCGGGGACGTTGCTCATCGCCTCAACGAGGTCGCGCCGGTCCGGCAGCTTCGACGCGATCCAGCCGCGCGGCCAGGCGAAGTCGATGTGCGGCGTGACGTGCAGCAGCCGCGCCGGCGTGTAGAGGTCGGGCCGGCTCTCGTGGTCGTTGTCGTTGGTGAACAGGTTCCATTGCCGGTCGAACGCCAGCCCGAACGGGCCGCGCAGGCCGCCGGCCACGCAGCGGAAGCTGCTGCCGTCGGGCCGCACGCGCAAGACGCCGCCTTGTCCGGTGTACGGCGTCTTCGCGCCGCCCTTCGTGAAGAGGGTCCAGTGGCCCCAGTGGTCGGGCCGGGCGAAATCGCCGTAGTTGAGCAGCGGGTCGCCGTGATTGAGGTACAGGTCGCCCTCCGGCCCCCACGCCAGCGAGTGAAAGCTGACGTGCAGGTCGAGCGGCAGCCCCCAGAGCAGGCGCTCCGGCCTCAGGCCGTCGCGCTTCGTTCGCCCGCCGGGGAAGCGGTACAGGGCGCTGGCGGTCAGGACGTACAGGTCGTCGCCGCGCACCTCGACGCCCGCGACCCAGGCGTCGGGGGGAAAGCGGAACAGTTCGCGCCGCGCCTTGTAGACGCCGCGGTCGTCCGGCTCGTAGACGAACAGCGCCTCGCGGCCGCCGACGAAGAGCCGCCCCATCGTGTCCGCCTTGATCGAGACGAACGATTCGTCGAGGGAACGGTCGAGGAGGATCGCCTTCAGTCGCGGGTCGGCGGGGCGGTAATCCAGTTCGGTGTCGGAACTCGGGCCACCGACCGGCTGCGGCTTGGCAGGCTGCGGCGGCTTCTCCTCCTTCGGCAGTGTCGATTGCACGCCGCCGTCGGGCACCTCGCCCTTGGCGGTCCACACGAGGGCGTTGAGGACCATGCGGCGGACGTTGTCGTCTTGCCAGTTCTTGTGGAAGTGCCCGCCGGTGTAGCCGAGGCCGCGGCCGCCGCCCTTGCGCTCCACCGCCCACGCGACGATCTGCGGCTCCTTCTCGTCGGGGATGGCGGCGCTGAGGATCGGCGTGAGCCCCTTGTCCGCCGGCGCCAGGCGCATGTTGTAGTAGAATTCCTCGTGCAGCTCAAACGGCTTGAGCCCGCGGGCGACGGGGTGTTTCGGGTTCGGCAGTCCGACCTTCGCGGTACAGGTCTTGATCTTCGAGTACCAGCCCTGCGGCTTCGGCCCGCTCTCGTAGTCGAAGTAGCCGCCGCACCAGTCGAGGAACTGCTCGCCGCCCTTCTTGGTCGGCACGAAGACCGTGTAATGGATCGCAACGAAGCCGACGCCGCGCTCCATGAGCTTCTGCATCGTGGCGAGTCGGCGCTCACGCAGCAGAGGGTGCGCCTTCTCGTCGCGGTCGGAGCCGTCGCTGAACAGCAGGACGGTCGCGGCGCCGTCGATGGCGTTGTCGTCCTTCGGCCAGCCGTCGGTATGAACCTCGGCCTTGAAGCCCTTCAGGTTCGGCGAGGTCTCAAGGCAGTGGGCGAGGAGGCGGGCGCCCTTCTCGTACTCGTGCTCGCCGGGGCCGTGGCTCTTCGCGCCGGCGATGAGGACGACCTTCTTCGTCGGGTCGGCGGCACTGCCGAAGACTGGGATCGCGAGAACGACGGCGACGGCGACCGCTGGAATCCGCATCATGGCACCGCCTCATGCTTGGTCTGGATGTGACGACATCACCACTCACGCCACCGATCAGCTAAGTCTTTGCACCCGCCCAGCCCCGCAGCATACACGATCTCCTCGAACTCCTCGCACAGATCCTCCCGCTCGACGGTCTCGATGAAGTGACCGTTCGTGGCGTCCAGTTCGTTGAGCCTCTCCACACACGCTTGCAGCACGGCTAGCACGTCCCGCCGCTTCGCCTTCGGGCCAAGACGGATCAAGGCACTGACTGTATCGCGGAAGTTCTTGCGGCAGGCGCGGGTGGCCTTGGCAGGTGGGTACTCCTTCCAGCTCTTTAGCCACTTTTTTTGCCGAAGGGCTTCGAGCGTCAAACCCTCGAGGTACTCCCTGCGCCGCTCCGTTTCCGCGGCCCGTTCCCGCGCGCTCCGTTCCTCCCGCTCGGCGTCTTCCTTGAGGAGTGCCTCTCGGTCGTTGTCCCAACGCCACTGGAGCAACACCTGCAGAGCAAGCGTTGACCATTCGCCGCAAGTTGGGCACTCCATCAGTTTCTCTTCCGGCGTTGGCTCGATCTCACCGAGCAGTCGAAACGAGTCGGGCAAAGGATCCACCGTCCACATCGCTTCAGGCCGGTTATCCCAGGAGTGATGCGTTAGAACCAAAATGGTCTTCAACCTCGTGTCGCTGACTTCGGGTGGCGCGGTGCCGATCCAAGGTGAGGCAACCACGAGGAAAGAGTCGGGATGCGTTCCGCCCCCTTCTCCCGCGTGCCGCTTGATCACCCGGCACACGCCAAGGCGACCGTCGGGCAGAGGCATCAAGTAAGCGTCGCCGGGTTTCGGCAGCAGCCTTCCTGATCCACGGGGCATTGCTTTTTTCACCATTTCGAGCAACCCTTTCGATCAACCTTGCGACCGCCTCATCCACATCCAGTGTAAGATCTGCTATCCTCGACCGCGGCGCAGCCGATCTGGCGAGTGGCACGTGATTGCGAACAGGCACCGAGCAGGGTAAACTCCGGGCGACTCTCTGTCCATCCCCCGCCTCGCTTCCGAGGGCCACGTCCATGAAGCTCGCAGCCGGCAGCACGGTCGTCCGCAACGGCCAGCTCCTCGACGGCACCGGCGCCCCGCCCGTGCCCGACGCCGTCCTCGTCGTCACCGACGGCCGCATCACCTACGCCGGCCCGGTCGCCGGCGCCCCGCCCGTGCCGCCCGGCGCCCGGTACATCGACGCCCACGGCGGCACCGTCATGCCCGGCCTCGTCGAGGCGCACTTCCACCCCACCTACTTCAACGTCGCCGCCCTCGAAGACCTCGACATCAAGTATCCCGTCGAGTACGTCACCCTCCTCGCCGCCTGCAACGCCAAGCTCGCCCTCGAATGCGGTTACACAGCGGCGCTCAGTGGCGGCAGCCTCTTCAACATCGACCACTGGCTAAAGAAGGCCATCGAAAACGACCTCGTTCCTGGGCCGCGCCTGGCGGCGAGCGGCCGTGAGATCTGCGGCGTCGGCGGCCTGATGGATTGGAACCCCGACTTCCGCAGGATCGGCATGGAGGGGCTCGTCCTGCTCGTCAACGGCGCCGACGAGGCCCGCGCCGCCGTGCGCCGCCTCGTCAAGGACGGCGTCGAGTGGGTCAAGACCTACCCCACAGGCGATGCCGCCGCCCCCGACACCAACGACCACCACACCCTGTGCATGACCTTCGACGAGATGCACGCCGTCGTCGCCACCGCCCACAACCACGGCCTGAAGGTCACCGGCCACTGCCGCGCCACCGCGGGCATCAAGAACGCACTCCGCGCCGGATACGATTCGATCGAGCACGGCACCTTCCTTGACGACGAGGCGCTCGACCTGCTGTTGCGGCGCGACGTGCCGTGCGTGCCGGCGCTGCAGTTCGAGTGGGCCAGCATCGAGTACGGCCCGCAGTTCGGCATGGGGCAGCGCGTCATCGACGGGCACCGAGAGACGCTGGAGGCCGGGGCGGAGAGTGCGCGGCGCATCCTGAAGGCGGGTGGGCGGCTGGGCATGGGCGGCGACTATGGCTTCGCCTGGACGCCGCACGGTACCTACGCCAAGGAGCTGACGTTCTTCGTCAAGTACGTCGGGCTGTCGCCGTTGGAGACGATCCGGTGCGCCACGAAGACCGGCGCCGAGATCATGGGCCGTGGCGAGGAAATCGGCACCTTGGAGCGGGGCAAACTCGCCGACGTGCTGGTCATTGACGGCGACGTGCCGGCGGACTTCGCCATCCTCGAAGACCGCTCGCGCTTTCTGGCGGTGATGCAGGGCGGTGTCGTCAAGGCGGGGCGGCTGGCTCACCAGACGGGATAGCCGTCGGTGTCCACGATGGCGCCGGTCGGCCCGCCCCGCTTCCGTAGTGCCGGGCCTGCCATTGATTTCTTGCCGCAGTGGCCAAGCCTCCCCGACCGACGCCTCTTACTTCGGGACGAAGTCCGACGATTGACCCGAGGCGACGAACTCGATCCGCCTGACCTACAAGCACCACGGCCGCGACGAGCGACTCACCGAGGTGCGCGAGGCGAAGGTGATCACGAAGAAGCTGGTCGTGGTGCGGGAGGGAGCCGGCAGATCGCCCGCAGGAGAGATCTCGATGACGATCAGGCACTGGCTTCTGCTTCTGGCCGGGACACTGGCTGTCCCCGCCGTCCTCCCGGCCGCCGCCCCGGCCGTCTCCGGCGAGGAGCGCGAGCAGATCGAGCGCCGGCTGAAGGAATTGGACGGCCGCCTGGCGAAGCTGCGGGGACGAACGCCGGCCGTGAACGCGGATCACCTCGCGGACGCGGCGGTCTACGCCAAGGGGATCGCCTGGGCGCTGCAGTCCGACGAGGTGCTGACGCCGGCCGACGCGGCTCTTCTGAAGAAGGCGGTGGAACGCGGCAACGAACGGGCCGCGGCGCTGGAGGCCGGCCGGCGCACCTGGGCCGCGAAGAGAGGCAAGGTCGTCCGCTGGAATGCGAAAGTGCTGCCGAAACTGCCGCTGCGCTGGACGCGCGACGAGGTGCAGGTCGGCAATGAGCGTTACGCCGCGGCGGATCATGCGCCGGTGCTGATGCAGCCGAACTCGCTCGCCGACGAGCGCTACGTCGTGCTAAACAGCGGGCACACCTTCCACGAGAAGGAACCGGCTTCGCTGAACGACTTGCTCTTTCCACGGCTGGGCGACTGGGCCGTGATGAAGGTCGGCGACAAGGTCCCCAAGGAGCCGTCCGTCCCGCTGGAGGAGAACGTCGTCCGGGCGGGCTTCTTCGACGAGCGCTGGCAGTTCCCCGAACCACCCGCGACGGCCGGCGATGCGCCCTCGAAGCAGCTGGCCCCGTTCTTCAAGCCGCCTGAGGAGTTCGCGGGCAAGTTCGGGGATTACAAGTCTCCGCTGAAGTTCGCCGACGGCCGGGCGGTCAAGAGCGCCGACGAGTGGCCGCAGCGCCGGCAGGAAATCCTCAAATCCTGGCACGAGATCATGGGGCCGTGGCCGGAACGGATTGAGAAGCCGAAGGTCGAGTTCCTCGACAAGGAGAAACGTGACGGCCTCACGCAGTATCACGTCCGCCTCGAAATCGCGCCGAAGCTAACGACGGACGACGCCTACCTGCTGGTCCCGGACGGCAAGGGGCCGTTGCCCGCAGTCCTGGTCGTCTTCTACGACGCCAAGACCGGCATCGGGCAAGGCAGGTCGGAGCGCTGCGACTTCGCCCTCCAGCTGGCGAAACGCGGCTTCGTCACCCTGTCGCTCGGCAGCGCCCCCGCCAGCTTCTACCCGAACAAGGAGAAGGCACAGCTGCAACCGCTCTCCTTTCACGCCTACGTCGCGGCGAACTGTCACACGATCCTGGCGGCCCTGCCGCAGGTCGATGCCAAGCGCATCGGCGTGGTGGGCCACTCCTACGGCGGCAAGTGGGCGATGTTCGCCGCCTGCCTGTACGACAAGTTCGCCTGCGGCGTCTGGTCCGACCCCGGCATTGTGTTCGACGAGAAGCGGAGCAACGTGAACTACTGGGAGCCGTGGTATCTCGGTTACCAGCCCGGCGCGGGGCGGAAGCCGGGCATCCCGACGGAGGCGAACCCGCGCACCGGCGCGTACAAGCGGCTGGTCGAGGGCGGCCACGACCTGCACGAATTGCACGCCCTGATGGCGCCGCGGCCGTTCCTGGTGTCGGGCGGCGCGGAGGACGGCCCGGGGCGGTGGAAGGCGCTCAACCACTCTGTCGCGGTGAACGACCTGCTGAGGGCCAAGAACCGCGTCGCCATGACCAACCGCAAGGGCCACTCGCCTACGGACGAGTCGAACGAGCGGATTGTCATGTTCTTCGAGTACGCGCTGAAACAGGGACAACCCGCCGCGCCTGCGAAGGAGAAGTAAGGAGGGTGAAGGGGTCGAGCGTCAGATTACGATGCCGGGAGGAGGTCCTGTGGTCGCTGCCGCCCTCACTTCCCAACCGGTGCCTCGCGGCCGTACTCAGCCCTGCAACCCCTGGATGACCAGTTCCAGGAACTCGCGCGCCCGTCGGGCCAGGGCGTCCACCGCCTCGGGCCTGTCCGGCGGCGGCAGCAGCGGCGCGAAGACGTTCTCGCAGCACAGCGGCATGACCCGGCCGGTAAAGGCGACGGGGTGCAGCAGCCTGTAGTGGTCGATCTCGCCCAGGCCGGGGCCGCAGTCCTGGTCCTTCGGGAAGGCGCGGTGGTCCTTGATGCAGAAGCCGCGCACCTCGTCAGCGCACTTCTTCAGGTCGGGGATCGGGTCGATCTTCATGTAGTCCATCACGTTGCCCGCGTCATAGCTCACCTTGACGCCGTCGTCGTTGACCTCGCGGGTGATCTCGGCGCAGGCGGCCCCGGTGCCGGTGTTGCCGCCGTGGTGCTTGACGACGATCACCACGCCGTGGTCCCGCGCCACGGGGCCCAGCTCCTTGAGGTTCTTGACCCACACCTTGCGGTCGGTGCTCTTGGTGGTGCCCATCGTCAGCACCTGGGCGACGCCGGCCGCGGATGCCTGGAGGACGCGCCGCTTGAGTGCCTCTACGTCCTCCGGCCCAGGGCCGAACATCAGGACCGGCTCCAGCCCCAGGTCGCGGCACTTCTTCGCCAGCTCCTTGGCCTTCTCGGGCGCCGCGTCGCCGGCGAGGACCGGGGCCCGCTTGCCGTCGGCGTCGAGGTGGGTGTTGCCCCAGGCGACGTGGCGATAGCCGGCCGCCTTGATCCCCGAGAGGGCGCGCTCCAGGGGGAACCGGGCGTAGGGCAGGGTCATGCAGGCGATCTGGAACTTCGTCGGCTTGCCCTTCTCGGCGGGCTTGTCCTTGTCCGCCGCCGACGCGCCGGTGCCCGCCAGGGCAAGTCCGGCGAGCCCGGCGGCGGCGCTCTGAAGGAAAGAGCGGCGGTCGGTGGTAACGGTGACGGTTTCGCGAGCCATGGGACTTCCTCCGGGGGCGCTCGTGGAACGGAAAGCTGCTCAAGGATAACCACTGTGGGGCGTGGCGGGTATTCTTATGGTGACCTCGCGCTCGACGGCGAGCACGGCACCGCCAATCCGAGCCGGCAGGAGGCTGGTGCGGGCCGCCGACGCCAAGGCCGGGGCGGAGAGGCAACTTGTCGCGCCCGCCGGGGAATGAGGAGGACCGCCATGACCATCCCGCGTTTCTGGTTGCCCTTCACCACCCTCTTGCTCCTATCCGTCTCGGCCGGCGCCGAGCCACCGGCCAATGACTGGACGCGCCTCGAACAGGGCGACATCCCCGGGCGGCGGTGGGACGTCCCGCTCGGCTACGCGCCGGGGCTGAACCGCTTCCTCGTCCTCGGCGGGCGCACGTCGTGGGACGAGTACCGCAAGGGGCCGCGACCCTACGACCAACTCGCCCTCGACGCCACGGAAGGGCGCTGGGAGAACTGGCTCCCCAGGGGCAAGGACTGGGGGCCGCGCTTCGGCCCCTGTAAGGCGCCCGCCTGGAAGGACGAGCGCTTCGGCCTCGCTGATGCCGAGGGCAACGCCCGCCCCAACTGGACCGTCTACGGCACCTTCTCCCTGGGCACGAAATACGACTACGACCCCGACACCAGGGGCTTCGTCTTCTACGCTGGCGGCCGCACCTTCCGCTACGACCCCGCCGGGCGCTCCTGGACCGACCTCGCCCCGAAGGCCCACCCGGAGAAGGACCTAGGCGGCATGCTCCTGTGGGGCTCGATGTGCTACGACCGGCACAACAAGCGCTTCGTCCTGTTCGGCGGCGGCAACGTGCAGGCCGAGCGCGGCGACCCCGGCACCTGGACCTACACCCCCGCCACGAACGCCTGGGAACAGCTGAAGCTCCATCACCAGCCGCCGCAGCGGGCCAACTCGCGCCTGGTCTACGACCCGGTGGCGAAGAAGGTGCTCCTCTTCGGCGGCGACGCGCTGGACCACCTGCTCGCCGACACCTGGGCCTTCGACGTGGTGACGAACAAGTGGGAAGAGCGCCGGCCGAAGCTGTCGCCATCGCCGCGGGCCGGGCACGCGCTGCTGTGGCTGCCGAAGGCGAAGAAGGTGCTGCTGCTGGGCGGCTACGGCTACACCTCGGCGACCGGCTACGTCGAGAGCCTCTACCGCCGCCTGCCGTTCGAGATATGGACTTACGACACGGCGACCGACACGTGGGAACTGCTGTCGCGCTGCGCGTCGGAGAAGGAGTGTCCGCGGGGGCCGGTCAACGGGTTTCTGCCCGCGGCGGTCGGTGACATCGACGTGGCGCTCGTCGTCGGGGACGGCCGCACCTGGATGTGCAAGGTTGCCGCGGACAGGACCGACCCAGAGGGCACGGCGAAGTACGGCGTCAAGCCGGGGACGACGGAGCGGCGCACCGGGCCGCACGACCCGGCCTGGTATCGCGAGGGCGTGCCGCCGGCCGACGCCGACAAGACCGCGAAGGAGTTGAAGGACTCGCCGCCCAACACCTGGGCGGAGCGTCCGACCCCCAAGCGGCCGCGGCCGAACATGGACTGGGGCTCGGCGGTCTTTGCCCCCGAGTCGGACCAGATCGTGCGCTTCTCGGGCGGGCACTCGGCCTACAGCGGCACCGCCCCGCAGGTCTACGACGTCAAGGCCGACCGCTGGTCGATCCCCTTCGCCCCGGAGTACCCCATCGAGCACGCCTACAGCAACGACCAGGTCCACGGCGAGTGGAGCTTCCGCGGCAACCCGTGGATGACGGGACACACCTACAAGGCCACCGGCTACGACCCGAACCTGAAGGCCCTCGTCTTCGTCCCGCACGAGTACACCTACTTCTTCGACCCGAAGGCGGGCCATTGGTCGCGCGGGCCGGAGCGCAACCCGTACCGGCCGGACTTCTACACCAACACAGTCTGCGCCACGCCGCAGGGCGCCGTCGTCTGGGCCGACCGGCGCGAGAAGGAGGGTGCGGGGCTGTGGCGGCTTGACGGCGCGTCGCGGCGCTGGAAGGCGCTGCCGCTGAAGGGCGAGCTGCCCCCGAAGGGCCCCGACCACAACGGCCTGGCCTACGACTCGAAGCGCCAGCGGCTGCTCTTCTTCAGCGACCTCGGCGGGACGAAGGGTGACGTCGTTGCCTACGACCTGCGCACCGGCGAGGCGAAGTGGCTGGACTCGACGGGGAAGGGTGCGGCTGCGGTGCCGTCGCGCGAGACGGTCTATCTGGTGGGGGCCGACGCGGTGCTCGTGGGCGCCCACGTCGAGGTAGCCGGCAAGCCGCTCTGGCCGCTGTACGACTGCGCGAAGAACGCCTGGCTCGGGGCCGAGCTGGCGGGGGCGGACCCGGTGGGCAAGGGCAAGTTCAACAACTCGATGGGTCTGATGTACGATCCGGGCCGCAAGCTGGTCTGGGCCGTCGGCCAGAACGGGCACGTGTTTGTGCTGCGGTTCGACGCGAGCCAGGCGAAGTTGCACCCGCTGCGCTGACACACTCGTCCGGCCCCGGGCGAACTCCCCGGCGGCCACCAGCATCGCCGTGCAGCTGGGCCAGCGTGCGCCCGACGCCGAGGGCTGGCAGCCGTGCCGGGATCGCCCCAGGCTAGAGCGGTTCGCAGTTGCATTGCGCACAGGCAGCTTGGACCGTGCGGGATTCCTGCGAGGTTTCGAGGTTGCCTGCGTGCAAGCCGGTCGCGAACCGCTCTAG
>Ga0116219_10002347_pt1 | contig 16160 bp, 15 predicted proteins | sample Sb_taG_4_FD_91019 | JGI IMG/M metagenome (GOLD analysis project Ga0116219, IMG submission 91019) | Peat soil microbial communities from Weissenstadt, Germany - Sb_50d_6_BS metaG | ecosystem: Environmental > Terrestrial > Soil > Wetlands > Peat | place: Germany: Weissenstadt | collected 2010-09-21
GTCGTGGTGGTCGAAGCGGTGGTCGTGGTGGTCGAAGCGGTGGTCGTGGTGGTCGAAGCGGTGGTCGTGGTGGTCGAAGCGGTGGTCGTGGTCGTGGTCGGTACCACCATCGTGGTCGTCGTGGTGGGACTGATGGTGGGTCCGATGGTCTGCTCGAAGGTCTGAGCGATGACCGTGGCACCAGGGATGACAGGGTCGTCCCCGAAGCCCTCGGGCTGGCCCACGGCACATGTGATGTCGAGCAGGGTGCACGCCTTGTCGACCGCGACGGGGACGGTGCCCCAGGGGGACGGGACCATGTCGGTCAAGTCGGTCTCCTGGAAGGCGGTGGCGACGTCTGCGACGGGAACGCTCTGGTCCGCGAACGCTTGGTCGAGCACCTGGTTGAACAGGCCGAGCTCGGCCACCGACCCGGTGGCGAAGCTCTGCAGCGAACCGCCGGCGAGCCAATCACCGAGAAACGGGTTGAAGTAGTTCATACCGAAGATGGGGACCGTGGGCCCCGCCGCCTGGCGAAGGCCACTGAGAATGGTGTGCAGATTCGTCTGCATCGTGGTGAGGCCCTGCAGGACACAGCCGACGTCGATCGCGCCGCCTGACACGCAGTTGACGACGTCGTTGCCACCGATGTCGATGGTGATGAAGGCCACCGAGCCCTGATGGGCCCGCAGGAAGGCCGTCGCCTCCTGCATCTGGGATCGGGCCGGTGCTGGCGCACAGAGAGAATTGGCGAGCATGGAACTTGTGGTCTCTCCCGAACACGCCATGTCCACGACCTGTAAGCCAGGAAGCTGATCTGCGTAGTTCGAGGCGATCTGGTACGGATATGAGCTCGACCCGTTCCACACCGGAACCGAATCCCCGAGAGCCAGATAATACGGGCCCGAACCACTCGCCGGTGTGGTCGAGCTCGTCGACGTGGTTGTTCCGCCTCCGTTGGAGCTTGCGATCTGCGGCGCGACGGGTGAGCCCACCGGGGCTGAAGTCGTGATTCCCGAGATCGGAATGGCGTCGTTCGGATATGCCGTGCACGTCATTGTGTCCGGACCACCGGGGGTCTGAAGGGTCAGAGAGGTCGTCGGCTCCACGAAGAGCTCGACATTGCTGGGCGGCGGTGATGCTCCCGGTGGGATCGTCTCGGGCGTCGAGAAGAATCCTCCGACGTCGGTGGGTGAGGAGGGGATGTCGAGTTCGAGCCCGGATGGGGGAACAGACCCGGGGATCGACACGTCGAACGCCAAGGGCCCCGCGGTCACGGGGAGCGGTTGCACGTTCCCGGTTGGATTCACATGTCCCGTCAAGGACCCGGCGATGGCGGTATCGCCAGAAGCCTGCAAAGCGGAAACGACGGAAGCCGGAAGTGGCACGTGGATCTGGTAGCCGGACAGGCTGAACGGCTCGGCGCTCGGACTCGGGGGCGACAGGGCCCCGACCGTGACGACGTCGTTGAGCACCACATTTCCGACGGGAGTAGCCGCGCAGTACAGCTCATAGGGGGAGGTGTCGGCGAAGGCCGGGGTTATGGATCCGCCGATGAACACCGCCACCAGCATCGTGATCCCGAGAGTGAGGGAGGCGGTCCCCGCCAGTGCAAGTCGAGCAACGATGGCATGAGAGCTTCGCACCGCGATCCCCTATCAGTCTCGCTCTTCGGGCCTTGGGCCATGTCGAGCGAGAATCGGCGAAATCCTAGAACTCAGAGCCGAGCAAAGCCTCGTCGATCGGACCACGAGGACTCGCCAGGAGCAGGCGGTTCAGCGACCTCACTCCTCGTCAAGCAGCCTCCGCAAGCCCTGGCGTAGTGCCCAGAGTCGTCTCTCCACCTCCTGAAGCTCGGTGAGGAGCGCCATGGCTTCCTCTCGGTCAAGGGCATGGGCTCGAGGATTGAGCATGGCGATGCTCCGCCGCATGGATTCGAGCTCCGATGAACGGTCCACGAAGGGGAACATACGTTCGATACGCCCGGGGCGCAAGCGATTTCGTGGGGCCTCGGTTGTGGCAGGGCCCACCCTAGGCCACGGCCGGTCCAAGGTTTCGTCATGACCGAGTTCCTCACCGCGTTGCACCGAGGGTGACACGCGCGGGAGCAGCGCGCGAGCTCGACATCTCACCCTGGAGGCGACGGGACGTTGCGTGCTGTGGCCCCGAGGGCCGTTCGATGTCGACGCCTACAATCGCTCCGTGCCGACGTCCGACACCAAGCGATGTCCGGAGTGCGGGTTCTCCTGGACCACGGACGTCGAGGACGCGATCGCCATGGTCGCCGAGTCGCCGCATTTGTTCGCCCAGGCCCTGGCCACGGTCGACCCTGCCACATCCGTCCGGGCCGACGCGTGGTCGGCGACAGAGTATCTGTGGCACATGGTGGACGTGCTGCGGATCGGCTCCGAGCGCCTGTGGACACTGCGCGTTGATCCCGACGCCGGGCTTCCCTCTTGGGACGAGAACGACCTGGCGCGGGTGAGGCGCTACGGCGACCTCTCGGCGACGGTCGGTTTGGTGGCCTACGGCAAGGCAGCCGAGGAATGGGCGGCGGCAGCCCGGGACGCCCCGCCGGAGGCCGAAGCCGCCCATCCCGAATTCGGGACGATCACCGCGGCGGACGTGATTCGGCGCAACGCGCACGAGGCCCAGCACCACCTGCTCGACATCGAGCAGGCTGCCCCGCGCGGTTGGCGCAATGTGTTCATCGCTCGTTCCGTACCGGTGCATACCACGCCGTCTCGAGCCCACACCTCGTCCCGCCTCTTCGACGACTATGTGATGGTCGACTGGAGTGCCAGTTCCCATCCGAGGACAGGCAAGGACAGCATCTGGATAGCCTCGGGCGCCTGGCACGAGGTGACCCTCGACGTACACGAGCCTGCGAACCCGCCCACGCGTCATGCCGCCATGGACCACATCGACCACCTGGTCGAACAGAGCCTCGATGCCGGGCGTCGCATTGTGATCGGATTCGACTTCCCCTTCTCGTACCCCGCAGGTTTGACCACGCTGGCCCCGGCGGTCTTCGGTCGAGGGCCGCCGTGGCGAGCCATCTGGCGCACCCTGACCGAACGCATCCGCGACGACCCGGACAACACGAACAACCGGTGGGAGGTGGCCGAGGCGCTCAATCGCGACACCGGGTGCCGATTGTTCTGGGGCTGCCCTGCGAACCGGGCCACCGCATACCTTGGAGCTAGGGACAAAGAGCTCGCCGGCCTGAGTGAAAGGGGAGCACGACCGGACCGGTTGCGTCTGGCCGAGCGCCGGGCCCGGGGCATCGGCGGAGCCATCCAAAGTGTCTGGAAGCTCGCCTACGCGGGCAGCGTGGGGAGCCAGTCGCTCCTCGGAATTCCCCACCTCGAGCGCATGCGGACTCGATACGGCAGCCGCCTCAGCGTCTGGCCCTTCGAAACCGACTTCACCACCGAGGTTCCTGCCGTCCAGAACGACGTCACGCTGGCCGAGATCTGGCCGACCATCTTCGCCACCGATTTCGCCGCGCATCCGGTTCGCGACGCGGCCCAGGTCCTCCAGGTCGTGGAGTCGGCTGCGCGAGCCGATACCGACGGCACGATGGCCCAATGGCTTTCGCCGGGAGTCTTCTCCGACGTGAGCGAACAGGTTGCCGAGGAGGGCTGGATCCTCGGTGTGACTTGACGCGGGCGTGGCCGCATCGCCCAGGGGCTGGATATCCTTCAGCGACGTGGTGATGTGGGACACCCTCAAGGCCGAGATCGAGCGCGTCTTGGAGGAACGCCCCGGTGCTCTCGTCAGCTACCCGGATCCCAGATCGGACCGGGGCAGGGAGCCCCCGCTGCGCATCGGGCTGGCCCCCTGGGCCACCGACGTCGCCCGAGACCTCCACGGTCGCTTCGGTGACGTCGTCGAGCTCCAGGTCGGCGCGCTCGGATATCCCGAGGGTCGGCGACATCGTGTGCCTCTTCCTGAGCTGGGGCCCGAGCTGGACCCGAGCCGGATCGAATTTGCCGTCGACCCGCCTTTGGAAGTGCGGTCGGGCCACACTCTGCGTTCCCAGCTGCACGTCTGGAACCGGACCGGCGGCGAGGTTCAGATCGTCACGAACGGCGGGGTCACCGGGTACGTCGTCGACTCCCGTACCGGGACCGTCGTGGGAGGCTTCTCCGGAGCACAGAGACTTCCCCGAGTGGTGTTTCGGCTGCAACCGCAATCCCCGGAGCTCATCCCGCTGGTGGTGGGGACAGCCAGCTTCGTGCCCGACCTCGGTTTTGCCGTTCCTCCTGGCCTCTGGGCGGTGCGCGTCCCGCTCGCACTCGGGGGCGGGCGAGGCGCGAGTACGCCCCCTCTTCCCATCACCGTGACCCCCTGAGCCAGGGCGTTGGTGGTGGTCGACGACCGGCTCCCGTCATGGACTTCAGGATTGCCCTCGGCGAGCCGACGACTGTAGGTGATGTCCGCCACCGAGGGGCCCGGCACGAGGCGCAACCAACGTGGGTTCTCGACGGGCACGGGGTTGCTCGCCATGGCAGTGAGCCTGGCCCTCGTCGCCATCCTCCTCTTGCTCGGCATGAGCGCCTTCGGTGGCGCCGGCGGGGGTGGGGCGGCCACCAACAACACGTCGATCCTCAGTCGGTCGCCGGCCGAGAACCAGATCAAGCTGTGTGCAGAGGGACGCGCCTCGAGCTATGGCGATCCCCCGAGTCCCGCTCAACAATCGAAGTGCCTGGGCCAGCTGGCAGGGGAGATCTCCTCCACGGCAGGGACCCCGTAGCCGCAACGCGGTGTGCCGCCGTCGCGCCGCCGGCAGGCGTCGTCAGGAAATTGGCCCCGCCCTCGACGGTGGAGCGACGATCGTCCTGGCAACGGCGACAACCGAGGCGGCCGGAATCGGACCGTAGTAACGGGAATCCGCCGAGTCGCCGCGATTGTCCCCCATCACGAAGTAGTGACCGGCCGGGACCGTCTGCGCGACGATCGGAGCCACCAGCGGTTGTCCGGGGGGGAGGTAGGTCTCGGCCAGTGGCCTGCCGTTGACGAGCACGGTGTCACCGACCGAAGCGATCGTCTCCCCCGGCAGGCCGACGATGCGCTTGATCGAAGGACCGAACGGGGAACCCCGGAAGAAGCCGCTCGGGACAGTGAAGACGACGATGTCTCCCCGGTGCAACGGAGCGCGTGCAGTGGTCGCCGCGACCCGATCGCCCGGACGCAGCGTCGGTTCCATGGAGGCCGCCTGCTCGGTGAAGATGCGGAGGTGACCGGCGCCGACAGCGCTGACGGGCGGCGCCGCATTCGTGCCCCCCGCGCCGCGCCCGAGGAAGGTGCCGTCTGCGATGAACGCGAGGGCGACGAGGAGCACCACGACCCCGGTGGTCCCGAGGAGCCAGCGCACGTGTCGCCGCCGACGCGCTTCTCTGAACAGCGCTCGGGCCGCGGTGCCCGGTTCGAGGGTCCCCGCCGCGGGGGGATCGGGAGCGGGTTCGAGGAGCGCCGTGGAGCCCGGCTTCATGGCACTACTATGACTAGTACCATGACAGCTGTCAACGTCGGCCTCCTGTCAACGTCGATGGGCGCAGTCATCCCGCGGCCACCGGGATCGATCGTCCCAGGAGCCAGCCCAACGACGTCAACGCATCCGCCGGTGTCCACGCGGTCGGGGTGGGGTGGTCCAGGTGCTCGAGTCCCTGGCCGTCCAAGAACGCGTGGAGCTTGGGGTTGAGCGCACCCCGGAAGTTCGGCGTCGCACCGGTCGAGTACCGCTGCATACCACGCGCGCCGATGAGGACGTAGCCGTCGGAATGGTCGATGTCGTAGGTGAGGGGCTTTCCGGTGAGCCAGTCGATCGACGGCGGGTTGTCCTCCGGGACCTTCTGGTAGACGAACCCGAAGAACTGGGCGATGGCGTGGAGCACAGCCGGAGTCTCGGTCACGAGCTGCCAATTGGCCATGGTGAGGCGGGCATAGGCGGCCAAGCGGGCGGGGGAGTCACGCCCGGGGTCGACGCTGAGCTCGACGACCTCGACCTTGGCGGCGACGTGCGCGGCTTCCAGGGACCGCCCGACCTGGAGGAGGTTGCCGGTGGTCAACGGGCAGACGTCGGTGCACAGGGTGAGGAATGGCACGACCATGACCGTCTTCCCCCGAAAGCCGGCCAGGGTCACGGTCTTCCCGTGCTGGTTCACGAGTGGCTCGTCGAGGATCGTGGCCGGAATCGATCGGGTCTCGGTCGTCCCGGCCGAAGCCGGTGGCGGCCCCGGGGGACCCGAGGAGCACGCCGATGCCACCAGCGCCAACAGACCCACGGCACCGGCCCGGCGCGGGCTACCGAGGACGCCAACGCCCTTCCGAAGACCGGCGATCACCCTCGAAAGTCTCGTCCGCAGGCCAAGGGCTGCGCCAACCGGGCGGTCGTATCGGCGACGGTCGTCTCGGACTCGTCGACAATGTCGTGCAGGCACTCTTGACGACGTGGTCGAAGAACCGACAGGTCACCTTCGAGCTCACCCTTGGTCAGACGGAACGGGGTGTGGAGCGCCGGCTCACGAACGTCTGGGGCGAAGTCCTAATGACAATCGGCGCACAGGCCCAGGACGTCGAGGCGGTGGCTGTGGGGTTGAAAGCCTTCGGTCTCGGCGAGCTTGTCCACCGTCTTGGTGACATTGCGTTCGAATGCCGCGCTGGGCGTGAAGTCGATGACCGTTCCACAGGCCACGCACTGGAGATGGTGGTGATGTTCGGTGAGGTCCTCGGCGAGCTCGAAGCGCGCGAACTCGTCGTTGGCGGCGACCCGCCGGACCAGGCCGGCGATCTGCAGGTCGGCCAGGTGGCGATAGGCCGAGCTGAGCGGGAGGTCGGGGAGGCCCTCGGCGACGTCGCCGATGCTCACCGGGCGGCCGGCGGCGACGAGCAGGTCGATGATGGCCCGGCGGCCGCGGGTGTAGCGCTGGTCGAGGCGCCGGAGCCGGGCTTCGACCTCGATGTGGACCTCGTCGGTCTCCCCGTTGGCTGCCACCGTGGTCCTCCTCTCCTGCTTCGGCCGTCGCGGTCGTGGGGCCCTCCCGGGCCCTGATCCGGTCCCGCCGGACGGGATCTCGATATGGACAAGTCTCCCCTACGCCGTGGGCAGGTGCGGGACGGGCACAGGCGCGTGCCAGGCGCCGCGCCCCTCGACCGTGCCTCGGCGAAGTCCATGACTTGTATTGAGAATCATTCCCATACTATATTCCGGCCATGGTCGACCGGGCGCCCCGTTCATGGGCACAGCGACGTCGCTGCGGACGTCGGGGAACGGTGACCCTCGCCCTCGTGGCGGCGGTTGCCCTCGCCACGGCGGGATGCGCCGGTGACACGGCCTCGGGATCTGCCCGATCCGCTGTGGTCAATGCGATCGGGGCCGAGAACGAGTACGCCAACGTGCTGGGCCAGATCGGGGGCCGCTACGTACACGTGTCGTCGATCCTCAACAACCCCAACACCGACCCCCACACGTTCGAGTCGAGCCCGAGCGTGGCCCGGGAGGTGAGCGTGGCGCAGCTCATCGTCCAGAACGGGGTGGGGTACGACACGTTCATGGACAAGATCGAGTCCGCGTCTCCCAGCTCGACGCGCAAGGTGATCGTGGTGCAGAACCTTCTCGGGCTGCCGGACTCCACCCCCAATCCGCACCTGTGGTACGACCCGAAGACGATGCCCGCCACCGCCAAGGCCATGGCCGACGACCTGTCCGCGTTGCAACCGGCCCACACCCCCTACTTCCGGGCCAACCTGAAGACCTTCGACGCGTCGTTGACCCCGTGGCTCGATGCCATCGCCGCGTTCAAGACCAAGTACGGAGGTACGCCCGTGGCGACCACCGAGCCGGTCGCCGACTACCTGCTCGAGGCGATGGGCGCGATCAACAAGACACCGTTCCCGTTCCAGGCCGACATCATGAACGGCGTCGAGCCGGCTCCGCAGGATGTCACCCTCGAGAACGGGTTCTTCACCAACCACACTGTGAAGGTCTTCTGCTACAACCAACAGGTCGTCGACTCGTTGACCACCTCGATCCGCCTGGCGGCCTCGAGGGCGGGAGTGCCCGTGGTCGGCGTGTACGAGACCATGCCCACCCCGGGCTACGACTATCAGTCCTGGATGCTGGCGGAGGTGCATGCCATCCAGAAGGCCGTGACGAGCGGCGTGTCCACCCAACACCTTTGATGGCCTCGACCCACCCCGGGGCAGCATCAGGTGATCTCCTGGGGGTGGAGGGCGTCAGCGTGTCGTTGTCGGGCCGACAGATCCTCGACAACGTGAGCTTCGGCGTGCGGGCCGGCGAATTCACGGGCCTGATCGGTGCCAACGGAGCCGGCAAGACCACCTTGTTGCGGGTGATCCTCGGACTGCAGCGGCCCAACGCCGGGAGAGTGCTCGTGCTCGGTGCGCCTCGCAGCCACCGGAACCGGTCCATGGGCTACGTCCCCCAGAAGATCCTGCTCGACCCGGACATGCCGCTTCGGGCCCGGGACCTGGTGGCGCTGGGGATCGACGGGAACCGTTTCGGCATTCCCAAGCCGTCCAGGCAACGCCGAGACGCGGTCGACGAGATGCTGCACGCCGTCGACGCCGAGAGTTTCGCCGATGCCCGGGTGGGGACCCTTTCCGGAGGCGAGCAACAAAGAGTGCTGATCGCCCACGCCCTGATCGGCCGCCCCCAGCTGCTCCTGCTGGACGAGCCCCTCGCCAACCTCGATCTCAAGAGCGGGCAGGAGGTCGTGACGTTGCTCGACCGCATCGCCGACGAGCACCACATCGGGGTGCTCCTCTCCGCCCACGAGATGAACCCGCTGCTGCCGGTCATGGACCGCATCGTCTACCTGGCCGGGGGCCGCGCCGCGAGCGGGCCTACCGACGAGGTGGTGCGGGACGAGGTCCTGAGCGCACTGTACGGGTACGAGGTCCACGTCCACACGCTGCACGGTCGCATCCTGGTGGTCGCCGGGCCGATGGAGGAGTCGGGACTCCCCCCGGACCCGAGCCTGAAGGTGGTCTGACCTGTGCACTGGGTGTTCGAGCCCGGCTTCTTCTCGAGCGGCCCCGTGCAGGTGGCGTGCGCCGTCGGGAGCATCGTGGCAGTGGTCTCCGGGGTCGTCGGGGTGTTCACCGTCATGCGGGGCCAATCCTTCGCGGGCCACTCCCTGGCCGACGTGGCAACGGCGGGTGGGTCGGGCGCGTTCCTCGCCGGCATCAACCCCTTGTTCGGGTTCGTGGCCGGTGGCGTGGCCGGGGCGGGAGCGATGGAGATGATGGGCGTGCGCCGGGCCCGGGGGCGGGACCTGGCGACCGGAATCGTGCTGGGCGCCTCGATCGGACTGGCCGCGCTGTTCCTCTACCTGGGCACGACCCGCTCGTCCACGACGGGGGCCAGCCAGCAGATCCTGTTCGGGTCGATCTTCAGCGTGGCGGGCTCGACCGTTCCGATCGTGGCCGTCTTGAGCGTGCTGTGCCTCGCGATCATGGCCCTCGTCCACCGGCCCTTGCTGCTGAGTTCGGTCAGCATCGACATGGCCGCCGCCCGCGGTGTCCGGGTCCGTGTGGTCGGACTCCTGTACATGCTGGCCCTGGCCCTTGCCGTCGGCCTTTCGTCGCTGGCCATCGGAGCGATCCTCTCCACCGCGCTGCTGATCGGCCCGGCCGCCATCGCCCTGCGCCTGACGAAGCGGATCGGGTGGGCGATGCTCACCGCCTCCTTGACCGGGGCGGGCGCCATCCTGCTGGGCGTGCTCCTTGCCTACGACAGCTACGACTGGAGCTCGACGCACGCGTATTGGCCGGTCAGCTTCTTCATCGTGGTCATCATCTTCCTCGGCTATCTGGTGACCGAGCTGCCGTTCGTGCGCACGGCCGCGGCGAGACGGGGCGACGACACCGCTACGGTCACCGAGCGCGGTCGATGAGTCGGGCCGGATCGGGACGGAGCCACGGGCCGGACGAGGCGGGGGCATGTTCGCGGGCTTCATGATCAACGCCTGGACGGTGGCCACGATCGTCGCCGTGATCGCCGGTGTGGTCGGGTTCTTCGTCGTCCTGCGCGGTTCGGCCTTTCCCGCCCATGCCATTCCCAACGGCGCCTTCGCAGGAGCCGCCGGCGCCAGCCTGGTGGGCGTCAGCACGTTGGCCGGCCTGGGCGTGTTCGCTGTGCTGGCCGCGCTCGGGATCGGCGCGCTCGGGCGCCGGGGGCGCCACGACGTGGTGACGGCCCTCGCCCTGGTGGTGATGCTCGCTCTCGGGGCCCTGTTCCTGAGCCAGACCACCGAGTACGAGCCGCAGATCTTCTCGCTCCTCTTCGGCGAGGTACTGGGCGTCGCCTCCAACGAGATCCTGCCCGTCGCCGCTCTGGGTGTCGTGTGCATCGCCGCCGTTGTCATCCTCTACCGTCCTCTCGTCCTCTCTTCTGTCGTGCCCGACATCGGAGAGGCCCAGGGCGTCAGCAGCCAGCGCATGGAGATGGCGTTCCTGGTCGTCGTCGCCCTGGCCACGGCCATGACGGTGCCGGTCGTGGGCGCCCTGCTCATCTTCAGCCTGATGATCGGTCCACCCGCCGCGGCCCGCTCGTTCACGAACCGGCCGCCTGTGGCCATCCTCCTCTCGGTCGCCATCGCGCTGGTCACCGTGTGGGCGGCCATTGCCGTCTCCTTCGTGACCGATTGGCCCATCGGCTTCTTCGTGGGCGTGCTCGGCGCCTTGTCCTACGGCGTGGGGCGTGCATGGGCCGCCTGGCGTCGCACCCGTACGGTCCGACCTGGGACCGCCCGGCCCGAGACCGCCCGACCCGAGCCCGCGGGGGCCGTTGCCCAGGGCTGACGTGGCCTGCGAAGGCCGGCGCACGCGTCCGTCGTCTTGGAAGGACCCGGCGCGTGGGTGAAGGGCCCCGCGCGTGGGTACAGGGGGCCTGTGAGGATCCTCGCCGTCTCGAATATGCTGCAGCGCAGCTCCCGGGTGCCGTTGCGTCCCAAGGGACATGGACAGCCGGAGTGGCACGCCGTGGCCGATACCAATCTCAAGCCGATCAGAACGCTGTGCGGCAAGTGGTGCACGTCCGAGGCGCATCGGACGTGGGACCAGACGCCGCGTCCCTCTCGGTGCGCTCGTTGCCAGCAACTGGTGGAGCAGACCCAGCCGTGGTGAGGTCGTGACAGCAGCATCCCGGCACTCAACTGGGGCGGAATCAGGCGACAAGCTGGGGGACTATCGCCGGCGGCGAGATCCGTCGATCACGCCCGAGCCTGTGCCCCCGAAGCCCGTGCCCCCGAAGGGTGGTCGCCGCCGTGGTCGGGCCGCCGGGGCCAAGACCTTCGTCATCCAAGAGCATCACGCTCGTGCGCTGCATTGGGATTTCAGGCTCGAGCGCGACGGCGTGCTCGTGAGCTGGGCGATCCCAAAGGGCCTTCCCCTCGACAAGAAGGCCAACCACCTGGCGGTACACACCGAGGATCATCCCCTCGAATATGCCTCGTTCTCGGGGACGATCCCCGAGGGCGAGTACGGGGGCGGCACCGTGAGCATCTGGGACAGCGGTACCTATGACGAGTTGAAATGGTCAGATCGTGAGGTGATGGTCGTTCTCCACGGCCGTCGCATCGAGGGGACCTACGTTCTGTTCGCCACAAAGGGCTCCCCCCTCGGAGACGGAAGGGGAGGGGACCGCTCCTGGATGATCCACCGCATGGACGACGCCCCGGCGGGATACCGCGCGCCGCCCCGGGACCTCCGGCCCATGCTCGCCACGCCGGGCACGTTGCCCACTGAGCACGAGGGCTGGGCGTACGAGTTCAAGTGGGACGGCATTCGTGCCCTGATGTACGTCGACGGTGGCCGCGTCCACATCGCATCTCGGAACGGCAACGACCTCACCCCCTCGTTCCCCGAGCTCCGAGGCCTGGGCGAGCAGCTGGGCTCGCACCCGGTGGTCCTCGACGGCGAGATCGTGGCACTCGACGACGATGGCCGTCCCCGCTTCCAGCTGTTGCAGCCCCGCATCCATGCCGCGGGTGCCAACAAGGTGAAGCGCTTGGCGGCGGAGCAACCCGCCGTCTACATGGTCTTCGACGTCCTCTACGCCGACGGTGCCTTGTTGCTCGACCTCCCCTACGCCGAGCGTCGTCGTCGACTCGAAAACCTGGGGCCGGTCACGAAGGGAACCGGGAATTACGCCCTGAGCCCACAATTCGCGGGTCCGGGTTCTGACGTGCTGGAGGCGAGCAGAGCGCAGGGGCTCGAGGGGATCGTCGCCAAGCGGCTCGATTCCCCGTACCTCCCGGGCAAGCGGGCGCCGAGCTGGAGGAAGATCAAGAACATCCTCACGCAGGAAGTCGTGGTGGGCGGCTGGACCCCTGGCCAGGGGAACCGGCAGGGCCGATTGGGCTCGCTCTTGCTCGGCATCCCCGGTGGCGACGGCCTTCACTACGTCGGCCAGGTGGGCACCGGCTTCTCCGAGGCGACGCTCGACGATCTGGCGGGCACACTCGATCCCCTCCGATCCGACCACAATCCCTTCGTCACCGAGGTTCCCCGTCGCTACGAGAGTGTCGCCACGTGGGTGGAGCCGACTCTGGTAGGGGAGGTGCGCTTCAGCGAGTGGACCAAGGAGGGCCGATTGCGCCAGCCCTCGTGGCGGGGTCTGCGCGTCGACAAAGCTCCCGAAGAGGTCGGTCGTGAGTCCTGAGAACCGCGTCACGGTCAATGTCGGGCCCCGAGAGCTCCAACTGTCCAATCTGGACAAGGCGCTCTTCCCGACGGGCTTCACCAAAGGCGACATGCTCGACTATTACGCGCGGATCGCACCGGTCATGCTCCCGCATCTGAAGCAGCGCCCGGTCACCGTGAAGCGCTTCCCCGACGGGGTCGGTCAGCAAGGTTTCATCGGGAAGAACGTCCCCGGCAACGCACCTGATTGGGTCAGGACGGTCACGCTCCCTCGCAAGGGCACGGACCGGTGGGGAAAGCCGGCACCACAGGCCAACGGCGATAACACGCAGTTCGTCATCGTGGACGAGCTCGCCACGTTGATGTGGTTGGTGAATCTGGCGTCGGTGGAGTTCCACACCCCGATGTGGCGGATGGGGCCGAAGGGCCAGCCCCGCGCACCCGATCTCCTCGTTCTCGACCTCGATCCTGGCCACCCGGCCACTATCACGGAGTGCTGCCAGGTGGCCATGGAGTTGCGAGACCGGGTCGGCAAAGACCGGATCGAGCTCATCGCGAAGACAAGTGGCTCAAAGGGGATGCAGCTCTACGCCGGTATCGCGGCCCGGCGGTGGCCGGCCGAGCGCATCAACGACTATGCCCGTGCTCTGGCCGAGGAGCTCGAGCAATCCCATCCTGACCGGGTTGTCTCCCGGATGGCGAAGGCCCTGCGGCCGGGCAAGGTGCTGATCGACTGGAGCCAGAACAACACGGCCAAGACGACGGTGTCGCCCTATTCGTTACGGGCGCTCGAGCGCCCTGTGATCTCGACCCCGCTGTCATGGGACGAGGTCGAGACCGGCGCCGGGGGTGGCGCCGAGAGGCTCCTCGCATTCGGCCCGAACGACGTGCTGGCGCGGGTCGAGTCGATGGGTGATCTCTTCGCATCGCTCGGATCCTGACCGAAATCGGACGGGATCCAAGGTTCCGACCTTCCCGGTCGCACGTGTGGACCTGGCCCTGACTATCCGGACGGACACCACAACATCCATGTGGCGGTGCAGGGTCGCAGGGGCCGCCAGGACCTCCACGGCCTCGTCCCGGCCGACCAGCGCTCGGTCGTCTGGGAGCTCGAATGTGCCCTCGCGCTACCACCACCTGACAATGACCTGCGGGGCCTCCAGATCCACGGCTCACCCGGGAAGAGGTTCGTCTACATCTCGTGGGGCGTCGTCGACCGGTCGGATGTGTTCACGACGTCCCGTCGGGCAAAGCTCTGGCTCGATGCCGTCCCGGCCGATGTCATGGCCAAGGCGTGTGCCAGTGGCCTCTTGGTCGGTCGACTCGGACTCAAAGACGAAAAGGGATGGCCCGTCTGTGCTGCAGTCCGACCCCCGCGGATTCAATGGTCCGCCTAACGCCGACAGTGGATCCGAGCAGGGGAGGGTGACTCTCTTGACACGGTACGTCGCTGGGTCCACAGTTCAAAGCATTGCCAGAGTCGGTGATCACCCAAAGTTTTTCGATGGAGGAACGATGAGCTCCACTGCCAGCTTGATAACTCTCCTCGCATCCGTCGCCTTCGGCCTTGTCGTGATCGCCGTGATCATGCGCATCGGGGAAGGAACGTCTTCCTGACTGGGAGTCGAGGGGGGTCCCCGCACACCGGGGGTCGGAGTGCGCTAGCCAGGAAACCAGCCGGGTGGTGGCGGTCTTGCCGGTACCCGACGCACCGCAGACCACGAGCACATTCAGGTTGGGGCCGAGCATGTCCTCATTCTGTGGCACGTTCGCGCTCAGGATCCCCAAGGAACGGAGGATCCGAGCACCCCACCATGGCGGCCCCAGGCCCTTGATGAGATTGGACAGGAGCCATCCCGTCCGGTTTCACGATGTCGACATTGATCGGGACTTATAGGAACGAGTGGTGCTTGGATGGTCGCTCCTGGAGCGCGACGAGGTTCGTCTCGCGTGTCGCGACTTTGGCGGAGATGGGCCGTCTCCCCTCTTGCTGCACGGCCTGGCGGGTCACGCTGGGGAGTGGACCGAAACCGCTCGGTGGCTGACCGATCGTTGCCACGTTGTCGGCTTTGATGCGCGTGGCCATGGTGAGAGTGAACGCGCTCCAGTCGATGTGACACGGGCAGCGCATTGCGCCGACGCCGTCTTCGTGGTCGAAGCACTCGAGCTCGCTCCGGTGGTGCTCATCGGCCAGTCTCTGGGTGGGCTCACCGCGATGCTCGTCGCCGCCGAACGCGCCGACCTGGTGGCAGGTCTGATCATTGCGGATGCCAGCCCGGTGGGGAGCGATGAGCCTGAAGAGTTTGCGCTGCAGGTGGGTGAGTCGTTGGCGAGGTGGCCTGTTCCGTTCTCGTCGCATCGCGCTGCGGTGGAGTACTTCGGTGGCCCTTCGCGGCGCGCCGAGGCGTGGGCCGATGGACTGGAGCGTCGCGCCGAGGGCTGGTGGCCACGCTTCGACCTTGACGTCATGATGCGGACGCTCCGTGAAACCGTGGCCCGATCGTATTGGTCCGAGTGGGAGCGGATCCAATGCCCAACGCTGGTCGTGCGCGCCGGTGACGGCATCATCCCCCGCGCCGACGCGCAGGCCATGTCGGCCCGGCTAACGCCGGCGCGGCTGATCGAGCTCCCGGGTGCCGGCCACGACCTGCATCTGGAGCGCGCTGCGCCATGGCAGGAAGCTGTCTGTGATTTCCTCGAGTCGATAGGGATCCGCGGCTAGTTGGGTGATCCGCCGCAGGACCTGTGTCACAAGGACCCCGCTTCGCCCGACAGGGTCCTGGCGTATGTGAGGGCGGAGAGGGCTGCCTCTGAGGCACGAGTGTCATCGGCGTGGTGGCTACCACGGTCCGCTCCCTGGTCCCAAGCGCTGCCGGGCACGAGCGAGGGTGGCTCTCGAGACTTCCTTGAGCGCGGGGTCGGGGAGAGTGAGGGTAATCCCTGATTGTCGGCTCCCTGTCGATCGTGGAACATCGACGAATGAGCGACCACCCAGACGTATCCCACCTCGTGTTCGTAGCTGGCGCAGGGGGAATTGGAAAGGTGGCCGGCGGAATGTGCGTTGCAGGGTCTTCCTGGTGACACCGCCGCGCCCGGATGGCGGGGTACTGTCGCTCGAACAGAACCGGGCACTTTCAACAACGTTGCCAAAACGACCGACTCGGGGATCCGATGAGCATTACGTCAGTGCTCGGTACATCTGACAGGGGCGCCGCCCAGAGCCAGTGGGCGGTGGAGGCCCATGGCCTGACCAAGCGGTTCGGTGACAATGTCGCCCTGAACGGGGTGGAGCTGCGCGTCCCTCGGGGATGCGCGTTCGGCTACCTCGGTCCCAACGGCGCCGGGAAGACCACGCTCATCCGGGTGCTGCTCGGATTGACACACGCGGATGCCGGCACCATGTCCCTGCTCGGGTACCACGTTCCCCGACATCGTGCGGCGGCACTGGCCCGAGTCGGTGCCATTGTCGACGAGCCCCGGTTCCACGGCCATCTGACCGGGCGCCAGAA
>Ga0116219_10002355_pt1 | contig 16123 bp, 20 predicted proteins | sample Sb_taG_4_FD_91019 | JGI IMG/M metagenome (GOLD analysis project Ga0116219, IMG submission 91019) | Peat soil microbial communities from Weissenstadt, Germany - Sb_50d_6_BS metaG | ecosystem: Environmental > Terrestrial > Soil > Wetlands > Peat | place: Germany: Weissenstadt | collected 2010-09-21
GAATCGGGCCGCTTTAGATGATGATCGCGAAATCGAGAGTCATCGGACAAGGTAATGCATGAAATAAAGGTATAAACTGGGTTTCTCCAGATGAATCCCAAACCGGCATGAATATTCGCGCTTTTCCAGTCTTTTTGCAAGACAGGAGACTCTCGTCGGCACGATCGGCTACGCCACGCCGGTCTTCTCCGCCGATATGGAGACCATCGTCTTCAACCCCGATTGGATCGCGCCGGAGACGGAGCCACCAGATAGAAGGTGGCGGTGTTGAGCTTCGCCACTCGCGGTTCGGTCAGAGAAATTTTGCCTTTGAAAACTCGACAGAATTTCGCGCTTCGGTCGCCAAATTGGGCCTCTGAGAAATTTCCCGCCCAAGGTGCTTCTTGCGACTGGTTCACCAGTCTCAGAAGTGCGGTTCTTTACCTTGTCCGTTCTGGAGCGATGACCAAAACTTAGGTGGATGTCACGTGTGGTGGCGTAGTGACCCAGAGCGGACATCAGCCGCGCAGCTTCAACGTTGACTCCTTGGCACTGTCTCCTGCAATTCGCAAATCGCCTTGCGACTCGAGATGATAACTGGCGTGCCCTGGCTTGGCGTTCATTGCGGCTAAGCGCTAAGCTCTTTCGGGGTGGAGACATGAACCAGGAGATCAAATCCCCGCGTATCTCGCACCTTTCATGGGGTCATGTGGAGGTCGAAGGTCATCCGCCCTTCAAAGACACCAAGGTGTTTCCCGGCGGCGCGCGGGAGTGGGACTGGCGTGAAACGGGCACGCGCCATGTGCCCGGCATTCAGCCTGCTGACGTTCAGGAATTAATCGAGCACGGCGCAAAGGCCGTGGTGCTTTCGAGAGGGATCTGGGAGCGGCTCCAGGTCTGTCCAGAGACACTCGAAGTGTTGGCCAACAAAGACATTGCTGTCGAGGTCCTGCAGACCGAGGCTGCTGTTAAGCGTTTCAACGAGTTGCGCGAAAGCGTTGCGGTCGGGGGCTTGTTTCATTCGACCTGCTGATTGACGGACGAGACCCACAATCCTGCACAACGCAGGCCTGCGCGTCACAATCCCCAGCCGGTGACTGCAATGACTTGGCCGGTGATGCCGGAGGCGGCTGGCGAGGCAAGGAAGAGCACGGTCTCGGCGATATCTTCGCGCTTGGTCCAACGCTTCAGATCTTTCGGTTTCATCGCGGCAATGTTGGAGGCCGTGTCTACCAGCCCTGGCGCAATCGCGTTCACGCGGATACCGAGATCTCTTCCCTCGAGCGCGAGCGTGCGGGTAAGTGCCTCAATTCCCGCCTTGGCGCAGTTATAGGCGACCATGTTGGCCTGAGGCTGGCCAGCCCGTGCGAAGTTGATGATGACACCATCCCCGGCCGCTTGCAGATGCGGGAAAGCTGCGCGCGAGGTCAAAAACGCACTCAACAGGTTGTTGTCGACCTCCGCACGCCAATCATCGAGAGTGTGCTCGACCGCAGTCTTATAGCGGCTGAGGCCTCCTGCCAGGTTCACCAGAACGTCGATCCGGCCGTATTCACTTACGGTGCCGTCAATCAGCCGCTGGACCTGGCCCTCATCGGTCAAAGACCCAGCCATGGCGAACACGCGGGCACCAGCGTCTCGCAGCTCTTTGGCCCGGGCGTCAACGTTGTTTTGCTTGCGCGCACAAATCGCCAGCTGAGCGCCGTTTTCTGCCAGCGCTTTGGCGACGGCTTGGCCAACCTGTCCGTCGCCGCTCACGCCCGTTACGATGGCCACTTTGCCTGCAAGACTGATCTGCATGTCATTCAATCCGGTGCTTACTTAATATAGCGCAAAGGATCGACGTTTCGAGCGTCAGGCCAGCCGTTCCTGGCATTAATCCGGCAGGAGCGGCGCGCACCTATGCAGAAGGTAGGTCAGCAAATGAACCGGGAACGCATTGAGGAAACAGTTCGTCTCTGGCAGGCCGAACCGGACAAGGCCAAGGGGAAGCCGATGGTGATAGCTCGGGCCGAAGGAAGTAAGGCAGTGATGGAGCACGGCACGTTTTCCTGGCACACAGACCTGTCGAGAAGGGTGGCGTGACCTTCGAGGCCGTGCACGTACAAGGCGCCGAGACGGTAGCACGGGAGGCTGTTGCGGCCGGCGTTGCCCGCCTCGTGCTTGTGTCTGGCATCGGCGCCGATCCAGATTCACGGTCTCCTTACATCCGTGCTCGAGGTCGCGGTGAACAGGTGGTCCAACAAACGTTTCCGGAGGCTACGATCGTCCGCCCGGGCGCCATGTTCGGCCCGGGCGACGCATTGTTCAGCACGCTCGCCGAGCTCGTCCGATTGCTGCCAGTACTGCCGCTGATCGGCAGCGGCGATACCCGGCTGCAGCCAGTCTTTGTGGAAGACGTGGCGGAGGCTATCGCCCGCATACTCACCGACCCCGGAACTGTGGGCCGGACCTACGAGCTTGCGGGTCCCGGAGTCTACACGCTGCGCGAGCTGGTCAGCATGACGCTACGCCTCACGGGCAAAAGGCGACTGCTCATACCGGTGCCCTTTACGGTAGCCGAGATCCAGGCGCGGCTGTTCGAGCTCCTGCCAAACCCCCCGCTCACCACCGGCCAGGTCGATTTTCTCAAAGCGGATAATCTTGCGAGCAGGACACTGCCGGGTCTCCGGGAGCTCAATATCCAACCGAAAACGGTCGAGGAGGTAGTACCGACCTATATTGGCACTCGCGCACCTCACTGATCGGTGTTCAGAGATCGATGACCACCCGCCCTCGCGTTTTTCCCGCGAGGACTTCGACCGCCAAAGCCGGCACGTCGTCGAGTCTCGCACGTGACGTCATGCTGTTGAGCTTTGCGAGGTCGAGGTCCCTCGCTAGACGACCCCAGGCCTCTTCGCGCTTCTCGCGCGGGGTCAAGACCGAGTTCACGCCCGCAAGCGTCACGTCGCGCAGTATGAACGGCAGGACACTCGCGGGCAGGTCGGCCCCTTGCGCCAAGCCGCAGGCGGCTACGGCGCCGTCGTATTGGATCTGCGAGAGCACATTGGCGAGGGTTCGGCTGCCAAGCGAGTCCACCGCGCCCGCCCAGCGCTCCTTGTCCAATGGGACCCCAGCTCCGGAAAGTTCGCGAGCATTGATGATTTCATCCGCGCCGAGCCCTCGCAGATAGTCGCGTTCCTGCTCAGCCCGGCGGGAGGAGGCGACGACGCGATAGCCGAGCTTGTCGAGGAGCGCAATCGCGACCGACCCCACCCCACCGGCAGCACCGGTCACGAGCACATCGCCCCTGTCCGGCGTGATGCCTGCCTTTTCCAAGGCCAGCACGCAAAGCATCGCGGTGTAGCCGGCGGTGCCAATCGCCATGGCTTCGGCAGTCGAAATGTTCTCAGGGAGCCGGATAAGCCAGTCGCCCTTGACACGGGCCCGCTCGGCGTAGCCGCCGTGGTGCACCTCACCCAGACCATAACCGTTCAGCACGACGCGATCCCCCACTTGGAAGCGCGGTTCCTCCGAGCGCAGCACCCTGCCGGCCAAGTCGATGCCGGGGATGAGCGGGAATTTGCGGATGATCGGCGCCCTGCCCGTTATCGCGAGGCCGTCCTTATAGTTCACCGTTGAGTGCTCGACCGCCACGGTGACATCGCCCTCCATGAGATCAGCATCCGTCAACTCGGTGGGCGCGACGCTTTGCCGATCGCCATCGTTGGTTACGAGCAACGCCCGGAACTTGTCGGCCACATCATCCTCCGTCAGCGCGGCGCCCGAGAATCACGGTCACATCGAAGCGTCCGAGGATCGACTCCTTCGGCTCGCGGTCAAGGAGGAATCGAAACGCCGCCTCAAGACAGCGCTCCGGCGTGTGCTTGCCGGCGGTCAACTGCTCGTACGTCTTTCGTGCCATCGTCACGTGGTGCCGGCTCTCGCCTTCTCCGTCGCGGACGACCACCTTGAACTCGAGAGGGTCGCCGTCGCTAATGCACTTGACTTCAATCATGCTAACCATCGCGCCGTGCACGTCTTCAGCCGACAGGCAGGGGGATTCGCGCGTTTCGATCGCCCCCTCAGGCGCAGCGATCGCGATTCACCGCACCCGATATTTGCTCGCGTAGTGCTTGCCGAGAATCTTGCGGATCTGCTCGGCACGGCGCCTGTTACCGGTCGCCTGCGGCTTGTCACGGCGCTTTTGCGGCTTCGGCCGATCCCTGCCCGGGCTCTGTTTCGTTGGTTCGCGCATCGCAGTTCAAAGCTGTGAAGGACCCCGCCTTCATTCAAGAGACGATCTCAACCTGAGTGCCGATCGCGAGTCCAAGCTCGCGGTCGGCGTGCGCCTGATTGACGGCGATTTCGGCAAGTCCGTTCGAATTCTCATACCAGAAAGCCGTGCCCGGCTGCCGATCGCTGAACGTCCCCGCACGCTCCAACACCCGACCCGCCGCGGCAAGCCTTGCATTGGGCGGCAGCCTGGCCGCCCTCAGCCCGGTCATGGCATTGCCGAAATGATCGACGTAAACGATCTCGCAGAGGTCGTCCGGCCAATCTGCCCGGCGATCCGCGCTATCCTTGCGTGGCCCGCCGGGTGGCGGCTCGCCGCGCGCAAGCATGGCTGCGACCGGTGCGAAGAGGTCGCGCCCGTGGAAGCTGGCCGAGAGACGCTCCGGCTTCCACTCGATGTCCCAGCTGCGCGTCTCTTTGGCACGGCGCTGGACCAGCTCGAACAAACCGTTGCCGGGGCCGACATACCACCGGCCGTCAGCCTCGAGAATAATGGCCGGCCGCGTCCCGCCGACGCCAGGATCGATGACGCAGAGAAAGACGGTTCCCGCCGGAAACCATGCGGCATAGGCTGCCAATAGGTAGGCCGATGCCTTGGGATCACCGACCGGCGCGTCGGCGAACAGGTCGATAGAAGGTATGCCAGGCGCCATCTGGTGCAGCACCGCCTTCATCTGACCGGTATAGGGGCCGTGCAACCCGAAATCCGTAAACAGCACAATCATGTTATCAGCTTGCCCAGCAGGCCGCGCCTTGCAACGATCGCGGCCAGTGGCAGCAATTATTGGCACATCTCGAACAAAGTTGCGTTCTCCCAAGCCAGCCGCGACCAGCCGGTTGGTCCGACGCTATGGCAAAAAAATCGCCGCCGGAACTCGGCGGCGACAAGGTTGCGGTGAGTGTGCATCAAATAGCCGATGTCAAAGTACCTCTGCCATCTCTGGCGCCCAGAGGGGCGACAGGAGCGCGTCGATGACGGAGCCCTTCACGCCCGGACCAAGCCGCTGCAGTGTCACCTGCGCTCCGTTTGCGAAGCGCACTCCGTCGTGGAATTGGCCGATCTCTAGGCGCGTGAGCGTGACGTCCTCGTCTGCCATCACCCCGCAGGCGTTCTGCACTACCTGAGAGATTCCCTCAAGCCTGAGGTGCGTATCATAGGCCATGCACACGGCGGTCGAGACATCGCCCGGGGCAATAAAGCCGACGGTACCGCTTGGAAAACGAGGAGTCTCGTATCGCTCGCCGACCCGCGCAGGCCGGCTGCGATACAGTTCCAGCGAAAAGTCACACATGGTTTCCTCCTTGTCAGAGACTAACGGTCCTCTCTCGCGAGAGGTGACGTGGCAACATCGCAGGGGGGCTTAAGCAGCGGCGATCCATTCGCCCGCCACATAGCCGAAGGCAACGGCGTCAGGATTCCGCTTGGCGGCTTGCTGCAGCTTGACCTCGTCGTCCACGACTACGCCGCAGACGGATTCGTTGGTCTCTTTGGCTTCATCCTTGAAGCCGCTCAGAAGAATGATCTCTTTGCCGCGCACGACAATCCTCGGGAGTGCCATCTCGCCTCCTCGGGCCTGCCAGCAGAACGGCTCTAAAGCGTATGCAGATTACGAGTTCAGAGGATCAGCCCTGGAGGCATGGACCCTTCGTCAAGGGCGACCCCCACGTTAGCCAAGCGTAATTGTATCGACCAAATTTGACTACGGTAAGACCCGCAGGGGAGCAGCTTAGGCGAGTTCCCAGTGCTTCCGAGACTTCCCGCCGCTCACCGAGATGTTGGCAGCAGCATGGTCGTCAGCTGTTATGACAACCGACACATGGAAATAGGGAGAGACGCATGAGCAGTTCCGTCGCGGCCTTGTTTCAACGCCTGACGCAAGGCGTTTACGTGGTGGGCGTGGCCCACGGGGAGATGCGCAATGCTTTCACCGCCGCCTGGGTGATGCAGGTGTCTTTCGATCCCTTGCTGCTGGCCTTGAGCATCAATCCGCACCATTCGTCCTATGGGCTGCTGAAGGAGGGCCGGGCGTTCAGCGTCAACGTGCTGAAGAAGGGCCAGTTGGAGCTGGCCGCCCACTACGGTCGGCCGGCCGGCCCCGACAAATTGGCTTTGGTGGAGTGGACGACGGGCCGCATCGGGGTACCCTTGCTGCTTGAGTGCCTGGCCTGGTTCGAGTGCCAGGTGGTTGGCGAACGCCCGGCCGGCGACCACGTGCTGGTGCTGGGAAAGGTGATCGATGGAAAGCTGTTGGATTCCAAAGCCGAGCCCATGGCCTATCGAGAAACCGGCGCCATGGACGGCGCCTCTGCGCTGTTTCCCGACGTTTTCGGCGATTGAATGGCGCGGCTGCCCCGCGATTTTCTAAGAAGAACCTTCGCCAAAGCAAGATGCGCCAACTGAGTCCACGATTCCTCATTGGAAAGAACCGAACCGCGAAGGCGGGCACCTGAGAAAATTGCGTTGAACGGACCCTGGGAGAGCCGCAAATTAGGCTCTCTGGGTTCGGTTGTGCCGAGTTTCCGGAGGCTAACCCTCGGATAGTTCGCGGTAATTCCAGAGAGCAGAATTCTCTTGCAAAAACAGCAGACTAGCTGGCGGAGAGGGTGGGATTCGACCCCCCGGTACGCTTACACGTACAACGGTTTTCGAGTTTGAAGATTCTCATGCTAGCGCGTGTTGCCCTGTAGCTAAGTGTGCGCTCCAGTTGGCCAATTTTGCCCTGACGATGTCGGCCTGTGATCCCCGATATCGTCCTGGACCGCGTGGGTGGTTTGCAATTTGGTTTGCAAACTCTCCTCACGAGTTGATGTCTGCTTACACCGTCAAAGCGGATCAATTCGACACGAGGCACTGCGTCAGCTTCTGACCCAGAGCAGACCTCGGTTGGTCCGACGACAGCCAATCATGATGGGCGGTAGTCTCCAAAGCGCGCAATCTCAACGTGAGGCGAGCTGCGCAACCAGTTGCTCGCAGCCCCGGCACGTCAGATTCAGCAGCTTGCGGCTGCGCTATTGCCATCTTGTCGCTCCGTCGGCTTACAAGTAGGTACTTGTGGTAACCTTCGCCCGAAGTGGGTACGCAAACCGTCCGAGTTCGAAACCGGCCAGAATGATGGTATCAGCATCGGATAGAACGCCGACACACCCGTTCGCTTTGCCAAGTTCGCACTCGCCACTCATCGTCGCAATGAATGACTGGAAGGATAGAGGGATCGACCCTGCGGACTTCACTCACCTCGAGCCTATTCCGCCCGAGGGAGTTGAGCGGGCTGTAGTCATCATGCAGACCGGCAAACTGTTCAGATACAGCGACAGCCAGCCCGAAGACTCGGAAGTGGCCTTGCTTGAACGCGATTTAGCTGAATATCTCGGCGTGCGGCATGCGCTCGCGGTCAATTCCTGTAGCACGGCGATCGAACTGGCACTCCTCGCCTGCGGTGTGGTGCCTGGTAGCAAGGTCCTAGTGCCAGGCTTCACCTTCACCGCAGTGCCGAGTGTGATCGTCATGTTGCGTGCGACCCCCGTCTTGGTGGAGTGCACTGAAGACTACCGGCTGGATATCGACGACCTCCGGCGCAAGATAACGCCAGAGACGAGGGTCCTGCTGCTGTCGCATATGCGCGGCCATATTTCTGAAATGGATGCGATCGCGCAGCTCTGCGCGGTACACGGCATCACTCTCATCGAGGATGCGGCCCACGCGCTTGGCGCACGGTGGCGAGGCCAGCAGATCGGCTCCTTCGGCGAGGCCGGCTGTTTTTCGTTCCAGTCCAACAAGGTAATCAACGCGGGCGAGGGAGGCATACTCACGACCGACGATGACGAAATAATCGTCAAGGCGACATATCTCTCAGGGGCGTACGAGCTGAACTATATGAAGCATGTCACGCGAAGTCCTCTATTCGAGGAATTTGCCGACAGGCTTCCCGTGCGCAACGCCCGAATGTCAAACCTTACCGCCGCCGTTGCGCGTCCTCAGATCGGACTCCTGGAAGAGAAAGGGCAGCGGTTTAGGCAAATGTACACGTGTCTCAAGCGTGAACTCATTGCAACGAATCGTATCGAGTTCCCGCAGGAGTATCCGCAGGAGACGCGGATCCCCGACTCTATCCAGTTCAAGGTGCCGGGATACGACGCCGTGCAGATGCAGACTTTCATCGAGCGGGTCCGAGAAAGCGGACTTCCGATTGCGGGCTTCGTCGAAAGACATAACGCCAGGGCATTCTATAACTGGCGCTATCTCGGAGAGGACATGCCCAACCTGCCGCGGACGAGGAAGGCAATCGAGAACACATGCGATATGCGGCTGTCCTCGAGGCTGCAGGAAGTACATCTTGCCTATATTGTAGCAGTCGTGCGTTCGGCGCTTCACCACGTCGACGCGATGCAACGTATAGCTGCCACCTGATGGCTCAGTCGCTCATCCTTTCCGCCTCCTTAAGGCTCGTCCTACTTATCCTCCACGTCTACCGGGACACGGCCCCGTACGATGCGTTCTATCGCAAGGAGCGGAACGATCGCCGCGATGATAATGACGGGCCACCGCAAGACACCAAGCCAGTCCGCGGTCAAGGCCCCAAATTCATACGAGAGGTAGAACAGCCCGGTAGTCCAGATGCTCGCCGCAAAGATGACGGAAACGACGAAGCGGCGGAACGGCATGGCGAAGAAGCCATAGGTTGTGTAAGCTGGCATCCGCAGGCCTGGAAGAAAGCGTACCATAAGGACCCCTGCGACGAGTCGTTCGTCGAGCCACATCTTAAGGGCCAAGAAGCGCCTGCCACCCGTGAGGCCTTCAGAGAGGAAATTGAGCGCGACCAGCCGACCAATCCCGTAAAGACACAGATCGCCAGCCACGATGCCGATATAGAGCGAAGGAAGCGCCACGCCGACGCCGGTCACACCGTCAGCGACCAACATGCCGGTGGTCACGGTCGCAACGTCCTCGTGAATGAAGGTTCCGCCGATGATTGCGAGTACCAGGAGCCATTGATCTCCCCCCGAGGGAATCGCAAACCAAGGAAAAGCGGCAAGGGAAAGATGCATGAGAGTCTGTGTGTCTTCACAGCCGACAAGGTCTGGAGCAGTGAGGGTTCAGTGCATCATGCCCACGAATTGGACGATAGTGCCGCCCACGCCAGACCGTCAGTCTCATCTAAACGCCGACTGACATTCGCCCCGAGCTACCCGTCATGATGGACCAACTCGCGCCTCGGTTCAGACGCGTTGGGGCATCGCCCAAAACTCGAGCCCTCTCGCTCATGGAACGAGTGCCACAATTTGTCATTTATGCGCTTCATGGGCCATATTCCCTCTATCTCATGCTCCGCTATCGGGGCATCACGCTCCCGACGGTGGCCAATCCCGGCCTTGAAGGGAGCGGCCTCACGAAAGAATCCAAGGCCGACCTTTTTAACCTGCTCGGATCTGTCGGCCGGGCGCATCTGGCTCCGTTCGTCACGATATGCACCGGATTCTCCATGCTTGAAGAGGCCCGCCGAGCGATCGAGACATCAGGCCTTTCCTTTCCGGTCGTGGTTAAGCCGGACATAGGCAGACGCGGATTCGGCGTTAGGATAGTGCAGACAGAGCAGGAACTCGCCGAGCATCTTTGCAAGTTTCCTGAAGGCGTGCGCCTCTTGATCCAGCGCTATGCAGAGGGTCCCGGCGAGGCAGGCCTCTTCTACTTGCGCATGCCCTCCGAAGATCGTGGACGCATTCTCTCCCTCACGATCAAGCACTTTCCTGAAGTAATCGGGGATGGGACGTCGACCTTGCGGGAACTCATCTTGTTGGATACGCGCGCGCGCGCGTTGGCGGACGTCTATTTCAAGCGCAACCAAAAGAATCTCGATCGTGTGATCCCATTCGGTGAGAGTCATCGGATCGTCTCCGTCGGCAACCACGTCCGCGGCGCGGCCTTCGAAGACGGTTCAGCGCACATCACCCCGGCGTTGGAGCAGGTATTGGATACAATTGCGAGAGAGGTGCCGGGATTCTTTATCGGCCGTTTCGACGTGCGGTATACCAGTCTCGAAGAGATGAAGCGCGGCGAGGGCTTTACAATCGTCGAGTACAATGGCGCGGGCGGGGAGCCTACGCATATCTGGGATCCACGCACGAGCACCATCGAGACGTACGCCGGCCTCCTTACGCATCTGAAGTGCCTTTATCTCGTGGGCGCCGAGAATCGAGCGCGAGGTGCGCGGCCAATGGCCTTCAACGCATTGGTGAGGCGCTATCTGGACGAATTGCGCCTCCTGAAGTCTTACCCGGACGAAGAGTGATGCTTGGCCAGGCGACAAGCGCCACGGTGGGCAAAACTTGCTACCGCATCGTGCTGGATGCAGAGGTTCAAGACCGCCAAGAATGCAGGTCCCGCGCCCATCCTCTAAATTGAAGGTCAATGTTTCGACTTTGACGCCGAGAGACTAAGGGATGGGCCCGGCCTCGCGCTGGCCCCCCTTCGCCAAGGAGACCGGCCACGGGTGAAGTGAAAGACTTCTATGAGCTCGATGATTGGAAGCAGTGCGAGCTTCTCTTCGACCTCATTGAACGCATAGGCGCCAATGACGTTCGATCGCTTGAAGAGCTTTCCGAGAAGGAAGGCAAGGCGCCTCATGCTATTTGGAAAGAGATGTGCTTAGCGCGTGGAATCGAGGTCTGCAGCATTCCCGAGCGCGTGCTGATGGCGGGTCGGGCCTAAAGCGCGGTGACTGCCGATTCTGATCTCCGCGTAAGTGCAAGGCGGCAGCATCGTCGTTACCTTGCCGGGCACAACCAATAGCGAGGCAAAACGCACCAGCGACGCGAGCCGAGTTTCACGCTCGCGCCTGGAAGCTCGCCAATGACGAGGCGAGGGAGTTGGGGAGATCAAATAGGCGGGAGAACTAGCACTGGACCGCGCGGGTCACGTGAGAGAGGCCGCCCCATCCCCCCGTGTCGAGAATAGGACAGCCTCCCCGAGAGAGGCCCCGGTCCCTCGATCCGGGGTCAGATACGGTGGGCCGTGAATCGGGCGGACCTGCAGCTAAGTTGAGGCCATTCAGTGTGACCCGGGTCGGACCAAGGGCATGAAGGGCGCCGACCGAAGCCGACGCCGCCTCACTTCAAACGGCCAGAATGACCGAGGAAAGCACTGTCAGTTATTGCTTTGAATGCAAGGGACCCCTCACGGCGATAGACAACTACGGCAAACGTCTGACGGGCTGCATGACTTGCAACATTTGGTGGTCGCTCGACGGTGCCAAAGTACGGTTACCAGAAGAGGACCTGCGCGCGCTTCATAAACTGCGACGCGACTAACAAAAAAGAGACGCCGGCCGAAGCCGACGCCTTGGGCGCATCTCCGGGTCAATCCTCGGCAGCGTGTCGTGCGTGGCTAGTGAGGATCAAATGAAACGTCTCGTTCTTGTGCCGGTACTCTGCTGCAGCTTAGTTATCAGCGGAACAGCGGCGGCCGATCTAACCTGTAAGGCAGTAGCCACTTGGCAGAGGCTTGCCGGTGAAGCCCTTTTTAGCTTCGTAAAGAAGTGTGAAACCGATGCATATGCGACTTGCGAGGAACAGGCTTTGGACAAAAAGCTAACCGGACTCGCCCTTGACAGCTTCACCCACGAGTGCGTCCCGAAGGCAATTGGGATGGGGCCTAGGTGGTGCGTGCCGCACTATTGCCAGGACAAGTCTGATTGCACGGGGGGCCCCGGATGTGATGTTTGCTGGGCTGGGCTCTGCGGAAACTAAGGGCGCGGGCCGAAGCCGACGCCCTCTATTGCGGAACCCGAAAGGGGGGTCTCCGATAGCTGACGCTTTTTGATAGTGTCTAAAGGCCGGAATCGCCGAATGCATCGAAAGGAGCCAAGCGATGGCCAAGTACATTCTGCTAGTGAGCTGGACCGACCAGGGCATCCGCAATATCAAGGAGTCGGCGAAGCGTCTTGACGCCGGCCGGGCGCTGGCCAAGCAGCAGGGCTGCGTCTACGAGAATATCTTCATGACCATGGGCAGCTTCGACATGATTGCAGTGATCGAGGCGCCCGACGACGAAACCCTCGCCAAGCACGTGCTGACCCTCGGCGCGGGCGGCAATTTGCGCACCGTCACGCTGAAGGCCTTTTCCGAGGAATCCTATCGGAAGATCATCGCTGATCTGGCGTAGTCTGGGCCAGTCTGCTGGCGCCGGTCGAAGCCGACCGGCCGTGGTCTAGGGTGTCGGAGCCTAATGAAAATGGATGGCAGTCAGGTGCGAGAAACCGACAGCTACTGAAGCAAAGAACCGATGCAAGGCCGCACCGGTGACTTCGGAGCGGCCTCAAGGCGGGCGTCCTGGACGTGGGTTTCAAGTCACCTTGCTCAGCTCATAGAGGTCGTCCAGCGGTGAGGCAAATTCGGGGAGTTCTGCGAATTTGAAATCTCCGGATGACGCGCGCGACGCTGCTCAGCATGGAGCCGGCGATGTTCATCCTGAAAATCCGAACCGGAAATGCGTGCCTTGACGCCAAGGAGCTGCACGCGCTCGCGCGCGCTCCATGCAGCCGCCTATGAGATCGAAGCCCACGCAACCGGCGTGGTGCGCGATGGTGACGGCAAGCGGGTGGGCCGGTGGTCGTGCCGAGCTTTCAGTCCGCTGTGGTGGCTTGGCTTTAACTAATAGCAGCTCACACTATTGAATGTTGGGGCACAGGTCATTTGTTTTGGCAGGACTGTCGCGACAGCCTGTTTGCTCGCTGCTGCGGCTTGCGTCGGCGCCGCATCGACCTTCGCGGTAGAATAGGGCCGCTGCATGATCTGAACGGTGTAATTCGCGACTGCTTGCGCCTTTTCAGAATCGAACTGTGTTTCGGAAATTTGACCAACGTCGTACTTTTCAGCAATCACCACCATTCTGGCCGTGAACACTCTTACCAGATCAGACCACGGATTGCCGGCGAAAGCTGTGTAGTAGGCGAGCGTGGCATCGTTGAAACATTTGATCCTTGGTAAAATCGGCTTCCGATGGGGGTCTGGATATAGTTTCTGGCATTGATCGATTGCTTCATTATTCTGCTTGGCGATTGGGGGCTCTTTGTTTTCGATTGCAGTCTCCCTTTGAGCGTGACGCGATAGGCCACATCCGGTGAGAATTAGCAGCCCGCATAGAACTAACTTGCGCGACAAGGTCGCCCCCGCCTGGAGCTTACGTTTCTCCGAGACTAGCAGCGCGCATATGGGTTTAACTAGCCTGTGGCAATCACGCTAGGCCGCTCCGGGAGTCACCTGAGCGGCCTTTCGCTTGTCAGGCTCCCTGGGGGGGGAGACACCCGCGCCGCCTTCCAGCCGTCCATGACTCGCCCTGAGTCACCTGAGCGTAGCCAGCACGCGTGAGCTGGGCGGGTTACGTCATCTTTCCCTCAGCTGGCTACGCATTCGATGCTCATGATCGCCATCACATCGGATGCCGGGGAGTGCCTCGCGTGATTGCCGGAGAAGCTGGCGGAGAAAGCGGCGCTCTTCAACGGACCGACCCGCTATATCAAGCTCGCGCGGGAGGTCTGGGTCGCGCTTCTTCATGCGCCATAGCGTCATTGAAGAGACACTCCACCTCGTCTCAAGCGCTGGATTGCTAATCAGGCGCTCGTTGGCGGGGTCTATGATGGTGGGGTCGGTGTCCGGAAGTCCCGCGCTGGTCGCGTCCATACTGCAACTCCATCGCTATTTGGTGTTGCAAGCAGCTATGCCGGAACAAAACGGGGCAAAAATAGGGGCAATAATTATCGCCCATATTTATTTTTGCGGAGGGCTCGGTGGGACCCTGGGTGGCCTGAACCCAAGTGGCGCTTTGTGGAAGCTCTTACGATAGGTCATGTCGCCGCCGCGGCGTTTGCGGACGGCAGCCAGGCTCTCCTCAAGAGGGAACGCAGCTTCAAATTTGTAATACCTGACCATCTTCCGATGAATCTTCCGGACGGTTTCCCATTGCATATTCTCGCCCGCCGCCTGCATTTCGGCTGCCACCAGCTTGCAGGATTGGGTGAGAAAGCGAGATCGAAGGTTGCGCTTAAGTTCTACCGTCCAAAAAATATCGATGGCCCTTAGAAATCCTCCCAAATCGTCTTTCGGCCGTCCGCGTTTTGATATGCGCCGGCCAGGAAGTGCTTCGCTTTCACGAGAGATAGTGGCGGACGTGTAGCGCTTGCGCAAAAAGGCCAGAAGTGCTCGATCGCCAGCCGTCATTCGCTCGCCGGGCATCAGCGCGCGCCGCGCATCGGCAGCACCTTGCCGGGCTCGCGGCCAGCAAGGAGGTCTTGGACGTGGGCGCCCCATGCCTCAAGCGCGCCCCGCTTTTCGTCGCAGTAGTCGTGAACTTGGTAGACCTTCACGATTCCGGCACGCGATCCGCCCGTGTGACCGAGAATCGCCTCCGTGACGGGCAGCGGCACCTTGAGCTTCTGCATTCCGGTGGCCGTCGAGCGCCGGAGGTCATGGATTCGCCAGTCCTGCACACCGCACGCGGCGTCCAGCTTGGCCTTGGCCCTACTCCAGCCCGTGATCGTCTTCTTACCATCGACAGTGAAGAGGTAATCGCAGCCAGCCACGCGGGGCACGGCGGCGAGCAGCGCCTTGGCGGGGGTGCTCAGCGGGATGATGTGCGCGTTGCCGTTCTTGGTTCTGCTGCCCTCAAGGTGGATGGCGTCGCCGTGCACCTCGTTCCACGCGAGCTGACCTATTTCCTCTTTCCTGGCGCCGGTAAGGATCAGCATGCGAACGACGGTGCCAAAGGGACCTAGCCCTTCGGCGCCGCGCCAGACTTCTACTAGCTCGGCGTCGGTCAAGACGCGCTCGCGGCTTTTCTTGGCCTTTGGCCTAGCAAGTCTCGCCATGGGGTGCGCCTGAATTATCTCGCGGGACACGGACCACTTAAAGAATCGGTGCAAGGCGCCGTAGACGTTCCTCGCCTTGACCGGAGCGCCTCGGTCATTGATTCCGTCGATCAGATCGAGCACGTCCCGCTTGCCGATGGTATCAATTCGGCGACCCCGCCACTTTGGCATCAGGTCGTGCTCCACGAGGCGTGTGGTCTGGTAAAGCGAGCGCTTGCTGCCCTGGTCTCGCTTGAGCCAATCGGCGATGACCGACTCAAAGGCCATCGAGGCCGGCAGGGCGGCCGCATGCTTGGGATGGGGATCAATACCGTGGGCAACGTCTACGCGGGCCTTGCGCCACGCGTCGCGCGCCTCAATAAGCGTCATCGCCGGATAGGTGCCGATGGTCGCATGACGCTGCTTTCCGCCGATGCGGTAGTAGAGGCGCCAGGACTTTGCGCCGCCGTAGCTCATCGCTAGGACTAGTCCAGGCCACCCGGCGTCGAAGACCTCGATCTGACCCGCGACCGGTGTCTTTGCCCGGTGAACCCAAGCCTGAGTAAGAGCGCGCTTTGCCATCACGCCACCTACGCTTCCTCACCTGCGCGCCCGCTGAGTGCGTCGATGGTCTCCTGCATGGTGCACGTGGAGTCGCTACCTTGAGTGTGGTCCTTGTCCAGCGCTGTGCGGAAGGTCGCGTACCAGTGGTTGGCGCGCTGCTCCTCCGATGTGCCCCGCACGAGGCCCAGGGCCTCCAGCAGCAGACCCAGTATCTCCTCTTTGATGTCGGTGAGGCGGTCGAGCTGGTCGGCATCTAGTTGCTTGGTCATGCTGCGGTCCCCCTTGGTTTATGTGATGATATGTAACACGCTTGGCCAGTTTGGCCCGTTACATATTGTGACCCCTTAGTTAGCTAATTATGGGGATATAAGGGCTTGATGGGGTGACAAGTGCTATTTTTTGTTAGTGGCCGTTGTTCAATGGCGTGTAGCTTACGCCTTCACGCCGGCACCGAGCGCAGGCGGCGC
>Ga0116219_10002362_pt1 | contig 16071 bp, 13 predicted proteins | sample Sb_taG_4_FD_91019 | JGI IMG/M metagenome (GOLD analysis project Ga0116219, IMG submission 91019) | Peat soil microbial communities from Weissenstadt, Germany - Sb_50d_6_BS metaG | ecosystem: Environmental > Terrestrial > Soil > Wetlands > Peat | place: Germany: Weissenstadt | collected 2010-09-21
CTGCTCGGCCTCGATCGTCTCGCCCGTGCTCAACTCCAGCCGGCCCGCGACGAGCCTCCGCGCGGTCGCGCCGGCGCGCAGACGGATGCCGCGATCGGACAGCTGCCCGCGCAGCATGCCGCTGGCACCGGCGCCGAAGATCGCCAGCGGCTGGGGCTCCGGCGTGAGGATCGTCAACTCCACGCCGGTGACGGCGCGCTCGGCCAGGCGCGATGAGGTGAGCAGCGCCAGCTCGTACAACGGCAGCGTCCAGCTCAGCCCCGCGGGAGCGGCGAACGCCAGCCGCGACACCTCCCCCTGTTCGAGCCGCGTGAGCACGTCCGCGAACGCACCGGCATCTTCGACCCCGCGAAAGTGCATCGCGCCCTCCAGCCACGTGCCGCGACGGGCGCCAACGGCGACGATCGCCGCGTCATACGCCAGGCGCTCGCCACTGGCGAGCACAACCGAACGCTCGGCGCCGTTAATGGACGCGAGCGAGTCGACGTGCAGCTCCGCCGCGAGCTCGGACGCGATCTCGGCGAGATCGATGGCGCGAGCGCGGGCCACACCGAACGGCTCGGCGACAGCCATCGGCTGGCAGACGAACTGACGGTCGGGCGCGATCAGGTCGATGTGCGGGCGGATCGCGAGCAGCTCGCGCAGCGCCAGCAGGGCCTCCACCGCTGCCACGCCGCCCCCACAGATCACCACGCGGTGAGCGGTCCTCACGCTGAGCCCCCGGGCCGTCGACGGGTCGTGGTCGTCAGATGGATCGTCGTAGCTCGACTCACGAGCACACGCTACGGCGCGGACCGCGCGCGAACATCCGGGCTTTCCGCGACCCGCCGGTCGTGGAAGCCCGCAATCGTGGAAGCCCGCAAGCCTCCACGCGCGCGATGCGGGCGCGCGGACCGCGATCGCGGAGGCGCTCGGACCGCAATCGCGGCGACCTGCGATCGCGGGCTACTACGCGCACACTTGCACGGTGCTACCGATGGCAGCGGGTGCTCGCCACGTAGATGCTCCCGGTGATGGTCGACCAGCTCACCGCACTGGACGCGACGTTCCTCGAGCTCGAGCAGCTGGACGAGGGCGCGACGATGCACATCGGCGGCGTGATGGTGTTCGACCCGCTGCCCGACGGAGCGCTCCCGTCGATCCAGGCGGTGCGCACGGACATCGCCTCGCGCCTGACCCTGCTGCCGCGCTACTCGCAGCGGCTGTCCTCAGAGCGAACGGGCGGGCTGGCGTGGCCGCGCTGGCAGCAGGACCCTCACTTCGACCTCGCCAGCCACGTGCACCGTGCGGCGCTGCCCGCGCCGGGCGATGATGCCGAGCTGTGCGCGTGGGCGGCGGACTACTTCTCACACCGCCTCGATCGCACGCGTCCGCTGTGGGAGATGGTGCTGCTGGAGGGACTCGCCGAAGATCGTTGGGCGCTCGTCACGAAGACCCACCACTCGCTCGTGGACGGAGTCGGGTCGGTCGACGTGGTGCGGTTGCTGCTCGACGCCGAGCCGCCCGTACCCGCGACCGCGCCCGCACCCGCGGTGGGCGCGTCGCACTCGCGGTGGCAGGCGCTGGCCCCGCGCCCGCTGGAGCCCGTCGCGGACCTGGCGAGGACGGGGGCACGGGCGGTGGGCGCGGGCGTACATGCGGCGCTGCACCCACGCGAGACACTCGAGCGCTCACGCTCGCTGGCGGAGCTGATCGTGCGCGACGAGCTGATCGCGGCGCCCCACACCAGCCTCAACCTGCCGATCGGCGCGACGCGGCGGTTTGAGATCGTGCGCGCCTCGCTTCCTGAGACCAAGGCAATCGGCCGCGCGCTCGGCGGCTCGATCAACGACATCGTGCTGGCGGCCTGCGCGACCGGGCTGAACCGTCTGCTGCTCTCGCGCCGCGAGTCGCCGCTGCCGCACAGTCTGCGCGCGATGGTCCCAATGAACGTTCGCGACGCCTCCGAGGAGTTCGCGCTCGGAAACCGCGTCAGCTCGCTGTTCGTCGAGCTGCCCGTCGCCGAGGCCGATCCGCGCGAGCGCCTGCGCAGGATCATCGCGCACACGCGCAAGCTGAAGTCCTCCGGCGCCGCGCTCGGCGCCGCCACGATGCTCGATCTCGCCGCGCTCGCACCGCCGCTGCTGCACGCGCTGCTCGCGCGCTCGCTGTACGCGACGCGCCTGTTCAACGTGACCATCACCAACGTGCCGGGACCGCGAAATCCGCTGTACGCGTTCGGGGCGGCCCTGCGCGAGGTGCACCCCGTCGTGCCGCTCGCGGCCGAGCACGCCGTCGCGATCGCGATCTTCTCCTACGGCGAGCGCATCGTGCTCGGCCTCAACGCCGACTGCGACTCCACGCCCGATCTGCACGTGCTCGCCGAAGGAGTGCAGGAAGGCTTTGATGAGCTGCGGGCTCTGGCGGCGTCCTAGCTGACGGTCGGCTGAATGCGAAGGTCGTCGAGGATGCGTGTCGCACGTGCACGCAGGCTGGCCGCTGCGTGTGCTCCGAAAGCGAGCGTGACTTGGAAGAGTCGGCCGGAGGCCCGGAAACGGATCAGGTAGCTCGGCACGGTCGAGCACTCGTAGTTGCCGAGGTCCCTGCGCTCGAGCTTGAAGCCGGCTGACTGCGGCGGGAACTCCATGCCCGTCGGCGACCCGAACACGCTGCCCGGTAGCGTGGTGTATTCGGAGAGGTAGATGAGCGCCCCATTGGAGGGCAAGGCGTTCTCCGCTCGGGTGGGGCCGCAGTCACCGCCGGCCGCCACCGGATAGGAGGTCAGGAGCATGCGATCGTGGGGGTAGGCGAGAGAGGTGATCGGCGGGCGCAACAGGTGCCATCCGTGCGGGTATCTGACGCTGATCCCGCTGCCCACGCTCGTATACGGGGACGAGCCGACCGTGGTACGCCCACCGCGCTGTCCACCGTCACCCGATCCGCCACCGGCAACGATCGCCGCAGCGATCGCCAGCGCGACGAGCGACAGGCCGGCGATGCGCCCCCGGCGGCGTCGCTGGCGCGTCCGCGCGTCATCGATGACACCCGCGTCGGGGACCTCGCGCGTGGGCTGGGGAGAGCTCACAGCCATTCGGCATCCTCTCTGAGACTCGCCACTATTGAGCTAGTATAACTAGCACAATGGTCCAATTCAAGATCGACCGCTCAGACCCGGCCCTGCTCCACGACCAGGTGGCCGCGCAGATCCGCCGCGCGATCGCCGATGGCGAGGCCAAGCCCGGCGAGCGCCTGCCGCCGGCCCGCGACCTCGCCGCGATCATGCACGTCAACACCAACACCGTCTTGCGCGCGCTGCGCACCCTGCGCGACGAGGGACTGCTCGAGATCCGCCAGGGACGAGGGATCCGCGTGACCGGCACGGCGGAGCACAGCGCCGTGGTAGCCCGCGCGAGGGACCTGGTCGCGTTCGCCCACAAGCAGGGCTACCGTCCAGACGAGCTGATCGCGATCATCCACGGGATCCGCTGAGAGATGAGCCTGCTCGCCAGCAGCCGTGCTGACCTGCGCTGGAAAGAACGAACCGCCTCCGGACTCGCCCTGGGTGTCATCCGTGACGCCAGGCGCCGCCAGCGCGCGCGTCACGTCGCGCTCGCACTGATCCCCCTGCTCGCAGCCGCGCTCGGATGGGCCGGATTCCTCGGCGGCAGATCACCCGCACCGAACACGCGACCGGCTGCAGTCCCCCACGCGTCCGGGAACCCAGCCGCCGCGAGCTCCGGCGCAGCGATGCTCGCCGAAGAACCGTACATGGGCGTCGCCTGCCCGGGTCAGCCCAACTCGATCGCCTGCAACCGTGTGGGACTGCAGGTGCGCCTGCGTCACCCTGCCCTCGCGGTCAGCGCAACGATCGGCTCGTCGACCTTCGAGCTGCACGGCTCACCCGATCGGCGACAGCGGACGGTGTTCGTTGGCTTCCTGCAACCCGCCGGTCTCTTCCACGGTGCACTGAAAGTCCATCCGGCCAAGCACGACACCTGGTACGGCAGCAGCCGACAGTACCCGCCGGTGCTCGCCGCCATTCGCCTTCGTGCGACGGAGCACAACGGACGCATCGAGCTCTCAACGGTCACGGTGACGCTCCACGCCGGCTGGGGCTGACCAGACGAGTTCGAGCAACCGCCGTGCGGGGGCACTTATTCGTACTGACATGGGACTTATCGCCCGTGAACTTCAATACAGCAACTGGGAAAGCTACCCAGCATCCCCGGACTCTCTCCAGCACACGTCGCGTTCGGCGACGCGATCCGCGCCATGCGTAAGAACAAGGCACCTCGCAGGAAGCCCTCGCACTCAAGTGTGGCCTCGATCGCTCCTACTACGGCGCAGTCGAGCGGGGCGAGCGCAATGTCTCCCTAACGAACATCATCAGGATCGCTGAGGCACTCCAGACGCCCGCAGCAACGATCTTCGCCCGCGCGGAAGCCGCTCAGCTGTAGAGACCGCGCGCGGCCCTCAGACAGCTATGCGACCCAACGGGCGTCGGCGAGCTCGTCTTTGTAGGTCCCGGTCGCCAGATACGCCTGCAGCCGTCGTCCCTCCGCGAGAGGCCTGATCTTGGCGATGGCCTGGTTGGGAGTACGTGCCTCGGTCGCGAAGACCTGCTGGTAGTCGGGGGAGTCGACGCCCTTCGAGGGGTCGGTGGCGAACACGAGGTAGCCGCGCCGCCGTGCGCGCTCGGCGTTGATCTCGGCGATGCGCTTGTTCTCGGCCTCAAGATCTCGCGCCCATGCGAATAGGTCTGTTTGAGTGTTGGTGGCCGGAGTCATGAGTGGCTGCGCTCCATCGCTATATCTTCCCACTGGGATGGGACGGTATTCGCGCTCGCGCCAACTACCGACCGGCAGCAATGGCGCGGCGAAGACCGTCGATGCCTGCTCCAGTGTAGGCGTCAAAGACGTGCTGGACCACCTTCTCGTAGTGCCAGTCGCGGCCAGCGAGGCGCGTTGCATCCTGGCACCAGCGGCGCGCGCGACGGTCCTTGAGCGCCACATCGAGGTCTTCCTGGCCCTTGGTCTCGACGATCAGACAACTGTCGTCGGCGAGCCTTATCACGAAGTCCGGGTAGTAGTAGCGCAGCGCGCCCTCATTGGAGATGTACTCAAGCGCGAACCGGCTGTTCATCGTGAGCTTCGCCCACGCGGCCACATCGGTCGCGCGGTCGAGGAACGCGGCGAACCTCGCCTCCAGGTTGTTGTCGACGGGCGTGAGGTTGAAGACTGTTCGCTTGCCCTCGACGGTTTTCCGTGACCACGGGAACGGTGGCGTCTGCGATACCCGGAAGGCGCTCTCGGTGATCTGCGGTTCGCGCTCCACGATCGCCAGCTCGCGAATGGCCGTCGCGAAGGCGTCGGCGACGAGCTTCTGCGCATCGTTCTCAGCCAGCCTCCGCAGCACGACCTTGTCATGGAGGTCCACCACCTGTTCGAAAACGCGCTCCTTGAGGTAGTCGCGGACCATCGGGGCGAGCGTCGCGAACGCGCCGGAGAGGCGGTCCACGCCGCCTGCTCGTGCGACCGTGCGCGTGTAGTAGGTGATGACGCCCGACGGGTCTTCGGCGTAAGGGACGTGGAAGTCGAACTCCTCGACGACATCCTTGTCGATGAGGTGCAGGCCCCGATAGTGGACGTACTCGTCTGGCTCTATGTCGGGGACGATGAGCGCAGTCTTAGGGTCTGGCACATCTGCTGGGCGGAGCTGCGCGAGAGCGTTGTCGGAGCGCGCGAGCGCGCGCGTGAGCTGTGGGATCACGATGTCGTATTTGAGTCTGGCCTCATCCACGAAGATCGTGACGGCGCCGGCCTGGATCTTGTCCGCGTCTTCTCGCTGCACGATCAGACCACCGTCCAGCTCTGCGTTCCATAGGTTGCGGAACGCCTCGTGCTCGATCACGACGACTCGCTCGTCGAACCCTGAGCCAGGCGGTGTCATCCGCCTGAGCCCGCGTCCGAGCGCCTGCTCGGGAAGGATCTTGTTGGCTGCGCTGAGCGCTCTCAGCGTGACGATGACGCAGACGTTGCGCACGTCCCAGCCCTCGCGCAGCATCAGGACGCTGACGATGCACCGGATGCGGCTGTCGGGCTGATCGACTTCACGGGCGGCGTTGCGGGCTATCTCCAGATCGGCTTTGGCGATTTCTCCCTGCGTGTTGGTGTGGATCACGAGGAGTTGGTCGTCGGCAAACTCGCGCATTTGGCGGAGATAGTCGCCTGCTCTGTCGGCCTCGCGTGTGTTCTCGCACATCACGAACAGCACGGGCCGCTTGCCCGCGGGCGACAAGGTGTCGTTGAACTCGCGCCAGCGTCCGACAGCTACGTCGAGCCATTGACGGCTGCGCTCAAATGAGCCGTCGCCGAGCTCCACCTCTGCGCCGGTGACCTCGCCGATGATGGGCGTCTTGACTATCCCGTCGGCAACGGCCTGGGCGAGCGGATAGTCGACCACGACGTGCCTGAACAGCTCTCCGTTTTCGTGCTTCGGCGTGGCGGAGAAATCGAGCTGCGAAACCACTCCGGCACCAGTGTCATCAGGTGTGCGTTTGCGCAGCTCGTCGTGCAGGCGCTCGATCGTCTGGTTCCACTTGAGCTTCTCATCATGGACGTGGTGCGCCTCGTCGTTCAGGACCACGACCCGGTTGCGCTCAGCAATCCCCTCGAAGAGACGCTCAGCCGATGGCGCGTCGACGTCACGGTTCACGCGTGGACCTACCATCGCCTCGACCGGGTTGGGCGCCGTTTTGTTCTTGCCGCGGCCGGCGGTCGGCTCGTAGAGCCGCTGGATGTTGGTGAGGTACAGAACCCCGCGAGCGGTCACCGGTGCGGCGTCGTCTTGCAGCAGGACGGCCAGGTCGAAGTCGTGCACCCACTCGGGCGGGACCATCGGGTCACGACGAAACGTCATGGCGTCGCCGAAGTCTGCCTTCAGCCTCTCGAACACGATCAGGTTCGGTGCAATCACCAGGAACGATGTCGCCATCGGCGAGCCGGGCTCATACAGCGAGTGGAAGTAGGACCACACGACGCACAGGCTCATCGCCATCGTCTTCCCGGAGCCTGTCGCCATCTTCATGGCCAAGCGCTGACGTTTGGTTTCGCCGGGTTGCAGCAGCATCCCGTGCTCTGCGAAATCGAGTAGATCCTTGAGACCGTGGACTGGCTCGATCTCGTTTAGGTAGATGAACGTCTCGACGGCCTCGCGCTGGCAGAAGTAGAACCGGAATGGGCCGCCGTCTTCCGCCCGGTGCTCGTCAGCGAACCAGAATCCCAGCAACCGACGCGAGGTAGCAGATGCACCCGTGTAGCCCTGAGAACGCCAAGCGTCGACACGCGCGCGAACGCCGTTGACGGCATGGGTGCCTTCGCTTGGCTTACGCCGTTCGGGAACGGCGTAAGGATCACCAGAGGGAGCTTGCGGCTCCTCCGGTGTCATTTGATGCGTACCTCGGCCAGCTTCGTCGTGTCGTTGCCGAAGATGTCGATGATCTTGACGACGATCGCATAGGTGCCTGCTGCCGGGTACTCATGCCAGTCGCTCTGAGTTGCCAGCGTTGGGTCCTCGCGGGTTCTGTACGCCTGCCACTGGTTGTGAAACACTTCGTCGCTGAAATCGAAGTCGACAGACCAGTAGTCGATGAGGTCAGACCAGGAGCTGATGCTTTCGCGCACCTTCTGTGGGATCAGATCCTCGCTCGGGATAGCAAAGTCCTTGAGGACCACGCAAGCCTCATGACCTTTACGACGGACATCGAGATCGACAAAGGCCAGCTCGAAGAACCTCACGGCATCGGCTTCGGAGACCTGGCGCTCCATCACCTCGCGTGGAATCTGGCGCGGGCGCAGGTCGAGGCCACGGCGTCGCGCTCGCTCGGTGATGGTGTCGTGGAGGCCCATCTCCCACTCCCAGCCGAGCAGATCGCACGCCTCTATGCCATTGTCGGCCATCTCATCCATGACTTCCTCAGTCTCTTCGATCGTGACCGGCGCGTCAGTTGCACCCACATGGACCATCCGATCCGCCTTGCGCCCGTGCAGCGACCCGAAGCCCTCCACGGGTTCTGCGCAATAGAACTCGAGGATGGTGTCTAGGTACGCACGAAGGACGCCGTTGCCGGTCTCAACTTGCCAGCGCTGGCGCTCGTACGAGCCCAGATTCTGAATCTCAAACGGGCAACAGTCAGGAATGCCCAGGAGACGCTTGCGCGTGGTGTGAATTGCGAAGCGGCCAAGGTCGCAAGCGATCCATCGACGTGCGAGTTTCTCAGCAACCACAGACGTGGTACCAGATCCGGCGAAGAAATCCGCCACGAGGTCACCCTCGTTCGACGACGCTCTGATGATCCGGTCGAGCAGTGCCTCGGGCTTTTGGGTCGCATAACCGGTGAGCTCGGCTGCTTGATTGTGAATCTTGCTGATGTCGCCCCAAATGTCAGGGACCGGCACGCCTTCATGCTCGCTCTCGTATCTCTTCAACCGCGGAACGCCGCCGGTCTTCTTGGGCCAATGAAGCCGACCCTCTTCGTCGTGTTTGCGGAGAGTCTCGATCGGACAGCGCCAAAGGGTTCGCACGCCCTTGTACTCGTACTCATAGCCTCCACCCGACAATCCGCCGGCCGAGAGGCTGAGGCGCTGATACCGCTCACCACGATCCTCGTCAAACTGATCAAAGAATGTATCTATATACTCTTTCTCGGCGGGGCGTTTGAGTTCATTCCAGACACGATTCTCGGACTTGCCATAAAGCAGCAAAGTGTCATGTATTACGCCAAAGCGTCCCGAGTCGCTATGACCGAACGAGCGTCGCCATACAATCTCGTTGATAAATCGGTCGCTGCCGAAGACCTCATCCAGGACCAGCCGCAACAAGCTGTTCACGCGCCAGTCACAGTGAACATAAATGCTCCCGTCATCAGCTAGCAGATCATGCATCAGCACGATGCGCTCGTACATCATGGTAAGGTAAGACTCGTAGCCGGCACCCCAGGTATCGCGGTACGCGTGCTCTTCCAGAATCGACGGCTGCTTAACGAACTCGGCACCGCCCACCCTCATTTGCACGGAGAAATCAGCACCAGTCGCAAATGGCGGATCGATGTAGATCAGCTTGATCTGCCCCGCATAGTCCTTGAGCAGACTGCTCATCACTAGTTTGTTGTCGCCCCAAATGAGCAGGTTCCGTCCGGCGAGCTGCTTGATGTCGCCGCTAAACAACGCGCCGGTGTCTCGCTCGCGAGTCGCCCGCGACTCGTTGATCGTCTCGACGGTTTGGAAAGGCAGGTGCAAGCGCTCAACGCGCTCGGGCTTGCCGTCCCACTCGAGGCGGATCGTCATTGCGAGAACCACCGCTGCCCGACGAGTCGCGAGCTGTCTGATTGGGCTGGCATGAGGCGACATCATTACCAACCGGGCGGTCGTTGCGGTTGGAGGCTGTTGTTCGGCCATGTGGGAAATCCCTACGTGCCGGCGAGCGCCTCTCCGCGCTTCGAGCGTGCGGAAGGTCGTACCACGGAGCCTTCGGTTGATAGCGGTGGATTGCCGGCGTTACTCGGCCTCATCTGTCCGTGACGTTGGGCCGCGCTCGCCCCTGAGCACACGCTCGTGCGAGGACGCGGATGCCCGCATTTGGTACCCACGGGTGGTACCCACGCACTCCGCCCGGCCGCGTCGGCCCACCCCACAAACAACAAAACCCCCGGAAATCCTGGGGTTTTGCGCTAAGCGGATGAAGGGATTCGAACCCTCGACCTTCGCCATGGCAAGGCGGGCCAGACGCCCCGGACCGCATAGGTAAGCGGGATCTGATCGGCTGAACATGGCTTGAACAAGGCGATTACGGCTCGCTTGTTACCCAAAGCGTTACCCAAAGCCGGCTGTTACCCGTCTGTTACCCAAGATAGAATGAGGCCCGTAAGCGATGGCGATGAGCAGGAGGTGGCGGGTGTCTGCCGAGAGTTCGAGGACCACGTTGGCCGTCAGGGAGTACCGGGGCGCTCCGTTCTACGAAGTGCTTTGGAGGGTCGGCGGCAAGCAGATCAAACGCCGGATCGGTCCGGCGTGGCTTGAGCGCAATCCCAAGTCCAAGGACTGGCGTCGGCGGCGCGGCCGGATGCGGGATGGCTTCCTTGACGAGGCGAGCGCTTACGTGGCCGCCGCCGCGCTGGTGGCGCAGCACGCGGCTGACGCGGCGGACCGCGAGCGGGTGGAGCGGGAACGGCGCACGCGCGGCGTGACGTTCCGTGAGGTCGCGCACTCTTACATACGGTGGCTTGAGGACGTGGCGGGCGCAAAGCCCTCGACGCTGCGTGACCGTGAGAGCGTGCTCGGCGAGCCGGGGCTGCCATGCAAGCGTGGCGGGGGAACGACATGCGGCCATGTGATGGCGGCGCTCGGCGATCAGCCTGCCGCGAAGATCACCACACGCGAGGTCAACGACGTGCTGGCAACGGTCAGCGCGACGGGTGCGTCGGCGAGCACCGTGAACAAGTACCGAGCGGTCATCTCGTCGGTGTTCAATCACGGCTGTAAGCCCGCCGCGTTCGCGCTGCCGGGCAATCCGGCTAACGCCGCTGATAAGCGGCGAGAGCCGAGTCCTAGCGTGCTGGTGTTCTACACGCCTGCCGAGATTGAGGCTCTGGCTCGCTCGTTCGCCGAGGGTCGCCACCGTGACCCGGCCTATCCAGCCGTGAACGACAGCGAGCGGGCGGCGCGGAAGGCCGAGGACGAGCAGGGCGCGGAGCTGATCCGGGTTGCGGCGTATGCGGGGCTGCGCCGGGGCGAGCTGCTTGCATTGCGTTGGCGTGACGTGGACTTTGAGGGGTCGGCGCTGACGATCGCTCGCGCGATGAGTGCGGGAGTGGAATCGACTACGAAGTCCGGGCGTGTTCGTCGTGTGCCTCTGGCGGATCAGGCTGCCGCTGCGCTTGATCGCGTGAGCCGTCGTGGTCACTACACGACGCCCGGCGATCTTGTGTTCTGCAACGTGTTCGGCCGTCCTCTGGATGGGTCGGCGCTGAGGCGTCGTTACCGTCGCGCGCAGGTTGCGGCGGGGGTTCGGCCGTTGCGCTTTCACGACTTGCGCCATACGTTCGGGTCGTTGCTCGCCTCGCGTGGGGTCGACGTTGTGACCATCCAGAAGGCGATGGGTCACAGCGCGCTTTCCACGACGAGCCGTTATCTGCACGCGCGCCCGGCATCCGAGCAGGCGCAGGTGTTCACGGCGGCTTTCACGTCGGACACGCCGGACGGCGCGGGGCTGCTCAACGTGTGACTTCGGCGTTCTCGTCCGTCAAGGCGGATTCGATGCGCTGGCGTATGTAGAGCCTGCGCCTGCCGATCTTGACGCTGGGGAGGATGCCGCGGCGTGCCCAGTCTTCGACCGTCGAGACGGGGGCGTGCAGGAGTCGGGCAACGTCGCGTGCGGTCATCACGTCGTCGGCAGTCAGCCGTTGTGGGGGGACGAGTCTCGGCTGCCATGCGTCCCGCGTGGCGTGACGTGCCCGTTGGCTGCTCATCGCGTGCGCTCCGGTGCAGGTGCTTGGACCGCGCGGCGCGCGGCGCGGATCAGGCCGGGGACGAGCTTGGGCGCGTAGCGCTGAGGCGCATAGTCCTCGATCGAGCGTGCGAGGTCGGTCGTGGGACGGCGGTAGTCGGGCAGCTCGCGGTGCGCGAGTGAAGGGGTTTGGGTGTGGCTTCGGCCCATCTGCCGCGCGAGGCGTTCGATTCGGTGGGTGTCGTGGCCGTCGGTGCCGAGGTCTTGGCGGTTGACGTACCAGTCGGTGCCTTGGCGGGCGCGGGATGCCTCGACGTAGGCGGCCTCCTTGTTGGTTTGCCAGCCGCCGGTCAGTACGAGCGTGCGGGTGACGGTAGCGCCTTGGGCGCGGTGGATGTGGCTGGCGTAGCCGAGCCTGAGCTTGGCGAGCTCGTCCCCGGCGAGTGTGCGCCATTGGCCGGTTGCGTCGAACTGGATCAGCACGTCGCCCTCGTCGGTGATGTCGAGGACTTCGCCTTTGGCTCCGTTCTCGATCCGCTCCGCACCGGGCGGATGGTGTTGGTCGATCATGGCGATGCGGTCCCCCGCACGCACGCCGTAGTGAACGCCGGGGACGTGGATTTCGATATCGCCGAGTTCGCCGCGCTCGGCGCGGTGCTGCTGCGCTCGGGCGTTCAGGCGGGCTATCTCGACGTTGGATGCATCGGAGATGAGCGCGACTTGGTCGATTGGAAGCGTGCAGGTCAGCTCAGCCCAGCCTTGGACGGCTTGCTCGACGGCCTGGTCACGGGTCTCGCTCATGTGCAGCTGGCCTCGGCGGAGGTAGTGCGCCATCGCGCGATCGGTTCTACCTGCACGAAGGTCGGCCCAGGCTTTCTGCTCGGCGGGGTCGAGCGTGCGCCTGACGTTCGATAGTGCGGCGCTTGGGGCTAGGTTGGCGAGGCGGTCGAACATGCCGCCGGCGCCGATCGAGGGGAGCTGCGCACCGTCGCCGATCGCAACGAGCTTCGCCCCGCTGCGCTCCACGACTTCGCATAGGCGGCTGAGCCGGTGGGTGTCGGCCATGCCTGCCTCGTCAAAGAAGATCGTGGTCGCGGTGTCGAGGGCCAGGCGTCCGTGCTCGGCTCGGGCTACGAGCGCATCGAGCGTCAGCGTGCTTCCTGCGAGGGCAGGGCTGTCTTGGCCGAGGCGTTGCGCGGTCGAGCCCGACACGGCGATCCCGAACGTCTGGTGTCCTGAGGCTTGCTCGGCGCGGGCGGCCGCGTCGATCACGACGCCCTTGCCGGTGCCTGCCAGACCGATCAGCACGGCGGCTCGCTCGGGGCCGGTGATGACCTTGAGCGCGTGGGTCTGCTCGGGGCTGAGCCGGGCGCCGATTCGCTCGGCGAGCTGGTCGGCGGCGGCCGAGCGCGCACGGGCGCCCACGTCGCGGCCGGCGGGACCGGCGAGCTGGCTGACCGTACGCTGGATCGCCTGCTCTTTGGCGCGCGTGGCGAGCGTGGTCATCTGGCCGGCCTCCAACGGCAGTACGCGGCGCTCGGCGATCATGCCGTGTGCCTTGGCGAGCGCGTCGGCCGGCGCGAGTTCACCTGTGGACTGCTCAAGCAGGACCGCGCGCAGCTCGCCGGGCTGGAAGGTCGCAGCGCGCTCGGTCAATCGTTCTTCGACGCGGTCCTCGAGCACAGCTCGAGGACCCGACCGGCGCGCCTGTGGTCGGTCGTGTCGCTCACGGGAGGCGCCGTGTCGCAGCGCCTTCTCATCCCACACGCGCTGCAAGTCCGAGCGGGTGACGGGGAGCTTGGCCTTGCGGTTTTCGAGCTTCAACCTGCGCAGCTCGCCGCGCTCGGGTGCTCTCCCCCACTTCGCCCTGAACCGCTCGGCCGCCGCCATGACCTCGCGGGTCCGGGCAGAGAAGGCGTCGATCAGTCCTTGCGGCACCCCGGCGATCTCGAAATAGCGGCCCTCCTTGCCGGTCCCGGCGTCGATCGCGTAGCCGCGCTCGGCCAGCTCGTGCACGAGCGCTGAGCGGTAGAACGCGCCGACCTCTCGCGCCGCGCGGAAGATCGGCCGCGAGGCGACGGCGACGATCCGCTCATCCTCCCTGACCGCGCTTGTCACGACGACGTGGCTGTGTAGCTGTGGATCGGGCGCGTCCCCGTCGAGTACCGCCCCTGGCCGTCGTGTGTAGGTACTCGGCTGCGATCAGCTCGCGGGCAGGTTCCTCGATGACCCCACCGGCATAGCGGCGCCGGACCGTCCCCACCGTCTCGGTCATGTAGCCGATCGCTTGATCGACCGCGCTGCGGTGGGCTTGCTCGATCGCCGCGCGCTCGCGCTCGTTCCCGAGTGCCCACGTGACCGACACCGACTTAGGAGCGCTGAACGTCACGTCGATGCCACCGCCGCGAGCACCGCTCGCACCCTCCCTGCGCAGCCAGCCGCCGTCCCGTGGATGTCGGCCCTCCATCAACGCGATGAAATCCGGTCCATCGACCTTGCTGCCCTCGATCCCGAGTCGAGCAAGCGTGTCGTCTGAGCCCAGCCAGCGGCCAGGCGCCTGCGCGGGCTCTCCGCTCGGCGTCAAGTAGTAGTCGCCGCGCTCGGGCGCGACGGTCTTGCCCTCCAGGTAACGGGCGTAGCCGCCGCCCTTAGCGGCGCCAATGCTTGAGGCGGTCATCATCCATGGTTAGTGACCCCTTCCCGCCGAAACCGGCCACGCAGTTTTCGGGACGGCTCTCCGCTCGCATGGCTGTGACAAGGAGGCGAGGCCGACGCCTCCGATGCCCGTAGCGGCGGCGACCCGGCCGCAACCCCTCCCGGCGCTCAGGCCACGCTCTGCCCTTACGACCCTCAGCCTGCGACACGGCCGGTCCCTCACCGCTGCCTTGAGCGCTGGTCGCTCGTTCGACGTAGGTTGCTTGCAGTGGCGTGGACACAGCAATCGCACAGCACCCGCAGGGTGTGCATGTGGTCTGTGCGGGATGTTTGTAAGCGGAGCGGCGCGGCCGGAGTGCCACTGGAAATCTGCGACGAGGGATCGGGCGTTGGGTCAGTCGTGACGGCGTGCGACACTTGAAGTTATGGAGCCAGCGCACGTGACACTCAGTGGTGATCTGTCGGGCGATTACGTGGTGGAGGATCAGCGTCCCGACGGGCGCGTAGTGTTGCGCCCCGACCTGAGCGTGAAAGCAATGCTCTCCCGCCACGGCGTGCGCGAGCTGACCCCGCAGGAGTTCGAGCAGCACTTCGGGGAGCTGCCCACAGACGGCGAGGGCTGAGCGTGCCGGACACGCCGGCCGGGCCGGTATTCCCGGTCGTCTTCGATGAGCCCGGGATCGCCGAAGACCTCGCACACCATCCGCCGGTCGCTCGCCACGCACTCGAGCTCCTGCGCCGTGAGCTGGACCGTGACGGCGGGCTGCCGGCTTCTCGGGTGAAGCGGTGCGACGCCGAAGGCCGCGATGGGACCCGACTCGCCGGCTGCCTGAAGACCTATGTGCCGTGGCCCACGGGGCAGTACGGGCTGGTCATGCTGCCCGCCGCCCACCCGACGCGGCCGCTCGCGCTGTACGCGTTTGCATTCGGCGTGCGTCATCCAGCCGCCTTGAAGCTAAGTGTGTACCAGATCGCCGACAAACGGCGGGACGCTGCGAGCGCTTGACTGAGCGCCAGGACGGGGGCCTATGGCTTTTGGCCTTCGGCATGTACGACCGAAGTTCGCTGCAAGCACGAAGCGCAGCGATATAGCACTCGCCCGGCATTGTGACCACCCTCCGTACGGGCGCTGCGAGTCGACTTGCGCGTGCTGGTCGCTCGATCAGGACGTTGCTGAGGATCTGGGTCGCAGTGTCCCGTTATCGGACCCTCAGGATGCCGCGTGCCCGACTTCGACGTGCCTTCGACCGCCGGGGGCACCACTACGACAATGACAATCGGCGTTTCGTCTGAGGAGGCCGTGGACGCAGGCGAAACGCCCACCCAGCCCAGAATAGTGGCGGCCGCCGCGCTGAGCAGCAAGCCACGCGCGGTCCGTCCGCGAGACTGCGACTTGGAAGCAGGCAGGACGTAGTAGTTGTGGACGTGCTGATCGAACACGAAAAACCCATGAGGTAGCTGTCATGTGCCGCAACGCTGCTCACATGCGCACCTCTAAGGGTTTTTCTTCGACCCGTCGCCGGTTGGCGACGTACCTACTCGCGCTACGGTCCCCCTAGAGGTGGACGCGCGTGGTTCGTTGGTACTGCTGGTACCTGCGACTCATGTAGCCCCCTTTGGGCCTTTTCATCCAACCTTTTGATTAAGGCTGGTCCACAGGACTATCGTATCCGATCCTCGGTCAGGTGAGGGCAGCGAGAAACCGATTGATCGCGGCCGCGTACCGCGCGGCGCGGGCGCGGCCCTCGGCAGATTCGATCTGCTGTTGTTCGGAGGTCCATTCCCAATGCTCGGCGTCGGCTTCCAAGACTTCGATTAGGGCCGCGTCCAGCACGATCGGCACCGGCTGTTGTTCGGTGGGCTCGTTCCATCCGAGCGCGCTCAGTCCGTCGAGCGCGTTGTTGATCCGTCTCAGCACAGGTGTCCAGCCGGCGC
>Ga0116219_10002376_pt1 | contig 16020 bp, 15 predicted proteins | sample Sb_taG_4_FD_91019 | JGI IMG/M metagenome (GOLD analysis project Ga0116219, IMG submission 91019) | Peat soil microbial communities from Weissenstadt, Germany - Sb_50d_6_BS metaG | ecosystem: Environmental > Terrestrial > Soil > Wetlands > Peat | place: Germany: Weissenstadt | collected 2010-09-21
GCGGTCCGCTGGGCGTTGGTCCGTTGCTGGGCGATCGTTCCCTTTTCTCCCGCGCGAATCAGGGAGTTCCCGCCCACGGCAAGGAGCATGGTCTTCATAAGCATCCAGCAATGGAGGACGAGCGTCTCGCCCGTCCAACCGCGCGAGACGCCCACCGCCCATTTATACGTGCGCCAACTCTTGCAGTTCGGCCAGTCCCGGCAATTTCACAAACTCGCCTTTCATCAATTCCAGCATGATCGCCTTTTGTGCATGCAACCGGTTCTCCGCCTGCTGATACACCAGCGACCGCGGCGAATCGATGACATCGTTCGTGACTTCTTCGCCCCGATGCGCCGGCAGGCAATGCAAAAAAATTGCATCCCGCTTCGCCCGCCGAAACAAAGTAGCATCCACCTGATAAGGATGAAAAATGTGATGCCGCTTCGCAGTTTCTGCCTCTTCCCCCATGCTCGCCCACACATCGGTGTAGATCACATCCGCGCCCGAGGCCGCCTCTTCGGGATCGTTGGTTACAGTGCAAGTCCCGCCCGTCTCCGCTCCGCGCTCGCGAGCCCACCGCACCGACTCCGGGTCCAGCTCATATCCCGGAGGCGTAGCCACCCAAACATGCGCCCCAAGCTGCGCCCCGGCAAACATCAATGAACGCGCCACGTTGTAACCATCGCCAATGAATGCAATCTTCAATCCCTCCAGATTGTGCTTGGCCTCCCAGATCGTGAGGTAATCCGCCATCGCCTGACAGGGATGACTGAAGTCGGTGAGCCCGTTGATAACCGGAATGCTTGCGAACCGCGCCATCTGCTCAACCACTACATGCGAGAAAGTGCGAACCATGACGCCCTGCACCATGCGCTCCAGGTTCTTAGCCACGTCGTAAACCGACTCGCGTTTGCCCAGGTTGATCTCGGCAGGTGAGAGGTAGATCGAAAACCCACCCAGCTGTTGAACGCCAACATCAAAAGTCACTCGGGTGCGTAACGACGGTTTCTCGAAGATCATGGCCAGAGTCTGGCGTCGAAGTGCCCCGCCGTAAGCGGTCGGGTCAGCCTTCACTTGACGGCTAAGAATGAGCAGGTACTGAATCTCCGAGGGTGAGAAATCTCGAATCGAGAGAAAATCTTTGCCATTCATTTTTCGGCTCCTGCCAGTTCTGGCTCGTGCTCGTGGGTAAACTTGGCAAGCATTTCGGCCAGCCCGGGCTTGGTGAGTTCTTCGACTTCATAGGTGACTCGTAGGTTCGGCTTGTCGATTTTGACCACGCGAGCGAGGTCAATAGGAGTTGCGATTAAGACCAGATCGCATGGCGTACGGCGTATGGTTTCCTCCAGTTCGTGTCGCTGCATCGCGCTGTAGCCCATGGCGGGTAAAAGGTTCGTCAGATGCGGATAACGCTCGTAGGTGCTCCGGATGGATCCCACAGCATAAGGCCGCGGGTCCACCAGTTCTGCTGCACGACATTGCCGTGCCGCAACCACACCTGCGCCATAGGGCATTTCTCCATGAGTGAGTGTGGGACCGTCCTCCACCACAAGTACCCGCTGTCCCTTCACAAAATACGGCTCGGCAATGGTGACTCGGCAGGCCATTTCGAAGACCACTGCTTTAGGGTTGTGCAGCTTTATGTTTTGCCGAACCGTTTCAATGTCACGCTGCTCGGCGGTATCTACCTTGTTAATGACGATCACATCTGCGCGCCGCAGGTTAACTTCACCGGGGAAGTAAGCCAGTTCATGCCCCGGACGGTGCGGGTCGACGACAACAATTTCCAGGTCGGACACATAGAACGAAGTGTCGTTGTTGCCTCCATCCCACAAAATCACATCTGCTTCTTTCTCTGCTTGGCGAAGAATCTTTTCGTAATCCACGCCCGCGTACACCACGGTCCCTTTGCTGATATGCGGTTCATACTCTTCGCGTTCCTCGATGGTGCATTGCTGAAGGTCGAGATCTTCCATAGTGGCGAAGCGTTGGACCGCCTGCGACGCCAGATCTCCGTAAGGCATGGGATGTCGAATCACCACCGGTTTTCGACCCTGCCGACGCAGCTCTGCTGCGACCAGACGCGAGACCGGACTCTTGCCGCATCCAGTTCGCACCGCACACACGGAAATCACGGGGACCGACGACTTGATCTGCGTGTGCTCGGTCCCGGGAAGCCGGAAATCGACGTCCGCCGCCACCGCCCGGGAAGCGAGATGCATCAGGTTCTGGTGGGAAATATCGCTGTAGGAGAACACGACTTCATCGATCTCGTATTCGGCGATCATCTTTTCCAGATCTTTCTCTTCGAAGATAGGAATGCCCGCTGGATACAGTTCTCCGGCCAGTTCCGGAGGGTAACGACGACCGGCAATGTCAGGAATCTGAGTGGCTGTGAATGCGACTACGTGATACTTGGAATTATTTCGAAATAAGACGTTAAAGTTATGGAAGTCCCTGCCTGCGGCGCCAAGAATCAGAATTCTCTTCATATACATTCCTCCAGCGGTGATGGTTACGTTCCATCTTCTCGCTTGCCGGCCGTGGCGGCAGTACCACTCATCACCGCTGAGGGTGAGTTTTGGCACAAACGGACGGACTCTCGAAGCTTGGAAACCGGGGATTCAAGATTACGGAACGCTGTGGACTTTTCGGAATAGTGGAAGAAGGCTACGCTCTGATGGGTTAATCCCCACCCCAGGACTTCCTTCTGAATCCAGCGGCCTACGAAACTGTCGGGCCCGGCCGTTCGCCGTCGAGCGACGGCTGAGCGAGTGTCCTCACTCTTGCCATGGCCGGGCCCATTTTGCGGTATTCAGTTTTTGATTCCTCCTGCGCTATTACTAAACCCTTTTGACCGTGTTTGTCGGTGAGCTTTATCACGGATGAGCGTTCTGCCAAGCATGTTGCCAATCCCGACTAATCCGGAGTCCAGCCTAGAAAGTCTTCGTGTCCCTGGAAGATCTTTGCCAGCAGATCTCGGGACGGTTTCTTCGGGGCTACCTGCTTCGGCTGACATGCCTGCAAAGGTTTTTTCTCGACTGGAGGCTCTAATTGCGGAGCTACGCAATGGGCTGCCATAAGATTTCTCCTTTCGATTGACTTTATGAGGAATCCGAGATCGCTCCGCTCGTCCGGCGGGCCACGGGAGGCGAGCGAAGCACCTCAAGACCAAGCTACCTCTTTTGCCTATTCCTGCCAGTGGCCATCGTCACGGTTCGATGTGACAAGAGAGCAAAGCCCGGCGCTGATCAAAGGGCCCAACAAGACTGTTCTTTGCAAGGTATTTACTGCGGTGTCAAGAGGCTAGCGGGAATGTCTAAATTGACGGTTGTAGACGCTGTGTCTTCCAGTTCGACCACTTCGTGGGTTTGTGCGGGCGCGTTCCCGAGTCAGTGTTATCGCGTTTGGGGATGTACCGCAACGCCGAGGCCGGATGGAATCAGCCCAACCTCGGACCCGCGACGCAGCGGTTCCCATTGCCAGTAAGTCAGCGATCGCCATAACCACTCCAGCGGCCCAAATAAAAAGTAGCGCAACCAGATTGGAGAAACTGCCAACTGCACCGCCCAAATCACAAGGACGATGGCGAACTGCTCCACCCGCGGCACTTTGCCGAATAAACCAAGGCCGTGGCCGTAGAACATAGTAGTGCAAATCACTGTGTGCATAATGTAGTTTGTGAATGCCATCCGGCCCACAGCAGCCAGTCGCCGGGTTAGGGGAAGCAACGCAGCCGCCTTGGACGCAAGCATCATTGTGCCAACCCATCCCAGACTGACCAACAGGCTTGCCCAATAGTTGAATTGCATGCCGTAGAAGAATGAGTAGCGGAAGTCCCATCCTGCCCCGAAATCGCGGTATGTCCCATAAAGTGTGACCGGAATGCCGACCAGCAAACCAACTGCGATCATCTTCCAGTAGAGTGATGCTCGCCGCCTGGCGCTGAAAACGTCCAGCTTGAAAAGCGCCATGCCAATCAGCATCAGCCCCGCTGCCCGCCAGAATGTGAACGCCACGAAGAAAATCGTTTCCATTTGCAATGAGTCCGGAACGCGAAAGCTCATTTGCGCTGTCCAAGTGCCTCGGTAGGCCTGAATCTCCTTGGTGGCCATTGCCGGTGTGGGCATCCACAACTGTTCGCGCGCTTCTTGCACTTGCGCCGGCGACCAATGCTTCGACCACAGTTCGTAAGCCGTCATCGAGGCAGACGCCACGGCGATGGTCAGAACTCCCAACACCAGCAATGTACGTGGACGGAACTTGCGGCAAAGGTAAACCAGCAATCCGCACATGCCGTAGGTGAACAAAATATCTCCACTCCACAGCAGGTAAGCATGGGCCACGCCAAACAGAATCAGCCAGCCCATGCGCCGGTAATGCAGTGCGGCAGATGGCTTGCCCGTAGCCTCGACGCGGCTGGTCATCAGGAGAATTCCCGCGCCGAACAACATGGAGAAGATCGTCATGAACTTCTCGTCCGCCAGGACATGGCTAAGCAACCAGACCCAGAAGTTCGCCCCATGCAGATCGCCGTAGGCGGTTGGGTTCCAATAGGCGGCGCTGATCATGGAGAAATACTGGATATTCATGGGAAGAATGCCCAGCAGCGCGAAACCGCGCAGCACGTCAATGCTGACAATGCGTTCTTTGTCAGTCACCGGCTGCGGACTTGGCTTGGCCTGTTCTCGGCCAGGCTGTGGCAAAGAATCTTTCAACATGGCTGTTTCGTTCATAGGGTTCACCTATTGGGGGTCCTTGGTAGCATCGCTTGCGCCCGCATTCGGAGCGTGAATCTGCTGGAAAACATCGGTGGAGGCTTTGAGATAGTCGCTGAACTCATCCACCTCTCGGACACGGAATCCCGCGATGAGTTGGCGTCCTTGCGCCACAAACTCCTGATGGCTGGGTAGCCAAATCTCATCGTGCACTCTTTGCTGCTCGATGAAACCTTGAAAGCCCTTGATGCTGCCGAGGAAACCCATGCCCAGGCTCAACGACGATACGCTGGCGAACTCCATGCGAGCAATTTCCGCGTCCTCCATGCTGACCCACATAGTCCCCTTCATGTCACCGGCGACTTTGCCCGCGAGGTCCCCCTGGTGTCGCGCTGGTGATTTCGGTTCAAAGGCGTACACGATCATGCGCTTTCCATGAGTGTCGTCCCAGCGCAGAGGTGTGAATCGAGACTTCAGAATGATGTCGGAAAACAGGATATCGTTCTTGGGATGAACTTCGCCGGGTTTCTGGGCCTTCTGTTCATACTGGTGTAGTTTATGTTCGATTTCTTTTTCTTGCTTTTGCAGATCGCTCTCCGATACCGGCTTTCCGTCGTGGCTTACGTGGAGGGTGAAGAACTCATACGGCGTCGGCGTGATGTACAAAGTATCCGTGTGTTGGCTTCGGATCTGGCCTTTTTTGTCCAGAGCGTAGGTCGTAATCCGGTCCGTGTAGGTGTACTGGCTGAGCAGGGATTCGAGATCCTTCTGATGCTGGGCCACGCGTGTCATGAATGGATCGGTGTCAGGGAAGGAATTCTGTGCTTGCTGAGCCGGCGGATTCTGCGCGTAGACCTGCGGACAGAGCAGCAAGGCGACAAGTACAGTTGTCGCGAACGTGGTCAGGCTGGCCGGGTGTGGGATTCGCCTGTGGCATCTACATCTGAGGACTGCTAAGGACACTTTGGTTTCTCCTCTCGTCGGTTGATCGGTCGCGTCGTTGATCGGTCGCATCGTCGATCGGTCGGCTCGTTTATCGGTGGCATCATTGGTGGAGATTAACCCAGGCCAGTGTGGCCGGTTGCAGTGGATCTGCGGGCAGCTTGGGTGATGCGGCAGGCCGTGGGTTTAGCGCGACGAGATGAATAGGGGCGGCGGTGTTCTTGGGCTAGAATATTGATCGTGTTCAAGCGCGACGAACTCGGCTTCCCATCCTTCTGGCAGCTGCAGACAATGGGGTGGGTCGGCCTTTACATTCTCGCTATTGTAGGATCGATCACTGACTTCTTGAAACGGCCAGCAGCCCTCCGCGACACGACCGTGGCTGTTCTATTCATGTTTCTTGCCACGTTCGCGCTGCGTCCCATTTGCCGATCATTGCGCCGCCGTACGCTTCCCCTGCTGGCATTCGAGATGCGAGCGTTCGTCTGGTCTCTGTTATTGGGAGTGGCAGGCGCGTTGACGGCCGAGCTTACGGTGTTAAGGTTCCGCACCATGGATTGGACCGACCTGGCCGGAAATGCCGTGCAGTTTTCGGTCGTGCTTTTTTTGTGGTGCAGCCTGTACTTCAGCATCAAGCAGTGGCAGCAATCGGCCGAGGAACGAGAACGCTTGCTGCGAGCCGAAGCCGAGGCACGGGAGGCCCGGCTCAGCGCGCTGCGCTACCAGTTGAATCCGCATTTTCTGTTTAATTCTCTCAACGCCGTCTCGACGCTCGTGCTGGATGGCAACGTTCCTGCCGCGACCCGCATGCTGGCGCAGATCGGCGATCTACTGAGGACAACTCTCGATCAGGAGATTGTGCCGGAAGTGCCGCTCTCCCAGGAAATTGCCTTCACGAAGCAATATCTTGCGATCGAGCAGACCAGGCTCGGCGAGCGGTTGAGAGTCGATATGACGATCTCCCCAGAAACATTGGACGGTCTCGTGCCGAGCATGCTGCTGCAGCCGCTCGTGGAGAATGCGGTGCGGCATGGCATTGCTCCTCTGGTCAAAGGCGGGACCATTGGTATTCAGAGCGAGCTTCGCGACGGTCAATTGCAGATCGTCGTCAGAAACTCAGGTGCAATTGCTGTCAAGGAAGGCAAACCTACGAATGGGATTGGCCTGACTAACACTGCTGAACGCCTGAAGACGTTCTACGGCGTTAATCACAGATTTACCCTGGAGTGGCCAGCAGCAGGCGGTTGCGAGGTGACCGTCGAGTTGCCCTTCCAAAAAAGCAACCAACGAGATGAGGTTCTCGCGTGCGCGCGCTGATTGTCGATGATGAGCCGTTGGCTCGACGCGGCGTTGCGTTGAGGCTTGGGAAGTGCGGGGACGTCGAGATCGTGGGCGAGTGTGCGGACGGTTCGTCTGCGGTAGAGAAGATCATCGAGCTTGCGCCCGACATCGTGTTTCTTGACGTGCAAATGCCGGGCATGGACGGATTCGAGGTTCTCCGCGCCCTGCCCAAAGAGAATCTGCCGGGCGTGATTTTCCTTACGGCGTATGAACAACATGCGGTGCGAGCATTCCAGGTTCACGCGCTTGACTATCTGCTCAAGCCGGTTGATGACGAGCGCTTTACGGCTGCCTTAGAGCGGGCCCGGAAGCTGGTGGATTCGGCTTCGAAGACCGTGATGGCCGAGCGCATCCTGCAAATGCTCGATCACGGCGCTGAGAAATATATCTCACGTTTTACGGTGCGGACTGGCGCTCGGATTCAGATTGTGCTCGCGGAAGACGTTGTCTGGATTGGCGCGGCCGGAGATTACGCGGAATTGCATACTCGCAGCCGCTCTCATTTGTTACGCGAGACCATGAGTTCCCTGGAGCAGAAGCTGGACCCGGCAAGGTTTCTTCGCATCCACCGTTCCCGGATCGTGCGCACCGGCAGCATTTTGGAGTTGCGATCTATTGAGAACCGCGAGTTCACGTTGAAGCTTGCGGACGGCTCCGAACACCGCTCCAGCCGCACCTACGCGGACCAACTCGAGCAGTGGCTGTCTTCAGGAAAGAGTTGAGCGCGAGTGCGAATCTAATACTTTACGATTGCGGCGAATGATTTTGGATCGAGGCTGGCGCCGCCCACCAGTGCGCCGTCGATTTCTTCCTCAGCCATGAGGGTTTTGACATTTTCGGGTTTTACGGAGCCACCGTAGAGGATGCGGAGGTTCTCGGCGAACTGCGTGCCGAACGCTTTGGTGGCTTCTCCTCGGATCAAGCTGTGAGACTCAGCGGCAAGCTGGGGCGTGGCTGTTTTGCCGGTTCCAATGGCCCAGACGGGCTCATAGGCGATAACCAGTTTGCCCGCCTTCTTGCTTGAGATCGCGTGAAAGGCACGCAGGCACTGGCGGCGGAGTACGTCTTCGGTCAGCCCGGCTTCACGTTCCTCCAGAACTTCGCCAACGCACACAATGGGGATGAGGCCGGCTTCAAGGGCGGCTTTCAGCTTGAAATTTACGATGTCGTCGGTCTCACCGAAATACTGGCGGCGTTCGGAGTGGCCGATGATCACGTGCGTGCAGCCGGCGGCAACCAGCATGGTGGAGCAGATTTCGCCGGTAAATGCGCCCTCCTTTTCCCAATGCAGATTCTGCGCGCCGATTGCCACCTGAGATCCCTTCACCGCTTTCACGGCGGCGCAGATGTCAATATATGGCGGGCAGACGACGATCTCATCGCGATCGTGATCCGCAACCAAAGGGAGGAAGTCGCGAAAGAAATCACGCGCCTGGTCAGGCGTCTTATACATCTTCCAGTTGGCAGCGATCAGTTTCTTGCGGGGCATAGAGTCCTAAGGCTAAACAGAAAACCTACTTCTTGTCGGTCAGCGCTTCCACGCCGGGCAACTTCTTGCCTTCCATAAATTCAAGGGAAGCGCCGCCGCCGGTGGAGATGTGCGTCATCTTGTCGGCGACTCCCGCCGCGTGTACGGCGGATACCGAATCGCCGCCGCCCACGATCGAGATCGCACCTACGTTTTCGGCAATAGCGTGCGCGAGCTTGAACGTCCCTTTGCTGAACGGAGAGACTTCGAACACGCCCATGGGACCATTCCAGATGATGGTGCGGGCGCGGGAAACCTCCTCCGAATAGAGTTCGATCGTCTGTGGCCCGATATCAAGGCCCATCATATTCGGCGGGATAGGCTGCCCGCTGTTCACTATATGGACGACGGCGTTGACTTCAATTCTGTCGGCGACGAGGTGGTCGACCGGCAGCAGAAATTTCAGTTTGTGAGTCTTGGCTTCCTGGAGAAGTTGCCGGGCGAGATCGAGTTTGTCTTCTTCGACGCGCGATTTGCCCACTTCCGCGCCTTGCGCTTTCAGGAACGTGTAAGCCATCGCTCCGCCGATGAGCAGCGTGTCCACTTTGCTCATCAGATTCCGGATGACGGCGATTTTGTCGCTGACTTTAGCGCCGCCCAGAATGGCGATGAAAGGCTGTTCGGGATGCTGCAACGCATTGCCCAGGTAGCGCAGCTCTTTTTCCATGAGCAGTCCGGCGGCAGACTTCTTCAGAAATTTCGTGACGCCGACCGTTGACGCGTGGGCACGATGCGCAGTTCCGAAGGCGTCGTTCACGTAGTAATCGGCGAGGCTGGCAAGTTGCTTGGAAAATTTCTCGTCATTGGCTTCTTCTTCGGCGTGAAAGCGAAGATTTTCCAGAAGCAGGGTTTGTCCTTTTTCCAGCTTGCCCGCGATTTCTTCGGCTTCCACGCCCACACATTCGGGAGAGAATCCGACGTTCTCGCCGCGAGCCAGTTCTTTGTCGAGAAGCATGCGCAGACGCTCGGCCACGGGCTTGAGACTCATCTTGGGATTGGGTTTGCCCTTGGGACGTCCGAGGTGGGAAGCCAGAATAAGCCGCGCGCCGTGCCGCAGCGCGTATTCGATCGTGGGCAGCGTTTCGCGGATGCGGGTATCGTCCATGACCCGGCCATCTTCCATGGGCACGTTGAAATCGACCCGCATGAGAACGCGGTGATCGTTAATGGCAAGATCGCGGATGGAAAGCTTAGGCATTATGGGTCCTTAACGTGCGCGTCGGTCGCTACGAACTCTACAAACCTCTCTTGCCGATGTAGTTGATCAGGTCGCGCACCCGGCAGGAGTAGCCCCACTCGTTGTCGTACCAGGAAATCACTTTGACCAGAGTTCCTCCAACCACGAGAGTCATGGGAGCATCCACGATCGAGGACCGCGAATCTCCACGGAAATCGGCCGAGACCAGTTCGTTTTCTTCGTAGCCGAGGTAGCCCTTCAAAGGGCCACCCTGCGATGCCTGCTTGAGGGCGGCATTGACTTCTTCCCGCGAAGTTCTTTTCTCGACTGATGCCACCAGATCGACAACTGAGACGTTGGGCGTGGGAACGCGCATGGCAAATCCATCAAGCTTGCCGGCCATCTCGGGAATGACAAGTTTCAACGCCTTGGCGGCGCCGGTCGAAGTTGGAATCATCGACAGTGCGGCGGCACGGGCTCGTCGCAGGTCCTTGTGGGGGAAATCGAGAATTACCTGGTCGTTGGTATACGAGTGGATGGTCGTCATCGCGCCCACGATGATCTTGAAATTGTCATGAACGACTTTCACGATGGGGGCCAGGCAATTGGTCGTACAGGAGGCGTTCGAAATGATGTGATGCTTCGCCGGATCGTAAACCTGCTCGTTGACCCCGAGCACGAGCGTGACGTCTTCATTCTTGGCGGGAGCGGAAATGATAACTTTCTTGACCGGCCCGCGGAGATGCTTCTTGGCATCATTGGCGTCGGTGAAACGGCCGGTGGATTCGAGCACGATCTGCGCGCCGACGGATTCCCAAGGCAGCTTGGCCGGATCTTTTTCCGCAAAAACCTTGAAGCTCTTGCCGTCGACAGTGATGCTGTCGGGGCCCGCCGAGATTTGGTTGTGCAGGTTGCCGAGGATGGAGTCGTATTTCAGCAGGTGGGCGAGCGTCTTAGGGTCGGTGAGATCGTTGACCGCGACGAATTCGATGTTGGGGTCCTTGAGAGAAGCGCGCAACACATTGCGCCCGATGCGTCCGAAGCCGTTAATGCCTACCTTAATTGCCATCTTGTCTCCTTAAATGATGGTGAAGATACGACTGAAAAGATTGCGGGGCCGGAACACCAAAAATGTTAACAGGGAAACAGGAGGGCAGCAAATGTGGGAGGGGTCGAATGGCGCGCGCAGACACTTCTCAGAGCCAGATCGGGAAAGGTGAAAATAGGGACTAAGGCTTGGCGCTGAAGCCATCAATCTCGATGTAGACGTTTTGCTTGCTCCAAACGAAGGGAATTCGCGCCAGCCAATATTTCTTCTTGATAGTCTTGCTGGCACCGGGCCAGTCCCCGGCGGGGAGAATTCGTGCGGAGGCGGTGAAGTCCGGGCCGGTGATTTTGCCTCGGATGGTGCAGGGTGCTATGCGTACCTGAGGATTATTCCGTATTCGCTTGTATTTCCCGGAGTCGCTGCGCGTCATCACGTAGAGCTTGTCATTTTGTTCTCCAAACCATACCGGCGTTGCCACCGCGTCCCCACTCTTGCGGACAGTCGTCAGGCTGATGTATCTCTGGCGCTGAATTTCAGGCGGAACCGGCATGGGAACATTGTACGAGAGAAGGAGCAGAGGGCGTCTGAGGTGCTGATGATGGGCGCAATTTTTGCTTCCCCGGTAGAGACGTAGCTGGCTACGTCTCCGCGCTGCTGAGGTGCGCTAACAGGTACGTTTGTGACGTCCTACGTTGCCCGCAAGGCTCTGGGTGTGTTACAAGCCAGAGATGCGCAAATGGATGAGCGAGCGCTTGAAGCGCCGCAAAAAGGAGCCGGAGAAGGCGGGAGCGGAACCCGCACAGGCCCCGCTGCAGCCGGCATTTTATGATAACGAACCGGCCCACGCCGAGCCTGTGCCCGAGGTAAAACAGGCCGCGGCCGAGCCTCAGCCGGAGCCAGCACAGGAATCGCCCTCGCATGAGCAGCCGCAAGCCCAACCGCGGCAGGCCGGAGACGGAGATGTAGCCAAGCGCCGTCGGCGTCGCGGACGCGGTGGCCGCGGTCGCAGTCGCAACGCAGCGGCATCGGTAGCAGCGAGCGGTGAGCCGGGCAGTCCGATGCCAGCCCTAACGGAGAGCGCGGCATCGACGGTCGCGGTCCCCCACGGTCGTGGCGCGGCCAGAACTGCGGCAGCCCCGCCGCAAGTTGAGGCGTCGCGTCCTTCTAAAGGTGTGGTCGTGCTGGCGATTGGGTTGCCTGGGTCAGGCAAGAGTTCGTGGTTCAAGCGCCACAGCATCACGCCGCTTTCGAGCGATCTGTTGCGCGCGCTTCTGTTTGACGATCCCACGGAGCAGCGCTTTCAGGATTTGATTTTCTCCAACCTGCGTTCCATGCTGAAGGCGCGGCTGATCGCGCGGCGTCCGATGAACTACGTGGATGCCACGAACTTGTCGCCCCACGAGCGCAACGGTTGGATCAAGTTGGCCAAAGACTATGGCTACGAAGTGCAAGCCGTGTTCTTCGATGTGCCGGTTGAGGTATGTCTCACGCGCAACCAGAAGCGCGAACGCAAAGTGCCGGAAGACGCCATGCGGCGCATGGCCGGGAAACTGAAGCCTCCGACGTTCGAAGAAGGATTTTCGAAGATCACGGTGGTAAAGGTGAAGCAGAAAGATTCGGCGAACTCTCAATGAGTGAAATGGCCTGATTACAGCATCTATCGGCAAACAGTCCCGTGGTGGCTCGGATTCACTCAATCCACCTGGAAGAGTGCGTTGCTCTCCAGCGTGCCGCCAGGGGTAACGACGGTTACAGTGCCGGTGGTCGCGCCGGTGGGTACGGTAGCCTCAATTTCGGTGCTGGAGACAACCGCGAACGCTGCGGGTACGCCGTTAAAGCTGACTTTGGTCGCGCCTGTCAGATTGTCTCCCAAGATCATTACAGTCGCTCCCGCCGTGCCCAAAGTCGATAGTATCTTCACGAACGGCTTCAGTCCCACGGACAGACTGAATACCGTTCCGCTGTCCGTAGTCCCGCCATAGTAGGTCGTACCGTAAAGAGTACCGTTGGTAGCTTGCACCAGTCCACCTTCAGGCTGATACCCATCAGCACAATTCCTTTGCGAGCAGAAGTTGTAGAGCGTAGTGAGCTTGCCCGCGGTGGTGATTTTGAAGATTGTGCCGCAACCTCCGTTGCAGTTGGTGTTGTTCGCCCCACCCAGATAAGTTGTCCCGTACAGGTTCCCGTCGCTGGCTTGAATCAGTGTGGCGTAGGGAGTGGATCCGTCCGTGCAATTCTTTCTTGCGCAGAACTTGTAGATCGTTTTGAACGCGCCCGCCGCCGTGATCGAAAAAACCGTACCGGCCTGGAGAGGCCCCCCGTCGGTGCTCGTGGTACCGTAAAAGGTCCCGTTGCGGGCCTGAACCAGCCCACCGATCGGATCGCCACCATCAGTGCCCGTGAACTTGTGCAGCGTGTGGATGGCAGCTTCCTTAACTACAAAGACGGTGCCGTCGCCCGACTCTACTTCGCCAGTGGTCCCATAGTAGTTTCCGTCCGTGCCCTGTACCAGTTTGCCGAAAGGATAGATTCCGTTGTCGCCAGTGAAGGTAAGCGAGTCATCCAGCTTGCCTGCGGTGCTTATTGCATAGAGCACGCCATCGTTGTCGGAACCGCCAATGGACGTGCCTCCGTACAAATCGCCGTCTTTTGCCTGAATCGGGGTAGCCCACGGCACGGAGCCGGTCGTGGTGCCGCCGAAGTTGTAGATGGTTTTGAAGCTGCCTGTCGAGGTGATTTGAAAGACCGTGCCATTGTCAGTGGTCCCACCCAGTGTGGTCGTCCCGTAAAACTTCCCATTGCTGGCGAGTACCAGTCCTGCATAAGGCTTGGCGCCGTCGGTTAGGCACGGATAACCTTGAGTGCAAAACTTGTAGAGCGTGGTCGGCTTGCTCGCAGTAGTGGCAAATTTGAAAACCGTGCCCTCGGAGGTGCCGCCGCTCACCTCTGTTGTGCCGTAGAGGTTCCCATCCCTGCCCTGAACGAGATTGTAGTAGCCAGGATTCGCGCCGTTTGAACCCTGGAAACTGAACAAGCTCTTGAACGTGGGCTGTGCCGGCGAGAGAATCGCCGTGGCGGCACAGAATACAGAGACGATGCCGGCCATTTTCGTGCGGCCAAGTTTCCTCACACTGTTTTCTTTCCGGCTTCGTGCCGCTGGGGAAGTGAACAGCCCGTCAGGTAAGGTCGCCGCGACCAGGGTGCTCCGCAATGTTCTGACACTAGAGCGTTTCATTTTCATCTCCATGAATTTCTCTACATTCACTGGCCAAGTGTTGGGCCGGAATCGTCCTAGAGTATGCCGGAATCCGCGACTCTTGGGTATGCTAGTTACCGGAGTTTCCCCGACAGGCAAGTCAAGGAAGTAAATTCCTGTAAGTTCTTGTCCCAAGAACGGCTGCCATTCGACGGCTGCCATACGGCTGCATTGTCCCCGCTGTCTCTGTTCGTGTCAATCTGAAACAATTTGCATGGGGAGCGAGGGCACTTTCTGTGGTGGATAGTTGTTGCAAAATCTCGATTACACTCATTGACCAAGAGGGTCGGCGATTGTGTCAATGTAGGCGCGTCGTTGGCGCCTGTGTAGCCTCACTTCTCGCGCGGCTACCGCTGCGTTATCCCCGCAGGTAGGGCAGCAGCTCCTTAAACGCAGGCGCTCCCGAGGAGCGCAGCAGTTCGTAAATGATCATTTCGGTGGACGAGATCACGGCGCCGGCCGCACGCATCCGTTCCAGACCGATTTTCCAATTCCACTCGGTGCGCGAACTGACGGCATCCGAGGCCACGTGGGCGATGTAGCCTTCGCGCAAGGCTGCAAGCGCGGTCTGGGTGACGCAGATGTGGCTTTCCATTCCACAAAGCAGGACCGTGTTGCGATTCCCCGGCAGCCGCTTCAACTGGGAGCAGAAAGCATCGCTGCCGAAGCAGGAGAACATTTGTTTGTCAATGGCCTGGGTTTCAGGCAGCAGGGAAGCGATCTCGGGCACGGTTTCGCCCAGCCCCTTGGCATACTGCGTGGTCACCAGAGCCGGAAGTTTCAGGATGCCAGCGAGCCGAATCAGCAGCCGGCAGTTCTTGATCAGCTGCTCTTTTTGAAAAATTGGAGGAAGAAGTCGTTCCTGAATATCGACCACGAGCAGCGCACAACGCTCGGCATCGAGAGGACTGCGCGCGATTTCACTATAGTCGCCAGTCAGCGAAGTGATGTTGCCCAAGGCGGTCACCATAAGTCGTCTCCTGGGTGAATCTTAAACCGTGGGGTTGGCAATGAACAGCGCGGACAGGTGCAGGACTGGAAAAATCAGGAGCAATTGTTGACCACAATGGCAGACCCCAATAGAATCGGAGTGGCAGTGCCTGCCTCTGCGCGAGTGCTCTGCCCCCTCGTTCAATGGTAGGACACCTGCCTCTGGAGCAGGTTATCGGGGTTCGAATCCCTGGGGGGCAGCCAAATCCTTTGATCGTCAAAGCGTTGGACGGCGATCACACGCCAGCCTGATCACGAAAGCCTGGAACGGGCGCTCTCTATGGAAATGCTCTCACCGCGCTGGTGCTTTCGCCGTTGGTTTTGATCGGGTCCACCTTCACCGGTTCCGGTTTCTTGCGGTCGAGGACCGGCTTGGCCATGTGAAGATTGAGCGCTTGTTCCAGTTGGCTCATCAGGGTTCGCAGGTTCTCGTCGCCAGCGTCCAGGACGGTGCGCAACTCCGCACTCGCAGTCATCGCCTGCTGGTAGGCATCGCGAGCCTGGGCCAAGAGATCCACATGCTGCATAAATGCCGTGGCGGATTTACGAAAGTCCTCCACCGCATCGATGTAGGTGGCCATAATTCCATCACCATTCTCTAACATTGCTTTTTGCTCCTTATGGGTTGTCTGACTCTCTTGGTGGGACCGGGGGGCGGGCCAGATGCATTATGACCTTGCCGACCCAAAGGGTCAAACTGATTCTATTAACGTCCTCACTATCAAATGGTTACACTGCTCGACCAAGTCCGAATCGTTGATTCTGACGCTTTGCGTCAACCGCAGAACTCAGAGCCACAGGTTGCGACGCAATGAGGTTCCCGGCTGGCCTTTTAGTTCCGTGACCCCTTGGGTTTTCGCCAATCCAATTTCGCTGTCGCTTCTCTTGCCCGTTTCTTCTTTTGTGACCGCTCGTGGCGGCTTGTTTTGCGGCGGCGAAGAACGCATGTTCGCCAACAGCTTCGTATAAATCTCGTTCCACGTTGCCAGGCCACCATCTCCGGCTATGAGCTTGTAGATCTCCGTGAGGCCTTCGTCA